>Ga0302201_10002046_pt1 | contig 16448 bp, 12 predicted proteins | sample II_Bog_N3_2_FD_194586 | JGI IMG/M metagenome (GOLD analysis project Ga0302201, IMG submission 194586) | Peat permafrost microbial communities from Stordalen Mire near Abisko, Sweden - II_Bog_N3_2 | ecosystem: Environmental > Terrestrial > Soil > Wetlands > Peat | place: Sweden: Abisko... | reverse complement strand
CAGACAGAAATCGGCCACCGTGGCGGCGGTGATCTGCCGGAAAACGTCAATCGTCTTGCGTTCCACGTAGTTCGGCAGTTGCAATTCCGTCTTACCCTGCCAGTCCGGCGGGATGCGCTTGAGGTATAACGGCGAGAATTTGCGCTGGAGCTTGTTCGCAAAGGCGAAGTTGAGCGTGGCCGGCTCACCGGTTTTGCGATGCCGCAGAATCGTCTGCGTTTCCCGCGGGTCATGATCGCTGTCGTGGTAGAAGAAAACGATTTCACCACCGATTTCCGCCTGCAACCGGCGCGCCGTGCGGATTTTGGCCGCGAGAAAGCGGCGCGGAAAAAACCCGCACGGTTGCTGCCCAAAACCAATGATCGGCGTCGCGCTCATCTTGGAAACATATTGGAATTAGCATTGGCCGGCGGCCCGCGTCCGTTCGGCCTCCGGGTCCGGGTCGCCCAACCCGGCCTGAATGATCAAACTCAACAGCACGCACGCGGCGCAGCCAATGAAATTATACCAGAGATAGCTGATGCTCAGCGAAAAGTAGAGGCCGAAAACCAGGGCTTGCGCCGCCAGCGCCGCCCAGAAAACCGCCGTGCCGCCGACGCGCCGGAGGAAAAAAGCCACCAGAAACAACCCCAGCACCACCCCGTAAAAAATCGAGCCCACAATGTTGACCGCCTGGATGAGATTCTCCGCCAGGTGACAGCACAGCGCAAAACCCAGCGCCACCAAACCCCAGAGCAGCGTGAACCATTTGGTCGCGTGAACATAATGCGCGTCCGTCGCGTCGCGCCGGACGAGGTGCCGGTAAAAATCAATCGTCGTCGTCGAGCCCAGCGCGTTCAGCTCGGCCGCCTTGGAGGACAGCGCGGCGGCAAAGAACGCCGCCACCAGCAACCCGATCAGCCCATGCGGCAGTTCTTTCAGGATGAACGTGATGAACACATAATCGGCGTCGTTGCTCTTCAGGCCCGGATTCGCCGCCAGCAGATTCGTTTTGGCCCCGGCCCGCAGGGCGTCCGCGCGTTCGCCGGCGGCCAGCGCCTCCCGGCGGGCCTGCTGCTCGGCCGCCGCGTCGCCCCGGTGTCTGGCGTCCAGCCAGGCTTGAATCTTTTGTTTCTTCTCGGTCTGAATTTCCGAAAATTGTCGTTCGAGGGCGCCCGTGGCCGTACCGTGATCCTGCACCGCGGCCTGATGCCAGGCCGCCTGGTTGAAAAAGAGCGGGGCCGGCTCAAACTGATAATAAACGAATAACAGCACCCCCAGCAGCAGGATCAAAAACTGCATCGGGATTTTGAGCACCGCATTGAACATCAGCCCCAGCCGGCTCTCGCGCAGCGACGCCCCCGAGATGTAGCGCTGCACCTGCGATTGATCCGTGCCGAAATAGGACAGCGAGAGAAACAGCCCGCCCAGCAGGCCCGACCAGAAAGTATAGCGTTCCTTCAAGCTCAGCGAGAAATCCACCGCGTGCAACTTGTGGAACCCGCCCGCCACCGTCAGCGCATCCGTCAGGCTGGCCGGCAGGCGCACCAGCAGAATGACCAGCGCCGTCACCATGCCGCCAAAGATCACCGCCATCTGGTATTTTTGCGTGAGATTCACCGCCTCGCACCCGCCGATCACCGTATAGAGAATCACCAGCAGCCCGCTCAACACGATGGTCAGGTCCAGCCGCCAGCCCAGCATCGTCGAAAGAATGATCGCCGGCGCGTAAATCGTGATGCCCGCGGCCAGCCCGCGTTGCAGCAGGAACAACCCGGCCCCCAGCAGCCGCGTTTTGGCGTCAAACCGCCGTCCGAGAAACTCGTAGGCCGTATAGACCTTCAACCGCCGGTAAATCGGCAGGAACACGGCGGCGATGAGAATGAGCGCCAGCGGCAGCCCGAAGTAATTTTGCACGAACCCCAGCCCGTCTTGAAACCCCTGGCCCGGCGTCGAAATAAATGTGATCGCGCTGGCCTGCGTGGCCATCACCGAAATGCCGATCGTCGCCCAGCCCACCGTCTGGTCCCCCTTCAAGTAGGCGCTCAGATCGCGCCGCCCCCGCGTGCGCCACCCGCCGTAAACGGCGATGCCCACCATGGACCCAATGAGGATGAGCAAATCCAGCCCGTTCATGCAAACCGGTGCGACAACCCCCACAGCAGAACGACCCACAGCCCGAACGACCCCGCCACCACCAGATAAACGCCCCGCCAAGTCGGCAGCCCCGGCAGTCCGGTCGGCTCTTCCCCCGGCGGATGGGGCCGGCCCGGGCCATCATGCGTTTCCGTTGTCGGTTGAGTGCGGTTCATTTGATGGCCGGGATTTTATTTCGATTGCGCGGCGGATTCAATGGAATTGGCGACAATAATGACTCGCCGGCGCCGTGGGCGCATCCAGACGCTGCCCCGGAGCGCCGGTCTGCAACCGGCTTAAACCGCAGGCTCTGGCTGAAGGGTCCCCTTATTCCGCAACCATCGCCCCAGGGGCTGGCGCAACAGCCACGCGGCCACCAGGCCCCCGTGCAGCGCGGCCGGAATGAGCAGCCAGTAGGAATACGGCGGCACCCACTCGTAGGCCAGGGCAAAAACGGCCGCCACCAAACCCTGCCCGCCGATCTGCCCCCAGGTGCGGCGGTCCCGCCAGCCGCCGGCCCCCAGCAGGCGGCTGAGGTATAAATCCTGGGCCACATACGCCAGCCGGCTGAAGAGGTAGCCGTAAGCCGCGCCCACCACCCCGGCGGTGTGCCAGCCCAGCCAGACGCCGGCGATGGTGAGCAGCCCGCCGGCGATGGTAAACCACACCGTGGCGCCCAACCGGTTGAAAGAGGCCAGTTGCGAATTCGAGATATTGGCCATGGAGGTCAGAATGCAGGCGGCCAGCAGGGGCACCAGCAGCGGACCCACGTAACCGGCCGTCGCCAGCCCCTTGACCGCACCCAGGGTGTGCGTCAGCCACAACCGGAGCAGGACCGGATGCCACCACCCCAGCCAGAGGACCGCCAGCAGATACCATTCAAACATGAACGCGAAGGTGTCATTATAGATCTTCGCCCCGGCGGCCCGGCTCTGTTCCGCCACCCGGCTGGAATTGTATAACACCGGTCCCATGACGGAGACGCTCAGCCCCTGCAGCCGCTGGGCGGTGTTGGCGGCAATCGTGTAATGGGAATAATCCGGCGTGGCGGCGAATTTTCCCAGCAGGGTCCGGTCCATGGCGCCAAAAATGGAGCCGGCGGCCACCCCGGCAAACATCTTGCCCGTGTAGGCGGCCATTTCCCGGGCGCAGGCCCGGGTGGCGGAACCGAGATTCAGGCCGAGTTGATAATGGCGGCGACCGTGCCAGGCGAAGACCATCAGTTGCACCAGGCCGACCACCGCCCCCCACACCACCAGCACCAGTGGCGAGTGGGTCCACCACGCCAGCACCAGGGAGGGGAGGATGTTCACCAGCGTCAGGACCACCCGCACCAGGCTGATGAATTTAAAGTCCAGATGCGCCTGGGAAAGAATCAGCCAGTAGGTGCCGTAGTAGCCCAGGAAGAGACTGATGCCCGCGACCACAAAACAGGCCCGCATCTCGCTCACATGGACGGCGGCCACATTATACCATTGCGGCCCCACCCAGACGCCCACCCCGATGAACGCGAGCGTGACCACGAATAGAAATGGCAGCAGGATCAGGTTGCCGGTGCCCCAGTAACGGCGCACCGCCGCCCGATCATTTTTGCCGAGGGCGACGCCCATGTAACGTCCGACGGCCACCCCCAACCCCAGGTCCGCAAAGCCAAACATGTTCGTAAAGGTGATGATATAGCCCCACAAGGCATACAAGTCATCGCCCAGATACTTGTAGAACAACGGCAGGGAAAAGACGGCCACCACCGCCGTCACCAGCAGCGGGGCCAGACTCCAAACCGTTTGCCGTTTAATGCTCATTCGCTATCGGAGCCCGCATTATCCCCCCTCAACCCCCATTTTTCCAAGTGCAAAGTTAATATACTTGCCCCCGGATCGCGGCCATCCCCCCCGGGCGCATCGAAATGCGTCGTCGCGGCGCCTAGCGGGCGCGCCGCATTATAACCCCATCCGGTTGAACCTGACTGCTGGGCCTTGGGGCTGTCTGCTATTGGCAGGGGCGGTTGGCGCCGCAGTCGTGCTCAAGGATCGGAGCTTTCACTCGCGGCTCCTGAATCCGCTTTTTACATTCCGGCTCGTGTTTTGGGCGGGGGTTGCGGCCGCGGGCATTATTTATCTGCTCACCAATTGCATTTGCTTCACCTCACAAATCCACTGAGAACCGCCGGGTTGAACGATCAACCCACCGTGGAATGCCAAAGATGTTTCCGCCCGCCGGCGGGTTTGCTAACGTCCGACCAATGGAACTGCGAGAATTTGCCGAGCGCGTGTTGTTCGCGACGAACCTGGAGGACAAACTCCGGCCGCCGGCGGAGATCACGGACGAGCGCCCGGGGACGGCGCTGGCCGCTCCCGCGGCCCCCGGTCGGCCCCCGGGGCTGCACTTCAAACCGTCCGGCTCGGGCAAGAGTGAGTTCCCGGGACTGCACCAGTTGGAGCAGAAAACCGAGCGCGGGCGGCTGCTGCATTTCTTCGCCAACCACGAATTGCTGGCCACGGAATTAATGGCGCTGGTCCTGCTGCGGTTCCCCGACGCCCCGCCGGCCTTCCGCAAGGGGCTGCTGCAAACCCTCAAGGACGAGCAGTTGCACACGCGCTGGTATATTGACCGTATGCAGGCGTGCGGGCTGGAGTTCGGCGAACTGCCGGTGAGCGGCTACTTCTGGCGCTGCGTTTCGCCCATGGAAAACCCGATGGATTACGTGGCCGGCCTCTGCCTGACCTTCGAGCAGGCAAACCTGGATTTCGCCGGGCATTTCGCGCGCGGCTTCGCCACGGTGGGCGACACCGAGACCGCGCAGTTGCTGGGGAAAATTTACCATGATGAAATCGGCCATGTGGCCTACGGACTCAAATGGTTCCGCCGCTGGAAACCGCCCGGGGAAAGCGACTGGGACGCCTTTTGCCGGACGTTGAAATTCCCGCTGTCCCCGCAGCGGGCCAAGGGCTTCACCCTGAATTTCGACGGCCGGCGCGCCGCCGGCCTGGACCCGGAATTCATCGCCCGACTCAACGTCTATTCCCAGTCCAATGGCCGTACTCCGAACCTCTACGTATTTAATCCCCTGGCCGAGGGCCGCATCGCCGGGGGCGGGGCGTTCAACCCCACCCGGCACCAGGCGCAACTCGTGGCGGACCTGGAGAACCTGCCGCAATTTCTCGGGCGGCAGGACGACATCGTGCTGGTGCGGCGGCGGCCCGCCGTGGAATTCTTGAGCGGCATCAAACAGGCGGGCTTCGCGCTGCCGGAATTTGTGGAAACCGCGGCCATGGGCGCCTTGCGCGAGCGCAAACTGGGCGCCCTGCGCCCGTGGGCCTGGGGGCCGGACAGTGTGGCCCTGCTCGCGCCCCTGTTCCCGCGCGTCTCGGCCGAGGCGCGCACGGCGGAACAACGCTTTAATCCCGGGCTGGCCGAATTGTATTCCAAAGCCTGGAGCGCGGCGTTTCTTCGAAAATATTTGGCGGCGGCGGAAACGACCAGTCCCTCCCTGCTGTGCCGTGACGAAGAAGTGGGCGTCGCCGTTAACACCGAACCGGAAGCCCTGGCCGCCATCGCGGCCATCCGGCGGCGCGGGCACCATAAAATCGTGGTCAAGGAGGCGCTGGGCGTGGCGGGTGGCAACGCCCTGCGCCTGTTTGAACCGGAGCTGTTGACAACCCAACGGCGCTGGCTGGCCCATCGGCTGCAAACGGGCCATCCCCTGGTGGTGGAACCGTGGCTGGAGCGCGAACTGGATTTTTCCGTCCAACTGGAAATGACCGCCGCCGGCTTAAAACTCTGTGGCTATACGGGATTATTCAATGATGCCCGGGGCCGGTTCCAGGGCAACTGGGCGGAGACCCATCATCACCAGCGCATTCCGTCCAAAGTCATCGCCCGGTTTGCGGTGGCGGCGGATGTGTCCGGGATTCTGCTTGCGCACTATGCTGAAATTTTCGCGCTGCTGGAGGCGGAACTGCGCCGGCGGGAATTTGTGGGGCCGTTGGGCATTGATGCTTTTGTTTATGCCGACGCGACCGGCACGCCGCGCCTCAAGCCCGTGGTGGAGATCAATCCGCGCCACACCATGGGCCGGGTGACCGTGGAATTAATGAAGCAGACCTGCCAGGGAAGTTGCGGCTGGTTCCGCTTGGTGAACCAAGCGCAATTGCGCGCCGAAGGCGTGGCCGATTTTCCCGCCTACGCCCGGTTGCTGGCGGAACAACACCCGTTGCAACTCGCCGGGGAACCCACCCCGAAAATCCGCGCCGGCGCGGTCTGCCTGAATGATCCCGCGCGCGCGCAGGTGTGTCTGGCGGTGTTTCAGGTGACGCGGATGGGGAAGTGAATTCCTTCCGCGAGTCGTCAGGGCCGGCCGGCCAGCGCGGCCCGGATATCCTCCAGCCAGTCGTTGCCCGGCTGGGCGTAGGGCCGGAAAGTTTCCGTAAGCCCCTCGCGGTCGAGATACAAAAGCGCACGGTGAAAGCCCAGGTTGCCCGCATCGGGCGAATCAATCAGGCTCGCGGAATCCCCGGCGCTCATCTGGAAGAGCACGCGCATCTCGAATTCGCTGAGCGCCTTGCGGCCCAGGCAGCGGTTCACGTTGTTGTAAGTGTCCACCGTGGCCAGCACATGGCACCCGCGCGCGGGCCCCTCGGTGATGAGCTCCGTGAGCACGGCGGCCGGATTCGGGCCGGCCCCGGCCTCCCCGCCGCCATAACTGAATTCGTCCTCCGGCCGGAGCTTTTTAAAGTTCTGCAACCCCTGGATTAAGACGAACGTTTCCAACCCGGGCGCGGCGTGTTCGGCCCCGCGTTGTTTCAGCTCTTCGGCGAGCCCGGCCATGACCTCGTTGAGGTTCGCGTTGTTGACCTGGATCAGTTCGTGCGGCACGACCGCAAGCAGTTGCTGAAAATAGTCGCGCTGGGGGAAACCGGGCGGCGTGCTGTCCAGCACGATGAACCGGACCTGCCGCCGGGGATATTGCACCGCCAGCGTCAACAGCGCGAGCGACAACAGCGTGAGCGTGCGTTCCTCGCTCTGGCTGACGATGAGCAGGTTGTTGCCGCTCTGCCGGCGGAAAACCAATTCGGTCGGACCCTTGATGGCATTGGGCGCGCCCAACCAGACGCGCGGCTGGTCGGGGAGACCGGCGGGCACGGCGGCCACGGCGGCGCGCAGCAGCAGATTCTCCCGGATGTCCGCCGGGGCGCTGCCTTCAAAGATGATTGGCCCGGGATACTGGCCGGGCGTTTGATCGGCATGGGCCCGGATTTTGGCCAGGTAACCGTCGCGGATCTGGTCATCCAGCCACACGGCTTGGAACGGACTGTTGCCCTCAATCGAACCGGCGGTGTCGTTGTAAATCCCCTCGCCGGGACGGGACAACAGGCGCGGCGCCGGGTTGTCCTGGTCCATGATCAGATAAGCGTCAGCCTCGTTGCACTGGAGCGCGATGCGGATGACCATCTGCCCGATCGTGGCGCGCGCCAGCGTATAAGCGCCGCCGAGCGTCTGCGACCCCAGCAGCACGTGGATGCCGAACGCGCGCCCCTGCCGCACGATGCGGTCCAGCAGCACCGCCGCCCCCTGCGAGATGCGGTCCTCCTCCACAAAAAATTCCTGGAACTCGTCAATCAGCAGCAGCGAACGCGGCAGCGGTTCGCCGCCGCCCGCGCGGTGATAACCGGCGAGATCCTGCGCCCCGCATTGCCGGAACAAATCGCCGCGCCGGCGCAATTCCTCGTCCACCCGCTGCAACACGCTCAGCCCGAACGCCCGGTCGCTCTCAATCGCCACCACCCGCGCATGGGGCAGCCGGCGGCTGGCATAACACTTGAACTCGACGCCCTTCTTAAAGTCCACCAGATAAAATTCCACCTGCTCGGGGCTGCACCACAGGGCCAGGTTCGTGATCATGACATGGAACAGCGTGGATTTGCCCGAGCCCGTCTTGCCCGCGATCAACGCATGCTGGCGCGTGCCCTTGCCGATGGCCAGATACTGCCATTTCGTCGCCCCGGAACGCCCGATGGGCACGCGAAGTTCCTCCACCGTGCTTTCCTGCCAGAGCGCGTTTTCCGCCGGGGCAACCTGATCGAAGGGCACTTCCACCCGGGTCGAATTTTTGCTGCGCTTGCCGGACTGGTTCAGGAAACGCGTGGCAAACTCCGCCGCCGGCGGCGCCTCGAGCACGATCTGCACGCCCGGCACGGGCTGGTTGCTGATCTTGAACCCCTCCGGCGTGGCCGCCAGGCAGACACAGGTTTTTTTCAGGTCATCCAGCAGCAAATCAGCCGGCAGCGGCGAGCGCTGATCCCATTGGATGAACACATAAACGCCGCAGCGGGCGCCGCTGGCGGCGATGTTCCGCAACCGGCGGGCCGCCGTGTCGCTGAAATTGACGGGGAACGAGGCGATGACCAGAAAATGATACTTTTCCGCCAGGGTGCCCGCCTCCGCGTTATACTCCGCAATGGTCGCGTAATCATTGCGCAAATACATCTGGATGACTTTTTCCATGTGCTCGTTCAAATCCGCGAGCTTTTCCTCGAACTGCGCCGTCTGAGTCCAGATGCGGCTGTTGATGGCGCTTTCCTCGTAATCCGCCAGGTGCATCAAGGCCGCGAAATTTTCCCCGAGACCGACCGGATCAAAAATGGTGAAGCTCAATTTCCCCGGCGGCGTCGTGGACAACAGCCGGAAAATCAGATTATTGATCGTGGCAATCGCCTCGGCCGCGCCGGTCAGACCCGTTTGAAAGAGCAGCGAACCCTGCTGCGGATACGACAACAGGAAGGGGAGCGACAACGTCGCCGGCAGGGCCGCCCCGCCGGGAAACGTCAGGCGCGGGTCTTTGGGCAGAACCTCGGCAAACGCTTTCAAAGTGACCTCCAACCGCCCCACCCGGGCCGCATTCGTGAACGTCGCGGGGGGCTCCCACGCGTCCCACCCGGGCGCCTCCCACGCCGGGAACAGCCGCTCCGCCGTCGCGATGCCGGCGCTCACGGCCTGGTGCCACGGTTCCACGAAAACCAGCCAATCCCGTTGCAACGCCTGCCAGCCCGTTTCATGCCGCAGCTTGAGTTCCGCCATGGCGGCCTCGTGCGCTTCGGTCAATTGCCGGATCTGCGCCTCGGTTTTCAGCCGCAACGCCGACAGTGCGTCGGCAAACCGCGCTTTGATGCGCACCAGACCGTTGCGCCGTTGCCCCTCGCATTGCTGGGCCGCCCGCCGGGCTTTGTCGTCCACGGCCCGCGGCAGACTCGCCCGCTGGGTGGCCAGCTCCCGCGATTCCTCCTTCCAGCTTTGATTCAAGGCGCGGATGGCGTCTTCGCATTCCTGTTGCCGGCGCAGTTGTTCCGCCTGATGCCGCGCTTCGGATTTTTCCGTCGCGGCGGCCAGCCACTCCCGGGCGGCGGCCAGGTGACCGGCGATTTCCCCGGCGGCCGGCCCGGCCGCGTGCCGGCCATACCCGTAAAAAATCCACAGCAGCACCAGCGCGCCCAGGCTGATCTCCGTCGTGGCCGGCGGCAACAGAGCGGAGTGGAAATGCTGCAACCCCACCGTCACCGCCGCCAGAATCAGGAGCAGGACGCTGCCCAACCAGAGCGGCATCCGGGCGAACAACCCGGGGGCGGGTTGGCGGGCGAAGCGCTGCAATTCCCCGGGCAGAACCTCGCCGGTGAGCCGTTGTAATTCCGCAAACAATTCCGTTTCACTGCGGGCAAGCTCCGGCGCGGGACCGGCCGGAGCCGTCAGCAGCCGCCGATGGAATGCGCCGTAACCGCGCAAGGCCTTTTGCGCCTTCAGGGTCTGTTGATTCAGCGCCTCACCGCCGGCGGCCAGTTTACCCTGGAATTCCTGAAACTCCGCCAACGCCTGCGCCAGCGCCTGATCCCGCTGTTGCAGCGCCAGGGCCGTTTGCTCCCGGACGGCGTTCCCCAACTGCCCTTCCAATTCCTCGCACTGCGCCGCCCACCGCTGCTTCAAGGCCGCCTGGGCGCCATAGATCCGGTTCGTGCGCCGGTGGCAGCGGGCGGTGTGGTTTTGTTCCGCCTGGGCCTGATCCAGCTCCGCCCGGGTGCTGTAATCCGTCACCATCTGTTCCAAACCTTGAATGCGGTGGTCATGCGCCCGGGTGGCCGCCAGGGATTGCACGTTGAATTCGCGATTCAAGCGTTCTTCGCGCTGGGCGAGTTCCGCCAGCACGCTTTTCAGCGCGTCCAATTGCGCCAGCGTGTCGTTGAGGCCGGGGTGGTTAATCACAGTCGTTATGCACTTTCTTTAATACCTCTTCCAACTTGTCAATGAGGGTTACAGTCTTGTCCACCCGGGCCATGAGTTCCTGCAGGTAATGTTCCTCGAACTCCCGGCTCTTGCCGTCGCGCCAGTGATTCTTCGTCTCCAACCACCGGAGCATCAGTTCCTTGCTGGCGCCGCTGATCTGGGCTTTGTGACCGCTCAAATTCATCCCGGCTCCTTCTCCCCGGCCGCCGGTGCGGCCGCGACCGGCGATGGAGCCGCCCCCCTCAGACCGGGGGTCGCGACCTCCGTATAGGCATCCAGCGCCCTCACCAACTCCGCCAACTGCGCGACCCCGCGCGGCAGGTCCGTGGCCAGATACCCCTGGAACTGCTCGATTTGTTTGACCAACGGCTCGCCCCGGCTCTCGATTTCATGGCTCCATTTTTTGAGCAGCGCCAGCTTCGCCTCGGCCTCCTCCACCGCCCGTTGGGCGCGTTGCACCGCCATGGTCTCCAGCAGGGAGGATTGATGGAACTGCGAGATGCGCGCGTTGAACAACGCCTCCTTCGCCTCCTCCAGCTTGCGGCGGCGCAGGCGCAACTGCGTGTCCCAATGCTGGCGCTGGGTCGTTTGGATCCAAATCCGCGTGCGCAACGCCTCGGCGCAGACCTGCTCCACCGCCGGACGAACCTTGCTCAAATACAGCACCAAACCCGCGCGAAAGGCTTCAATCGCGTCCACCGAAGTGACTTGGGCTTGTTCCGCCATGGGCTCAGCGCTGGTGCAAATAATCCTCGATGCGCTGGGCCTTGCGCAATAAATACGGCGTGTGCTCCTTGGACGACTCCACGAACCGTTTCAACGCCTTCATCGCCTGTTTGAATTCCTCGGAAAACTTCTCATGCTCCTGATCCTGCCACGAATCCCCCAGCGCACCCAGCCGCGCCTGCAGCATGAGCATCCGGTTTTCCAAGTCAGTGTTAAACCGCTGCAGTTCCTCGGCGAACCGCCGCACCTTTTCCGGATCCATGATTGCCTGTGCCATAATCGTTGCTCCCGCAGTTATATTAGCCGTGGTCTTGCCGCCCGGTGCCTTCCGGAATTGCGGGCGGAGTTTTCGCACCGCAGACTTCCAAGTCTGCGGTTTCGCAGATTTCCCAACCTGCCGGTCGTCCGCCAAAATTGGCGCGTCCGCCCAACCTTGCCGACCACCTCGCAAGGCACGGTCTCCGGCCCGCCATATTCGCCTTCCGTCCATTGCCATGCGTCCAATTATTACCGGTTCATGCTCCACACGCTACCACAAAACCAACCGATTGCGAACCCCGTGCCGGCGGGCGTCCCGCCTGCCGTGGAGCCGGGCCAGACCCTCGCAAAAGCCCAGAAAAGGCGTCATGTTATCGCCCGGGGCAAAGCGCAGCGACGCCCTGGGTTCTCGCCCCCCAAAAACCATCCCCGGCCTGTAAGGCCGAAACCGAGAACCGCCGCCACCGCCTCCGCACCCGTGGTGTTCAGTCCCCATTTCCGCTTTGGTTCTCCGCACGCCATGCTGCCGCATAACCAAGCTGTTTATTTCAAAAACAGCCGCGCGACAATTTCATACGAGCGCAACCGGTCCTCCAGCCGGTGGAAATCCGAATTCAAAATCAGTTCATCCGCCCCGGTCAGTTGCCGGAATTCCGGCAGCTTGCGCTTCACCGTGGCGGGCCCCCCGATCACCGCCGCCGCCAGGCGGTCTTCCACCGTGCGCTGTTCCTCCGCACTCCACCGGCCCTCCATGCTCGCCACCGGCGGCGGCGTGTGGGTGGGTTGCCCGCGAATGAGGCGCAAGGCCCGTTGCTGCGTGGAAGTCGCCAGAAAATCCGCCTGCTTGTCCGTGTCAGCCGCCAGGACGGGCAATCCGACCATCACATAAGAATGCTTCCAAGTGGCCGAAGGCTTGAATTGCTCACGATACAACCCAATGGCTTCCAGCATCATTTGCGGCGCAAACTGACCGGCAAAGGCAAAGGGCAGGCCCAGCGCGGCCGCCAGTTGGGCGCTGAACGTGCTGGAACCCAGCAGCCAGACCGGCACGTGGGAGCCCCCGCCCGGAACCGCCTGAATCCGTTGATGAGGCGAAACCGGACCGAGATAGTGAATCAATTCCCGCACCCGTTCCGGAAACTGCTGGCCCGCCAGCGGATCCCGCACCAGGGCTTGTGCGGTTAAGGCGTCCGTGCCCGCCGCCCGCCCGATCCCCAGGTCAATGCGTCCGGGGTAAAGGGCTTCCAGCGTGCCAAACTGCTCCGCGATCACCAGCGGCGCATGGTTGGGCAGCATAATGCCCCCCGAGCCCACCCGGATGGTTTTAGTGCCGCCCGCCACATGACCAATCAAAACCGCCGTCGCCGCGCTGGCGATGCCCGCCAGGTTGTGATGCTCCGCGAGCCAAAACCGCCGGTAACCCCACTGCTCGGCCTGTTGCGCCAGCGCCAGCGTGTTGCGGAAACTCTCCGCCACCGTGCCGCCCTCACGCACCGAAGCCAGATCCAGCACCGAAAGCACCATGTCGGAATTGCGTTTCATTGGGCGAGACCATCAATCGCTTATGGCCGCAGCCGCCATGGCTTCAGTCGGCGACCCGGATGCGCAGAGGCTCGAGACTTTCAAAATCGTCATCCCCATAAACCCGCATCCTCGGCTGCTTCGTTTCAACTACAGTTCGCGGGAGTGTCCGCATCCGTGGCGAAGAAACCTCGGCCCCGGTGACTGCGGGGGCCACGGGGGCGCTTGAGAGCGTGGCCGGCATGATTAAAACACCCTTTCAGCCGATGGCCGGCAGGGTAATACTATTTTCAGTTTACCATTCATGCGCCTACCATTATCCCAGCCACCCTCCCCACACCATGGGGTATTCACCCCAAGCGCCGGCCGCCCAAGGGCCCCGCGCCCCGCGCCCCGCGCCTCGTGCCTCCATCAAGCCGGGCTGAAAGCCCGCCATATGACAGCCTGGGTCGGAGCGAGCCCGGCGAGCGCAGGCCCAGGATAACGCCCCCAAATTGTCTGGCGGCCTGTAAGGCCGAACCCAACGCCCGCCGCAAAACATCCGTCCCCTGCATCCTTTCCGTCCCGTTAGCTTTGCCTTTATCACTCGCCCCGCCCCACGCCCCACGCCCCGCGCCTCACTTTCCCCCGCCCAGCGGGGCTTATTGTGCCGCAACAACCCGGCACCATGGACTCCAGGGCGACAATCAACCACGGGAATGCCCGCCAACGACCGGAAACCCCGGCCGCCAGGCGCAAGCCGGCGTTAGGGTGCCAGTCGCGGAGCGACCCGATGACGGTAGCCGTGTGGCTTCAGCCCACGGAAAGAAACGGCCAAAACAACGTTTTCGTCGCGGCGCGACGCCTGACGCCACGCATTAGGGGAGCACGCCCGCCCCGGGCGGGGCAGACAGGCGCGGAACAAGGAACGGGGTTTGCGCCGCCAGCAAAATATGCCACTACCATTAACTGACCCCTTTCTGCAGAGAACTCAGCGCGGCGGAGCCGCAACCAAAAATGGCTGAAAAAGGTAAAATGGGAAGATTAACCACGAAATACGCTAAATACGCGAACGGGGAACCGGAAGGGCACAAAATGGTCGGAGCAGGATTCCTTGCCCGCCGGTCACCCGGATTTAAAGTCCCCGTCGTTAAGGGGTCGGTTCTTGAGATTGACATATCATTGGGGTGGGATAGGGTCTGGGAATGGCGCGCAAACTGAGCGTGGAATATGCCGGAGCGGGGTAGCCTGTGCGGAATCGCGGCGACCGCCGCGCGGCGATTTTCCGCGATGACGCGGACCGGGAGGCCTTGCTGGCCGCGCCGGCGGAAGCCTGCGCCAAGACCGCTCGCCGGCGATGTCAACCACCGCCTGACTCGCTAAAGAAAATAAATATGACATTATCAAGAACCGCCCCCTTTACGGGCGTTGCCGGCCGCCGCCCTCGCGGCCGGCCCTTGGACCCACGAACGCCGTCCCCGCCCCCGTCCCATCCGTGCCCATCCGCGAAATCCGTGGTTAATCTCCCCACCTTTTTTGGGGCTCTTTGAATTTGCGGTTAAATTTCCGCTATCCCACTTTCCGCTTTCGATTTTCTTTGATTTTCCCCCTTGCTTTCCCCCGTCCACCGGGGTTTATTGGAACGCAACCACACGGTGCCATGAACTCCAGGGCGACAATCAACCACGGGGCTGCCAGCCGACGACGGGGAAACCCGGGCGCAAGGCTTAAGCCAGCGTTGTGGCGAAAGAACGGCAATTGCACCGGTTACACCAGTGCCGGCGGCAATGTCACCGACACTTGGGATGCGGAAGACCGGCTGGCCACCGTGACCAAGGGCGGCACCCTCTCCACTTTCTCCTACGACGGTTACAGCCGGTGTATTCAGATCGTGGAAAGCACCAGCGGCACGGTCACGGCCACCAAGCGGTTTGTCTGGGACGGGGCCACCCGGTGCGAGGAACGGAATGCCAATAACAACGTCATCGAACGGTTCTTCCCGGAGGGCGAGCAAATTTCGGGCGTTAATTATTTCTACACCCATGACCGGCTGGGCAGTGTCCGCGAGGTCACCAGTGCCAGCGGCTCTATCTTGGCCGATTATGCCTATGATGCGTTTGGCAACCAGACGCTGTTGGACGGCACGCCGATTGGGGATGTGGGTTATGCCGGTTATTTTTACCACGCCAACAGCGGACTTAATTTGACCCTGTATCGCGCCTATGACCCGGATGCGGGACGGTGGCTGAGCCGCGATCCGATGGGGGAAAGAGGAGGGTTGAATTTGTATGGGTATGTGGGGAATAGTCCGATTGATGAGGTTGATTCTATGGGATTATCGGGTGGAACTTTTTATTCATCGCACCCCCATCCTGACGAACACTATGGACCGATGTTTAATTCGCCATTTAGCTTTGGTATTCAAGTGACTGTGGCTGCGGAGGCAGGCATTTCTTATGGTGCCGGTGGCAATTATACTTGGGGATTCGGTCTTTTCTATAATCCTGCGACTGGATTTAGCGCAGGTGGTTTTCAAAGTGGCGGGGTGTTTTCCGGTGGGCCGCCCGCATCATTAAATATACCTGATAGTCCGAGCTGTACGCCATCAAGCGTTTGGGGTTCTGCTGGGGGTATCGGGATTGGTCCGTGGATTTCCAATGCAGGTTCTCCATCAGACTTGGGGGGGCCATTTGATCAAACAAATTTTAATACTGAATATGTGAGCGGATCGGCAGCCGAAGCTGGTGGGATCTCAATTTACAGTGCTAGCTTCGGAACCGAGGAATCCTCTACTGGCGCTAGTTTTAGCAGATATCCCACAACTACATGGAGCGCAGGCGGTTATAACTTAAGCAACGGTCAGCCGAACGTTTATGTGCCAGGAGAATGATTATTAGTATGTTGACCCCGTTATTGATTTTAACGTTTGCCACATTCGTAGCCATTAGTGTAATTGCTATTATTCGGTTCTTTGTGCGTCGCTCTGGAAAACAAAAATTGTATGAAAATGGTGTTACCATCGGTGAGAATGGAATAGAATACTGGGGGTTTTTGTTTGCCGGAATACGGAAAAAGCCGTTTTGTGAAATACGATCGGTTCAACTGCTGCCTTACTTTAAGGTGGTGATTAACGCCTTTTTTTTCCGTTATGGGCTTTCAACGCGAAGAATTCCGTTTAACCCATTTGGGCACATAGTGATAATTAGATTAAAGCATCCAAACCCTATTGAATATCTTTTTTTTACGCCAACGAATGCTTTGGCTTTCGTCGAACAACTAAAATCTTGTATCGAACGGAGTTCAAATTCACCACCTTGAAAACCTCGCAAAAATGATCCTACTGGGAAACGCAATCCAAATAATCCCAAGGATTATAATCCGATGAATCCATAAAGGGGTCGGTTCTTGAGATTGACACATTGTCACACGACGGATCGGGTCTGGGGATGGTACGAAAACTGAGGGTGAAATATGCCGGGGCGGGGTAGCCTGGGCGGAATCGCGGCGACCGTCGCGCGGCGATTTTCCGCGCGGACGCGGACCGGGAGGCGTTGCTGGCCGCGCCGGCGGAAGCCTGC
>Ga0302201_10002037_pt1 | contig 16500 bp, 18 predicted proteins | sample II_Bog_N3_2_FD_194586 | JGI IMG/M metagenome (GOLD analysis project Ga0302201, IMG submission 194586) | Peat permafrost microbial communities from Stordalen Mire near Abisko, Sweden - II_Bog_N3_2 | ecosystem: Environmental > Terrestrial > Soil > Wetlands > Peat | place: Sweden: Abisko... | reverse complement strand
CCTGATCGTCCTTGCTGGCCATGGGATATTTCAACTTCTTCTGGATGTCCTTGACCGTGATTAGTCCCTTAAGCTCGTACTGATCGTTCACAACCAGCAGTTTTTCCACACGGTGTTCGTGAAGAATCAACTCGGCTTCTTCAAGGGTGGTGCCCACCGGAACAGTGATCAGGTTTTTCTTGGTCATCACATCGCCGATGGGAATGTCGGTTCGCGTCTCGAATCGCAGATCCCGGTTGGTGAGAATGCCCACCAGAGTCTTCCCCTGCGTAACCGGCACGCCTGAGATTTTGTAGCGCCGCATCACTTCCAGCGCATCGCCTATCATCTGATCCGGGCCAATCGTCACCGGATCCACGATCATCCCGCTTTCCGACCGCTTCACCTTGTCGATCTCACCTGCTTGGTCGATGATGGTCAAGTTGCGATGCACAATCCCGATTCCGCCCTGTTGCGCCATCGCGATGGCCATGCGCGACTCGGTCACCGTGTCCATGGCCGAAGAAAGCAGCGGCGTGTTCAGCGTAATGCCGCGAGTCAACTGGGTCTGCGTGCTCACCAGCGCGGGAACCACGTCGCTGCCGGCGGGAACCAGCAACACGTCATCGAATGTGAGAGCTTCCGGAAGGATTTTGGCTAGCATAATAGTCTGACGCGCCAGCCGGCCGGAGATCCTGCTTCCCCGCGCGGCTGGCGCTTCCAACTATTGTAACGGAGGGGGCAGCGGCGCGCCGGTGAGCGCGATAATGCGGGCGTGAATGTGTTCGCGAATCAGGCGGACGGTTTCGATCAGATCCGATTTGTCTGGAGTCGCGAGTTGAAACAGCAAGTCATATCGGTAGACGACGGCGAAGTCATTCAACTCGTCCAGTGCCAAAGGCGTGACCGGTAACGATTCTCCAGAGGACGCAAGTGCGATCTGAAGTCTCTCAAGGTTGTGCGTCAACTCGAACGATATTGCCAATTGCGACAGAAGAGCCTTTATCAGCTTCTCGACTGCCTGCTGGGCATGGAAACCAAGAATAGACTCCGGTATATCGTTCGAATCGAAGATCGCCGCGTCTTCAGCGGCCTTGATCAGAAGAATCTGCGCCTGCGTGTACGAGCTGCTGTTCATAGGCAACCTGGCCTTGGGTAAGAATGCGGTGATAGATTGAGTTGATCGAGCCGAGAAAGTGGCCTGCGCAGCCTTCGGTCGTCACCACCAAGTCAATCGTCATGGGGATTTCGCTCAGCTTACGTCGTAGCCTGCGATGAATGTTCCCCAATTCAGGCTCGGCGGAATCGGGCATCAGCACAGCCAGGTCCAGATCGCTATCCCACTTTGCCTCCCCACGCGGCCACGAGCCGAACAGGATTACGCGCGAGGGCTGAGCGATCTCCACTGCCGTCTTCACGGCGAGATCGACCTTCTCCTGAGTCGGAGTCAGGGCTTCAAGTGCGGCGCGAACCTTGTCGGCGATCAGCATGGTTGCCTCAGGGATAGTGTAGCCCGGTTCTCATCTCAAGTGGCTGAAAATTAACTGAACCGAAGCCCTCAAACTATTCCCCAATTCCTAAGTCCCGCCGCCGCAGCCCGTATAGCTCAACTGATAGTTGGTCCCGCTGCGTCGATAGATGGAATAGGACCACGACTCATAGTAGGCGTGCTCGGAAATGATGGCGTCAGGCTCGCCAGGAAAGAGCGGAAAGTTATCCAGGAAGACTTCCTTGTCTGCGTCGTTCTCTTCATCCAGTAGGGCACCAGGTTTCGGCAGATCGGCGACACTATCCAACGGAATCGAGGCCCTATGGAAATGAATAAGTACAGGCGAGTAACTGCCGCTGCTCTCTTCGATGGTCAGGAAGATGCCATAAGAGTAATAGGTCTTCGGTTTGGCCGAAGCGAGTTGGACGAGCGAACTTCCGGCCAATGCCGTGTGCTCGGTCTGGAGTTGAACCTTCCAGATGATCCCAGCATGGGTACTCGCGGGAGCAACGCGAACATGATGTGCAGCATAAACAACGGATGCGGCCTGAAGGAAGATCGCCCGCTCTTGCGAGTTTGCCTTTACGCGAAGCGCTGTGTGGCTTGCACCCGCCACCTTTCCGGTCCACACAGTTCTTTTGAAGTCGGCTGGCGCAACATGATGCTCATTGTCCGGATGCAGCGGAAGCACCCAACAAAATCGAGGTAGTCGCCATCTGACCCATCAATGCACGAGTTGACAGCTTCTGCTTCTCCCCAGGGCGCTCCACGCCACCAAAGCGGATAACGCCGGCCTGCGGTATAGGCGCGATTAAGCGTCTGAATCGTGGCTTTCGGAACGTAGCCTTCCCCTGGTGCCGGATGGGCCGTAGCGCAACCACGGATCTCGCTTCCGACGAAGAAGGCAACTGGGTCCAGCGATGCGAGAGCTGGCTTTCCGTTCTCATCCTTTTCCGCTCCAGGTGCGCTCGCAACGAATAGAAGGTTGGGCTTGTCACCAGGCCTGAGAGTCGGCGCGTCCCGAGGCTCTTGGGCGATTGTCCAAAGAGGAACCCACATGAACCAGGCAATCAGCGCAGAAAATCGAAGATCCCACACATGCCTCGCCACTCGCACTCTGTCCTCCCACGTCACACCCCCACCGGAAACGGCTTCGGGCTAGATTCATCCGTGTTCGCGTCGGGATTGCGCCAGCGCTCAAACCGCCCTTGCAGCAGGCTCATCAGCCCCGTATACCAGTATCCAATCACAAACAGAATCAGAAACGGCGCCGTGAAGTAGTTGTGATTCGAGAACGTATATATGATTGCCGCCGCAAAATAACACCCGAAAAGGAGCTCGATCCAAGGCGCCAGAACCAGCCGCTTGCGGTACTTGGCAGCCTGCGACTTTTCGCCCTTAAGCGCAACGCGGTACTTGGGAGTGCGTACAAAGGCGCTTTTGATTCCGAACAGCGCCTCCATCACGGCCTTGCTGTTGGTCCACGTGAGGCCGATGCCCAGCGCCATCAGGAAAGGCAAATAGAGAAATGTCTTCAGCCATGACTTTGGGTACAGCACTCGTTCGCTCACCAGGTAAAAAACCGCGATCGAGAAGCTCGATGCCGTGAACAGTGGGAAGTCGATCAGCAACATCTGGAACCAGCCCTGGTAGAACCGGCAGATCATGGCGGGAATCAGCAGTGCCGACATTACCACCATCAGCGGATAGCTCAGGTTCGCCGTCAGGTGGTAAACAGCCTCGATTTTGATCCGCCGCGGCACTTCCGACTTGAACATCATCGGCAGCACTTTAATGCTGGTTTGGATCAGCCCCTTGGCCCAGCGCGCCTGCTGTGTCTTGAAGGCCGTCATCTCGATCGGCAGCTCAGACGGGCACTCCACCTCGGGCAGATACTTGAACTTCCAGCCGGCCAGCTGCGAGCGGTAACTCAGGTCGGTGTCTTCGGTAAGCGTATCGTGCTGCCAGCCGCCGCCATCGTGAATGGCCTTGATCCGCCACATGCCCGCAGTGCCGTTGAAATTAAAGAAGTCGCCGGAGCGGACGCGTGCTCCGTGCTCCAGCACAAAGTGGCCGTCCAGCAGAATCGCCTCAATCCGCGTCAGCATGCTGTAGTTGCGGTTCAGGTGCGTCCAGCGCGTCTGGACCATGCCGATCTCCGGCTCGGCAAAATGGTGAATCACCTTCATCAGCCAATCCGCGGGAGGGACAAAATCCGCGTCGAAAATAGCCACAAACTCGCCCTTGGCCACCTTCAGTCCGGCATCCAGCGCGCCTGCCTTATATCCGTACCGATTCGTCCGGTGAAGGTAGACAATCGGATGTCCCAGCGCCGCAAAACGCTCCACTATGCCGGCGGCTACCTCATGGGTCTCGTCAGTCGAGTCGTCCAGTACCTGGATTTCGAGCTTTTCACGCGGATACTCCATGGCGCAGATCGCATCGATCAGCCGGTCGATTACAAACTGCTCGTTGAAGATGGGCAGTTGCACCGTCACGCGGGGCAACTCGTCGAAATGCCGCGGCGGGTCAGGATGGTAGTTCTTACGATACTTGTAGTAGATATAGACCAGCGTATAGCGGTGTACGCCATAGATAGCCAGGACGATCATCACCGCGAAATAGGGCAGCAGCAGCGCCGCATCGAACCAGTTCCAGTGGTAGAGGCCCGTGAAGGTCTGGTCGGTGGACTGCATCGCCTTCAGGTAGTGCCGAAGGCCGTTTTGCGGCGCAAAGGCCAGATGCGCGGATGCCCCAATCGACAGCCGATGAAACAGGCTGGCGGCAGGATTCACAAGGGTCGCAAGCGCGGCGAACAGGGGCAAGCCTCCACAGCCGGGATACAGCCATTGTATGCGATGACGGGAGCTTGGGAGATTTCAGACCCAAGCACCCAAGCTGCCCCAAGGGTGTAACTGAAGGCAGGGGCGACGCATATAAAATCATCGGCGTTGGCAGAACAAAGCGAAGCGCTCTCCGGTACCCCAAATTGGGATTCCGCGAGCCCTGCGGAGTGAGTCAAAACACGTTCAGGGAAACAAAAGGACGAGATTCGTGCCTGAAGATGGGCTGAAAGCATTTGAGTTTATATGCCAAACCGCGCCCAGGTAACCAGACCAGTGATTGTTTGTCCCAACATTCGATATGCGTCGGCCCTGTAACTGAAGGCCCGCTCGAAGACAGTCGAGTAACACATGTGGTACTCTTGGCTGTGCCTCAAATTGTGGCGTACGTCAATGCGGAGGGCGTAACCCCCTACGCGGAGTGGCACGAGAGACTCGATTCTGCGGTCAGAGCGCGGGTTACGGTCGCCGTCTACAGGCTTGAGTCTGGCAATTTCTCGGCGGCTAAAGGCGCAGGCTCCGGCATCTTCGAGTTGCGGCTGGATTTTGGACCGGGCTATCGGGTGTATTTCGGCAAGGACGGCGAGGAGTTTGTGATCCTGCTCGGCGGTGGCACGAAGAAACGGCAACAAGCCGACATAGACGCAGCACAATCGCTGTGGAAGGAATACCAACAGAGAAAAGAGCAGCGGAGGAAACTTGGAACTCACACGAAGTTTTAGCGATCTGGTGAAGGCGGACCTTGCGAGGGATGCGGGTTTCCGGCGCGCTCTGCTCGGTGAAGCTTTGGCCTGCATGGCCTCGGGCGATTTGGATACCGGGAAGATCGTGCTGCGCGAATATATTAACGGAACAGTGGGCTTTCTCAAGCTGGGAGCAGCCCTCGGACGCTCTCCGAAGAGCCTGATGCGGATGCTCAGCCCAACTGGGAACCCGCAAGCGCGGAATCTTTTCGAGATGGTCGCCTACCTTCAGAAGGTCGAAGGCACGGTGCTGGAAGTGCGTGCGATTGACGCTACTGCGGCCTGAACATTCACATTTGCCCTCCTCCACCCTCCTGTCGTACTGTTGCCCCAGCCGGAGGACTCCCTCAAATGTCCACGCTCACTGCGTCCCCCATCGTCGCTGCCCCAGGCGGCAGCTTCCTGCTCGAGACCCGCACTCCCGCCGAAATCTTCACTCCCGAAGACCTGAACGAGGAGCAGCGCCAGATCGCCTCCACCGCGGCCCAGTTTGCCCGCGACGAGATTCTGCCCCTGGCCGCCGCCATTGAAGCCAAGGAGCCCGGTGTGATGAAGTCCCTCATCCGCAAGGCCGGGGAGCTCGGCTTCACCGCCGTCGAAATTCTAGAAGAATATGGCGGCATGGGGATGGACAAGACCACCTCGACGCTGATTACCGACCATCTCTCAGTCCTCGCAAGTTTTTCCACGGCCTTCGGTGCTCAAATCGGCATCGCCTCGCTCCCCCTGGTCTGGTATGGCAACGAGCAGCAGAAGCAGCGCTACCTTCCCAGGCTGGCAACCGGTGAGTGGATCGGCGCCTATGGCCTCTCTGAAGCCAGCTCCGGGTCCGACGCCATGAACATCCGAACCCGTGCAACCCTCTCACAGGACGGAAGTTACTACCTGCTCAACGGCGAAAAGATGTGGCTCACCAACTGCGGCATCGCCAACCTGTACACCGTCTTTGCCAAGATCGACGGCGAAAAGTTCTCCGCCTTCCTTATTGAGCGGGACTCGCCCGGCCTGACCGTCGGCGCGGAGGAGCATAAGCTCGGTATTCGCGGCTCGTCAACCTGTCCGCTTGTGCTTGCCGATTGCCGCGTGCCCGCCGCAAACCTCCTCGGCGAAGCAGGCAAGGGCCATCACATCGCCTTCAACGTATTGAATGTAGGCCGTTTCAAGCTGGGTGTGGCCTGCGTCGGCGGAGCGCGCCACGCCCTGGCGCACATGATTCGCTACGCCAAGCAGCGCACCGCATTTGGCAAGCCCATCGCGGAATTTGGCTTGATCCAACGCAAAATCTCCACCTCTGCCACTCGCCTTTATGCCGCCGAAAGCACGGCCTACCGCACCGTGGGAATGATCGATGCAGCCCTGGCCCAGGTCGCCGCGGATCAGGTTCACTCCCCACGCGAGACCCAGCGCCGCATTGAGGAATACGCGGTTGAGTGCTCCATTCTGAAGGTTTACGGCTCTGAAATGCTGAGCCTGGTGGCCGACGAACTGGTGGCCACCATGGGTGGGTACGGGTATGTCGAGGAATATCCAGCCGAGCGCTTCTACAGGGACGCACGGATTAACGAAATCTTCGAGGGCACCAACGAAATCAACAGGCTGATCATCACCGGATGGCTGATGAAGCGGGCGCTAAGCGGCCAGCTTCCGCTGCTTGGGGCAATCAAGAAGCTGATGGACGATGTCACCCAGCCGCCATCCTTTGAAACCGCCGCGAACGCTGACGAACCCTTGGCGCGCGAGGCCGAATTGTTGGCTGCGGTAAAGAAGATGGCTCTGTTTGCCGCCGGAGTGGCCAGCCAGCGCTTTATGACCGCGCTCCAGGATCAGCAGGAAGTGATGGCCGACCTGGCCGACATCATCATGCAGGTCTATGCTTTGGAGTCGGCTGTGCTGCGGGCGCGGAAGCTGGCAGAGGCCAAAGGAAGCACGTCCGAGGTTGCGACCGCAATGACGGGCTTGCTGGCGGACGAGAGCATGGGGCTGGCTGAATTGGCTGCCCGGCGAGTGCTGGCGGCTTGCGCTGACGGCGATCTGCTGCGGACGCAGCTCGCCATTCTGCGGCGGTTGGCGCGGTTTACGCCCGCCGATGCCGTGGGGTTGAGCCGAACCGTCGCGCGCCATTGCGTCCAGTTGGAACGATATCCGTTGTAATGCCGAACTGGAAAAGGCCCTCCATCCGGACCGCCAAATCGCCGCCAGGATGGAGGAGGGGGTAGACTTCGAGATGCAGCGCGGCGCTGCCGCTCGCAATCCGGTTGGAGTTAGGGGCGAACTACAACGTTGACTTCCAGGGTCATATCGACGGGAATGGCCTGGTTGTCCAGCTTGCCGGGGCGCCATTGCATCTTGCGGACCGCCTCGACCACGCGAGCATCCAGATCCTTGTTTACCGATTTCACCACCTGGATATCCTGCGGTTTGCCGGTCTCATCCACATTCAGCGTGAGGCTTACCTCGGCCGGCTGGGGAATGACGTTGTCGAATGCGTCGCCGGGGATGACGACGGTATTGGATTGAAGAAGCTGGGGAGCGGTAACGCCGGTGCTGATGCGGACCGCCGGAGTTGAGGCAGTGGCGTCGCCGGTCGTGGGCTGGCTGGCGATTGCCGATGCGGTAAACAGCATGGGGGAGAGAAGAAGGCTAGCTGCAAGAATACGACGCATGAATTACCTCCAATGGTCATGTGTGACCAACACCACTATAAAACTATTCATATACGATTGTCAACTAGTTTATTATTATTCATATTTATCAACAAGTTAAGGTTACATATGTCTCAATATGATCGATTTTCCGTATGGGCGCAGATTTATCTCAGGATGAAGCGGGGGTGAGGACTAAATCTCCGTAGAAAAGGAGAGCTTGCTCGTTGTTTGCAAAGTAGTAAACATAAAGCCGGCCCTCGCGATCAAGCTCAGGAGTCATGCGGAATGGTCTTCAGCGGAGTTCGCAGGGCGAGAGGCAAGACTCGACGGATGCAAATTGAGCTTGCACGGGGTGCATGGACTGCGTCCCACAAGGGCCGCCCTCTCCTGGTTCACGTAGACCCGCATGACCCCTCGCGGTCTGTGTTGCGAAAGAAAGAACTCGAACAGCTTGAGGCGGAAGTCGGGCTTTGAAAGGGCGCGATTTTAGTCGTGCCTTAACGCGCCAGAAATCAACAGGGCTTTAGCCCCTGGGGGATCAATTTCTGAGCTGTCGACATTTGCCACACGCTGCTGAGTCCCAGTCAGCACCGCGTCCGCAATTCGCGCAGCCTCCGCGGCCATCCGCACACTGTGTACTCGCACCAGGGAAGCGCCATGCAGAATCGCTGTAACCAAGGCCGCCACGCTGGCCGTCTCGCGTGCGTCCAGCGGAGCATCGCGCCCTGCATAGAGAGGCGCAAGTGTCCTGGCCAGGAACGACTTGCGCGATAAGCCGGCGAGCAAGGGCCGGCCCAATTGCAACAGCTCCGCCTGGCGGGCAAGCAGCGTGTAGTTCTCATCGAGCCTCTTGCCAAATCCGTAGCCAGGGTCCAGCACCACGGCCTCAAGCCGAATGCCCGCCGCCTCAGCTCTGGCCAAACTCGCCTGGAGCCCCGCCTGCACGCTTCCAAGCAATTCATCAGGGGAAAGCTGCGCTTGCGTCCGCCACTCATCCGGCCGCCCCCGCGTATGCATCAGCACCACACCGCACCCGGCGCCCGCGCACGCCTCAGCCATGTCGGCGTCCCAGTGAAACCCGCTGACATCGTTCGCAATTTCCGCTCCGGCCAGACACGCAGCCCGAGCCGTGGCCGCCTTGTAGGTATCCACAGAAACAATGGCTTCCGGCCGTGCCGCAAGAATCCCTTCGAGCACCGGCAGCAGCCGCGCCTGTTCCTGGTCCGTGGTCAAACCGTGCCCCGCCTCGGAACCTTCGGCAGCAGGCCTCAACCCGGCATTCGAGCCTGGCCGCGTGCTCTCCGCCCCCAGATCAAGCAGGTCCGCGCCCTCGTCCAACAGGCTGATTCCATGCGCGATGGCCGCCGCGGGATCGAAAAACCGCCCGCCATCGCTGAACGAGTCGGGCGTTATGTTCACCACGCCCACAATCAGCGTACGCCGCCCCAGCGCGAGCGTACGGGTGCGGAGCCGCCACAAGGCAGGTGTTCGTCTCCACGGTTTCATCCCTGCCTGTTCGTTGCTCATTCCCTTGTCAAACGCCCCTCTGGCGGCGCGTCGATAGACATCAAGACAACATCCCTATTCGATGGTACGCCGCTCATCGCCGGGTCCCTGCTAAACTCCCTGCATGATGGCAAATTGGCGAGCTTTGGCAGTTGCGCTGGCTGTGGTTCTTGTTCCTTCGGCGAGGCTGTCTGCGCAGCATGCTGCGCGCAGCAGCGCAAGGCCGGTTGGCCATGCGCCGGCCCATGCGGCTTCGGTAACCGGCCCCTTGGCCGACCGCATCAATGCCATTCTCGCCGAGCCGGCGCTGAGCCATGCGGAATTTGGCGTAAGCGTCACCACGCTTGATGGCCAGGCGCTGTATGGGCACAACGACGACCGGCTGTTTATCCCTGCCTCGAATGTAAAACTCACCACCACCGCTGCCGCGTTCGCGCTGCTGCCCGTGGACACGCTGTCCTGGACCACTGACGTGGTGGCCGGCGGCGCGGTTGACCCCGAAGGCGTGCTGCACGGCGACCTGATCATCCTCGGCGTGGGCGATCCAACCCTGAGTGCCCGTCGCTATCCCTACCAGGCGCCTGAAGCCGCATCGGCAGCCGGCGTCCAAAAGCCGCCAAAGGCGGTAGACCTGCTTGTAGAGATGGCCGAGCAGGTGGAACAGGCCGGTGTCAGAACAGTAGAGGGAAGCGTCGTTGGCGACGACACCTTCTTTCTCGACGAGCCTTACGGCCGCGATTGGAGCTGGGGCGACCTCATGTGGGCCTACGGAGCTCCTGTTTCCGCGCTCAGCTTTAATGAGAATGCGCTGGAACTAAGCGTTACCCCAGATCCGAATTCAATCGGCGCCCCCACAAGCGAGTCTTCCCCGCATTCCACCGTGGCGGAGTGGACGCCCGACGTGGATTACTACACAGTGGACAACTCCATGGTGCCGGTGACCCAGGGTGGCGTCCCCGCTCCCGGCCTGGACCGGCCACCGGGAAACATGCTGGTCCGGGCATGGGGCACGGTTGGGGCGGAAGGCTTCCGCGCCAGCCTGGCAGTCGAAGACCCGGCGGAGTTTACCGCCGAGGCCTTCAAGGAAGCGCTTCGAAGCCGCGGCGTAACCATCGCCGGATCGGCAACTTCCCGCCACAGGTATCCGCTCGATACCGGCGATTTTGCTTCCGCGCGCATCCAGCCGCTCAAGCTAGTGTCGGCGGCTAGCCTCACGATAGTCGCCGCGCCGCTCCAGGGCCACCGGGTGCTCGCTTCGCATAACTCTGTGCCCATTGCCCAGGACATCACCGTCACCAACAAAGTGAGCCAGAACCTGCACGCCGAACTCCTCCTGCGACTGCTTGGCAAAATTCACGGGTCCGACGGCAGCTTTGTGCAGGGCACGCGCGTAGTGCGCCAGTTTCTCCTCAACGCCGGAGTGGACGACGCCGATTTTTTCCTCTACGACGGCTCGGGAATGAGCCCCGACGACCGCGTCGCGCCCCGCGCCTTCACGCAGTTGCTGGCCTACGCGTCACGCCAGCCCTGGGGAGCGGCCTGGCGCGACACCCTCCCCATCGCCGGAGTCGACGGCACCCTCGCGGCGCGATTCAAAGATTCGCCGCTGAAGGGCCGTGTCCAGGCCAAGACCGGTACCATGAACGAGGTAAACGCGCTTTCCGGCTACGTGGTCGCCAACAGCGGCAAGACGCTGGCATTCTCAATCATCGTCAACGGGCACCGCCCCGGCAGCGAGGCGGAATCGCAGGCCATCGACCGCATTGTGGAAGCAATAGCGGCGGCACAGTGAGCCTGTATCATCTTAGTCAGATGCTCACCAGATTCCATTCTGCCCGCATTGCTCTGTCCGCCCTCGGCCTCACCGCGGCGCTTTCGCTCCCCGGCTGCCGTTCGCTCCCGCCTTCCAAGCCTGAGGCACTTTGGTCGGTGGAAGAGGCGCGCGGAGCGCAGGTTTACCATCTCAAGTGCGCCAAATGTCATTATCCAACCACCACGCACCCGCTCAACGGCCCCGGCTTGCAGGCCATCACCAAGATCAAGGCCATGCCTTCAGGCGCTCCACCCACCGATGAGCGGCTCACCGCGGTAATTCGTTTCGGAAGACAGAATATGCCGGCTACCCAACTCACCGACGACCAGCTTCAGGACCTGCTGGCCTATATCCATACTCTATGACCGATCTGCCCGGCGGCCCCGGCAACGTTCAGGTCCCAGTGGCGCTCCGCCAACTGCTGCGCCTGCCCGCCCTGGTGTTCATCAACCTCTACTTGTTGGCGCTGGCCGCGGTAATCGTCTTCGGCGTGGTAGCCGGCCAGCATTATCCGCCTCTGTTTCTCATCTTCGCGGCCGGGTTCATCTCCGCCAGCCTCGGCCTCATGCTGCTGTTTCGATGGGCCTGGGCCCTGGCCCTGGCGGCGGTCTTCCTGCTGGTGGTCTACAACCTTTGGATCTTCTCAACCCAGCACCAGGGAGCCGCGCTGGTCCAGGGATTGCTGAACCTTGTCTTCTTTCTCTACCTCGTGCGCCCTGAGGTTCGCGAACGGCTCCGCTAACAACATCATGGCGAGCGCCGGCCATCCCACAAATGCCCCGTGCCCCATCCATTCGCTTTAATCAGGTTAGTGTCCTGTCCAGCATAAGGGTTGGCGATGACGTTTTGAAAGGGCACGACTTTAGTCGTGCCGTAAATGCTCAAAAATGAATGCGGCTTTAGCCGCTTAGGGATGTCCTTCCGAGTACAAAGTTGTAAAGATTAACATGGGACGCCACACGAGCTCCGGCCCCACTCCAAATGCGACCCAAAAACCCAAGCATCCCACCCCCAATCCATGAGATACCATCAACACCAGGGATCCCCTCCTTGAAAACCTGTCCCCTCTGCAGCAAGTCATGGCCGAGCAACCACACCAGCTGTCCCACCGACGGTGTCACCCTCATTGACTCCGGCGAACTCGAACCAGGCACAATCATCCGCGGCAAATACCGCATCCAGCGCCTGCTCGGCCGCGGCGGCATGGGCGCGGTCTATCTCGCCGAGCACATCCTTCTAGCCCGTCCCCGCGCACTCAAATTCATCTCCGGTACGCTCACCCAGGACCCCGCATTTCTCCGTCGATTCCGCCGCGAAGCCCTCGCCGCAATCGAGCTCCGCCATCCCAACGTAGTTGAGGTCGTAGATCTCGACCAGGCCGAGGACGGCGCACCCTATATCGCCATGGAATTCGTAGACGGCCCCGACCTTCGCCACGCCCTCACCGCATCGTATTCCTCAAACGACCGTCATCCTGAGCGGAGCGCAGCGGAGTCGAAGGACCTGCATTTGCACTTTGAAGCCTTCCCCGTCACCCGCGCCCTATGGATCACCCGCGGCATAGCTCAGGGCCTGGCCGCCGCCCACGCCAAAGGCATAATCCACCGCGACGTCAAGCCCGAAAACATTCTCCTCTCCGCCGCCAACACCCCCGCGGAAACCCCCAAGCTCTTCGACTTCGGCATCGCGGCCATCCAGGAGAGCGTCACCGCCATCACTCGCACCCGCGGCCTCATGCTCACCCCACCCTATGCCTCTCCCGAGCAATGGAGGGGCGTACCGGCCGACCAGCTCGACGGCCGCGCCGACCTCTACGCCCTCGGCGGTGTTCTCTACGAGATGCTCACCGGCCAAACTCCCTTTCACGCCCACAACAGCGAAGGCTGGATGTTCCAGCATCTTCAAGAGCAGCCGCAACCTCCCAGCCATCTCCGTTCCGAACTGGCCAACTGGCCGGGTCTCGACGCACTGGTTCTGCGCCTCCTGGCCAAGGACCGCGAACTACGTCCCAATGACGCCGCCGAACTGGTCGGGATGCTGGATGCTGTGCGGTATCTTTCTCCCGAGGCGCACTTAGAAACCGTCAGTTTGGACGCAGCTCGCGCCGAGAAGCAGAGGGAGATAACGTGCTCCGGACGGGTACCTGTCTGGGTCTGGGCCGCGTCCATTCTAATGCTCCTGGTTGCCGCAATTGCTGCCGGCCGGGTATTCTGGCCAAAGCCTCCAGCCACAACTAGATCGGGCGTGACTGGCGTTCCGCCTGGACTGGTCGAGGAGCCTCTGCCGCAGGCGCAGCCGTCCTCTCAGCCGGCCAGCACCCCGGCGTTCCAGTGGGACGATCAGAGCCATACCACACAGGCGCAGCCGTCCTCTCAGCCGGCCAGCACCCCGGCGGCTGGCGGCTGGCAAATCAGCGACAGCCCCACGCCCCCGCAGCCGTCTACACAGGAACCGAACAGCGCAACGGACCCCTACGCGGCAATTGCGAAGCCACCGGGCTCCCCGCAGCCGTCATCGCAGCCGACCAGTAAAGGTGGATTGGCACCGTGGGAGGAAGAGCCAAGCAATGCCGAAGCCGAGAAACTGGCGATGAGGTTCTACAATCAGCATTGCTCCAAAGAGGCCGCGCCGCTTTTTAAGCAGGCCTGTAGCGGAGGCATCGCGGAAGGATGCTGGTTTCTCGGCATTATGTACGGGACCGGCCAAGGAGTGCCTAAAAGCGAAGCCACAGCGGTGGCGCTTCTTTCCAAGGCATGCGATGCGGGCATGGCAATAGGGTGCTACGATGCCGCACTGGGATACACGTCGGGGAAAGGTATCGGAAAGGATTATCAGCGTGCGGCGCTTCTATACTCGAAGGCCTGTGATGCGGATATCGGACCCGCATGCTCAAACCTGTCTGACATTTATGCGCTTGGCGCAGGTGGCATCGAACCAGATATTCCTCGCGCGCAGGAGTTGGCTAGAAAAGCATGTACCGTCAAAAAAATACCGCCTTCAGCATGTTCCATTCCTGAGATAAAGCAATAGATGGTTCAGCGTGCGTCTATCTCCCTCATGCGTGGATGCGTAATGACAAGAGGAATCTGGAGGAACACGTTCGACGGGATCACAGGTGTGACGCCATATCGCCCGAGTGAAGTATGAGCATCCATTTTATCTTGTGTTTGTTGCGCTCGATTCCGAGCACAAAGACGCTGTGAACGTCAATATCCGTATCTCGGGCAAGTCCGAATCGGCGGCGGAGACAAACGCGATTCCATTAGCTGAGTTTCGGCGAATTTTTCTCAACTTCTTCAAGACACCCGCAGAAAATCTCGACCGCGATATCCAGCGGCTTCTCGACGGCGATGGATTCACAATATACCTCTCGGCGTCCGAATCCGCAATTCGAGATTCTGGACTGCTAACAAGACACCCCAACCGTGAACAAGACTGAGACGATCATTTCTGGGCCGGATGTGTGCCGCCTCGAATCCATGCAGCCGGATTATAGAACCATGGGCATAACACGCGCCGTGTATGTGCGTCCTTGATATGCTGAGAATCAAGTAGTGTAGGGTAAGCGATGGCGGAAGAATTCTTTGACGTAGCGTTGCAAACGACCAGCGGCTCGTTTGACCCTCGCAATCAAGATTGGGACCGTTTCGCGCCCCCGCAAAGTGATTTTTCTTTGGGCGCAGACTTCTGGATTGGCGAACTCCCGTACAACACAGATAGTGACGTGGTGTTCGATGCGTGCGAGCCTGCTGGCTTCAACCATCGCCCCTATCGTCAGTATGGATGTCGTTACGCATTCTGTCGGAAAGCTCACCCACCAACCCGCGATCACGAATTCTATGCGTGGGACAATGAAGGCTCCCTGGCGAGAGCTTTGTTCTTGTCCCGCCTGATTCACCCCACAACTGTCGCCCCCCACTATTCGGCAAGGCTTATCTTTCGGGACGGCAAGCTGACAAACGTTGTGCCAGCCAATCTCGGCTACGGGAGTCATGTGTGGATTGTTGCTCACGAGTGGCGGGATTGGTTGAGCAAAACGGAAGCGGAGGAGCTACGAACCGGTTTAGCTGTCTACAACGTGCAACCACCCGAGCGCGTTCGGCGAGCGCGAGCCCATATTGACCACGCCTTTCACGCCTTCTATCTTACCCAGCGAACTGCTTCGCTTGTTTCTGCTTTCGAGAGTCTCCTTAAGATTGGGCGAAATGGATTGGCCGCGCAATTCAGATTGCGAGCACCGACTCTTGCGCAATTGGTTGGCCTTACCATCACCTTAGACGAAGCAAACACCTTCTATGACGAACGCTCAGAGTTCTTACATGGCAGCCAGCCAAAGTACGCCGATCTGACCGACGAGTTGATGGAGCGGTATAACAAATTTGAGAGCGTTCTTCGGCGGGCCCTTTTGAAGGCAAGCACCGACCCAAGTTTCTGTGGCCTATTCGCAACGGACGATGCAATTAGAGGCGCATTTGGTCGGTAGCCGGACGCCCATTTCTCGCCTCTGAGCCCCGGCAGTTCCGCCGCCATCAATCGCTCTCGAAGAGTTCCTCGTGGGTTCCGGTCCGCTCTAGGTGAACCTTTTCAGCCTTCGCGGAGTAGATGAGCACCCAATCCGGCTCAACGTGCGCGTCTCTGTATCCGGCCCAATTCAGTTTCAGGGGATGGTCTTTGTATTGCGCCGGCAAGGCCTGTCCGGCGAGCAGAAGTTCGATCAGCTTTTTCAGCTTTTCAAGGTCTTTGCCTCTCTTCTGAAGCCGCTTTACGTCCCGCTGAAATTGGCTGGAATAGCTCGGGGAGCGCATCAGATGCCCAGCTTATCGAAGAGGTCGGCGGCATCCTTTGCCTGATGAACCTCCGCGCCCCGCGCGGTCTTTCGCATCGTCTCCCGCGTCAGCTTGTTTGGCCTCAAGTCGAACGGCAGAGCGTTCTCCTTAGCGACGCGGGTCAAAACGATGCGCATCACGTCGGAGACCGTCAGGCCCATCTCCTCAAGCACGGCAGTGGCCTTCTCTTTTACGTGGGCGTCGATTCTGGAACGGACAACGGCATTTGTGGCCATGCAAGCATTGTAGCCCATTTGAGCTACAATACGCGCATTCTTCTCTCAAGCCCCGAGCCCCTTTTTCGATTTGGCTGGCGGCAGGTAGTTCTCGCCGGTCACTACCTTACGCCCAGTCTTGCTTTCCAGCTCGAGCCGGGCGCGCTGAGCGATCCCGCCGCCGGTCGCTCTTCCCGCCGCAAGCTGCTGGCCCCGCCGCCGATTTCGCGCTACAATCTCCCCATGAACCGCAGCGCCCAAGAGATTCTCGAAGACGCCCGCCAACTGCCCCTCAGTGAGGTGAACTGGCTCATTGAGAGCCTGCTTCAGGAGGAGGATGGTGCGCCGGAAGCGGAGATTGAGGCCGCCTGGGACGGCGAGATCAAGCGCCGCCTCGACGAGATCGACTCCGGAGCCGTGGAGTTGATAGCCGGCGAGCAG
>Ga0302201_10002034_pt1 | contig 16514 bp, 9 predicted proteins | sample II_Bog_N3_2_FD_194586 | JGI IMG/M metagenome (GOLD analysis project Ga0302201, IMG submission 194586) | Peat permafrost microbial communities from Stordalen Mire near Abisko, Sweden - II_Bog_N3_2 | ecosystem: Environmental > Terrestrial > Soil > Wetlands > Peat | place: Sweden: Abisko, Stordalen... | reverse complement strand
CGAACTCAAGAACGACATCACGCGCGAAACCCCCGCGAGCTTCGAGCCGAGCATTGATTACGTCGTCACCAAGATTCCGCGCTTCGCCTTCGAGAAATTCCCGCAAGCCGACCCCACTCTTACCACGCAGATGAAAAGCGTCGGCGAAGCCATGGCCATCGGGCGCACGTTCAAGGAAAGCCTGCAAAAATGCCTGCGCTCGCTGGAGATTGGCCGCAGCGGGCTGGGCGGCGACGGCAAACCCTGGCGCATCGGCACGGAAGTCTATGGCGACCGCGACATCCTCCCGCGCGACGTCATCAGCCGCAAATTGAGCGTGCCCAACGCCGAACGCATCTTCTTCATCCGCCACGCCCTGCGCGCCGGGTTCAGCATCGAGGAGATTTTCAACCTGACGAAAATTGACCGCTGGTTTCTGGTGCAGATCAAGGAGATTGTGGATTTCGAGGAAGAATTGGCGGGCGTGAAGAATTAAAGTTGGGAAAAATAAACGCTATCCGTTATATTTCAGACGTGCGCAAGCTTGATTCAATCATTGGAAAAATTCAACGCGAGGACACGCAGTTGCTGATGCGTGAACTGCCCAATGAATCATTCGACCTCATCATTTGCGACGGGCCTTACGCGGTCACAACACACGATTGGGACAACGTGGCGGACATTCAGCATTTCAACCTCGAACTGCTCAAATCTTTTTCCCGTCTGCTCAAACCCGGCGGCGCGGCTTATCTGTTCGGCAAGCCGGACTGCATTGATTTCATTGATTACCGGTCGTTTCTCACATTGCAGTCTAAAATAGTTTGGTATCAGCCAAGCCGGCTGGCGCAGGGACGGATTTCCTACACAAACAATTACGACGTGATTTGCTATTTCACCAAAGGAAAGGCGAAGACGTTCAACCTCGATGACATTCGTGTGCCGCAATTGGTGGAATTGGAACATCGTTTGCGCTGTGAGCGCGTTCCGTCCGTGCGTAATGGCAAATTCGGCAAGACAGTTTTTCATCCCGACGGCAAGAATCCCGGCAACGTGTGGGGCGACATCAAGCAACTCACCTACAAGTCGAAGGAACTGGTCAGCCGCGAATTGCTGAACACGATTCAGAAGCCGGAGAAGTTGATGGAGCGGATCATCAAAGCCAGTTCAAATCCGGGCGATGTGGTATTTGATCCATTCAGCGGTTCGGGAACTGTGTCGGTGGTTTGTGAACGATTGGGCAGACGATTTGTTGCCTGCGAAATCAATGCGGATTATTGCCACATCGCGGAAGAACGAATGACCAAAGCAGCCAGCAAAAGTGAATCTTCAGAAAACTTCTTCGAGTTTGCGGCCAATGGCAGCAACGGGCATTTAGCTCCTACTCAAGTCTGTTTGGTATAAACCACCTTGCCATTCTGTTGCGCCCATTTGATGGTGAAGCCTATGTGGGAAATTTCATTGCGGCTCGCGTCAAGTTGTCGCCCAGCCTCACGTAGCATTGCTTCGACTGGAACTTCGTAAATAACGAGAACGTCCAGCGGGCTTTCCTTATCAAAAACGGCACAGTAGATGGCCGTGTTGCGGGTGATTCGTTCGAGTGATGTCGCGCGTTTGTAAGGCGGTGAACTAAACATCCGATCCAGTTGAAATGTGCCGCCCTCGAAACACGAAAGGTATTCAAACTTGCGTTCTGGATTCGCCGGGTCAAACGCATCGGGTTCGTGTTTTGTTTTGTGAACTTCATGCCCAAGGATGTCGGCGACTACCAGTTCCTTGACAAGTCCCGGCTGGAGCAGGTTCTTGAATCCGTGTTGAGCCGCAATCTCTTGTGCCTTGCGGATGAAGCTGATGATCTGGTGGATATAATTCACTATTGCGGAAGATGCTATTTGTTTCGCCTTGGGTTGTCGAGATGGTGATTCTCGCCGCGAATCCCAACGGGATTCAAATCCATCAGCCCAGGGTTGGCAGTCCGCGCCGGCAGGCGAGGAGCGACTACCCTGGGAAACCGTTCCCCAAATTCATCAACGCTGAAGGCGTTGCATCCAATCCGCTGCCGCACCGATGCAACTCCTTCAGAGTTGTTTTCATTTTGCCCGTTCACCCAGCGTAGCCCGACTGCGTCGGCCAACGCTGGGCTGAAGGCTTCAACCGCGTTGCGGTTGGTTCGTCGCGCCGGTTCGCAGCTCCGTCAGGAGCGAAATCTTTGTAGCCACCCGCGCCACCCAATTCCCCAGCCCCGTCGGGGCGGCAGATTCCGCTCCTGACGGAGCTTGAAATCTTGTTTGATTTTGGCTGCTACAACTATGCCGCGCCTGACGGCGCGGGGCGGGTTGAAAATAGCCCAGCCTTTCAAGGCTGGGTGGTTGGCGCACGTTTGGTAAAAGTCCCGCGAGGGACGGCAGAACGGTTCTTTCGTCCCTGACGGGACTTGGTTTGTTTCGCATGGTGAACCCAGCCATAAATAGCTGGGCTATTTTCAATCCGTTGCTCGTCGTGCCGGTTCACCGCTCCATCCACAAATCCCAACGGGATTCAAATCCGCCGCCGCCCCGTCCGCCCCAAGCGCCAGAGGGCTGGCGCACTCCAAGACGCTTCGCGCCAGCCGGGCGTCATCGTGATCGCGCCAGCGTCTTGGAGTGCGGTGGCCCTCCACCGCTTTATTTCGCCACCCTTCACCGCCGCCCATGGCAGTTTTGACCAGCCGAAGGCCGGAATTTGATGCAAGTGGTTGAGGGTCAGAGCAGAAAACCCTCTGCCCCCGCAGTTTTCTTCCGGGTTATTTCGGAAATTTCCCAGGATATTTCTGAAATATCCCGAGGTCGGAGTGAAATATCCTCGGCTGAAAGTGTTCCAGCCGGGGCTGGCAGAGAAATATCCCAGGGTCCGGCGCTCCGCTCCCGGGGTCCGAGCGTCCGCTCCGGGGTGGCGGGAGAAATATCCCCGGATATTTTGCTCCCGGTCCTGAATCCGCCGGATATGTCCCGGGGTCGGAGTCTCCGCTCCCGGGATATTTTGCGGCCAGCCGAATACATTTTGCTCCCAGCCAAATTATTTTCGGCGCCAGCCGGCCAAACTAGCGGCGTTGTCTGGAGAATTTCGCTCGCTGGTCGGGAGTTTATGCTGGGCGCCGGGGCGGTGCACCAAAACGAGGTTTGGAATTGAGCTTAAAGCGCATTTGTCGCATCATTGTTGTTCCGGGATTTATCCCTCCTTAAAAATTTATGAACAAAAAAGTTAAGAAGGTTGGCATCCTAACCGCCGGTGGTCTGGCGCCGTGCTTGAGCGCGTCCATCGGTTATCTCATCGAAACCTACACGCGCGTCGCGCCCAAGGTGGAAATCATCTGCTACGTCAACGGCTACATGGGTGTGCTGCAAGGCAAGAGCATGAAGGTGACGGTGCAGGCGCGCAAAAATTGGCAGGCGCTCGTCGAGCACGGCGGCAGTCCCATCGGCAATAGCCGCGTGAAACTCACGAACATCAAGGATTGCGTGAGGCGCGGTCTCGTCAAGGAAGGTCAGGACCCCCAGAAGGTCGCCGCCGACCAGCTCATCAAGGACGGCGTCGATGTGTTGCACACCATCGGCGGCGACGACACGAACACGGCGGCGGCGGATCTCGCAAAATTTCTTAAAACAAATAATTACAATCTCACGGTCGTCGGCATGCCCAAGACGATTGATAACGACGTCATCCCGATCCATCAAAGCCTCGGCGCATGGACGGCGGCGGAAGAGGGCGCGCATTATTTCGCCAACGTCGTCGCCGAGCACAACGCGAACCCGCGCATGTTGATCATCCACGAAGTCATGGGCCGCAACTGTGGCTGGCTCACCGCCGCGACCGCCGAGGAATACCGGAAATTCATGGGCACGATGAACTTTTTGCCCGACCTCGGCTTGAGCGAGGAACGCCGCGATGTGCACGGCATCTACATTCCTGAGATGGCGCTCGACATCAAGGGCGAGGCCGCGCGCTTGCGTAAAATCATGGACAAGCACGATTGCGTGAATCTGTTTATTTCTGAAGGCGCGGGCGTGGAGGCCATCGTCGCGGAAATGAAATCGCGCGGTGAAGAGGTGCCGCGCGACGCGTTCGGTCATGTGCGTTTGGACAAGGTGAATGTTGGTTCGTGGTTCTCCAAACAATTTGCTGAATTGCTCGGCGCGGAAAAAACGCTCGTGCAAAAGAGCGGTTATTACAGTCGCGCCGCCGCTGCGAATGCCGCCGACCGGAAACTCATACGCCGTTGCGCGGTGAAGGCCGTGCAATGCGCGCTGGCTGGCAAAGGCGGCGTCGTCGGTGAAGACGAGGAACGCGGCAAGCAACTGCGCGCGATTGAATTCGAGCGCATCAAAGGCGGAAAGCCGTTCAACATCAAGGCGAAGTGGTTCGTGCAATTGCTCAAGGACATCGGCCAGCCGCTGGGCAAGGCCGTGGCAGTAAAGCACTGACCGGAATTTTTCACGAGGCGAAGCGCTGCGAGGCGCTTCGCCTTTTTATTTGTCCTCGGCGCGGATTTTTTCCCTGCCCACACTGGCGGCATGAAGCGGTTGGTCGCACTTTAGCCAAGACGATGGGCAGGATGTGCGCCGTTTGCTGTCCCTGGCCGTTTTGGCGTTCGCGCTGCCGGCGGCATCGGCCTTTCCTGCGGGCGCTTCTAACTCGGGTCGGGCATCAACCATAAGACCATCGCCAACGACTGGCGCACGGTCGAAACCTTTGAAACCGCCGCGTAGCGTGGTGACGGTGGTTGGTGAAGACAAAAAGGCCGCCGCCGGCGAACCCTATTCGGGCCGGGCACCGTAGCCGCGCACGAAGCCAACGAAAGACGCCGCATCCACGACGTTGTTTTTCCAGTTGGCCTCGTATTCGATGGAGACGTTGCCGGTGAAATTCTGGCGCTTCAGCTCATCAATGACGCCAGCGAGGTTGCCGACGCCGGTGCCGGCGGGAACGTCGTGGGCGGCGGGCGACACCTCGTTCATCTCATGGAGATGCACGCTGATGACGCGGCCCTGAAGAATTTTCAGGCAGTCCACCGGCTTCAGGCCGGACTGGACCCAGTGCCCGACATCGGCGCAGGAGCCGATGCGCGCGTCGCGATCCTTGACGACGCTCAAAACGTAATTCGGATCCCACATCTTGTAGCCGGGGTTTTTGGGCTGAATCTGGTGGTCGTGGAAGCCCACACGGAGGTCATATTCCTTGACGAGCTTTTCGATGGTGTCAATGGAATCGACCGACTCGGTGGTGATGCCGTAAAGCCCGAATTTTTTGGCGAACTCAAAAATTTTCCGCGCGCCCGCCTCGTCCTTGGGAATGCCCACCACGCCGTAATTCACCGCGCGCACGCCGTCCTTTTCCAACCGCGCCTTGACGATGGCGATCATTTCGTCGGTGGCGTTGTGGTCGAATTTCACGCCAGGCTGATCCGGGCTGAATTTCTGGCCGGGATAAAATTCAATCACCTTGCCGCCCGCCTCGGCGGTTTTGTCAATCGCCTCCAGCACGGAAAATTCCTTGAACGTCCACGCCTGGCAGCCGAGCGCGAGGCCGCCGGTCAGGCAGCCGGCCGGAATGGGTTCGGCGGGCGCGGTGAAACCCGCTACGCAAAGCGCGGCGGCGAGCGGGAGAAAATTAATTTTCATTTTTTGGCGGTGAGTGCCGCCAGTTTTTCAAATCGGTCAGAAAATGCAAGTAACCTGTTGGGGATCCGGTGGCGTCTGGCAGTTGTCCCATGGCCTCACGCAAACGCGTGCCGCAAAAAAACGGTTTTTGTTTTGAAACGCCCAGGCCGGTTGCTAGATTTTTAACATGAAGCCACCCCTGACCCCGCCACCACTTCGCTGGAACCGCCGCACGTTTCTCAAGACCGCCACGCTCGCCGGCGGCGCGGTCGTGTTCGGCGTGCCGACACTGCTGCGCGGCCAGAACCTGAACAGCAAGCTCAACATCGCCGCCATCGGCGCGGGCGGCAAGGGCGCCAGCGACACGGATCATTGCGCCACCGAGAACATCGTCGCGCTCTGCGACGTGGATTCCGCCCATTGCGCCGGGCAGGTCAAAAAATATCCCGGCGCGAAATTTTACCGCGACTTCCGCAAGATGTTCGACGAGATGGGCAAGGGCATTGACGCCGTGACCGTTTCCACGCCGGATCATTTTCACGCCATCGCCGAGTCGGCCGCGATGCGCCTGGGCAAGCACGTCTATGGCCAGAAGCCGCTCGCGCAGACGGTTTACGAGGCGCGCTATCTTCGCGACCTCGCACACGAAACCGGTGTCGTCACGCAGATGGGCAATCAGGGCAGCGCGGCGGACGGCCTGCGCCGCGCGGTGGAATGCGTCCACGCCGGCATCATCGGCCCGGTGCGCGAGGTTTATGTCTGGACCAACCGCCCGATCTGGCCGCAGGGCATCGGCCGGCCTGATGGCAGCGATCCTGTGCCGGAAACCCTGGACTGGGACATCTGGCTCGGCCCCGCGCCGGCGCGGCCCTACAAGAAAGGCGTCTATAATCCGTTCAACTGGCGCGGCTGGCTGGATTTCGGCACCGGCGCGCTGGGCGACATGGCGTGCCACACGGTCAACATGCCGTTCCGCGCGCTCGGCCTGGGCTATCCGACGGAGATTGAGGCCACCGCCATCACCGGCATCAACCAGGAAACCTATCCGCTCGCCTCCAAAATCCGTTTCCAGTTTCCCGCGCGGAAAATTTCCGTGCCCGCCGCGAACAAAACTTTCTTTCACAAGCATGACTCGCTGTCGCTGGAGCCCGTGACGTTGTGGTGGAACGACGGCGGCCAGCCGGTTGCGGACCAGCCGGGCCGGCACGACGGCAGCAACAAGCCGCCGCAGGAAATCACCGCCGACATCGCGGAGATGTTCGGCGAGGTTCCCGGCAGCGGCTGTCTGCTGGTCGGTGACAAGGGCAAGATCTTTTCGCCCGACGACTACGGCGAACAATTTTTCATCCGGCTCAACGACGAGAAGAAATTTACGCACTATAAAAAATATGCGGCTGTCACCGCCATCCCGGAAAGCCTGCCGCGCAATTTGTTCAAGGGCGACAACGACCACCGGCAGCATCAGGAATGGATCGCCGCCATCAAGGAGGGCAAACCGGAACTGTGCTACTCGCGGTTTGCCGTCGGCGCGCAGCTCACGGAAATCATGCTGCTCGGCTGCGTCGCCCTGCGCGCCGGCCAGAAGATCGAGTGGGACGGCCCGGCCATGCGCGCCACCAACTGCCCGGCCGCCGCGCAGTTCGTGAAACGCGAGAACCGCCCCGGCTGGGTGCTGTCGTGAACGGAAAATAAGAATGCCGGCGCAGGAATTGCGCCGGCATTTTCAATTTTTTTGCGCGTCGCTGATCAGCTCGCGCGGGCGTAATTTTCAACCGGCTCCGCGCCGAGCGTGCCCACCAACTTCTTCGGATAGTCCGCCGACTCGACCGCCTCCAAAGTTTTCCGCGCCGCCGTCAGGCGCGCAGCGATGCCGAGTTTTTCCGAAACGTCCGTGTAGTTCGGCCGGCGCAGGAACTGGTTCAGGCATTCAACGTGCCGCTTCCACAAGGCGCGGTCCACCTTCTGTTTCGCCGCGAGGCGCGCGGCATACCAGCCGCTCGCCAGCAGGTTTTCGCGCGTGAACAGTTTCCGCACGTCGGGATGATCCAGCCCTTTTCCTTCCCATTCGTCATGGAGCATGATGTGCAGCAAAGCCTGCAACGGCGGGCTCGCCTGCGCGATGCTGCCGTCGTCAAAATACATTTTCGCGACGCGCTTCTGCGTGGCGATGATGTTGTCCATGCCGTCCGCAAAAATGTCCTTGCCCTGCAGTTCCGGCTTGAGCATCGCCTCGGTGAACACGGCGTGCGGATGGTTGAACACGCGGCCGAAGAAATTGTGCACGAACCGCGCGTTGATGCGCCAGCCGAGCCGGCTCGCGAGCACCTTTTTGCCGGCGTGATCAAAGTCCGCGCACTTTTCCAGGAACCGGTTGGCGACGAGAAATTTCGGGTCGCGCTCCTCGGCGCTCATGCGCGACCAGACCTCCGGCACGATCAGGCTCACGTCGTGGTCCACGCGCAGATTCGGCCCGACGTAGCCGGCGGCGGTGACGAACGCGTGATGGCCGCAGAGGATGAACGACACCAGCGCGTTGTTCAAATCCATGATCGGCGGCAGCGCGTTGAATGGGCCCTTGGTCAGCGCGCCCTCGGAGCCGGCGCCGGTGGTGGACGGCGATTTGCCGGTCATGCTGCAAATGACTTCCATGAAAAGTTCCGGCAGCTCGAAGAAATGAATCGGGTTGTAGCACGCCAGCGCCCGCACGCCTTTTTCCGGCGGGTTGTTGCGGCGGCCCGGCAGCACGGCGGTGACCGGCGTGTGCAGCGGCTGGCCCGGCGGCACGCGGCGGCGCAGGCGCGCGGAAATTTCCGCCAGATACGTTTCGCCCGCGCGGACAAGGTCGGGACGTTTTTGCAGATAGCGCGGATTTTTCGTCGGCTTGCCGTCCACGAGGCGCGGATTGGCGGTGCAGACGAAATAATCTGGCTGGCCGGTCTTCGCGACTTCGCCCACGAATTTCTGCATCGGCTGGGTGAACTGGTTGAAGCCCAGCGCGTCCGCGACCATTTCTTTTGCGTTGGCCGGCGTGAGCGGCTCGTAGTTGGAAAAGAAATTTTCCGGCTGCACGAAATCCAGTTCCGCCTGCTTGTCATAGCCGCGATGGATCGCATCATCGGGCCGCTGAAACAAACGCTGCTCGCAGTTCTGCGCGAATTTCAGCGACAGGTTTTTGTCCGTGCCTTCGGGCAGATTTTCCAGCACGCCGGCGGGAACGACCGTTGACGCCGTGATGTCGTCCTCCATCTGCACTTTCACCGCCGGATGAAAATCCTTGCGCAAGCCGAACGTCCTCCACGCGCCGTCATCGTCGAAGCCGACGCGCAGATACGTCGTGACCAGCTTGCGGTTGTCGCATTTAAGCTCGTTGCCCGGCGTGCCGTTGATGATGTCCACGCTGAAATGGTCGCGCCAGTGGCCGTCCCACTCCGGCTTGTAATAGCGCTTCACGACAAACACGAGCTCCTTGACGTGCTGCGGCACGCTGACGAGCCACGCATTATATTCCGGCGTGTAGTCATGCTCGTCCGGCGTGAGCAGCTTGATGACGGAGCCGAGCGAGCGATCCGGATCCAGCACGGTGCGCTTGTCCGTGCGCTCCTTGTCGGCAAAACGCTTCGTGTAATCGCGGTCAATCAGCTCGGCCACGCGGTCAAAATCATTTTTCAAGTCCGAGACAAAAACCGGGCCGGTCAAAATTGCGTCGGTGATGGGCTTGGAAATTTCCGATTTGCCGCCGCCGGAAACCGTGCAGGGCTTGTGGCAGAACGTGCCTTCGGCCACCGTGCCAACCAGCCGCCACTGGCGTCCATGGCCCGGCGGTTTTTCCATGCGGATCTTGTAGCCGGACGGGCGGACGTAGGTTTTTTCCGGCGAAAGCCGGATGCTCTGCTCGCCAGAACTGGGATTCGTCCAGGAAATTTTCTGCGCCTTCAAATCGAAGCGTGCCGAGGCCGGAACGTAAATGATTTCCGGAAACTTCTTGTCCACCGCGTAGCCTTCCGGCTTCACGTCCATGATGGAACCAAACATCGCGGTCATCTCCACGAACGAATGCGGCAGCCGGCGCGAAACCACGTCGCCGTTGAACTCCTCGCCCAAATCGTAGCTCGCAAACACCAGCGCGCCGCCGGCGTGTTCCTCTTCCGTCAGGCCAAACAAATTCGCCGCGTAGCTCAACTGCGTCTTCACCTCTTTTTTGCAATAGCCGAAATAATTGTCCGCGATGATGGTGACGATGACGCCGGTCTCGTCGCGGCAGGTGAGCTTGAAGGCGTTGCCGCCGTTGTAAAGCTCGTCCTCGGATTTCCAGCACATCCCGTCACGGCGCTGGCGCTCGGTCGCGGAATCCCAATTCGGCAGGCCGACGGATTTTTTCGTGAGCCGGATGAGATGCGGCGCGAGGATGATGCAGCCGGTGTGGCCGGTCCAATGTTCGGTGTCGAGCGCGGCGTCGTTTTCCGGCAGCAGCGGGTCGCCGCCGTTTTCAAAAATCGTCTCGACAAAATCAAGGTTGCTCACCAGGTTGCCCGGCACGAAGAAGCGGACTTCCATCCGTTTTTCCGGCGTGAAGCCGGGAACTGCCGGCGAAACCAATGGCCGGATGAGCAGCGAGACAAAACATTCCGCCGGCGCCGGCTGCGTGGCGGTGAACGGCAGTTTCAACAGGTCCTTCGGCGGCGTGAGCGCGTGCTGGAGAATTTTTGCGAACGTCGCTTTCGGCACGCCCAGCTTGTCGTCGGGAATCGGCAGGCCGCCCTCGGCGACGTGGAAAATTCCCGCCGTCGTGCGCCGGTCGCTTTTGGGATTGTGCAAAACGCCCTGCTTGACGCGGTAGGAATTGATGATATCCGACGAAAAATCCTCGCGGTCCACCGGCAGCGAGAGCACGCGGGCGAGGCCGGCGCGGTCGAGCGCGAACGTGCGCGCGGGCAGCTTTGGCACCGGCACGTCCTGCAAATAATCGTAGAGAAAAGCCTGGATGCGCTGGTCCACCGGGCAGAGGTGCTGGCCGAGCAGGCGGTCCTTCTCGCGCGACTGCGCGGCCATGGCGGCGGCGATCTCGACGAACTCGCGGTCGCCGGCGAGCGGCACCGGCGAGCAGCCGATGAGGGCGAGTTTGACGTTGATGTGCGCAATGAGATGTGCGGGTAACTGGCTGTTCATGGTGATTTTTCAGTCCTGCGACCGAATCCTTTGCCGGTTACAATGCCCTTTTTTTTGCCGCTGGCAAAACATTTTTTGCGCTCCGGCGGCGGAAAACGGTTTTGGCCGTCCGGCCGCAATGTCCCGGACAGTTAGCTCTAGGCGCGGCGGGAAAAATCTGCTAAAAAAGTTGCGTGTGAGTTCGAAGCCCCAACCCATCGTGCCGACGCTACCGCGCCTGCTGTTGCTGCTGGCGCTGTTTCCGCTGGGCGGGCTGCTGCTTAAGAGGACTTCCCTGCCTTACGACCAGGCCAACCTGTTCTGGCCGCCGGCCGGCCTCATGCTGGCGGCGGTGCTGCTGCTCGGCTCCCGCTTCTGGCCCGGCATCGCGCTGGGCGCAGTTTTATTCGGGCTGGTGGGCGGCGTGCCGTTCGGGTGGTTTCTGGTGGCCACGGCGGTCGGCGGCACGCTGGCGGCGGCGGCCGGCGCGTTTGTGCTGCGCCATCTTTTCAAGTTTGAAGATTCACAGGAGCGGCTGCGCGACGTGGCGGCATATCTGCTGGTGGCCGGCGGGTTGGTCGCCGTCTTCAATGCCGCCGCCAATGCCGCCGGCCTGGCCGGCGAAAATAAATTTTCCTGGGCGCTCTGGTTCCCGCACCTGCTGGACTGGTGGGTGCCGAATGTGCTGGCCCTGCTGGTGCTGACACCGGTCTTCACGGTCTGGACGGTGCCTTCGCTGTGGCGCTGGAAATTTTTGCTGGCGCTGGAGGCGGCGGTCTGCGCGGTGGGATTGGCCGCCGCCGCGCTGGTCTCCTTTTCGGCGTGGTTTGTCTATGGCCTCCACAATTTCCTGCTGGCCTACCTGCCCGTGCCGTTCCTGCTGTGGGGCGCTTTCCGGTTCGGCCCGCGCGGGGCGGCCACCGGCTCGCTGGTGGTGGCGGCCATGACTTTTTATTTCCTGCTCCAGGGGCACGGGCTGGCCGACGACAATCCGGCGAAGCTCCAGCTGATCGGCGGCTATCTTGGCATCATGGCGGCGGCCAACCTGCTGCTCGCCGCCCTCGCCGCCGAGCGCCGGCGCGCGGGCTTCAGCCTGGTGGAGAACGAACGCCGGCTGCGCACCGTGCTGGCCGAGCAGCCGGATCTGGTCTGCCGCTTTTTGCCGGACGGCAAAATTACCTTTGTGAACCCTGCCTTCTGCGAGTTTTACGCCCAGACGGAAGCGCAATTGCTCGGCGCGGATTTTTTCCAGAAGTTGCCGGCCGGTGAGGCGGCGGCGCTGCGCGAAAAACTGGCCGCTCTGCCGGACGACCGGCCGGCCTGGACTTTTGACCGCCGCGCCGTGGCCGCCGACGACCACATCGAATGGCAGCAATGCGACTTCCGGCGGTTTGCCCGGGATGGCGGGAAAAATTTTGAGTTTCAGGCCGTCATCCAAAACATCACGCCGCGCAAGCAGGCGGAACTGGCCTTGCAGGAGGCCAAGGTCACGCTGGAAAAAATGAACCTCCAGCTCCGGCACGCCGCCGACGAGGCCAACGCCGCCGCCGCCCAGGCCAACCGCGCCAACGCCGCCAAGAGCGAGTTCCTCGCGAACATGAGCCACGAGATTCGCACGCCATTGAGCGGTATTCTCGGCATGGTCGAGCTGCTCGCGCAGTCGCGCCTCGACCCGCGCCAGAAGGAGTTCGCCGCCGCCGCCGCCGCCAGCGCCAACGCCCTGCTCCACGTCATCAACGACGTGCTCGACTTCTCCAAGATCGAGGCCGGCAAGATGAGCATGGCGCAGGAAAATTTCCCCCTGCGCGACATCGTGGACGGCGTGCTCGAAAACGCCGCGACCCGCGACCCGGGCAAAAACCTCCGCCTCGCCGCCATCATCCGCCGCGACGTGCCGCACCGGCTGGTCGGCGACCCCGACCGGCTCCGGCAGGTGCTGCTCAACCTCGTCGGCAACGGCATCAAGTTCACCGAGTCGGGCGAGGTCATCGTCCGCGTCCAGCCGCTGACCCACGCGCACGGCCGCATCAAGCTGCGGTTTGAAATCACCGACACCGGCATCGGCCTCACGCCGGAGCAGATCAAAAAACTGTTTCAGCCGTTCGTGCAGGCTGACACCTCGGCGTCCCGCAAATTCGGCGGCACCGGCCTCGGCCTGGCCATCTCGCGAAAAATCACCGAGCTGATGGGCGGCCGCATCGGCGTCCAGAGCACCGCCGGCAAGGGCTCGACCTTCTGGTTCGAGCTGCCCTTCGACGTGCCGCCGCAGCCGGCCATCGAGCGCGGCTTCCCCGGCCTGGTCTTTGCGCAGGCGCTCATCGCCGCGCCCAACGCCAGCCTCCGCGAATCGCTCGCCGAGCGCCTGCGCGGCTGGGGCATGGACTGCCGCGAAATCGCGTCCGCGCCGGAACTGCTGCGCCACCTCAAGCACGAACTGGGCGCGACCATCCTGCCCGTCGTCCTGTGCGACGACGAGATGCTGGCGCTCGGGGGTGAGGAACTCCGCCCGTTGCTGACGGCCGACCAGAACCGGGTGCCGTGCATCCTGCTGGCCGGCCCCGCCGCCATGCTGGGCGACGACCAGAAGGAGTTTGCGCCGTTCGCCAGCGTCCTGCTCAAGCCTGTTCGTGAACAGCCGCTGTTCGACGCGCTCGTCAACATCGTCGCCGGCAAAAAACCGGAATCCCTCCGCCCCGTCCGCCTGCCCGGCGACACCGAAACCATCCGGCGCGAAATCGCCGTCAAGGTCACGCCCATTTCCAATCTCCGCATCCTCGCCGCCGAGGATCATCCCTTCAACCGCAAGCTCTGGCAGCTCATGCTCGACGGCTTTGGCGCGCGCGCCGACTGGGCCGAGAACGGCCGCGAGGCCGTGGATAAATTTTCCGCCGGCCGCTACGACGCCATCCTCATGGACTGCAACATGCCCGAGCTCGACGGCCACGAGGCCACCGCCGCCATCCGCCACATCGAGGTGGAAAAAAACCTCGTGCCGCGCGTCCGCATCATCGCCATCACCGCCAACGCCCTCGCCGGCGAACGCGAGCGGTGCCTCGCCGCCGGCATGGACGACTACCTGCCCAAGCCGTTCACCACCCAGCAGCTCTACCAGGCCCTGCTCGCCGCCGCGCCCGCGCCCGCCGCCACCGGGAATTTTTTTGACGCCGCGCCGCTTGAGCAGCTTTGCCGCGAACAAAGCCGCGCTTCCGTTGGCGACATGGCCGGCGATTTTTTGAACGAGCTGCCCGACCGGCTCAAGGAAATCCACCGGCTCCACGCCGCCGGCCAGTGGCCCGAACTCAAGCGCGCCGCGCACTCGTTGAAGGGGCTGTTTGTCATCTTCGGCTTCCGCCCGCTGTCGGAAAAAATGCTGGCGGTCGAGGCCGCCGCCGGCCGGGCGGACGCGCCCGGCGCGGTCGCGGCGCTGGCCGACCTCGACGGCGACGCCGAAAAAGCCATGACCCACTTGCGCGAATGGCGTCAAAAACAGCCGGCCACCGCCTGACAAATTTTAGCCAGCCGTCGCCGCGCCGGTTTTGAGCGCCACCAGAAAATCGCACCACGCCGCGACGCCGTCGCCGCTGCGCGCGGAAAGTTCAAAGATTTTCGCGCGCGGGCTGGCCTGCCGGATGTTCTTCAAGGCCAGTTCGCGGTCAAAGCCCGCCACCGCCGCCATGTCCGTTTTCGTCACGATCACCACGTCGGCGGAATGGAACATTGGCGGATATTTCAGCGGCTTGTCCTCGCCTTCCGTCACGGAATGCACCACCACGCGCACGGCTTCGCCCAGATCAAACGACGCGGGGCATACGAGGTTGCCGACGTTTTCGATGATCAGCAGATCGAGCGCGCGCAAATCAAGCTGCTTCATCGCCTCGGCCACCATGCCGGCTTCGAGATGGCAGAGCGTGCCGGTGGCGATCTGCACCACGGGCGCGCCGGTGGTGCGGAGCCGCGCGGCGTCGTTGTCCGTCGCCAGGTCGCCGACGATGACGCCGGCGCGCAGCCGGCCTTTCAGCTCGTTCAAAGTTTTCGTGAGCAGCGCCGTCTTGCCCGCGCCCGGCGAGGAAACGACGTTCAGCACGAGCAGATTCAACGCCTTGAACGCGCCACGATTTTGTTCCGCCGCGCGGTCATTGGCGTTGAGGATGCCGGTGTTCAAATTCAATACCTGATGCGGATGATCATGGCCGTGGTCGTGATGATGATGGCCGTGCGCGTGGTCATGCTCGTCATGCGAATGGGTATGCACTGTGCCGTCCGCGTGCGTGTGGCTGTGCGTGTGGGGTTCAGTTGGCCGGCCGTCAATTTTGTAGGGGCCGGGTTTGGAGCAGCCGCATTCTTGGCACATAAAAAATAATTTGTTTTGGTTTAGGAAATTTCCAGCGACGCCAGATCCATTTCCCGGCCGCGCCGCAGTTCGCCGCTGGGCTGGTGGCAGCGCGGGCATTCGTAATTTATTTCCGCCACGTCAAATTCCGCCGCGCAGCCCGCGCACCAACCGACGGCGGGAACATTTTCAATTTCCAGTTCGGCCGTCGCCGCCGGCGATTCGCCTTTCAACGCGTCGAAGGCGAACCGCAGCGCCGCCGGCACCACGCCGGACAGCGCGCCGACGCGCAGCGTGAGCCGGTGGATTTGCGTCGCGCCCGCCGCGCGGGTTTTTTCGCCGGCGGTTTCCAGCGCGGCCTGCATGATGCTGAATTCGTGCATGACGTTGGCAAAAACGGGAATCCGTGTAATCATCATTGCGTCGGCCGGCCAAAAGTCAAGGCGCGCGCCCGGCCGGAAAGTTCGGTTTGTCGCCACCACCGGCGGCATTAAAGGATTGAAAATAAAAGGCCGAAACGCGGTTTCCGGGAAAATTCCGGGCTTGCCGCCGGCCAAGAAACGGTTAAAAGAAAGCAAGGAGATGTGTGCCGCTGTCATCGCTGAAAGAGCCCGGCTCGCCGCCGCCGGCGGATTGAAGAATCCGTGGCGCGCGTGGGGGCCGTATCTGTCCGAGCGCCAGTGGGGCACCGTGCGCGAGGATTATTCGCCCGGCGGCACGGCCTGGGATTATTTTCCACACGACCACGCGCGCAGCCGCGCCTACCGCTGGGGCGAGGACGGCATCGCCGGCGTCAGTGACGGTTTGCAGATGCTCTGCCTCTCGCTCGGCCTATGGAACGGCAAGGATTCGATTTTGAAGGAGCGGTTATTTGGCCTCGCCAACGAGCAGGGCAACCACGGCGAGGACGTGAAGGAAATTTATTATTACCTCGACGCCACACCGACACATTCCTACCTGAAGCTGCTTTACAAGTATCCGCAGCGGGAATTTCCCTACGCGCAGCTCGTTGAGGAAAATGCGAAACGCGGCAAGGAGCAGCCGGAATTCGAGCTGCTCGACACGGGCATTTTCGACGATGACCGTTACTTTGACGTGTTTGTGGAATACGCCAAGGCCGCGCCGGAAGACATTCTGATGCGCGTGACCGTCCACAATCACGGGCCGGAAGTGGCGACGATTCATGTGCTGCCGCATTTGTGGTTTCGCAACACCTGGTCGTGGGAAAAAGACCATACGAAACCAAAACTGCGCGCGGTGCGCGGCGGTTCGGCGGTCGTGGTGGAACACGAGGAGCTGGGCACGTTTGAGTTTCATCCCGGCGCGCTCGATGACGGAAAAACTTTGCCGGAACTTTTGTTCACGGAAAACGAGACGAACGCGCGGCGAATTTTCGGCGATGAAAACGCCACGGGCTTTTTCAAGGA
>Ga0302201_10002024_pt1 | contig 16556 bp, 10 predicted proteins | sample II_Bog_N3_2_FD_194586 | JGI IMG/M metagenome (GOLD analysis project Ga0302201, IMG submission 194586) | Peat permafrost microbial communities from Stordalen Mire near Abisko, Sweden - II_Bog_N3_2 | ecosystem: Environmental > Terrestrial > Soil > Wetlands > Peat | place: Sweden: Abisko... | reverse complement strand
CAACGACAACTATTCGCAGGCCGTTAGCTCCGAGGTTTCCAGCTACCTTTCGCTCACTCACCAGCAAAACGGGTTCGTCCCGTCTGTCTCGCTGGACCGTTTCCAGACGTTCGCCAGTTCCACCAACGGCGACGAAGCAAGGATTCTGCACCTGCCCAGTCTGCGCTACGACATCCTCGACCGGCCCATGTTTACATCGCCGCTCTACTGGGGACTGGGATCGTCAATCGGATACCTGTCTCGATCGGAGCCTCGCTTCCACGCGCGCAACGCGGGCCGGTTGGACTTCTACCCGCATGTTTCGTTGCCCTTTTCCCTTGACGGCTGGAGCTTTGTGCCGGAGGCGGCGCTGCGCGACACCGCCTACACGATTAGCCAGGATCCCGATCTGACGGGCGCAACGGACGGCACACCCACCATCAGTCACGATCCGCTCAACCGCGCCGACGCCGAAGCTTCGCTGGACATCCGGCCTCCGGCCATTGAGCGCGACTTCGACCTGACTCGCTGGAACCGGGAACTGCGCCACATTATCGAGCCTGAGATCACCTACCGCTTCGTCGGAGGCATCGGCGCGCAGGCCCGCAACGTGCTGCTTATCGACACCACAGACATCGCCACCAACACCAACGAGGTCGGTTTCTCACTGATGCAGCGCTTTTATCTGCGGCCCACCGGCGACCAGCCTTGCAATGCCGATGACCTATCGGCCCCTGGCGGATGCGCGGCCAAGCCTCGCGAGTGGGCAAGCTGGCAGGTTGGAGAGGAGTTCTTCTTCGATCCCAACTTTGGCGGAGCCATCATTCCTAACCGCCGCAACGTGTTCGACTCCACGCTCGATCTGACCGGAATCTCATTCCTCACCGCACCCCGCAACTTCGCGCCCATTGTCTCCCGCATGCGCTTCGAAGCCATCGATGATCTGCGCATCCAATGGGACCTGGACTATGACCCCAAGTCCGGACGCCTGGCCTCGGACAACATCTTTGCCGGCTACAGTTGGGGTTCCACCACCATTGGCTTGGGTCACGCCATGCTCAACGCCGTGGACGAAAACGGCAGTTCCGCCTCCACAATCCAAAGCCAGCAGTTGCAGCCATTCTTCTCGTTCGGTAAACAGAGCGGAAACGGCTTCAATCTGGCAGCGAACGTGGGTTACGACTTTGTGCAGAACGCGCTGCAGTACGCAGGGGTGCAGGCCGTCTACAACTGGAATTGCTGCGGACTGACGTTCGGTTACCGCCGCTACGAGCTTGGCTCGGTTCGCGACGAAACCCAGTACCTCTACAGCTTTACCCTGGCCAGCTTCGGCTCGGTGGGCGACATTCGCCGCTCCAACTCCGTCTTCCGCGATCCCACCCTGCCGCCGGCTTATTGAGGCTGGCCTTCGTTTTGTCTGTGATCGCCAGGAAATCGTGGAACCCTGCTTGCCTTTCAATCGCGCTCGCGTCAACAGAATATCGGCCGGGCATCCGTCCGTTCCATCAGCGCCGAATCACGCACCGCTGGAGTATCCTTTCTGTTAGAGGATTGAAATTTGCTTCGCATTCGCATATTCGTCAGCCTGCTCACTATTTTGATGACCGCGGGCTGCAAGGCTCAAACCGCAACCCAGACCGCGCTCGACCCCGCCGTGCTCAACCGGCGCATCGAAGTCCTGGTCCGTTCCCAGTTCAACATCCCGCAGGACTACGTGGTAACGCTCGGCGCTCACAAGCCAAGCCAGGTGAACGGCTATGACACGCTTCCCATCACCTTCACTCGCGGCGGCAAGAGCCAGCAAGCCGACTTTCTGATTTCTACCGACGGCAAGACGCTTGCGCGCCTCGATACCTTCGACCTGGTCAAGAACCCCGTCTTTTCCATTGACGTCGCCGGCCGTCCCATTCGCGGCAATCCCAATGCAAAAGTTACCGTGATTAACTTCGACGACCTGGAGTGCCCCTATTGCGCCCGCATGCACGTTTCGCTCTTTCCAGACACAATTCAGCACTATAAGGACAAGGTTCGCTTCATCTACAAAGACGCTCCGCTGACCCAAATCCATCCCTGGGCCATGCGGGCGTCGGTTGATGCCAACTGCCTGGCCGCACAGAGCGGAGATACGTATTGGACCTATGTGGATTACCTTCATGCCCACGGAGATGAGATCAGCGGCCCGGACAACGATCCGGCAAAGAGCTTTGCCGCGCTCGACCGCGTTGCACGGCAGGAGGCTACGCTCGCCAAGCTCGACACGCCAAAGCTCGACATCTGCCTGGCCAATCAGGATAAATCGCAGGTGGAATCCTCCCAACTGGAAGCCGAGACGCTCAGGATTGAAGGAACCCCCGCGCTGTTTGTCGATGGGGAGCGAATCGATGGCCTTGTTTCAGAAGAACAATTGTGGCTCGTAATCGACCGCGCGCTGCGCGCCGCCGGCGTCGAGCCTCCAACCGCTCAAGCCGCGCCGGCTCTGCCGGCCAAACCGTCACTGTCTCCCGGAGCCGGCAAGTAGCCATTATGGCGCTATCGCCGCACCGCTTTGTGGATTTATCCTTGATTGCCGGGGCCACACCAGCCCCTTTAGGAGAAACCAGGTTGCAAGAGGAATCGTTCTTCCCGGCCCGATACCGCTTTGCCGGTTTTGTTCTCTGTTGCGGAGCCTTGCTAACCGCCGTGGCCGGTTGCCACTCCTCGCCCGCTCCCGACGTCGTGGCCACCGTCAACGGTAAGGACATTCTTCGCGCGGACCTGGAGAAGTATTACAAGGCAAGACTCGGTGACACCCCGCAACAGCCAACGCCTGAACAGGCGAACATCGACCGGCTTACCACCCTGCACGATATGATCCAGGACGAAATCCTTCAGCAGTACGCCGCCAAATTCAATCTCACCGCCAGCGACGAAGACGTAAACGCCAAGGTAACCGATATGAAAGCGCTGCACACCCAGGAGGAATTCGATAAGCTGCTAAAACAGCGCAACGTAACATTGGACGACCTGAAGCGGGACATCCGGCGCGAGCTTACAAAAACCAAGCTGCTGAACAAGGAAATCGAGTCCAAGATCAATATCACCGACGGGGAGATTGCCAACTACTACAACACACACAAGTCCGAATTCGATATCATTGAGCCCCGCTATAGAATCGCCAGGATCGCCGTCACCAGCACTCCTTCGCAGGCCACCAATCTGCAGAACAACAAAGCCTCTGGCGACGCCGACGCGAAGAAGAAGATCCAGGCTTTGTACACCAAACTTGAAAACGGCGAGGACTTCGGCTCCGTGGCCATGAATTACTCGGAGGATAAGTCGACCAACTCGAGCGCCGGCGACATGGGTTTTGTGTATGAGTCGCAGTTGCGGCCCATGACTGAAGTCTTCAACGCAATCAGCAAGCTGAAGCCGGGCCAGTTCACCGATGTGATTCCGGCGGTCGACCCTGAGTCGCACCGTGCCGTTGGCTACGCCATCTATCAGCTCATTTCAAAGGAACCGGCCGGCCAGCGCGAGTTGAGCGACCCTCGCGTGCAGCAGTACATCCACCAACTTCTGCACGACAGCCGCACGCAAGTGCTGAGGAATGCGTACTACGAGAAACTCCGCGACGACGCCAAGATTCACAACTATCTCGCCGACCAACTTCTGAAAGAAGGCGAGAAGTAGAACTCACCTGCCATCTTCAGGCAGGCTGCGATAAAACTCTCTTACCGTGCAATTTGCCAAGGCTCTGTGTCAGGGCACGACTTTAGTCGTGCCGAAAAGCGCCCGAATACGGAAGGGTTTTAACCCCTGAGGGATTTCAACCATCACCTGCTAAGCCATCCTTGAAACAAGCTCTAGTAATAGGCCATGGCGATTCTCAACTCCAGGTGTCCGCCTGTGAATTGAAATGCGGCATCCTCAAACTTCGGCGGGCCAAAATGGCCTTTCGCGTTGTTTGATGCGCCTACTCCCTCGCGAGGAATTCCGAAAAGGTTTGAGTCGAGTTTGCCATTCGAGTTTTCGTCGTGGAAGACTGAGATCGCATACCTGCCCGGACGCATGCCGGTAAAGTTGCATTCGCCGTGACCATTCAAAATAGCCGAACTGGAGTACGCCATAGCCTTGTCTCCCTTCGTGGGGTAGCCCTCGGCTGACGAATAGAGCGCGCACATCACCTTACCCTTGCCGCTGCGCAACCCGCCCACATCAGCCTGGATCACGCCATCAGGCACCTGTTGCGCGCTGGCCGCGGCCACGGGCAAAACCAGCCATAGCATCAGAATCCACATAACCGTCATCCTCTGCCGCTGATTCGCCACTCCTTCACCTCCTCGGTAGTTTCCGTCAGAAACGCCCTCACTGCACGCTTGTTCAGTCTCGCTTATTCGCGGTGCGCCGGACAATACCCATTCGCGAAACTTAGAAACGGAATAAATACGATGCTTTGACAAAGATCTGCCGCCCATCGTTCAAGTACGGCGCCGCCCGCGGAGCTACGGTATTATTCGGGTCGCAAGTCCCGTTCGGCAGGCGATTGCACAGCGACCGCGCAAGATTTTGCATATCGTTGTTGTAGCCAACATAAACGGCCGTTCCCGGATGCGGCAGCCACGTAAAAAGCGCATCCGTCTCCACCTCTTTGGTCCGCAACAGCGACGTCTGGGCAGGATTGGCCAGCGTCGAATTGTACTGTACGATCACGCGCGCTGAGAGCGCCCGCGTGAACTGATAATTCACCTTGGTACGAAAAACCTGGCTCTCATAAACCAGCGCGCCGTTTGCCACAGAGCGGTCCCGATCCAGCAGGTAAGTATTGTCCGCGGTCAGTTGACGAAGAGGCTGCAATGTGAAGAGCACCTGCGCGTCCTGCTGGTTCATAAGCGAAGGCGCCTGGCCCGCCGCGGGGTTGTAGTTCACATTGCCGTTGCGGAACGCATTGATGCTGAAGTTCAACTGCGGAAACGGAGCGCCTCGTACGACAAACCCGCCGGAGTTCTCAGTGAAGTTTGTGTAATGCGTAAGTATCGGGTAGCTCGGCGGGCCCACGGTGTCGGAGTTGAAACCTACGATCGGCGCAATCACAATGTTGCGCGGCAAAAGGACGAAAGGGTCGAACGACGAGTAGTGGAATACGCGGTCGCCCTGATGATCGAACGCAACATTCTGATTCGTTTCCCAGCCATAGCTCTGAATTGTTCTGTGCTTTGGATACCACTGGTACGTCATGTGCGTCTGGCCATTGCGAAAGTTCGAGGACTGAATAAACCCCAACTGGCTTTGGAAGCCGGTGCTTATATCCTGGAAATTCGAATTGAGGTTGAATGCATGGCCGTTGCGCTGCAACTGAAGGGCACTGGCCGGTCCGGCGGAATTGGTGGCAGGCGTTCCGCTGTCGAGGGTGCCCCTGGTTGAGCTCTCCACCATCTGCCCCATGGCCGTCCACTTGTCGTTCATTCGCGCCGTGGCATCTACGCCTCCGATCCGGTTCCAGCCCTGGCCGAACTCATCGTCGGTATAAATTGCTCCAATACTCGACCCTTTGCCGAGATCCTCTGAGATGCGGCCCACCCCAATTGTCGCGCGCTTCTTGAAGAGCGGATCGCTCGGCGCCACTGTCTCTCCCGGTTCCCGGTCGTCGATGGCAAACAGGCCGATGTTTGTCTTTCCCATCTTTCCGGTCACGCGCACACCGTATTCGGGATGCCCGATGTTGCGCGTAAATACCAATTGAATGGGTGTGACAAAGTAGTTCGCATTCTCCAGAAAGAACGGCCGAAGCTCCGGAAAGTAAACCGGAAATCGCTGATTGACCGTGAACTGCGGCTGGTCCGACTCAATATCGCTGAAATCCGGGTTGATCGTCCCATCGAAGACAATCCTGTCTTTGAGGATCGCCTTTACCTCGCCGCCTTCCGTCCCCTCAAAGTGCCGCGAACTGAAGTATGGATCGAGCGGGCCCAGGGTATTCAGGGTGCGCTCGTTCTGACCCAGAACATAGGGATTCAGTTGCACATTCCGCGACCCGGTAACACCCTCAATGCCGTGCAGTGTCCCCTCCTGGCTCAGGACGCCGGAGACGTTGGCCGAAACGCGCGGCCAGAAGTCCGACTCGCTGTTCCGGGGGAAGTTGCGCATAAACACTACGCCCCAGTCCGAGCCGTCGGTGCGGAAGCGGAGACTGCGAAACGGAATCGCCATCAGCGCCATCCATCCGCCGCTGGTTACTCGCCCTTCGGAGTCCCAAACCTGGTCGTAGCTGTAATCCTGACCGATGTTCTCGGCCCACGCGGCGTCCGCCTGTACGCCCGCCGGATTCACGGTGAACAGAATGCCCTTCCGGTGGTCCTGAAACGGATCCAGCAGCACCGACACGTTGTCGTCGTTCAACACATTTTCGCGACGCGCCAGGTGGCCGCGAATCTCTCTAGGCTTGTCGTCGTGGCAGATGAACACCAAATACAAGGCGCCTTTGGTATGCCCCAGCCAAACCTCGGTTGCCTCGGTCGCCGGCTGCCCGTCACGCGGCGTGTTCTGAATGAAGCCGGAGATGTGAAGCAGCTTGTCTTTCAGTTCCGGCCGCGGCGTCATCCCGGCAAAGTCCGCGAGCCGCAAACCTTCGGCAATCAGCGGCACTCTGTAATCGGTTGCCGGCTGCGCCCGCGGCGGCAAGGAGGGCATTGCCTGAGGTTTGGTATTGTGCGTCGCCGACGCCGCCCATGCAGCCGTCCCCAAACACACAACTGCACCCCAGGCCGCAAGCTTCATAGTTTTATGGTACGAAATCCTCAATGCAGGGGTTCCTTTGGAACTCTCTCTATGGATGCTAATTCTGAGAGACGGTTCGAATCGGGAAAGGAGAGACAATTGGATGTGGGAACGTGACGCCCTTCGGACGCGGGCTCTATATGGCCTTATTCTTGATACAGACCATCCTGTGTCCGACTTCGCCCAAACCGTCAAGCAGCAGGCCGACATCGTCAAGGTGATCGAGGGGTACATCCGCCTCCGCAAGACGGGTGGGGTGAACTACACAGGCCTTTGCCCTTTCCACAAGGAAAAATCGCCCTCTTTCTCGGTCCACGCATTGCGCCAGTTCTATCACTGCTTCGGCTGCCAGGTTTCGGGAGACGTGTTCAGCTTTGTGGGAAAGATTGAGAACGTTACGTTCCCCGAGGCGGTGCGGATCGTCGCCCAGAAGTGCGGCATTCCGATCCCCAAGCGCGAATTCTCGTCGCCGGAAGAAGCCGCCGGCGCACGCATGCGAGCCAGGCTCCTCGATCTTCATGAGGCTGCAACAGCATGGTTCGAAGAGCAGCTACGCGGGCCGGAGGGCGCTGTGGCGCGCGAATACCTGGCTGGCCGCGGACTCACTCCCGAAGGCATAAAGACCTTCCGCATGGGTTACGCTCCCGACAGCTTCAACGCGCTGCGCGACCGGCTCAAAGGCATGGCCGACGACGAAACGCTGCGGGCGAGTGGGCTATTCAGCGCCAAGGAGCAGGGGGACGGCAGCCTGGGTCCCATCTACGACCGCTTCCGCAAACGCGTAACGTTTCCCATTGCCAACGAGAGCGGGCGGGTGATCGCTTTTACCGCTCGCGCGCTGGAGTCGGGTGAAAAGGCCGGAGCAAAATACATCAACTCGCCGGAGACGCCACTCTACTCAAAGAGTTCTGTCTTGTTCAACCTTGACAAGGCGCGGACGGCCATTCGCCAGACTGAATTTGCCCTGCTCGTCGAGGGGCAGATGGACTGCATCTCTGTTTTTCTGCGCGGCATTCAAAACGTGATTGCCACCAGCGGAACGGCCTTCACCGAGCAGCAGGTGGCCATTCTCAAGCGGCACACCTCGCAGGTCGTGGTCAACTTCGATCCGGACGCGGCAGGAAGCAACGCGGCGGAAAAGTCGATCGCCCTGCTCACCGAAGAGGGCTTTTCCATCAAGATCGTGACCTTGGAAGATGGCCTGGACCCCGACCGCTATATCCGCGAGCGTGGCGTGGAGGCCTACACCAAGGCGTTGCGAGGGGCTCGGAGGCAGGCCGATTACCTGATCGATCGGGCCCGGGCTGCGTTTCCCGGAACGAGTTCGGAGCAGAAGGTGAAACAAATGAACTTCCTTCTGCCGCACATTCGCCGAATGCCGGAAAAGCTTGCGCGCGACCAGTTTGCAGCAGATGCCGCGCAAAAACTGAATATCGATTCCGCCGTTCTGCGGGAGGAACTGCGCCAGGCCGCGCTCCGCCGCCGCGACCACGTTGAGACGCGGGCCGTGGTGCTCACCGAGGTGGAGCGGGTGCTGCTGCGTGCCCTGGCCATCACCGATCCTGACGACGAGCAGGCGCGCCGCCTGGCCGCACAGGCCCTTGCCCAAAATCCCGCGTGGTTCGAACACCTAGGCACATTTTCGGCTCTGCAGGCATTGGCTGGCCGCGCGGCAAAGGACCCCATGGACGTGGTGGAGGATGAAGCGCAGCGTGCATTGCTGGCCGAGGCATTGCTGGCCGAGACCAAACCGCCCGAGCAGAACGAGGTGCTGAGCGCTATCCAGGAAATCCAGGAGCGGGCGATTGCGAGCCGGCTGAGGGACCTCCGCGCCCTAATAGCCGAAGCCGAACGCCAGGGCGACGTTGCCGAACTCACCCTCCTGACGCAGCAAAAGCTGGATCTGGACCGGGCGCTCAGACAGTTGCATAACCAGAAGCAGCCGGAGGTGTAGGCTTTCCAAAAGCTCTGCAAGTTTCCGCCAACGAGAGCATAATCAAAGAAGCCGGAGGAATCCAGTATCCCGAGGAAAGAGGACAATATGGCTACGACAGTTGCCGATCTCCCCGAGTTGCTCAAGGGAATCCCACCAGGCGTGTGGGTTGCGATTTCGGAGAGCCAGAACAAGGTTCTCGCTTATGGGGCCGATATAGAGGCCGCACACGACGAAGCACGGCAGAAGGGCGAGCAGTTGCCGCTGATGGTGCGCGTACCCGATCATAACATGGCGATGTTTCTCTGAGAAGATGGCCATTGCTATATTCCCTTACTTCTCGCTGCCCTTGCCCGCCGACGAAGCCCATCCTCAAGGTTCGATTGCCCATCGTCCTTTGGCCTTTGCAACCATCACGGGATCGAACGGCAGTTCCACCCGATGCATTGTGATGCCCGACTCGGGGGCCGATGCCTGCTTGTTTCCCTTGAGCTTGGAGATTGACTTGAAGCTCGACATTCTCGGCCTGCCCAAAGGGCTCACAGGCGGCGTGGGCAGCAGCGCAAACACCACCTGCTGGGATACTATTGCCGTCGATCTTGGACACGGCATCGCCTTTTCGGTCTATTCGGGCTTTAGCAAGGGGATGGACCAGATGGGCCTGGGGTTGCTCGGGCAGGTTGGGTTCTTCGACCGCTATCGGGTTGAATTCCTCCTCAGCAGGAAGGTCTTCACGATTGAATCCGCTTGACTGGATGGCAGAAGCCGGTCCCGTGCCAGCGATTTCCCCGCAACCGCCCATTCCCCAACCCGATGCCCGCCTCAACCGTGCATCAAATCGCCCCACAATTGCGTCTAATCAACAGGACGAGGTGCGGGCGAAAAGCGAATCTGCCCGGCCTCCCGAAAAGCGGCTCCCTAGGCGCGCCACTTAACCGCAAATTTGTTTTTGCGCCGACTGGCAGACCGTGGTATTCTGTTGATCTCTGTGAGGATGCGCGCCCCTCTGCCCCAAAAATGAGCTTCGGCTCGCGGGCGACCCAGGCGAAACCTGAAGCGCTTGCATCCTGTTCCGAGCAACTACCTGAGACCGCTTCTTTTTGCGGGTAACCGCAGGTCCGTTTCCTCGTGCGCGTAAAGATTTCTTCGTAGAAATCTTTTTTCGCGCCTCGGTCTGGACCCCGCACCGGTGCGCAAAACGGTGCTGAATCTGCTTTGCGCAAGAGAGTAGGAACACTTTGGCGATTGACGACAAATTCGAAGACGAAATTCAAAGCCTCATCGATGTTGGCAAAGAGAAGGGCTATCTCACCTACGGCGACGTGAACGACATGCTGCCGGAAGAGATCGGCTCGGCCGACGATCTCGACGACCTGATTACCACCATTGGAACCCAGGGCATCGACCTGCTCGACGGCCCAAAATTCGGCGCCGACAAGGACTTCGACCTGGAGGAAGGCGAGGACGTCGAGCTCGACCTGACCCCCGGTACGCTTGAAAAAACCAACGACCCGGTGCGCATGTACCTGCGCGAAATGGGAACCGTTCCCCTGCTTACGCGCGAAGGTGAAGTTGAGATTGCAAAGCGCATTGAGCGCGGCCAGTTGCGCGTGCTTAAGGCTATCTCCCGCTCGCCCATTGTCATCCGCGAAATTGTGGCCCTGGGCGAGGACCTGAAGCGTGGCGTGCGCAATGTTAAGGAAGTCGTGGTCTTCGACGAGGAGGAGCTCACCGAAGAGGTGGTGCAGACTCGCGTAAGGGCCACCGTGGGCCGCATCGACGCGCTCGTCAAGCACCAGAAGAGGATTGCATTCCTTGACGAGAAGCAAGCAGCGCCGGCGGCAGCAACCAAAGCCAAGGCAAAGGAAGCGCGACACGCGCGCTGGCTCATCGCGCGCGAGAAGGTCTTCATCTCGCGGATTGTTCGGGAGCTGAAATACACCGCTCTGGAACGCAAGCGCCTGCTGGACAAGGTCAACAAGACCGTGGACACCATGCGCACGCTGGAGCGCCAGATCCGCTCGCTCGACCAGAAATTCGATGCCAGCAAGAGCGAGGAGCTGAAGAAGGAATACCGGCGTCAGCAGAAGAACTGCAAGACCGATCTCGAGAAAATCGAGGGTGACGCGGGCGTATCCATCGTCGAACTGAAGCGCACGCAGCGCGAGATGATTCAGGGCGACATGGACGCCGAGCAGGCCAAGCGGGAACTGATCGAGGCTAACCTGCGTTTGGTCGTTTCCATCGCCAAAAAGTACACCAACCGCGGACTGCAATTCCTCGATCTGATTCAGGAAGGCAACATCGGCCTGATGAAGGCGGTGGACAAGTTTGAATACCGCCGTGGCTACAAGTTCTCGACGTATGCAACGTGGTGGATTCGCCAGGCCATCACCCGCGCCATTGCGGACCAGGCCCGGACGATCCGCATTCCGGTGCACATGATCGAGACCATCAACAAGCTCATCCGCACCAGCCGTCAGCTTGTTCAGGAGCTGGGCCGTGAGCCTTCAAGCGAAGAGATCGCGCGCCGCATGGACATTCCGGTGGCAAAGGTGCGCAAGGTGCTCAAGATCGCGCAGGAGCCCATCTCGCTGGAGACGCCGATTGGCGAAGAAGAAGACTCGCACCTTGGAGACTTCATCGAAGATCGCCAGGCGGTTTCGCCTTCTGAAGCGGTAATCAGCGTGAACCTGAAGGAGTACACTTCGCAGGTGCTGCGTACGCTTACGCCGCGCGAAGAGCGGGTCATCAAGATGCGGTTTGGTCTGGAAGACGGGTCGGAGCACACGCTGGAAGAAGTTGGGCAGAGCTTCCAGGTAACGCGCGAGCGCATCCGGCAGATTGAAGCCAAGGCGCTGCGCAAGTTGCGCCATCCCAGCCGCAGCCGCAAGCTGAAGGCGTTTGTCGAGGGCGTTAAAGAAATGTAAATTCGGCTGCAAGTTAGCCGTAGAAAGCCGCAGCCATGGAAGGGGCTGCGGCCTTTTTCTTTTGCCGCTGCGGAGCAATCGTTCCGTTATTAAGCGCTACCGCAACAACGCCGATGCCGCCCAAAGAATCGGCGCCTGCCCGTGAAAGTCTCCGGTCCTCCGCTTCCGATCGAGATAGTATTGCAGGTCGTTCTGTTTTCCGGTGCCCTCGCACACGCTGGTTATATCGCTGTTCTGGTCGATATACCCGGCCACGGCAATCCATCCCTTGCGCGCAGCCGGCCCATACGTGCTTGCGTCGAGCCAGCCGTTCTTGACTCCCGTTATCATCGCAAAGCTGAACATGGCCGAGCTTGAGCTCTCCGGCCACGCTTCATCGTGGTCGATCAGTTGCCGCCACATGCCGTCTTTTCCCTGATACTTCAGCATGGCCGCCATCATCGCATGGTAGCCTTTCAAAATCGCCGCGCGCTGCGGATGATCCAGTGGCAAATCGCGCAGCATCTCCGCCATCCCCGCGGCAACCCACCCATCTCCTCGTCCCCAGAAAAATGGCACATCCGGAGCGTGATAAAAGAGCCCATTGGGCTGCTGCAGCCTGGCCAGATACGCCACCATCTCCTGCGCATCCCGGTCCAGGTACTTTCTATCGTGAGTTGCTCGATATGCCTCCAACTGCAGAATTGTCAGCATGTACATATCGTCGATCCAGTAGCGTGTCTCTGCTGAAAGTCCATCGGGTTGAGGGTTCTCCCACTGCCGGTCGGCCCATGCCCTGCCGTCATCGAGATATCGCGCATCTTTCGTCTCAAGGCCGATTTCCAGAGGCACGATACCAAAGATCGAATCGTCCACGTGATGTCGCGTCGGAATCCGGCTCGCCTCCGCGCCTCCGGGCATCAGCGGCTCAAACCTCTGAATCAGCTTTGCCTGCAGAGCGTCGTCGTGAGTCAACTGGGAAAAGGTCAGCGCTCCATACCAGGCAGCCACCTCAGAGTAATGAATCGTGGCCGTGTATTGATGGGGACTTATAACAAAGTGCTCAGCAACACGCTTCCCCACCTCTTGCGGTGACATACCCGTGGGCCACTTGCTGAAGAAGTCCGCCTGGCCCGCGGAGTTAGCCGACACCGGATCGGCGGAGGGATACTCAGAGGCGAACTTATCAGCCTCCCGATTCATCTCCGCCGATGAAGCAGCACCGGTGGAGGACAACATAACTCGATATCGGAAAGTTACCGCCTGGCCTTTCTCAAGCGCGAAGTTGAAGGCGGGCTGCTTCGTATCGAAGATACTGCGGCCAAGAGGATTTGCGGCAAACAGGCCATAGCCGCGCGCGTGCCAGTAAGTTGGATAGCCGGGATTCGCGGGGTGGTCGATGATTGCTATGCTCGCCGTGTGGTCGGCCGTGTGTCCTGTGAGCGTGCACCATCGGCCGCGAGTCGCCCAAACAGCCGGACCCTGGACACCTTCGCTGGTGAGATACACGCCGGTGGCGGGGTTTGCGGAGCCGGCAGACGCCGCGGCCACCTGCGTTGGATTTCCGCTAGCATCCGTGAAAACGCCGCCCTTTTCCTCCGGCGATTCGAGCCAGCGAGCCACTCTAATTCCCAGCACGCCTTCCTTGTCGTCGTTGAAAACGACTCGATCAAGAGCTTTTAGAGTTATCAACTGGTCGATGACCCGGGAGTGGTTATGATGAGTGAAGATATAGTGCGTTGTTTCTGCAATTAGTTTCTGATCCGCACCGGTGACCCAGACCGACTCGACCACTAACTCCCCGCGCTCGGCGCCGCCTTTCGCAGATACAATTCCAGTCTGAAGAATAGTTCCCATCTTGGCGCGGTTTTCCGGCTTGATAGCATCGGAGTTATTCCAGAAGTCGAAGCCGTTTACATTGCCGTAGTTGAACCAGAGTCCGGCGTGATGGGGATGATCGACGCGCTCGCCGGGAACGGGTGCGAGCGGAAAGCCGCGAGTTACAGTGACGCCTTCGTCGTCGATCAGCGGATAGAGAACCGGCTTCTTCAGCGATGTGGGCCAGATGTATGAGGTGAAAGGCTTGCCATCGATGGTGATATCGACGCGGCGGTTCGCTTCATCGGGAACCACCTGCACGCCTTTACTGGGCGAGGCTGCGAATGCGCTGGCCGCAAGCGCCAAGACCGCCCCCAGCGCGACTTGGTTACGCATATACCTTGCCTCCTGCTATAACCTGCTGGGTCTTGTCATCGAATGTGACCTTCTGACCAGTCTGGATAGCGGCCACGTTCATGCACAGCGCGATAGAGTGGCTGTAGCCGGCTTCAATGGAAGCATTGGGAGTCTTGCGTGAGCGAACACATTCCATCCAGTTGCGCATGTTGGCAGAGGTCTGCGGGTCGGCCCCTGTGTCGGCTGCGGTGGAGGTCGGTGCTGCATTTTCGGTGAGCGAAAAGCTGTTCAGCAGGTTTGGTTTCATGTCCATTTCCGCGGCGGAGCGCGCGCTCAGTCCGCCTGTGGAAGTTACGGTCTGCTTGTCCATATCGATCATGCCGCCGTTGGAGTAATACAGCTCCTTGACGCCGCCGGCTGAGTTAGTAAATCGCGAAGAATACTGTACCTGAAACCCTTTCGTCAGATCGTCGAGCGGACCATAATCGAACACCGCGGTCATGGTGTCCCAGTTCTGGCGTCCGTCCTTCCACAGATAAATGCCGCCATTCGCGACCACGCTGCGAGGATGCGGAAGCCCCGTGAACCAATGGACTGTATCGATCTGGTGGACAAGCCACTGGTCGGGAATGCCGGATGAGTAAGGCCAGAAAAGGCGAAACTCAAGATACTTGCGCGCATCGAATGGAGCCATCGGCCGGTTGAGAAGATAGCGCTTCCAATCGGTGTCTTCTTCCTTTAGCAGCGGCACTTCCTTGGGGCGGCGCCAGCGGCCTGGCTGATTCACGTTCCACGTCATCTCCACCATCACAATGTCGCCAAACGCGCCGGATTTTATGTACTCGGCGGCCTTTATATAGCTGGGCGTTGAACGGCGCTGGGTTCCCACCTGCACAATCTTGCCGGTCTTGTGAACCGCGGCGCGAAACTTGCGCGCATCGTCCATGGTGTGCGCGGTTGGCTTCTCCACGTAGGCATCGCGGCCGGCGTTCACCGCTTCTACGCCGTGAAGGGCATGCTGAAAATCGGCGGTGGCAATCAACACAGCATCGATGTCCTTGCGGGCATAAAGCTCGTCGTTATTGCGGACCGGATCGATCGCGTCTCCGCTGACCTTCTGTATGAAGGCTGCGCCCTCTTCGCGGCGGTGGTTCCAGATATCGGAGACCGCAACAAACTGGAAATTCATGTCTTTGGAGTTTTGCAAAAAGGCGGGAATCAATGCGCCTTTCATGCGGTCGCCGCAACCAACAACGCCCACTCTCACGCGATCGTTTGCGCCCAGAATTGCCGCATAACTCCGCGCATTCCACGAGACGGCTGTTGCGGCCAGGGCTACACCGCCCGCCTTCAGAAACTCTCTGCGATTACTGTTCTCAAATGGCATAACCGAATTCTCCGTTTGGTTGAAGTTGCAACTAAAGAGCGAGCACAGATGATTCTCGAGAAATTACCGGAATAATTGCTTCCGCATGATGACTAGGACGGGTTCAGCCACGAACAGGACGCGAAGTAGATTCTCCTTTTTCGTTTATATTTCGGGGGCAATTCGCGAAGGCCTTGAATGGCAAGACTGCCCTGTTTCAAAGTTCTGAAACAGGGCAGTCTTCTTAAGGAGAACTTCATGTTTCTCGGTTTGCTGTCTTCTAGAAGGAGAACTTGATAGCTCCCTGGAAGACTCTGGCGGCGTTGGATTGGGATGAGATCTGGCCAAACGATGTCGATGCGACCGATGCGTTCGCAGCGCCAAAATTAGGATGGTTCAACAGGTTGAATGCTTCCAGGCGCAGATCGAGATTGTATCTTTCGTGGATTGGAAAAATCCGGGAGACCTGGGAATCGAGTTGCAGAGACGGAGTCCCTCGAAAGGCGTTCTTGCTGATGTTTCCGTAAGTTCCTGCCGCAGCGCAGCCTTGGGTGACATTGCTGGGGCAAATCTCCGCGAAGGCCGCGGGGTTGAGGTACTCGCGGTTGGCCTCGCCGCTGGCGCGACTGAACTTCACCTTGGCATAAGGGTTGACCCCTTGAACCAGGTTGGGACGATCTTGGTTGTTGTCGGTGAGGGAATCATCGGCACCGGCGGTCACGTTCAAGGGTGCGCCGCTTTGGATGTGCATCAGCGGGGCAATCTCCCAGTTGTTGACTAACAGCTTTTCCGCGCGGTTGAAACGGCTGAAATTGCTTTTGGCTACGATGACAGTGTTGATCACGTGCCGGTAGTCGAAGCCGCAGGGGCCGTAATCCATCCGGATGTTGGCGGGATTCTCGACAGCGACGCCGGAGAGGTCACCCTGACCGTCCTCTTCGTCCAGGCACTTCGACCAGGTCCAATTGGCCAGCAGGCTAAAAGTGGACGACAGGCGATGGTTGAGCGAAGCCACCAGTCCGTTGTAGTTGCCGGTGGCGGAATCCGCAACAAGCGTGGTGCCGGCGCCGGCGCCGGCGATCTGGTTGCCCTGGAGAGGATTGGCAACGGTGAGCGAGAAGCGCGAAGAATAGTTCTTGGTTGTGGAGCAGTTTGTTCCCGCTGCGCCGGGCTTTACAGCAGCTGGGCCAGTGGTGACGATGCCTGTGCAGCCTGTGCCACCCGAACCCCATACCCCGGGGATATAAACGGCATCGTCCAGCGGGATGCCGATAGGATCGTGCCGGGTGCCATTCCCGATGTAGTCGAGTTGAGCCTGCCAGCCGTGGCTGAAGTCATGCTGCACGCTGAGTGTCCACTGGATAGTGTAGGCGGCGTGGAATTGGCTGGGCAGGAAGATGTACTGGGATTGAGCGAAGAACGGCGCTGTGGGCCCTGGAAT
>Ga0302201_10002023_pt1 | contig 16566 bp, 12 predicted proteins | sample II_Bog_N3_2_FD_194586 | JGI IMG/M metagenome (GOLD analysis project Ga0302201, IMG submission 194586) | Peat permafrost microbial communities from Stordalen Mire near Abisko, Sweden - II_Bog_N3_2 | ecosystem: Environmental > Terrestrial > Soil > Wetlands > Peat | place: Sweden: Abisko... | reverse complement strand
CGGGAAATTCAGCGGGCCGACCTTTATAGACAATTTGAACAGGCTGCCTTCCCGGTATCCTCAGCACCAGATCGCGCAGATCAAATCTAAACTGTTCCGCAGTCTCGTCAAAACCAATCAATGCCAGGGATAATGTTTTCACCCCTCTTGCGAGTGAACGTCACGAAATCGGCTCGACTATGACTGAAGCCTTGACATGCACGACAGTACCTGAGGTACCGAAGGCAATCAGGCCATTCTCAATCCCCGTCGTCCCGAGATAGTTCCGAACCTGCACGCGATAGTGCTCTACGGTCTCCGACGCGGGATCGACATCGCTCTTCCAATCGATGACGAGTTGGTGCTTTCCGTTTGCCGCGAAGCTTGTTGCATCCGTGCACCCTGCGGTGACCACGTCGGCCTGTCCGTCTGGCGTACTTCCGTTTTCGGCGGTGAAGAGCATCGTATCGATGCGGAACTCCTGGATGGCGTCGGTGGGAATCGCAAGCCGAACATAGGACTGCTGCGCCTGGTTTACAAAGTTAGTCGCGCCGATACCGTCGAACGTGAAGTTATTGTCATCGAGGCCGCGGCCGGCGAAGCGGATGCTGCGCTGATTGCTTCTGCCTGTATCCACCGCGCCCGGTGCCAGAGCCGTCAGCGTGGACCAGTTTCTGCCATTGAGCGGCAAATCCCTCACCTATTCGAGCTCTGTACGGGCCCCGAGTGTGTCCGTCGTCTCGTCCAGTTGCGAGGTCAAGCTGGATCCATTCAGTTGTTGCGTAATGCCGCCTACCGCGAGCGTGATATCGAGCGCCCGTGTGTGACCCACGGACTCCTCAAGGTTGTCGAAGACAGCCGCCTGGAAACCGGGCGCTGAACATGTGACGCGGTAAAGACCTATCGGCAACTCCGGGATGTCGTAGAGGCCGCTCGAAGAGGAGACGGTCCAGCGAAGAAGGCCTGTCCCAGTTTGAATGGCGGTGATGCGGGCACTCGGAACGCGCCTCCCTGTGCTGTCTTTCACGGTGCCGCTTAATTCGGCGCGATCTATTTGCCCGAAGCAATAAGATCCGGCCAGAACCAGAATAAGAATGCATGGAATCCGCCTTGCCAAACGGTTCTCCATAGAGAATCCCATCCTAATAGTGGAGTTTGTCGCCTTTTATGGATAAGTCCTCGGCCTCATTTACATGCCAGGGTAGGTTCACCCGGGAAATCCAGGTGAGCGCGATGCAGAAGGCCTTCGGACAGGTCCATGCACGGAGAAGAGTTGCGGGTTGCGGCCGGAATCTCCCTCGGAAAATGCCCGCATTATCGCTTCAGTTCGTGCTCGCCCTCTGTGCTTGCGCCGCATTCTGCTTCAGAGACAGCTTGTAACGCGCCAGCAGTTTCTCGCGGTTCTGGCGCAGATCTTTTCCGGTCGGCTGGGCGGGATAAGGCTTGTTGCCCATCAGCCCTTTCCAGAGAATGTGATTGTATTCCGCAAAGTCCATGCGGTCTTCCGAGGTGAAGTCCATGCCCTTGGTGGCCCGCGCCCAGTACTCTGCCGTGTGGGTTGGCTTGGGCACGACCAGGCCGACCGGAGCGGTAAGCGGCAGGCTCGAGGAGTAGAGGCCGGCTGGAACCGTGGCCGTGAAACTCCATGTGCCCGGCGTGGTGTTGAAGATGTCGGCCATGGGCTGAGCCAGCGCATCGTTCAGATTCATCGGCGGCAGACCCAGAACCTCTTCGATGGTGCGCACGAAGTTGATGGTGTTGTACGGCGTTGAGACCAGCGCCCCTTGTTTCACGTAGGCGCCGGCCACAAAGGCGATGGTGCGGTGGGAATCGACGTGGTCGCCGGAATCCTGCGAGTCGTCTTCAATGACAAAGATCAGCGTGTTCTGCGCATAAATGCTGTTGGCGATGGTCTGAATCAGCATGCCCACCGCATAGTCGTTATCCGATTGCTGCAACTCCGGAGTGTTCACGCCGTCAATGGCGGTGGTGAAGCTTCCGGTGTGGTCGTGCATGAAGCGCACCAGACTTAAATTCGGCAGTCCGCCGGCAGCGTAATTGGTGTTGAATTCGCGCAGCCACTCCTGGAAACGGTAGTAGTCGGGAAACGCGTTGTCGAAGCCGCGAAAGTATGGATCGGTGAATGGGGTAAGGGTGACGTTCTGTGAGTAGGCGACCTGGGTGTTGGTTGAGAAGGGGTTGGTCAGAGTCGGGGGGATCCAGACTGTCGTAGGTGCGGAGGGGCACACTTGGGGAATCGGCAATGGGCATGTGTAGAGAGTTGGGTCAACAAAAAATCCATAGTCGCGAATCGTGAGCTTCGCCCGATTCGCGGCATCCCACAGATAGCCTTGCCCCGGATACAGCACATCGTTTGGCCCTTCCCCATCCGGCGCGGCCGCGTTGGCGGTTCCCGCCAGCAAGTTCGGGTCAGCCGGCGTAAGGTAATCGGCTGCCACGCGGCCTGCTACCGTGGGAATGGCTACATTCACATTGCGGTTCAAACCATCGTAATCCAGGCTGAGGCCGCGTGCCGCATAGAACGGCATTTCCTGGCGTTCGATCACATCGGGGGCGCGAGCCGAAGTGGTCCACGGCCAGCCGTCGTTGCTGACTTCAGAACTGGCCATCATGTTGTCGAGGGTGACGAAGGTTTTCGCCAGATTGTGCTGATTCGGCGTGATTGCCTGGCCAAACTCCGTCAAAGTTGGGTCGCCATTGCCGACTTCCAGATCTCCCAGGACCTGGTCGTAGCCCCGGTTCTCCTTGACGATGAAGATCACATGCTGGACGCCCTGATGCACGGCCGCCATGACAGCGGCATCGCTGTCGCTCTCAGTGGCGGAGAAGTGGCCGTTGATGGCCACCTGCGCGGTCAAAGAGGCCAGTTGCGACGCGGTGGGCTGGGGAAAGCTCTGAAAGCCGGCTTTGACCCGCTGGGGGTTGTACTCCTGCGACCACACACAGTTCTTGTGCCCTCCCGGATTGCTCACGCTCACGGGCAGGGGCGGGGCGGCGCTATAGCACATGCCTGGATTCGGGCCCGTCGGCGACTTCCCATTGACCACGTAAACCCAATTGCCATTGGGGCTGTTGACCGTAGGGCCGAAGCTCACGGAATTCGGGTACCAGCCGGTTGGAATCAGACCGACAGTCTGGTCGTTCTTGTCCGCTCCGGTCAATTGCACCACCGCGACGGCATTCAAATTGCCATTCGTCACATAGAGTTGCGACTCATCCGGCGAGAGCGTCACGCTGTTGGTGTTGGCGCCTCTGTGCGCATTCACCAGCGGATACGCGCTTAAAACGCTGGCCGGCGCGCGGACGTAAATCGTTTCCAGGATCGCCCCCGCGCCGCTGGTTGCGCCGCCCTTCGAAATATCGATGACATCGACCGAATCCGTCATATCCTCGGCGACATAGAGGCGCGTCTGGGCCTTGTTCATGGTCATCTTGAGCGGTTCGCCAACCACGGGGATTCGGCCCGTGACTTTCATCGTCGAGCCCAGGCTCACCACATCGATCTCGCGGTCGCGGATGCTCGACACATACGCCGTCGTATTCTCTCCCGTGCCTTGAATCACCACCCAAAATGGGTATTCGCCGCCCGGCGTACCCATCGTCGTGGGGGTTCCGTCGCCGGGGCGCAGGTCGATGTCTGTCGGTACGCTGCTCCAGTTACCCAAGCCTCCGGTGAACACCGAGATCGAGTCATTGTCGTAATTGGCGACTGCCAGGGTCTGGCCATCGCTCGAAATAGCCAAGCCGGCTGCGCATGGCGACTCGAAAATCGTGCCATTTGCCGTGCCGGGTCCTGTGTTGACCACGTTCAGCCCCAGGCCCGCAGCGTGGTTCATCAACAGTTCGGGTTGCTCTGCCCATTTTTGGTCGGACCCCAGCGCAAAGATATGCACATTGTCGCCCGATCCGGTATAGGGTGAAGCAACGGGATTTTTGATGGTTGCGGGAGTTGACGGTTTGATAATGGCGCCGTAAAACGGGTAATCGCCCACGCCGCCGGAGACGTAGAACGCCGTGCCAGAGGGATCGAAGGTGATGCCGTTGTAGGAGTTGGGGATGGTCACAACCTGCTTCTGGACCGGCGCGCCCTGTGAGATGTCGTAGATGAACACATACTCTTCCGAGTTCGCGTAGTCGTATGCAGTGAGATCGGAGTTGATGTACCCGCCGTAGGGAGTGCCGACCGGGTAGAAAATGCGGTTATAGCCGCTGGTGAGAATCAGCAGTGTTTTGCCATCCGGGCTTACCACCGTGGTGACCGCTTGCCCTGCCTGCCAGTTAGGATATTTGGGCAGAATGGCCGCCCCTGGTATCAGCGGCTCGAAGGTGGAATTGTAGGGCGCCGTCGGCGTGATCATTTGGCCCAGATTCGGTATGGCCTGCGGCGCGGAAGGCGGCGGACCCATCACCGTGATGTTCAGAACCGCCGTCGCGGTACCGCCTGAATTGGTTGCCATTACGGTGTAGTTGGCCGCGGCGCTCACCACGGTCGGGTCTCCGCTGACGATCCCCGAGAGCGTGTTCAGCGTCAGTCCAGGCGGTAGCGCCGGGGTCACAGAGTAGGAAATCGCCGTTCCGCCGGTATTCGTCGGGTTGTCCGGCGCGATCTGCACTCCTTTGGTGTAGATCGCCGGGTTTGTCGAGTAGCTAAGCGTGGAGGGCGGTTGATCGTTCACCGTAATGGTCAGGCTAGCCATGGTATGGCCAGCGGCGTTGGTTGCCGTAACCACGTAGCTGCCAGTAGCGGTTACGACCGTGGGCGTTCCGCTAACAATGCCCGTCGCAGTGCTCAAGCTCAGACCCGCCGGGAGCGTGGGACTCACGCTATACGAGGCCACCGCTCCGCCGCTGCTCGCAGGACTGTCTGGCGTGATTTGTACGTCCTTGATGTAGACTGCCGTGTCGGTTGAGTAGCTGAGTGCCGCCGGCGCCTTGACGCTGTGACCACAACCGCAGAGAAAAACGAGTGCTGCGGACAGAGAAAGACCTAATGTTTGCAGGAATCTCATGGAAACCACCTTGTTCTCCACTTTCGGCACAAGGACGCAAGCACGAGGGTGCAACGAGCCTTGTGTCACACGGATGCGGGCGGAACCATGTTAGACAAGAACGAAATGCGATGTATGGTCAAAACTGCTCGCATCGCAGATTCTTCAACAAGCGGGCATTCGCCGCAGCGAGCTGCCCGCTGTGCTTCTGGACATAACAAGGAATAGGTCCCCAAAAACGTGAGGTCCCAATTCGGACAATTCTGGCGGCAGAGCAAGATAGCGCGCAGCTCCGTCGGGCCGGGGCAGTTTCGACAAGATCGTTTGAACTAAGACGCTGGCGACGGACGCAGTGATCTACATATAGAATTCTGAATCAAGCAGAAAGCTGGAGGTTCATCCCGCTGACGGACGCAAGAGGTCGGAAGAGCATGCCAGGAGCGGGTTCCTTCTGCCTGGAGATGCAGGTTGAGGGAGTCCCTATTAACTGTTACCTCAACCAGAATCCCGAGACAGGAAGAGAGGAAATTGTAAAGATGATGCCGCGCTGCTAACCAGATCAGCTTGTGAAGGACTTTCCCGGCGAGGATTCTGCCTGGGCATGGGTCAGGAGTAAATATCGCCTTCGGGAGATGCCATAACTGTTCTGATGAGGTTCAGACTGTGATGGTGCATGGTGACATGGCCGCGACCCCGGTTCGCTCTTGCTCTCTAATTCGACCCATCACTCAGTTGGGGCGCTCCAAAGCCGCGGGCGAGAGCACTGATCGCGCAGTGTGCATATTTGGCGACTTGGTGGAGCCGCACTGGTTGGCAAACGTGACCGTCCTCGAATTGGGCGAGTTCAGGTTCCTCGCGTACCGAAGCAACAGTTACGTAGCACCCGCAACAGATCGAGTCGAGGGTCCCGTCTCCGTTGTGCCTATGGTGAAAGTAATTGCCAAGCCTATTGGTCATTTTGCACCTCTTGCAGGTTCTGCACTGTGGGTTAGCTGAATTCTTTCCTGCCAGTTGGGAGCTGTCTGATCAATCCCGCCCACTTTTCTGTCTTCTTTGCGCGAAGCAGGAAGGCAGCGGACAGCTCGCTGTTGGGCTCATCAAGCGCTGGGTGGCAAACCCGCACGGTCTCCTCTGGCGGTTGGCCTCATGCGTAGAGCTGAAGATGCCAAGACGCCTGAGCAGGCTGCATTCCGTACTTAAGACGTCGAATTCGCAGCCAGGTGTGCAATATTGAACAGCCTGCGAAGTGAAACGTCGGCATGATGATGGCCTCCTTGGAATTTCGCCGCTGATACCTGTCCGCGTCGCGGCATCCTGCTCCAGTTCAGGAGGTAGTTATGCCCCTCACTGTCGTCCTCGCCGTTGGGTTGGATTCTTGGCTACTAGCGGCTCACACCAGGGATTGGAGATCCGCGGGATACTTCGTCGTTTCGGCTTACTCCATAGGAGAGGCGATCAACCTCTTCAATGACGGTGACTTCGATCTGGTCGTGTTGGGCGATTCTGTTTCCATAGAGAACAGACAGAGACTGACCTCCATGATCCGCGCATCCGGTTCACAAACACCCATGGCATGCATTGGGGACTCTTCGGCCGCCCACAAATCGCTTTCAGATGCCCGACTGAAGAACGCTTCGAGTACGCTGGTCGCGGGGTTGAGAGAGTTGTTGGCGCAGAAGGCGATGACCGCGGTAGCGCCGGCTATCTTGCGCGGTGAGATGAGCTACCGGTAGCAGATACCGGTTTTGGAATAGAACACAGTTGTTCCCCTACCAAAACCAATGCGAAAAGTTGAGCGCAAACTACCCGGAAATTGATCCCGGCTCTGCACGACTGCTGTTTTGTGCGCTCAGCGGAGAATTGAAACTCACTCAGAGCCTCGCTTGCGTCGGCAACCCCTCACAAGATGGTCACGGACAGTGCAGCGGGCCGCTCGCGCGCACACTTCATTGAGATGAGCGTCCGAGCGCATTGAGATGTGGAGATGCTTTCGTGGATTGAAAGACTCGGGGGATGGCTCTCATCAGCGCGGCGAGATTTCGTCCGCTGTATAATGGAATCATGCAAGGCGAATGGCACAAATATAGTCCCCGAGATTCAAAGACTTATCCCAAAGAGAATACCCGTGTGGAGATGAGGGATGCGGATGGAACGCAATTCTCTTGAGGGTACTTAGCGGGCTCTTTTGTACACAGAGGTATCGTCTCTGGAAATACAGCTGACGTGCCCGAATCCTGGCGCTATGCCCAATAGACTTAGTCTAAGAGTCACCTCGGAATCAATTTAACAGTTAGGAATTGCGGCGTGGTTGATAACTGTCGCTGCCCTCAAACCTGTTCACGAAGCCTCTCGGTTACCGAGGGGCTTTCGATTTAGAGTCGCCTATAGGGGATGGGCAAACCCCTCGCCTTCAGGTGACAAATCGTGTTTTTCGTTTCCCGCCGTACACGTTGCGTTTTGGCAAAGGGCTTGGAAGTAGTGCTAAGAATAGAAGTACATCAACAGAGGCCGCGCCAATCGGCCGCAGGCCCGATCAATCCGGCTTCCAGCCGTAATCTGAAGCCACCGCCTGTTAGGCGGTGGTCATTTCACAGCGTGCGTCAACGCTGCAAGGACTAAGGGTCCCGAACAGAGAGCTAGATGGAGCATACTGTGCGGACGATGCGGATTACCATCGCTTCAATGGGTGTATTTATGACAGCAAGCGAAGCTAACCGTCAAAGGGTACTTGCGCTCCTTCTCTTTGAAGATGAGCAGATGTGCGAACTGGTCGGCACTACAGATCGTGGAATCCCTGCGGTGCAAAGAGGTCCCCCAATGTTCGAGACCAGGCAGCCTTGGATTTCTGTCCTGAGCAATATGACTCAATCACTCGATTCTTGATGCCATTGAGGTTTTGCTATCGCAGTACTCTTTGACACTGTAGAACTAGCGTAAGCGTGTGGTTATTCCCGGTGGCTCGAATCCACGCCGCTCAAGCTGGACCGCGTCCAGGTACGGAAGGGCATGCGCTGGCTGAACTCGGCCAGCACCATTGCATCGGCCGCATCGCTCTTCGATCGCCGCAACGTCTGCGCAAAACGGCTGACCTTCTTCGGGTTCAGCATCGCCAGCTCTATGTCTGGCGCTGCATCCAGGGCCAGCGCCAGATCCAGAGAGTAGATGCCGGTGGCCTCCAGCGACACCCGCACCCTGGCCGGACACTTGCCAAGCCAGCCGATCAGCGCCTTATGACCACTGGCGCGGTTAGGAAACTGCCTTTGTCCGACCGGTCGATCCGGCTCGATTACGGCTACGTCCAGTACGTCCAGCGTCGCGGCGCTGACATCGATACCGCAAAATACCTTTGTTTGTTGGGGTTTGTTGGCTTGCTCATCGGCTCTCCGGCGTAAGGATGGTTTCCAGCTGCCGCCCCCTCCACTGCGGACGGACTGTCTGATTTCGCCCACCTTGAACATGCAGGCACATAGGGCATTCGATTCTCCACGGCATGAAATCAGGGGGGCGGTGGCCGATCTCAGACACAGGGTCGACTCGCGCTGGCCTAAGGGAACGACGTCCTTACCGCCGAAACGTGAAATCATCCTCACGCCTCTGAATGCAACATACAAGGGCAAGGAAGTGGCTTGAGAGACGGGGCTGAGCGACGACGAGTCAGCCGGCCTCAGACCTCACCTGCCAGGACAGAGAAGGCCCGGGTTCAGCGCACTCCACGAGCCGCCTCCGTGTTCGGCCCAACAAAGGGCAAAAGTGAGCAGAATTGAACAGAAAGCCGCAGACCTTTCGAGCGATCCTGCGGCTGAATCCTACTGTGCCGAACTTGGATGAGGTGTCCGATGCTCAATCGGTCTGGCAAGTACTTCCACCACCGGAACAACACAAACGGGACTCACGACTCAATCTGCAACGGGTGCTTTCTCACCGTCGCCACGGCCAGCGAGGAATATGAACTCGCTCCTCTCGAGGACTCCCATGTTTGCGACCCGGTGCGTGTCTACCAGGTCAGCGAATACGCACGCCACGCGCTCGCCAATCTTAACCGCAACTTTGGAATATCCCAGGCGCGCGAAGACCGGAACTAAGGGGCAAGACCGGGTGCTGCACTCACTGCCGAGAAAAAGACCGCGACCAATGCACACCCCCCTTTTTGCGCCGCTCGTGAAAGAGGCTGCGGTCACCGCGCCGGTGATGGCTCCTTGTGGGCCGGGCCCACGCACTGACTCAGGCGGCTCCCTATTCAGTCCTCGATTCCGCTGCTCGGGTCACTCTCGGCAACAGTCTCCGGATCATCATTAGGATCAGTGTCCGTAGTATCAGCCTGATCCACCGCCCCCAGGGAATCGTTCACTATCTCGTCGGACGGTTCGTTATCGACAAATTCATCGGGCGCGGTTTCTGGCTTCGGTGCCGCATTCATCTGGGGCTCCTCTCTTAAGTAGGATGCCGAAACAATCCTTGGTATTCGGATGTGGGTTGCATTTCTTGACGGAGACTAGAACGTGGTCGAAGAGCGAGCCTTTACCGCAACATCCTGCGCAATATTCGCAACGCTGAACTAGCACCGGATCGATTCGAGAGTTTCTGGCGTGATTGATCCGCAGAGCCCTCACGAGTTCCTACCGCAAACCGGCGGGGTTTTTCTGTCGTCCGCCCCTACAGCCTCCTCGGAAGAGCGGTCAGAATTACTCAGTCTGCACCAAGGATCGAGCGTAAGATTGCTGTTTGGCCCGATAGTCTTTCCATGCATGAGTTTCATGTTAACGTCTTCTTATGTGTAAGAAGGGCGCTAATCAAAGCCGGCCGACATCTCAAGGAATGCGGGAAACCGCCGCGAGATGATCGCACACGGTGGAGGCAGTGTTGTTTCTTCGTGTATTCGGCTCATTGGAGTTTTACGCAGGACTACTCGTCCTTCGCGCTTCGCTTTCGTGAATCCGTGTTGTTGTCCCCAATCGTTGCTTACAAGCATGCAAAGGAGCAAAGTCCGTGGAAAAACAATCAGCAAATCACAGGACCGCAAATAGTCAAATCGAAATCCCAGTCCGAGTGGGCGCTGGCCATCTCGGAGGATCCACGGTGGCGGCGGATTGGAATGAGAATGGCGGCCAAAGCCTTGCCAAGCGATTTGGCATTGACAATCGCAACATTGCACAACGGCGCCAGTTCGTCCGCTTGGGCGACGAGGAACGAGAACTGCTTGCTGGGATGGCGTCGTGGGCCAACTCCGTCGCGCCGCAGATAGCGAAAGAGTTTTACGACTGGCAATTCGAATTCGGCCCCACTCGCGAGTTTTTCGAGAACTTCGTTAGCGGTACCGGGATTCCACTAGAGTCTCTGCGCGCCCGCCTGGAGTCGGCGCAGACTGCATACTTTACCGAGGTCTTCGCCGGATCTTCCCTGAACTGGGACGCAAGCTACTTTGAAGGGCGGCTCCAAATAGGTGCAACGCACGACCGTATCAATCTGCCCTTCAAGTGGTACGTCGGAGCATATGCTGAATACCAGCTGCTGATGGGCAAATACCTGCGCCGCGATATTGCCGACGAAGTCCGCGTTCGCCGCGTCGAGGCGGCCGTTTCGAAAGTCTTCAATCTCGACCTGCAGGCCATCGGTGACGCTTTCATCATGAGCACCCTGCAAGGCATGCTGCAGTCCATGGGCATCGGACTGGACGACCTCGCCATCTCCGGCGACAAGACAGAACAGATTGACAAGATCAAGCAGTTCATCGGTTCGCAGTTTCACGACTTCACCACCGGCATGGTGAACATGGCCGACGAGCACAACAAGGGCGATATCGACGTCACCATGGAGCCCACGAAGTTCCGCGGTGTTTTAAGAACCATGGCTCAGGGCGTCAACGACATGGTTGCCGGCCATATAGCCGTCAATAAGAAAGCAATGGCCTGCGTCACCGAATTCGGCAAAGGCAACTTCGATGCCCCGTTGGAGAAGTTCCCCGGCAAGAAAGCGTCTATCAACGACACCATCGAGCGTGTTCGGGAAAACTTGAAGTCGTTGATCGCCGACACCGACCTTCTTGTCAAAGCGGCAAAAGACGGCAAACTCGGTACGCGCGCCGACGCCTCAAGGCACCACGGCGATTTCAAGCGAATCGTTGACGGCATCAATAAGACCCTGGAAACCATCGTCGATCCGGTCAAGGTCATGGCCGAGAACGCAAGCACCCTGGCTTCCTCCTCCGAAGAACTCACGGCCACCAGTCAGCAGATGGCAGGCAACGCCGAGGAGACCGCGGTGCAGGCCAACGTCGTCTCCGCGGCCAGTGCGGAAGTATCGAGGAATGTCTCCTCCGTGGCTGCGGCTTCCGAGCAGATGCAGGCCTCGATCCGTGAGATCTCCAAGAACGCCGCCGAGTCGGCGCGCGTTGCCAAGAATGCCGTGCGAGCCGTGCAATCCACAAATGGAACCATGAAAAAGCTCGGCGAGTCCAGCGCCGAGATCGGCAAAGTGGTCAAGGTGATTACGTCGATTGCGCAGCAGACCAACCTGCTCGCGCTCAACGCCACCATTGAGGCGGCGCGCGCCGGCGAAGCAGGCAAGGGCTTCGCGGTTGTCGCCAACGAGGTGAAGGAACTGGCCAAGCAGACTGCCAAGGCCACCGGAGAGATCGGGCAGAAGATCGATGCCATTCAGGGAGACTCCAAGAGCGCCGTTCAAGCAATCGAGGAGATCGGCGCGATCATTCACCAGATCAACGAAATCTCCGACAGCATCGCCGCGGCGGTCGAAGAACAGACGGTGACTACCAATGAGATCGGCAATAGCGTGCGGGAAGCAGCCAGAGGGGTCGACAGCATTGCAAAAAACATCAGCGGCGTGGCCACGGCAGCCAAAGACACAACCCAGGGAGCCCACGACATGCAGAAAGCCTCGCAGGAGTTGAGCCAAATGGCCTCCCGGCTCCAGTCAGTGGTGTCGAGATTCACATTCTGAAGGGACCAGAGGTCGCGAACACACTGTTACGACCAGGCCAAACCACTCAACCACTTGCGTGGTGCCAACTCGACTGATCGGAGAGTCCCTCCTGTGGTCTGGCGATTTGTATCGTCAATCTCTTCAGGGTTTGATTGCCCGATTGCGACGCGTTCTCGGGGGGGGGCTAAGGTGATACCCCGCTGTTTGCGGTGGGGTTGTTCATTCACGAGAGGGCCTCATCCAACTTGAGAGAAGTCCTCGATGGTGTGCGGATAAGCGACAGTCTTCGATCGAAACAAGCCGGTGAAAGGCATACCGCCGCCGGTCTAACAAAAAAAGCCATTTTGTGACGGCGCGAATTCAGCGTCCATCTGTTCTATCGGCGAAGAAGGCGAATGCGCTGACGGACACGCAGGCAATGCAGCGCACTCCCATTCAGACCATGAATTCCGCCGGCAGGGTCGACGTGGATATGCATGGAATCATGCGTATCCGGCGGTTCAATTCACCAAATGCCGACACTGCTTTTCTCGGTTCGAGTTAGCGTAAAGCGGCGCTTCATTCGTAAGAGTTCACCGCATTGGTCACATCCTGCTCCCACATGATTCCGATGCCGGCCCAGTAAGCTGGCCACTTGAGGTCTGTAAGGGGGCTCGGGGAGTTATTCCCGGAGAAATAGTAGCTGCGGTAAAGCGCCTGCAGTTGGCTGTTGGTGACAAGTTGCGGGAGCAGCCCCGTCAAAAAAACGGGCAGGGAGCCTGAAATGGAATAGGCCGTGGAGAAAGTGTAGTAATTACTGAACTGCGCAGGCTTGGTGGAGAGGTCGCACTTGATGGATCTGAAATCAGTCGGTGCGAATGTATGTTGATCGATACTGAAGATCTTGTAAGCCGGATTGTTGGTAAAGACTGGACTTATGGCAGGTGTAATCTCGAGGAGTGTGTTTGGCAGCACGATCCGATATTCGTCCATGTGGGTATGGCCCGCAAGCGTCATCGCGATAACCCCCGGATACTTCTGAAGTATCTGCATGAACGTAGCTTGATAGTTCGGTTCCCACATCATGGTAGCGGCTGCAAGGTGCCCGGTGGAGGTAATGTCGCTTGCGGTGGTGCCCTCATCCGCTCCCGGAGGCGCATGCATCAGGAGCCAAACATTCTGGCTGGCGGCCTGGGCCGCAGCCAGCTTTGAGTCAAACCAGGCAAGTTCTGCATCGACGGCTGCCTCGTCGCTTTCACTGGCGTCTCCGTTGGCTTGCACCAGCGGAGAGAGCGGCATGGTGTTGAGTGAAATCACCATCAGACTTTTCCCCAGAGGCTCCGCGACATAGTAACCTCCGGCGGTGAAAGTGGTGAGAAAATCGTGCTCGTCCGCGGCGCCACTCAACAGCGTGGAATAGAGCTGAGCCGCATTGTTAGCCAGGAAAGTGCTATTGGGGCCATAGCCCGTATAGGAATCGCAGTTGCCCACGGCGAACAAGACGGGAACGTCGCCGCAGGCGGCCCGGATCTGTTGCAAGACAAATGTGAGTGTCTTGTCGACAAATGCAGCAGCTTCCGCGGCTGTCGTGTTCACCGAATACCTCGAGTAAAGCTGGTCTATGCCGTGCCCAAGAAAGTCGCCTGTAAAAAGAACCACCGGACTCGTCCCCAGGTTCTGCTTGATACTTGCGAGTGCCAGAGTCAGCAACGCATAGTTGGTGTCGGTGCCGGGCGCTGAAAGCGTCTTATTCATCCCATTCGCTGTCCCCTGGAAAATCGCCGGCCACTGGGATATATCCGCCGCATCAAGCTCGGCTACCAGCGCCGTATTAGCTATCAGCCCTATATTAATTGACACACTTGGCGGCAATGGCGGAATAAATGGTTGAAAGTGAACATCGGAGAAAACGAGTACCGGGAAGTTATCCGAGCCAGTAATCCTTGCGGCTCCGCCGCATCCGCCGATGAGGCCAGCGCTCGCCAGGCTTGCGAACTCAAGAAATGTGCGGCGTGATAGTTGTTGCATTCGAGTTTCTCCTATTTTAAGTCTGCTGTTAAGCGATTTCTTATTCATCCGTTCAGAACTGAGGCACCGTGGCCGGCAGCTTGGATGAGTCGATACCTTCACAAAGCGAGTTATCGGCCGTCAAGTTACCTGCGGAATCGAGTGTTACCGTCCAGATCGAGTCATAGTCGTCATCCGGCCACGCTGGGGCCGCTTTGGCCAGTCCATAGCTCGAAAGCAGCGCATTGACGATCGGTGGGATGTGATCGTGTTCCCACGCCACCAGCACTTTGTGATTGGAGAATTGTCCGCCGGTGAAGAAGAAGTCGCTGGTTAATTGAGGCGAGTTGGGCGCTAATATCTCGATGTTCGAGACGAGGTTGTAGGGCAGGTTATTCGCGATTGCATAGGGTTCTACGGTCAAGGCCGCCCTGACATACGAAAAGTAGGAATGACTCGAGAGTGTTACCTGAGCCGGATCGATAGAGTAAACCTGATCAGGATTGATCTTGCCTTTTTTTAGCGCAATGGGGAGATCGAGCGCACGCCATTGACCTGCTGCGACATAGTTACCGTCTTCCCAGGAGCTGGTCGGATGCGCTTCAACATGGCGGATCAGGTAGACCGTTTCGTTGGTATTGATTCCCGCCGGAATGCTGCCGGAGTTTGCAATCTTGAATGGCTGTTGCTCGGTGCATGGAGTGCCTCCCAACTGCGGCGGAGGAAGCACCGGGTAGGTTGTGGAGGGAGTCACATTGCTATTGAAAGTGGCGAAGCTGGCGCCCCCCGACGGCGTGATCGAGATAGCGTAGATATAGTTGGGACCCTGGTAAGTTGCCGGAAGAGTCAGGTTGTAGCCTTTGAGTTCGTTCAGTTTTGCCAGGAGACTGCTGGTAGTTTCCCACGGCGCCGAGAAGACATAGAAGCCGGGCGAACCTCCGCCTGCGATACCGATAGCCACTCCTTCGTTGCCGTCTCCCGAATCTTTGAAATCGAGGCCCTGGCACGCGTAGCAGAATAGCAGCGGTGAAGCGACTCCACTCGGTATGGGAGCCAACGGATAGGATGCATTGAGCGGGTAGCTGTTGCCGATAAATTGGCTCAATCCATCGATTTCATTGGGCTCGGAGAACTGATTGAGAAGCGCAAACTGCTCAATCGTCTCAAGCGCTGCCATATCCGGATAGTTATTCGCGGTTTGCGGGTGGGTCATCGGCTCGAGCGCATAGATGCCGGTCACATTCTGGTTTCCTAGAACAGTTTGTTGCAGATAGGGAGCCATCAGGAGGGACCGTTGCAGGCCCTGGCTAGTGAGGTTTGCCGTGTCGGCATTGACGTCGCCGGAACCCGAATATTCGAGGTCGTCGCTGACCACGAAGATGAGATTGATGTTGCCGGATGCAAGGGGCGCTGGTGTAGTCGGCACAGGGGCTACGGGATTCGAAGCGGCGCCGCATCCGACGATCAGAGTCAGGCCAAGGGTAAGAAAAATGCGGCGATCAATTTCTAAGAACCTGTCTAAAAACTACGTTGATCGGCGGAGGAGCATATGTGCGAAAGCGATGTAGATCATGGATTCTGCCGATGAATGTCGCAATTCGTAGTCTTTGCTGAGACGGCGTGACCAGTTGAGCCAAGCAAAGGTGCGTTCCACGATCCAGCGTTTTGGCAGAACCTTAAATAGATGCTGGTCCGTACGTTTGACCACCTGGACCGTGTAGCCGAACATTTGTTTGGCCCAGTCGATCAGCGTGCCCGTGTAGCCGCCGTCCACGAACACGGTTTGGATGGTTCCGAAGAGGCAAAATAACCGCATCAGCACGGCACGGGCTGCAACGCGGTCTTGGATGCCAGCCGAGTGAACAATGACCGTCAGCAAATTGCCCTGCGTGTCTACCGCGATATGCCGCTTGCGACCCTTGATCTTTTTGCCCGCGTCATAGCCGCGCCGCCCCCTTTTAGCACCGTCTTGGCCGACTGCGAATCGATGATCGCCACTGTAGGCGTGGCGTTTCGTCCAGCCGCCTTGCGACCCTGCTCGCGCAGAGTCTTTGTCACGCGCTCCCATGTCCCGTCGTCGCGCCACGCCCGGAACTGCTGATGCACACTCAGCCAGGGAGGAAAGTTGGCAGGCAACTGCCGCCACTGGCAGCCAGTCTTCACGACGTACAAAAGGGCGTCCACCACACGGCGAAGTTCATACTTGCGAGGACGCCCTCCAGCATGGCGGTTTCCACGAGGCGGCTTCAGCAACGGCTCCAACTTAACCCACTGTGCGTCGGTCAAATCGCTCGGATACATGCCTCTAAGCTAAGACCAGAACCGTTCCGCGCATATTCCTCCGCGGGTACCTTCGTAAGTTTTTAGACAGGTTCTAAGATGCCCCGCTCTGAGGGTTCGCTGAGTGCTTCAGCGACCTTGGGTGAACTGAGTTTTGGTGAGCACCTTTGCTAGACTTCTCGCTATATGGAAGATCCTCTCGTCTACAAGGTCGCGGCAATTACAGGTGCGACCGGCGGCATTGGGACAGCGGTGGCGGAGTCCCTGTCCAAAGCAGGCTGTTGCTCAACTGGCGCAGGTCGGCGGCGCTGGCTTCAGCTCTGCGACGCTCCTCATTGGCCACATTGGCTTGCCATGCTACGCCAATCACTCC
>Ga0302201_10002008_pt1 | contig 16614 bp, 10 predicted proteins | sample II_Bog_N3_2_FD_194586 | JGI IMG/M metagenome (GOLD analysis project Ga0302201, IMG submission 194586) | Peat permafrost microbial communities from Stordalen Mire near Abisko, Sweden - II_Bog_N3_2 | ecosystem: Environmental > Terrestrial > Soil > Wetlands > Peat | place: Sweden: Abisko... | reverse complement strand
TTGCGGAGCGTCGCCGAGAAATGGATTGCGCGTGTTCAGGCCCGAGTCGTTTCCCACGACGGAGAACTGTCCGTGGTATTTGTCCGTCCCGGGTTTGGTGAAAATTTCGATGCGTCCGTAGCCCAGCCTATCGTATTCGGCCGAAAACGGATTTTGATTGATGCGAATCTCGCGAATTGACGACTTCGGCGGAAGTTGTCCGGCGGTAAATCCATCGATGTAAAGCTGCCCGCCATCGGGCCCGGCCGAAGGTCCGGCCAGCGCTTGCAGGTCGGCCAGTAATTCATCGGGATCGTCGGGAAGCGCATCCAGATCTTTGCCGCTGAGCACGATTGCGCTGGCATTATTCGCGGGGTTCACGTCGAGCGTCGGCGTCTCTCCCTCGACATTGACCTTTTCCTGCTTCACGTTGATTTCGAGCGCGATGTTGAATTGCGCGGATTGGCCTGCGGCGACTTCCACGTCGTCCTGCACAAAAATGGAAAACCCCTGGGCATTTGCCGTGACCGTGTACTTGCCGGGCGCAAGGTTTCCAATTTCGTAGTTGCCGGTTTTGCCGGTGGTGGCCGAATGCGTTGGCCCGCCGGACACTAGAATCGCAACCGTGGCATTTGCGACGACCGCGCCCGAAGGGTCGGTTACTTGCCCGCGCAAGGTTCCAGGGGCGGCGGGTGGGGTGGGTGGCTGCGCTGTCATTTGCGCCGCGACAGGCGTGACCAATCCGCCGACCGTCGCCACGATCAGAATCGCCACCATCAAATTCGTGCGAATCAATAAGGATATCTTCAACACGCACCCTGTTCTTTCCAGGCAGATCGAATGCATTCGAAATTGACCCCTACTGCGAGCCTTCGCCTTCCCCACCCTGCGCGTTCAGCGACCACGGCGAAAGCAATGACGATGCGCTTCGGTTGGGAGCGGCCGTCAGGATGGCTTCGACGCCCGCCAGCAGCGTGATCGCGGTTACCGCACCGGAATCGGTGCCGTCGGTGGACACGATCATCACGGCGTCGCCCTTCTGCAAATCCGCCAGCGTGCTGTTCGGCAAGCGGCTCAACATGCGCTGAAAATCGGGTGGGCCATTTCCGCCCGTCCCGTGCCCGGCTGGCGATTCTGCTCCTGGCCGCACGCCCGGCGCAGAACCCTGCGCGTTGCCCGGACCTTGGCCTTTTTCGCTGCCGCCCGGTTGATCCCCGCTCGCGCCGCTAGCCGTGCTTTTCAGTCGCATGGCGATTCGCTGCGCCATCTCCGCCGGCAACTTTTTCATTTGCGAGTCGGGTGACACTTTTACGACCACGGCGCTCTTGCTGATCGCATCCTGTACGGTCATTGTATTTGCCGCGGTATCGATTGACTTGATACTTCCCGCAATATTGCGAAATGAGCCCGCGACAATCTCCTCGGCCGCTAATTCGCTGCCATCGGCGTTGCGAGTTCCACGCGCACGAAGCTGATCCCCCGCTTTGATTTGCGTCATGAATTCGACGGCCGGCGCAGGTTTCGCGTCGTCGAACTTCACGGAGTCAGGCGCGTAGCGGCGCAGAATCGTGTTTTTTGCGATATGGATGACGACGCTGTGGCTCGCGCCCATTCCGCCCGATGAAATTGTGATGCTGGCCGCGGCCGCGTCCACTTTCGTGACCAACCCGCCCACTCCCCGCTTCTGCCAATCCTCGCGGTCGTGCTGCTGCTTCGCCGACAAATCGGCCTGCGTCATCACAATCACCGCCAGCGCGGCAATCGTGTGCCCATCCGCCGATGCCTGCCCGCGAACCAGCACGCGATCGCCGGGATGCAGGTCTTGCGCCTGCAAGACAGTCGCGTTCTTTAGGTCTTTTTCTCCCGGAGGCACGTGCAAAATCTTCGTCGAGGCGAGCAATTGCGCCGTGATTTCTCCACCCGATTCCGCCGCCATCGTGATCGAATCGGCTTGCACGCCCTTGATGACGCCCACGGCCTTGGTGACTTGCGCCCCCCCCGTATTGTCGGCGGGCTTGTTCTGCGCGAGAACAGAGCCGGGCCCGGCCAGCGTTAGAGCGATCCCCGTGGCCAGCAGGCATGTGGTTAGACAATGCACCCGTCGCCGCCTCTGCCAAAAACTTCGCATTCTCTAACTCTAGCATTGCCAAACACGCCACGGTTTGGCCTTTACGAAGTTTTACCCAGCACTGACCGATCATTGGCGCTGCTTTTACAGGGCTGTTGGCAACTGCAACTCTATCGCCGCGCATCCAGTGCTACAGGACCCACAAGTGTTGAACCGCGGGCTGTTAAGATTTCCCTGAGAGAACCGGCCAAGGAGGCCCTGCACCGTTGTTAAAGTCCCTCGTCCCTGCCTTGATCTTCGCGCTGATTGGTTTTGTCGCAGTCGCCCCTTCGATGCTGGCGCAGGATGCGGCTGCCACCGCAGCCGCCGAGGTCAAAGTCGTCACGCTTCCCGTCACCGTGCGCGACAAGAAAGGCAAAATCGTCCGCGACCTCACCAAGGATGACTTCACGCTGCAGGAAGACGGGCGGCCGCAGACGATCCGGTCCTTTGCGTCCAATGCCGATCTCCCGCTCACTCTCGGCCTGCTTGTCGAGACCAGCAGCAGCCAGGACAAAGTGCTCGACGCGGAGCGGAACGCCAGCCGCAGCTTCCTGGAGCAGATGCTGGTGCAGGCAAAAGACAAAGCATTCCTGATCCACTTCGATCATGAAGTGGAACTGCTGCAGGATCTGACGTCATCGAAAGAGAAGTTGCAAAAGGCGCTCGATTTGCTCAAGACGCCGTCGGATCGCGAGCGCGCGAACGATCCCAACGATCCTGCCAATTCGCCCTCCAAATCAGATTCGCAGCATGGCACGCAGCTGTATGACGCGGTTTTCCTGGCGTCGAACGAATTGCTGAAAAAGCAGCCGGGGCGAAAGGCTCTCATCATTCTCTCGGACGGCGTCGACCGCGGCAGCAAGACGTACTTGGACGGCGCGATCGAGGCCGCGCAGCGTGCCGACACCGCCGTGTACACGATCTATTTCGCCGAACCTCGCCACAATGATCGCGACCAGCAGGGCGCCGGACAGAGACAAGGGGGCGGAGGCTATCCCGGCGGCGGTGGTGGTGGCGGATGGCCCGGGGGTGGCGGTGGATGGCCGGGTTCCGGCGGTGGCGGCCGGGGTAATCGCGGAGGGCAGCGTCCGAAAGAAGAACCGCGCGCCGATGGCAAGGTAAACCTCCAGCGGATTTCCAAGGAAACTGGTGGACGCTTTTTTGAAACATCCAAGAAGCAAAGTGTCGGCGAGGTTTACGACTCGCTCGTCGAAGAACTGCGAACGCAGTACAACATGGGCTACACGCCCGACAAAGACAGTTCGGCCTCCGGCTATCACCACGTTCAGTTGACCGTGAAAAACAAGGACAAAGAACTGACGGTGCAGACTAGGGACGGATATTTCGCGGATCGCTAGAGCCGCAGGCAGGCTCGACCAACTCAATCCGAATTGACGCCGGAGGCCTTTCTGCGGTTGGATGGAAGCTGCGTGGCACCGGCGCTTCCCATCTTCGATCCCGACTCGCGGCGGTTTAACCGCCTCGATGCCGCTTGGCTGGCGATTTGGCTCATCTTCCTCGCCGGACTCGCCGTGCTGCCTCCACAACTCGAATGGCATAAGCAATTAATTCTCCTCGCCATCGGAATCTTGCAACTGCTGGAGTCGCGGCTGATTTCTCGTCTGCCCACGCGCGGAATCTCCTACGTGATCCTGCTCAAGATTTTGCTTGCGACCCTGCTGATCGCGCACACCGGCGATGAAGTCGGCATCAACAGCAGCTACTACCCGATTTATTACTTACCGGTGGTGACGGCGGCGCTCTATTGCCGGCCTTTGCTGACGCTGTTCTGGACGACGGTTGCTTCCGCTGCCTACTGCTCGTATCTCTTCATCGACCCCGCGATGCAGGATTACGAAATTACTCCCGACGCGTTGGGCTACCTGGCGCTGCGCATCCTGTTTTTCTTTCTCGCGGCGATGGTCGTGAACCGCTTTGCTCAACAAAGCCAGCATCAAACACAGTTGTATCGCGACCTCGCTGAACGCCTAGCCGAAACCAATCGCCGCCTTGAACACGCACAAGCCGAAGCGCGGCGTTCCGAGCGGCTCGCCGCACTCGGCCAGCTCTCGGCTGGATTAGCACACGAAATTCGCAATCCTCTCGGAGTGATCAAAGGCTCGGCTGAAATGTTGACCCAGAAATTGCAAGCGTCCGACGAACTCGCTCGCGAGTTAGCCGGATACATTTCGACCGAGGTCAACCGGCTTAGCGCCCTCGTGACCGAGTTTCTCGACTTCGCCCGCCCGTTGCATGCGCAGCCGAATCCCGCCGACCTGACTGCGTTGCTTGATCGCGTGCTGCAAGTTGTTGCCGCGCGTTTTACCGGCAAACAGCCGGTGCGCGTGGAGCGCGAATACGCGAGCAATCTTCCATTCGTTCCGCTCGATGAGAGCCTGTGCGAGCAAGCCTTCCTCAATCTGGTGCAAAATGCCTATGAAGCCATGGAAGCCGGTGGCACGTTGCGAGTCGAGGTTCAGCCCGTCATCCAGGAAGATCGAGAAGGAGTAGAGTTGCGCTTGTCCGACACCGGTCCTGGCGTTCCCGAAGAATTGCGCGAGGAAATCTTCAATCCGTTTGTGACCACGAAAAAAACGGGAGTGGGCCTTGGTCTCTCCATCGTTTCGAAGATCGTGGACGGTCATCACGGGTCGATTCATGTAGACAATGCGCCAGCAGGTGGAGCGGTATTCACAATCTTCTTTCCGCTGGAGGAAGCCGAACAGCAAATCGCGAATAGGGAACGACCAACGACCACCGACTAGCGACCGATGCCAACCATTCTCATCATCGAAGACGAAGCCAAGATGCGCCGCCTGCTCGAGCTAAACCTGGGCGACGATGGGTTCAAGACGCTCTCTGCCGGCGACGCCGAAACTGGATTGAAGCTGCTCGCTTCCGAGCCAGTCCACCTCGTTCTCACTGACCTTAAACTTCCCGGCATGAACGGGCTTGAATTTCTGCAAACCGCGAAACGCCAGAATGCCGCGTTGCCCATCGTCGTCATGACCGCGTTCGGCTCGGTGGAGACCGCGGTCGAGGCGATGAAAGCCGGCGCCAGCGACTACGTCCTCAAACCGTTTTCCCTCGCCGAAATGCGGATGGTGGTGCACAAGGAGCTGGACAACTCCCGTCTGCGCGAAGAAAATCGCTCGCTCCGCGAAGCCCTGGGACAGAAATACAGCCATCCCAACATCGTCGCCATCAGTCCCAAGATGCAGGAAGTGCTTGCTACTGTAGAACGCGTCGCGCCCACCAGCTCGACCGTTCTTTTGGGCGGCGAAAGCGGAGTCGGCAAAGACCTGATTGCGCGCGCCATTCACGAAAAGTCGCGGCGCGCGTCCGGCCCTTTCGTCAAGATCAACAGCACCGCCATTCCCGAAAATCTGTTGGAGAGCGAACTGTTTGGCTACGAAAAGGGAGCTTTCACCGGCGCGGCCAACAGCAAACCCGGCAAATTCGAATTAGCCGACAAGGGCACGCTTTTTCTCGATGAAATCGGAGACGTGCCGGCTGCCATTCAAGTCAAACTGCTGCGCGTTCTGCAGGAGCGCGAGTTCGAGCGGCTGGGCGGTACGCGCACCATTAAAGTCGACGTGCGTCTTATCGCCGCCACCAATCGCGACCTGCGCGCCGCGCTCGAAGACGGAACTTTTCGCGAGGATCTTTATTACCGGCTGAATGTCGTCCCGATTGACATTCCTCCGCTGCGCGAGCACAAAGAAGACATTCCCGGACTCGCGAACCTGTTTCTCGCGCGCTTCGCCAAAGATTCCGGCAGGGAAGAGAAAATCGTCGGCATTTCGCCCGCCGCCATGCAGCTTCTAGCCGGTCACTATTGGCCAGGCAATGTGCGCGAATTGCAGAACGTAATCGAACGCGCTTGCGCGCTCGCCCCGGGCACGCAACTGGAAGCCGGCGACATCCAACTCGACTCGCCGCGCAATCGCAGCGGCGCCGCATCGGATCGCGATCGCTTTCTTCCCGACGGTATGACGCTCGACCAGTGGGAAGATGAAATGATCCGCGAAGCTCTGAAGCGCGCCGGGGGCAACAAGTCGCAGGCGGCGCGACTGCTGGGTTTGTCGCGCAATGCGCTGCGCTATCGCTTATCGAAGATCGGGATTGACGACAACGAAGGGGAGTGAGAAAACTCCGTACCCAGCGCCCGCACCCAAAAAAACGCGAACGTCCCTCCGGAAAAGATGCAGCGTCGAGATTTCCATCGACGGGCCCTCGCGTTGCAGCGCGGCCTAATGGTGCACGATGAGGGCCACCAGCGCCACGAGAGTGGCAAACACGGGGATCAAAAAGACCGCGACCAGCAGCAATTGAAGCTGGCTGCCGCGGTGCCGATGACGTCTCTTAGAAATGGCCATAGACTTGGAAAGCAAGCTCAAGCCTCATTAGATAGAACGAGATCCGCGCCGTTTTCCCTTCACGCCTCCTGACAACCACTGGCCGAAAACCACCAACCTGGCTGAACCCGGCCACCAGGACCCCGCAAAACGCTAATGCACATAGCTTGTGGTTCCACTCTCAACTAACTGAAAAGTAAGCTAATTATTGGAATTCCTCCCTGTTGCCAAAAATTGGCACCCGACATGCATTGTTGCATGCATAGCATTGTCACTCGCAACATCGGAGACACGTATGAAATTCAAATTCATCGCAGCACTTCTAGGATTGACGATGGCGATTCCAGGCGCTGTCATCGCTCAGAACGTCATTGCCCAGAACGCCCAAGCGCCGGATCAGTATTCGAAGCCGTCGCCGAACATCCAAATGCAGGGTCCGAACGACCAGGGAGCCGCAGACCAGGATTCGGCGGATCAGAATGCGGACCAAGATGCGGCCGATCGAAGGGCGGCAGCCAACGGCAATCCAACCGACGGCAGTTCAGCCGATCAGCCCTCGGTGAGCCAGGGCCCGATGGACCCCGGCTCCAACGGTCCAAACTCGAACGAACCAAACTCCAGCACTCCAAGCGCCAGCGCACCGACTTACAACACGCCGGCTCCGGCGGAAACTAACGGCGTCGCGCGCATCAGTCTGATTCATGGCGACGTCTCGACGCAGCGTGGCGACTCCAAGGATTGGTCGGCGGCTGCGTTGAATGCCCCCGTGCTGGCTGGCGATCGTGTTTCTACCGGCGACAAGGCTCGCACCGAGCTTGAGATCGATTACGCCAACACGCTCCGGCTCGCCGAGCATTCGCAAGCCAACATTACCCAGCTCACGCGCTCGCAAATCCAGATTCAACTTGGACACGGCATGGCGAACTACACCGTCTACAAGGCCAGCGATGCCGATGCCGAAATCGATACGCCCAACGTAGCCATTCGCACCGAGCGGCGCGAATCGAGTTTCCGGATTCTAGTCACCGCCGACGACCACACCGAAGTTCTCGTTCGTAAAGGCGAAGTTGAAGTGACGACTCCGCAGGGCGGCACGCGCGTGGGGCAGGGACAGTTCATCACCATTCAGGGCACAGGCGCCGACGCGCAATACAAAATCGGCGAAGCGCCGGCCCGCGACGATTGGGATCAGTGGAACACCGATCGCGACACCATGATCCGCAACTCGGAAGCGCGAAAGCACACCAACGACTACTACGTCGGAACCGAGAATATGGATGGCCACGGCACCTGGTCCGAAGTTCCGGATTACGGTCAGGTGTGGCGTCCGAACGTTGCGCCCGGCTGGGCTCCGTATCGCAATGGCCGCTGGGTCTATGAGCCGTATTGGGGATGGACCTGGGTTTCGTATGACGATTGGGGCTGGGCTCCGTATCACTATGGTCGCTGGATGCAGGTTGACGGCGGCTGGGGCTGGTGGCCGGGTCCGGCGTATGGATATCCGTTCTATCGTCCAATCTGGGCGCCCGCGTACGTTTCGTTCTTTGGCTTTGGCGGATTCGGATTTGGCGGCTGGGGTGGAATCGGCTGGCTGCCGCTCGGGCCCGGCGACTTTTTCCATCCCTGGTGGGGACGGTGGGGCGGCTATGGCTTCGGCCGCCTCGGCGAGAATCGCGGCGGATTTGCTCCGTTGCGTGCGGGATCGAGGTTCTCGAACGTGAACCTGGCGATGCACAATGCGAACTTCCGCGGGGCGACGTCGGTCTCAGGACACGATTTTGGCACCGGCCACGGAACGGTTCGCGCTGTGAGTCACTCGGAGATGCAGAATGCGCATTTCGCCAACGGCAGGCTGGGAGTGACGCCAAGCCGCGAGAGCTACTCGGCCAGCGGACGCGCGGCGGCGTCGTCAACCACGCGAAACGCGTCGCAGAATCAGCACTTCTTCTCGGCCCGTGGCGCGACGGCAACGGCGTCGAACGGCAGGTCGTTGAATAGCGGATCGGCGAATACCCGATCGTCGAACGAAAGATCGTCGGGCGAAAGATCGTCCAATGAAAGATCGGCGAATGAGCGCTCGATTGGAAGCAGCCACGAAACTGCGAGAAGCGGCAATTCGGCTGGCTCGCGTGGAGGCGGTAGCAGCAGCGGCGGCTGGCAGAAATTTTCGCCGATGACGCCGCGTTCATCTTCCGAGCCAGGACGGGGCGAGTCCGGCAGGGCCAGTGAATCGGCCGGCCGGGCGTCATCGTCCATGGGCAGCGCAGAAAGAGGCGGCGCGGAAAACCGCGGTTCCTACGGTTCGTCCCGCAGTTCGGCTTCAGAAGGCCGGGGCTACGGCGGCTCTCGCCCGCCGCTCAACATGAGGCAGCCCATCGCCACGCCGCGCTCGTATGGCGGCGGCACTTACGGCGGCGGGCGCCCATCCTACGGTGGCGGTCACTCCGCTCCCAGTAGTCATGGTGGCGGATGGTTTCACGGCGGAGGTTCGTCACATAGTAGCGGCTCATCGCATGGCGGAGGTTCGTCGCACGGCGGCGGATCGCATGGCGGTGGCGGCGGACATGGTGGCGGCCACGGCGGTGGCGGCGGACATCACCGGTAAGACTTGGCTGGATTTTGTCCCAGCGCAGCAAGGCAGCATAGCAACTCTACCCCAGCAGTGGGAGGCGCAAACTGCGCTTCTCACTGCCCTTTTTTTGGTCTTGGATTTGCCCGATTCGCATTCGCCCGGCAGATCGCGAACTGAGAGAGCTTCAGTCCTACTTCAACCCCTTCACCACATACGCCTCCGACAGCACCCGTCCGTAGAGATAAGCGTAAGCGCTCCCATCGCTCGACAGGACTGGCGGGCTAATAAAGGAGACTCCCTCGCCCGTCGCTTCCCCGAAGGCTTTCCACGGCTCCATCTTGCCGGTCTGTACATTTGCCAGAGAGACCTTCACGGATTTCGCGGCTAGCGTTCCCCTGCGGATGGGAGCGACATATAACGATCCCCCGTCCGGCGTCCAGCCCATGATGCCGTAGCCCGAGTCGAGCCCCGGAATGGGACGAAACTCGCCGCCTTCCAGCGGCCAAATTCCTCGTTTTCCATCGGGTCCACGCACCGCGATGCTCCGGCCGTCCGGCGAGAGGCTGATGCCGACGATGCCCTCGGGAGTGATGGGCTTGGAATCCCCGCTGCTCAGATCAATCAGATAATCGCGCAAACCGTGCCCGGCTTCAATCCCGGTGGCGAGCAACCGCTTACCATCGGGAAAGAACTTAACTCCGCCATAGCTGACAGCATCATGGGTGAGCACTCTCGATTCGCCCGCTCCCGTCGGCACCAGGTTGAGTTGCCCGCCCTTCGCCGGTCTTGTGATCACCCACTTTCCATCGGGCGAGATCGCTCCCGCTACGCCATCGCCAATGCGTGCCGGAGGCGAGCCATCCGTATCGCGCAGAAACACGGTATAGTTCGGTCCCCCGCCGTCGCCTTCTTCTTCGAATAGGATCTTGTGGCCGTCGCGGGTGATGTCGCGCAACTGCGCCCATCCGAACCACCCCAGTTCCTGCTCTTCTTTCCCACCCGGCGCCATGCCGCGGATCCCATGGCGCACGTGATTGGTCACCGTTAGCACCGTGCCATTGCGCAAGTCTTCCAGCCACATGCCCCCGGGCACGTTCGTCATCGTGCGCAGCTTGCCCGAGAGGGTCACGGCGCGCGGGTTCTCGGCAGAGCCGTTGTTGGTGGACGTAAACCAAACTTCATCGCCTGCCGGGGACCAGAGAATCCCCTGCAATGAGTTCCAGCCGGAGGAAAGTTTCTTCTCCGGTTCTTTGCCATCCGCGCCAATCACTGCAGCGGAGCCTTCGTCGTCGCCACCAGTGTTTTCATGGTCGGCGAAGGCGATCCACTTGCCATCCGGCGAAATTTTGGGGTGACTCATCCAGTTGATGCTGTCGATGAGCACCTTGCCCGCGGGATACTCCAGACGCCAATGATTGTTTTCCGGCACGTAACGGACCACCGCCATGCTGTCGCCGTTCGCGGACCAGTCTGCGTCCTGCACATTGTCCAGCACTTCGCGCGGCGTTCCTCCACTCAGCGGAACCCGCGCCAGCGTTCCGCTGCGTGCATAGCCGCCGTGACCGACTGTGTTGAGGCGGATCGCCATTTCTCCGCTCTTGGAGATCGAAAGCAGCTCGGCATCCTTGATCCCCAATTCGCGCGACCCCGGATCGTCCGTGCGCGACATATACAGTTGGTTGTCACCGCCCTCCCAGGAGGCGCTGTAAACGATGCTGCCGTCTGGCGTGAACCGGGCGTTGCCGATCGACCCGGTGCGAAACGTAATCTGCTGATACTCGACTGGAGAGCCGCTCGCGCTGCCCTTGCCGGTCCACCAGCCAAGGCCGTATACCAGACCCGCGAGTGCGAGACCAGCCGCGATCCCGGCCAGCAGCCTGCCGCGCGGCTGACCGAGCGCAGCGCTCGCGCCACTGCCCGCCGTCGCTACTCTTGCCGTGGCGCCGGAAAGCCCCGAAAGATGTTCGAGATCGAACGCAATGTCGCTGGCGGAATGAAAGCGCGACTCGGGATTCTTCTCCAGGCAGTGGTGCACGATGCGTTCCAGCGCCGGAGAAACATTGCGATTGGTCTCGCTCAACTCCGCCGGCTCTTCCTTCAAAATCGAACTCATCGTATCCGCGGCAGTATCGCCGTGGAACGCCCGCTTGCCCGACAGCATTTCGTAGAGAATCGCCCCAAAGCTGAAGATATCGGACCGCGGATCGAGCGCCATGCCCCGCACCTGCTCGGGAGACATGTATCCCGCCGTGCCCAGCACCACTCCGGCCTCGGTCGCGCCGTGGGTCACGGTGGCCATGGAATTATTTGCGCTCGGGTCAACCTGAGTGAGTTTCGCGAGGCCGAAGTCGAGGATCTTAACCCGCCCGTCTTTGGTGATGAACAGATTCTCCGGCTTGAGATCGCGATGAATGATTCCTTTTTCGTGCGCCGCTGCCAGTCCATGCGCGATTTGCATGGCGTAGTCCAGCGTCTTGCGGGTGGCAATGGCTCCGCTACGCAGACGCTCGCGCAGCGTCTCGCCCTCCAGCAGTTCGGAGACGACGTAAGGCGAACCCTCGCTCGTGCCAATGTCGAACACAGCCAAAATGTTGGGATGATTCAGGGCAGCGGTGGCCAGCGCCTCCTGCTCAAAGCGGCGCATGCGGTCGGCGTCCAGCGATAGCGCCTGCGGCAAAACCTTGATCGCCACGTCGCGTCGCAGGCGAGAATCGCGCGCACGATACACCTCGCCCATCCCGCCCGCGCCGAGAAGGGAGACAATTTCGTAAGGCCCGAGTTTGGTGCCAGGAGTCAGGTTCATGGAGGAGGAGATTATAACCGGGGTGGGACGGATCGTGCGGGATGAATAGGTCGCCCCGCTCCATGGGGCTGATTAGCGAGAAATGCGAGTAAACTGGTTGTGTCAGGAGAATCCACTGGCATGAAAAAGCTGCGCTTCCTGCTCTCGCTGACCAACGACGACAACGACTACCAGATCGAGCAGACCTCGGCTGCCCGGCACGCGGCCCAGAAACTGGGCGTTGATCTCGAGATCGTCTATGCCAACAACGAGGGCATCGTGCAGAGTCAGCAACTGCTGTCGAGCATCCAGTCGAGAACCGTTCCGTTGCCCGACGCGATCCTGTTCGAACCTGCCGGTTCGAGCGCCCATCCTCATGTGGCGCACGCCGCCGCCGCTGCCGGCATTGGAGTGGCGCTGTTGAACCACGACGCCAACTATATTGCCGAGTTGCGCCGCCTTTTTTCGGTCCCTGTATTTTCCACCACGTCGAACCACGAAGACATCGGCCGCATCCAGGGACAGCAACTGAGCGCTTTGCTCCCCGCGGGCGGAAACGTTCTCTACATCCAGGGCCCCTCCGAAAGTTTGGCCGCCCAACAACGCTACGCTGGCGTGCTCAAAACCAAACCCGAGGCCGTGCAACTGCGCGTCCTGAAGGCCCATTGGACCGAATCGAGCGCCCACAAGACGGTCGCCTCGTGGCTCCAGCTTTCCACTTCGCGCCAGTCGCGGATTGAAGCCGTCTGCGCCCAGGACGACTCCATGGCGATTGGGGCGCGCAGGGCCTTCGATGAACTCCCCGAAATGCGCGACCAGCTGCAGAGGATGCCGTTTCTCGGGTGCGATGGGCTGCCCAAGACTGGACAGGATTGGGTGCGGCGCGACTTGCTCACCGCGACGATTTTCATTCCGCCGAATGCGGACTTGGCGATGGAGTTGATGGTGAAATCGATTACCACCGGCACGCTGCCGCCAGAGACTACTTTCACCACGGCCCGGTCCTTCCCCGCCGTGGAACTGTTGGCAAAGTCGGCGAGCGCACACGCCTGATTGTGCGAACCGACAGCTGCCCTCCCTAGTTCTCGCTCTCCACCGGCTTCGCCCTCGGAGCCGGCAAAGCCTTCGCCGGCTTGCCCGTGTTGGGCGCCGTCATGGGCGGAGTCGGCGGCGCTGGAGGGGCAACGGCCGCAACCGTCCCTTTGCGAATCTCAATCCCGCCCTTTTCGCAATTCATCACCAGCTTCGGGCCATTGCTTCCAATCGAGCCGCTGGCGTTCGACTCTCGATCGTGATTCTCCACTTTGATCTCGTCGAAGTCGCTTTCGATTTCACCTTCCCGCGTGCGCGCTTCCACCTTCACCGCCGTATTCGGAGGAATCGAAACCTGCACGTCGCCCTTGCGGTTATCGATCTGAATATTCCCCGGCTTGCGCAGTCCAACCTCGACCGTGCCGTTCGAGTCTTCCAGCCGCAAATCGCCCGTCAAACCTTCCAGCGAAACGTCTTTCGAGCGCGTCGTCAGCCGCATTGGCCCGACGAGCGAGTCGGCGCGCAGGTCGCTGGAATCGAGATCGAGCCGCCCATCCAGCCGCGAAAACTCCATGTCGGTGCGCGAAGAATGAAAGGTTACCGTCTTGCTGATTCGCACCAGCCGCACGCTTTCCTGAAACTCGCCATTCAGATGCAACGTGCCGTCCACGTCCTCCACGTCCACTTCGTTGGCCTTGCCTGAGATGCTCGCATCGCCTTTTACGTGCGTGAGGCGTGCGGCACTGCCGTCCAAGTTCAGGACAATGTTTCCCGTCTGATCGTTGACGCTGACTTCGCCGCGATGGTGATTGACCTCGACATTCGCGGCCATGCCCGCCACCGTCACGTCGCCGCGGCTGGAAGTGATGACGAGAGCGGTATTGGCCGGCACAAAAATATCCATGTCGGCGGTCACGCCCTTGTCGCCCGCGCCCTGCGTATTGGCATTCAGCGTGACGACCCGGTCGGTCACGGTGAGCTGCGGTTTGGTGCTGCGGTTATAGTTGTCCGCGTCTTCTTGTTTTTCGGCGCGGACTTTCTTGCGCACCGAAACCTTGATCGTCTTTGTGTCGGATACATTGACGGTGACCGTGCCCCGGTCGTCATTGACGTGAAGGGTGCTGCCCGCCGGCATGTCCTGGCTCAGTTCGTCGCTATAGTTAAACGTGGAGCCGCCAAAAATTTCGTTGAAGTCTTCATCGTCACCAAGCTGGATGTGCTCCCCGATGCCCTTCCAGTTCAAACGCGACACCTGAGTGGCCGTCATGCCAAATCCGACGAGCAACAAGATCAGGATCACGCCGCCCGCGCCTATGCCGCGCACCGGTTGGCCATAGCGCTTGGCCTGCTCGTACTCGATCAGCTTGAGTGCCCCCCACAGGATGAGCAACGCGGGCCAGAAGCGGGCGAACAGCGATCCCAGGTGATGGATATCCATGATCCCCATCGTCCCCAGCAGGAACAGGACACCGATCAGGATCAGTACGACCGGCCCGGCAATCGAACGATGTGGAACGCGCGGAGTCGGAGTTTGCGGCATCATTGGGCTAGCCACGGTTCACCTCACTGGTTGGTGGTACGGGTGGTGTTGGAGGAACCGGCGGCACGGGAGGAATCTGGCCCCCCGACGGACTCGCGGCCGGCGTCATCGAAGCCACGTGTCCCTCCGTCGATGCGCTTCCCTGCAGCAATTTGACCGCGCCAATGACCAGCAGAATGACTGGCCAGGTGCGGTGAAAGTGCAGACCCGCCAGGTCCATGTTCTGCAACTGGAACAGTACGCCGACGGTCAAAAGCACCACCGGTCCCATGATCCGTCGTGTTCTGCAACGCGCACATTGGCAACCTGCACAGCCTCCCGGGAGGACTCCCCAATTACGTGCGAACAGCCAGCCGCCGAGGAAGATCAAAATCAGCGGCCAAAAACGATCCAGCCCATATTCCGTCAAGCCCAGAGTGTTGAGCAGGAAGAGCACACCCAGCAAAATCAGCACAATCGCGCCCATCGGAACCTTGCTCGTCTCGATCTTAGTCCCGCCGCCAAAAGTTGCCGCCAGACCGAATGGATCCGGCACTGGTTGGGACATCTGAATCGCCTTGGCCGAGCGCACCGCGTCAAGAATCTGGTAAACGACGAAGAACGCGATGCCCAGTCCGCAGAAAACGCCCAGCGCCGACGAGTGGTCGTTGTCAGCGGCGTTGCATCCGGCGATGAGCAGTACAAAAATGGCCAGATGAGCCAATCCCTTGGCGTACTGCGCGGTGTAGACCGCGCCCACGCCGAAGGGAAAAAATCCGGCGAGAATTCCCGCCACGGTCGGATTCGGCCCGCTGCCAGTTCCCGCCGCCGCGGGAGGCACCTGCCCCGGCGCGGGATTGAACGTGACCGGAGTAAACCCCGCAGTGCCCGTGGCAGCTCCCGCCGGAACGCCTTCCATCTTCGCTCCCAGGCAGTCCTCGCAATAGATCACGCCCCGCACGGGACGTGTACAGTTCGCGCACAGTGCCTTTCCGCAAGTGCGGCAATAGGCCACTGCTGACGCATCAGCATGATTGGCGCAGTTCATACAGACCTCCGATTCGTGGTCGTGCTCACAGCCGGTGGAGCTTCTCTCAGCGCGGCAAACACCGGCTGGTTGTAATCCTGCGAGTAATTCCGATCTTGTCTCTGTTCCGGTTGCCCGCTGGTGTTGTTCTTGGGATTCTGCTTCTGTTCCGCCGGTTCCGCAGGAGTGTTGGCCCGCTTCAGCTCGCGCACCTTCGATTCGATCTCATACACGAACCGAATATTGTCGTAATACTGCACCACCTTGATTTGCGCGTCGTTATACGCATGACGGACCACCGCCGGCCGCAGCGAAACCTTCGCCACATCCTTCGGCTTCACTCCCGCCACGCTCAACCCCAGCGAAAACGAGAAGAAGATCATCCCGAACGACATGGCAAACCGCGGCTGCCGCACGAACGCCGAGACCGGAGCAGCATACGAATCCCACCACTCCCGCGCCCGCTCGCCCAACGGAGTGGTCCGCCCATCGGCCCGTGTCGGCAGCGTCCGCCGACTTACCACGCCACTGGTAGCCACGAGAATGTTGTGCACCAGATGCGCCGGAGGCTCAACCGCTTCGAGCGACCGCAGCCACTCGCGTCCCGCCTGCGCGTCCGCAAATAGCGGCCCGCAGACCGCGCAGACATGCCGATGAGCCTCGAAGCTCTGCTTGCGCGCCGCGCTTAGCCCGTCACCGTCCATCGCGTCGCTAAGCAGTGCTTCGAACTCCGTGCAGTCGATTCCGTGTTTGGTTTCGTCTACCATCAAATCACCTGTTTATATGTACGTTGTAGGAGGCGCGCTAGTTCCGCTCGTCCCCGGTTAATTCTTGACTTGACGGTCCCCTCCGGAACCCTCAAAGCCGTAGCGATTTCCCGATAGTCCATGTCCTGCAGATCCCGCAAAATCACCGCCTCCCGCAGCTCCGGAGACAGACTTTGCAGCGCCAAATGCACCATTTCCCGTGTTTCTCGCTTCTGCACCGCCGCATCCGGAGCCAGTCCGCCGTCCGCGATCCGCTCGCTCAGCGGCTGCGCATCCTCATGCTCGGAAGCCGTGGAATCGAGCGAATCCGTGATCCGGTCGCCTTTCGTCTTGCGGAAGTGATCGACCAGCAGATTGCGCGTAATGGTGGTGACCCAGGTCATGAACGCGCCCTTACCGGAATCGTATGTGTTTAACGTGCGATACATCTTGATAAAGACCTCTTGGGTGAGGTCCTGCGCGTTGTCG
>Ga0302201_10001988_pt1 | contig 16737 bp, 12 predicted proteins | sample II_Bog_N3_2_FD_194586 | JGI IMG/M metagenome (GOLD analysis project Ga0302201, IMG submission 194586) | Peat permafrost microbial communities from Stordalen Mire near Abisko, Sweden - II_Bog_N3_2 | ecosystem: Environmental > Terrestrial > Soil > Wetlands > Peat | place: Sweden: Abisko... | reverse complement strand
CTCGCGTCAGCAGCCACGCTCCGCCGAAGCACGCTCCGCCGAAGCACGCCCCACTGAAGTTCGCCCCGACGAAGGACGCTTCGTCATCGAAGGCGGCGCCGTGGAGCACGAGGAGCTCGACGAGGAAGAGGCGGAGATGCCGGCCCTGGCCGAGCATGTCGGCCGCTACCACGAGAGCGATGACGATGACAGCGAGGGCTCGCAGTTCGGCACCGCCGTGCGCGACACCGGAGAAGAGAACGAGCTCGAAGACGACGAATACGACTTCGGCGGCGAGGAGTTCGAGGAGAGCGAGTTGCTCGCCGACGGCTCCACCTCTGCCGAAGTGGAAGATGACGACGAGGACGACGACGAGGAGTCCGAGGCCGGCGAGGGAACATCTGAGCCCGGCGTCGAAGGCGAAGCCGCACCCAGCGGACGCCGTGAGCCCCGCCGTGGACGCACCGAGCGTCCGGGACGCCGCGACCGTGGCGACCGCAGCCGTCGTGGCGCTCCGCCGCGCGGACGCCGTGGTGCCCCGCGCCAGTCGCGCGCCGTGCCTCTCATCAGCGACCTTTTGAAGGAAGGCCAGGAGATCCTGGTGCAGATTGCCAAGGAGCCGATCGGCAAAAAGGGTGCGCGCATCACCAGCCACATCGCCCTGCCGGGCCGCTTCCTGGTTTACATGCCCACGGTCAACCACATCGGCGTCTCGCGCAAGATCAACAGTGACGAGGAGCGCCAGCGCCTGAAGCGCATCGTCAGCAGCGAGCGTGAGAACGGCCATGGCGGCTTCATCGTGCGCACGGCTGCGGCCAACATCCGCGAAGAAGAGTTGCGCGCCGACATCCGCTTCCTCAAGCACCTGTGGAACGAGATCCGCACCCGCGCCGAGAGCGGCAAGAGCCCGGCGCTCATCTATCACGATCTCAACCTCGTCGAGCGCATTTTGCGCGACCAGGTCACCAGCGACTTCTCGCAGATCTGGGTGGATAACGAAGCCGAGTACGAGCGCGTCGTGCGCTTTGCTTCGCGCTTCCAGCCCAACCTGGTGCGGCGCATCAAGCTCTACACCAAGGACACTCCGCTGTTCGAGCAGTTCGGCATCAGCGAGGAGATCAACAAGAGCCTCAAGAGCAAGGTCTGGCTCAAGAGCGGCGGCTACATCGTCATCAACCAGACGGAAGCCCTCGTCGCCATTGACATCAACACCGGCAAGTACGTGGGCAAAACCGCGCGGCTTGAGGATACGATCGTCAAAACCAACATTGACGCCGTCAAGGAGATCGTCCGCCAGGTTCGCCTGCGCGATCTCGGCGGCATCATCATCGTGGACTTCATTGACATGGACGAGCGCAAGAATCGCCAAAAGGTGATGGCCGCGCTCGAAGAGGCGATGAAGGCCGACCGCGCTCCGTCGAAGATCCTCCAGTTTAACGATTTCGGACTGGTGGCCATTACCCGCAAGCGCGTCAAGCAGTCGCTGGAGCGCACCCTGGGCACGCCGTGCCCGTATTGCGACTCCACCGGCTTCGTCAAAAGCGTGCCCACCATCTGCAATGAGATTTACGTCGAGATGCGCAAAGTGCGCCGCCACGTTCAGGGCAAGGAGGTCATGCTGCGGGTCAACCCCGAGGTGGCCAAGGAGCTCAAGGGTGGCAACGGCCGCTGGCTGACCGAGATGGAAGAGCTGCTCGGCCGTCCCGTGCTGGTCAAGAGCGACGCCCAGTTGCACCAGGAAAAGTTCGACATGAACTACTAGCCCGCGGCCTCGGCCGAAAGCTCAAGAGGAGAGTCCACCGGGCTCTCCTCTTTTTTTATGCAAGCGTCCCGTATTGCACACTTTGCCAATTGTGAGCCTCCGCCACGCTTTGTAGAATGCTCCTCATGTCCCGGACCATTCTGTTGTTTGCCCTGCTGGCCTGCTCGCCGCTTGTGCTGGCGCAGAGCCATCCTGCCCGCGCGCAGTCTCCCACTCCCGACCCCTACAAGATCATCGCCCTGGAGTTTCGCGGCTCCGCGCGCTTCACCTCCGAGGAAATCTCCGCCGCCACCGGTTTGAAGGTGGGCAGCGATGGCCACGAGGAGAAATTGCAGCAGGTATTGCAGCTGCTTTCCGAAAGCGGCATGTTCCGCGACATGAAGTACACCGGCTCGGCCAGTTATTTTGGCAAGAAGGTCGTCTTTCTTCTGGCGGACGAAAAGTCCCTCTACCCTCTGCGCTTCGATAACTTTGTCTGGCTCAGTGAGGCCGATCTCCTGGCCGAACTCAAACGCCGCGTTCCATTCTTCCAGGGACAAGTCCCCGGTGTCGGCCACATGTCGGACCAGGTCGCAGAGCAGTTGGAGGCCATTCTCAAGGAGAAAGGCGTGCAGGCTGGCGTCGAAGGCCGTCCCGAAGGATCGCTCGACTCCTCGAAGATCACCGGTTTCCTTTACACCGTGAAGGGAGTCCACACTCCCATCCGGAGGTTTCAGTTCTCCGGCGCCGGCCCTGCGCTGGAGCCCATTTTGCAGCAGCGCTCCAGTGAGAAGCTCGGCCGTGATTACTCCGTGATGGAGCTGGCGGATTTCACCCACGCGGAGCTGCTGCCCATCTACCAGCGCCGAGGCTATCTGCGGGCAACCTTCTCCCATCCGCAGACCGAGCCCGCTTCCTCTCCGGAGAATGCTGTCACCGTCCGCCTTGACGTGGAGGAGGGCCGTTGTTACTCCCTGCAGGAGATTCGCTGGGAGGGGAATACCGCTCTGGACTCCGCAAAACTACAGACGCTGGTTCACCTCAAAGCCGGCGAGCCGGCCAATCTTGTTCAACTGAAAGTTGACATGAACTCCGTCCATGCCAGCTATAAGAAGCTGGGGTACCTCGATGCTCTGGCCAGGACTGAGGCCGAATACGATGACCCGGCGGCGAAGGTCACATTCCGCATCGTGATAACGGAAGGGAAGGTCTATCACTACGGCCCGCTGCTGGTGGAAGGCCTCAGCGAGGACCAGAGTGCATCCGTGCAGAGCCAGTGGCAGAAGCTCTCAGGGGCGGTGGCCGACCCGGAGCTGCTTCGCAGCTTTGCGGCGAATCTGCGCCTCGCCAGGAACGTGGCTACATACAAGATTCAGATGAAGCAGATCAAAAACTCGGCAGACGGGATCATTTCCATGGAACTGCTCTTCAGCGGGAACTAGGGTCATATTTTGGGCGCGAAAAATGGCCGGGCAATAAGCCCGGCCGGTATCAGTACACAGGTATGAATAACTTCCCAGTGATTCTAGCAGAGATGCGCGCGGCCCGCGACTTTGTCTCGATTTCTGCCTTTATAGCATCCAGTTTTCCCGTCCGAATTCCGGCTCCGCTCCGAAGTGCTTGCCCCGCTGGAGGTTGCTGGCCGCCCTTCGGGAGGGGGTGCGGCGAGCCCACCCGGAACTTCCGTACGGGCCTATCGTAATGGCTGGATTGAAAGTTGGAATCCTTTGCAGCAACGCCCCAGTATATTGTGGTTATGCGGCGGTTTGGCTACCAAGTATGGCCCTTCCGGGCGACGGAACCCAGGATTTACCGGGAAGACACCTGTTATCTTCCGGGTTTCTCCGTTAGTTTGGGTTGACTTGACCGCCCGGAACTCTGCTATAACCAGCGCGTAGCATCCCCCCGAGAATGCAAGGAACCTAGCCGGTGGTCCCATGCCTGTACGGGCCCAACCGGCGCGAGCGATGCCCCGCGGAGAAACACCGCCGCAGGCGTCAGGCTTTGGGCTTCCTGCAATCCGAAGGGTATTGCGTGTTGGAGAGAGGGCTTACATATATGTCCGAATCGCCCGAGGTAATGAACATCCGGCAAGCCTCCAGCTATCTTGGGGTGAGCCCCGACACTTTGTACAAGTACGTGTCGGAGAACAGGATCCCGGCCTTCAAGCTGGGCAATCGCTGGAAGTTCAAGAAGGCACTGCTGGACCGCTGGATGGAGAGCAAGAGCAGCGGCGGGGAAGTGGTGATGAAAAAGAAGCCGCGCGCTGTGCGCTCGGCCGGCATGCGATAGCTGCATAAGGGTGCGCCAGTATGTTTGGTCTTAGCTTGTTCGGTTCCAAAAAGACGATCGTCGGTCTCGATATCGGCTCCAACAGCATCAAGGCTGTAGAGCTGCAGAGAGCCCATGGCGAGATCATGGTGAGCCACATCGGCATTGAGCCGCTGGCCAGTGACATTGTCGTGGACTCGATGATCGTGGACAGCGGCAGCGTGGCCAGCGCCATCAGCAAGATCTTCGGCGAGCACGCCTTCAAGGCCAAGCAGGTCGCCACCTCGGTCAGCGGCCACTCCGTGATCGTCAAGAAGATTTCCATGCAGGCCATGGGCGAGCCCGAACTCGGCGATGCCGTGGCGGCCGAGGCCGCGCAGTACATCCCCTTTGACATGGCCGACGTCAACATTGACTACCAGGTGCTGACCGACAGCCTGGGCGGGCCGACCATTGACGTGCTGCTGGTGGCCGTCAAGAAGGACAAGATTCTCAATTACACCAACGCCCTGCAGCTCAGCGGCCGCCAGCCGGCCATCGTGGATATTGACGCCTTCGCCCTGCAGAACTGCTACGAGTACAACTACGACCCGGCGCCGAACGCCGTGGCCGCCCTGCTCAACATCGGCGCCAGCGTGATGAACATCAACATCGTGAAGGGCAACATTCCGCTCTTCACCCGCGACGTCAGCGTGGGCGGCAACCAGTACACCGACAATCTGCAGAAGGAACTCGACCTCACCAGCGACGACGCCGAGGCGCTCAAGCTCGGCAAGAAGGTGGGCACCGTCAGCGAAGACGCCAAGCTGCCCATCCTCCAGCAGGTGACCGAGATCATCGTGCTGGAGATTCAGAAGACCTTTGACTTCTTCCGCGCCACGGCCAGCGGAGAGCACATCGAGCGTATTTACCTCGCCGGAGGCTCCTGCCAGGTGCAGGGACTGGTGGAGGCCCTCCGCCAGGAGTTTTCGATTCCGGTGGACATCATGAACCCGTTTCTCAAGATCGTGCCTCCCATCGGCGAAGGTGCCGACGTGGTGGAGCGCAACTCGGCGCAACTGGCGGTGGCCGTCGGCCTGGCGCTGCGGAGCTTTGAAAAACTATGATCCGGATTAATCTGCTCGGTCTTGCGAAACCGAAGAAGGGCCGCCGGCGCTTCAGCCTGCCGAAGCTGACCACCGAGGGGCCCTCGCCGCTGATTACCGGACTGGCGCTGCTCGTGTTGGCCGGCGCGGGAATCTACTACTACTACGTGCTGCTCGAAAAACAGCATGAGAAGCTGCAGGCCGATATCAGCGACGCCACCCGGACCATCGCCTCGATGAACAAGGTCAAGCAGGCCTTCCTCGAGCGCCAGAAGGAATACGACGCCTACAAGCGCCGTTACGACATCATTGATCAGTTGCGCGCCGGCCAGGTGGGCCCGGTGCCGCTGCTGGTCAACCTCAGCGAAACCATCAACCAGACGGAAGGCGTCTGGGTGCTCAACATGCACGACGACGGCGCGACGGTTTCGCTCGACGGCATGGCGCTTGGCCCCAACAACGTGGCCAACCTCATGACCAATCTCAAGAAGTCGGGCTACTACAAGAACGTGGAATTGAAAGACACCTTCCAGGAGGACGGGCACAAGATGCAGACCTACAGCTTCACGCTCGTCTGTGAGAAGGCAAAGGCGTAAGTCATGGTGAGCTTCAAGGAACTGCCATATCTGGCGCAAATCGCAATCGTGGCGCTGCTGGTGATGCTGCTGGCGGGCGGGGCCTACCTGTTTTCACTCAAGCCGCTGATCGCCGCCAACGAGGCCGACGCGCTGACGCTGAAGAGCAAACGCGCCGAGATCGCCCAGCTCATGCCCTACAAGGCCAAGCTCGCCGAGCTCATTGCCCAGACCGCCACCCTGCAGGCGCAGATGGAGGCGCAGCGCAAGATCGTTCCCGAGGAGAAAGAGGTTCCCACCTTCATCACCGTGCTGGCCACCGAGGCCATCCGGGCCGGCGTCGAGGTGCGCCGCTACACTCCCAGGGACGCCGCCACCAAGGAATACTACGTCGAGGTGCCGTTCGAGATTGACGTGGATGGACCCTACTACGCGGTGCTCAATTATTTTGACCGCATTCAGAAGCTGGAGCGCATCGTCAACGTCAGCCATCTCGGCATGGCGGCCATCAAGGGCGGACGCTCCCCGGTGAAGAAGAGCTATAAGTGGGCTCCTACCGAAACGGTCACGGCCAATGCGGTGGTCACGACTTTTTACAGCATTACCAAGAGCGGGCCTCCAGCCCCTCCGGTGAAGAAGTAGGTGAGGCCATGAAGAGGAGCGTCATCATCGTTATGGCTCTGTTTTTGAGCCTGCCCGCCTGGGGGCAAATTCGCTGGCCCTGGCAAAAGGCCCAGCCAGCCAAGCCCGCTCCGGCCGCCAGTCGGCCCGTGGGGTCAACAAGCCGCCGATGCCTGCGCCGGCTCCTGTGGTGGCCCCGGCTCCAGCGGCGAAGACCGCTCCGCAGCCGGTCAAAACCACTCCGCCCGCGGCGGCAAAGACCGCGAAGACTCCCGCTCCTGTAGCTGGACGGGGAACGGCCGCTCCAGCGCGCGGTGGAACGAACCCGCAGCCTGTCAACCATGCCCGCCGGACGCAGCAGGCGGAACATCGCCGCGTGGCCGTAAAGTCTTCCAAGCCTGCAAAGGATAAGCCCAAGCCCGAGCCGGGCACCTACACCGGCAAGGGACAGCGTGATCCCTTCGTCAGCCCGGTCATTGAGCATGTTCGCGGCGGTTCCACCTGCAAAGGCACGGGACGCCAGTGCCTGGAGGTCGGCGAGATCACGCTCAACGGCATAGTGCGCTCGTCCAGCGGCACCATCGCGGTCGTCAGCACGGGCGAGCATACGTATTTTCTGCATGTCAACGATCCGCTGGCCAACGGCTCGGTGGAGCGCATCAACCGCGACTCCATTGTGCTGCGCGAGCACTACCAGGACGATTTCGGGCATCAGGCCTCGCGGGAAGTTACGCGCAAGCTTGGAACCCCCGCCGGCTAGTCCGGCGCATACGGCTTTTGTTAGGGCAAGGACTCGGTCATGTTACGAGTAAGAGCGATGAACGAGAAGCACACGTGGAGCGCGGCAACGGGCTCTGCGGGGAGACTTACCATGAGGGTCAAGCGACTGCTGACGGTAGCACTGATGGCGCTCTTCTGCGCCGGAACGGCCACGGCGGCTTCACAACTGAACTCCGTGCAGGTCACGCCCAAGGACAACCTTGCGGTGCTCAACCTGCACACCACGGGTGCGTTCACGCATAAGGAATACCGCGCGGACGACCATCTCGTGCTGGTGGATCTGAGTGGCGTCACGGCCGATGCGTCCGTGCAGCGCTCCGCCACCATGAGTTCCTCTGTGCTGAAGAGCTACAAGCTCACCAGCTACGTCAGCGCCAGCGGTGCCGACGTGACGCGCGTCGAGCTCGTCGTGGGCGACAACGTCTCCCTCCAGGTCTCCGAGCAGCCCGGCGGATTGCAGATCAACCTTCTGGCGGCTGGCGCCAAGGCTCCCATCGTGATTCCGCCTCCGGCCATCGTCACCGCTCCGGTGGTGGCTTCGTCCACGCCTGCGACCCCATCTGCGGCTCCGGCCGCTAAGCCTGTGCCTGCCTACGCCCAACCCATCGCGCACAGCTCCGCGCCAGTGGTACAGCCTGCGCCGGTCGTCGCCAGCGCCTCGCCCGCGCCGGCCCCCAAGCTCGCGCCGCTGCCGCCACCGAATCCGGCCAGCGTCCCGGACACCGCATCCGATGCTCCGCGCACCATCATTCGCGCCATTGGACTCGAACACACTCGCAACTCGGTGAACATCACCATCAGCGGTCCGGCGTCGGCCGAGCCTTTTGTGCTCACCAACCCCGATCGCATCGTCGTCGACTTCGGCAACACGGTCGTTCACCCTGGCGTTAAAGGCTTCCCGGTCAAGGGCAAGGACGTGCTGGATGTCCGCGTGGCTCGCCATCAGCTTGAGCCGCCCGTCACCCGCCTCGTCGTGGATCTCGGTGGTCCGCACACTTATGAGGTCGTCAAGGGCGTGGGCAAAATCACTTTGAAGATCAACAAGGCCGCCGAATTGGCGGAAATTGCCGCACCGGCTCCAATGCCGGCTCCCGCACCGGCTCCGAAGATCGTCACGCCGGCCCCTGCGCCCGTAGCCCAGTCCCGCCCGAGCGGCAATGTTCCGCCGGCGGTTGTCGTCCCGGCGCAGCCCCCGGCCAGCCAGCCTGCGGCCAAGCCCAGCGCGCGGATCGTTCTCGATGCCCAGAACACGCCGCCTCCGCCGCCAGCAGCTTCCCCTGCGAAGTCACCCGTGGCGTCACCGGTAGCCCAGACCTCGGTCATTCCGACGGTCAAGGCCGTGCAGGAGCGCATCGCAGATTCCTCTGACAAGGTGGACGGGCAGGACTCTTCTGCTTCCCGTCCCGCTCCGGCCGAAGTGCGCCCGCCGTCCGATCCTGGCCAGCGCGCCGGACAGGCCGCCGGAACCATGGCTGGCACGCCGGTCTCCTTGCTGACCAGCGCCAACGCCCCCAGCAACCGGTACACGGGTGAGCCCATCTCGGTGAACCTGAAGGACGTGGACCTCAAGGACTTCTTCCGCCTGATTCACGAGATCAGCGGCCTCAACATCGTGCTCGATCCCAACGTCCACGGCGCGGTCACCATCGTGCTGGACGACGTGCCCTGGGACCAGGCGCTCGACATCGTGCTGAAGAACAGCCAGCTTGACCGCGAGTTGCAGGGCAACGTGCTGCGCATTGCCGCCACGGAGAGTCTCCGCAAGGAAGCCGTGGACCGCCGCGCCCAGTCCGAGGCCGTCGCCCTCGCCGTGGACCGCCAGACCATCGTTCGCACCCTGAGCTACGCCAAGGCCCTGCAGGCCCTGCCCACGGTGAAAAAATTCCTCAGCGCCCGCGGTGATGTCATCGCCGACGAGCGCACCAACTCGCTCATCATCAGTGACATTCCCAGCGTGTTGCCTATCCTGGAGAAGATGCTCACGCAGCTCGACCGGCGCAGCCAGCAGGTGGAGATCGAAGTGCGCGTCGTCAGCGCCACCCGCAGCTTCAGCCGCGACCTCGGCGTGCAGTTGGGCTTCAACTGGGGCAACGGCGTCACCACCCTGGGCGGTTCCAACCCGAACGGCACCTCCAGCTCCATCACCAGTTCGGGCAGCGGAACCTCCACCGGCAGTTCGACCTCCAGCACTCTGCCGCCGCTCTTTTCTTCCTTCACGGCGGCGGGCGCCACCAGTGGCTTCTCCTTCAGCAACATCACCAAGAGCTACGGCATTGACGCCGTGCTGACCGCCGCCGAGTCGCACAACCTGGCCAAGGTGCTCAGCCGTCCCAGGGTCGTCACGCAGAACAACGTGAAGGCCCAGATCAAGCAGGGCCTCAAGATACCGGTGATGACCGCCGGAACCGCCAACGCCAACGCCAGCGTCAGCTACATTGACGCCGTGCTGCGGCTGGACGTCACCCCGCAGATCACCGCCGACGGAACCATCTTCATGAACGTGGACGTGGAGAACACGCAGGCAGATGGAACAACGGCGGCGGGCAACTACATCCTGTCCACGCAGTCGATCAATACCCAGATATTGGTCAGCGATGGTGGCACCCTCGTCATCGGCGGCGTCATTCAGACCAACAACTCGGTCAGCGTCTCGCAGACGCCGATCCTCGGCAGCATCCCCTTGCTTGGCAACCTCTTCAAAGAGCGCCTGGTCAAGACGGAAACCGACGAGCTGATCTTCTTCATCACCCCGAAGATCATCCAGAGCTAAGAATGTAACTTGCTCCTCCCCCCGGGGCATAACAGCGGGCTTCTTCGGAAGCCCGCTTTGCTTTCTTCCACTTACAAGCCCCGGGCATTTACAATTTCAGGCATGAGTCACCCCCCGAGCATGGACTACCCAGGCCGCCTGCGCCGCCTGAGTGCGCAACTGGTTTCCCCTCAAGAGGTTTCCCGGCAAGTGGACGCCTTGCTCGTCACGCACCTGCCGAATGTGCGCTACCTGACGGGCTTTACCGGCAGTGCGGCCGTGCTGCTGGCCTCGGCCAAACCCATGTTCTTTACCGATGGCCGTTATCGGGAGCAGGCCGCCCAGCAGGTGCGCGGGGCAAAGGTCGTCATCCCCCGGGGAAATGCCCTTTCCGCGGCCGTAAAGGCCTGCCAGGCGCAGCGCATCACCCGCCTTGGAGTCGAGGCCGACCGGATGAGCGTCAGCCAGTTCCAGACCCTGCGGCGCGAGTTGGGTAAAGGTGTCAAAATTGTGCCACTGGTCGGCGTCGTCGAAGCTCTGCGCGCCGTAAAGGACCCGGCTGAGATTAAGCTCATCCGCCAGGCCGTCGAACTCTCCAGCGGCCTATTTCCTGCGCTCCTGAAGGCCCTGAAGCCCGGCCAGACCGAGCTTTCGGCCGCCGCGCGCTTGGAGTACCTTGCCCGCAAGGCCGGCGCCGAAGCCATGTCTTTTGAGACGATCATCGCCAGTGGCAAGCGCTCGGCCTTGCCCCACGGCGTCGCCAGCCCTGCCCGGCTGCCAGCGCGGGGCTTCGTGGTGTTAGACTACGGGGTAGTCACCCAGGGGTATTCGAGCGACATGACCCGCACCATTCACCTTGGCCGCGCAACGGCCCGGGAACGGGCTGTGTACGCCGCCGTCCTGGAAGCGCAACTGGCTGGAATCAATGCACTTCGCCCCGGAGCCACCTGCGGCCAGGTGGATGAGGCGGCCCGAAGGGTTTTGCGCCGCGCCGGGCTGGCAAAGTTCTTCACGCACTCCACCGGGCATGGCGTCGGGTTGGAGATTCACGAGCCGCCGCGCCTGGGTGCCAGAGGCGAAGCCGTCCTGGAAGCGGGGATGGTGGTGACCGTCGAGCCGGGAGCGTATCTGCCGGGCCGGTACGGGGTTCGCATTGAGGACATGGTTCTGGTGACCGCCACCGGCGCAGAGGTCCTGACGCCCGTGGGGAAGGCTCTAACGGAATTGCTTTAGCGTTGGTGTTGCTGTGGCTTTGGAATCGCAGAAGCGACAGAATTGCTGTAAAACACCCCTGCCGCCGGTTTACAATTCGCGGTTGCGCGCGACGGCCCGGGTGGGGAACAAACGACTTAGTTGGTAACACCAGGTGGTAAATCCAAACGCTGCGCCGGCAACACGCCGGACGCAGCCTGGCGGCCCATGAATCAGAAGGAAATCAAAGAGCTGATCGAGTTACTCGTCGAGAAGGACATCGCCGAATTTGAGCTGGAACGCGGCGAGATCAAAGTGCGCGTCAAGCGCGGCTACGCCCTGGTGCAGCAGCCTGCGGCCCCGGCCGTTGTGGCCGCGCCGCCCGTGACTGCCCCTGAGGCGGCACCGGTTGCCGCTGCTCCTCCGGTGGCGGCCACCGAGGAGGGCATTGAGATCATCAAGTCGCCCATCGTCGGCACGTTTTACGAGGCTTCTTCGCCCGGCGCTCCGGCCTTTACCAAGCAGGGCGACAAGGTGAAGCTGGGACAGGTGCTCTGCATCGTGGAGGCCATGAAGCTGATGAACGAGATCGAGTCGGAGTATGCCGGCGAGATCGTCAAGGTGTTGGTCAGCAACGGCCAGCCGGTGGAATACGGCCAGCCCCTCTTTAAGATTCGCGTCAGGTAGTTTGGCGGCGGGTCCGGGTTTATGCCGGACCCTTTTTCCTGCCGGCGGCGGTTGCGTCCCTCTGTCCCTCGCGGGCAAAAGGCGCTTCCGCCGGGAGCACACCAAAGAATGTTCAAGAAGATTCTGATTGCCAATCGCGGTGAGATTGCCCTGCGCATCATTTGCGCCTGCAAAGAACTGGGCATCAAGACCGTGGCCGTGTACAGCGAGCCCGACCGCAATTCGCTGCACGTGCGTTTTGCCGACGAGGCCATCTGCATTGGCCCGGCGCGCCCCGGCGAAAGCTACCTCAATATTCCGGCCGTCATCAGCGCCGCGGAGATTACCAACGCCGAGGCCATTCATCCCGGCTACGGACTGCTCAGCGAGAACGCCAACTTCGCCCACGTCTGCGAGTCGAGCGGCCTGAAGTTCATCGGCCCGCCCTCGGAGGTCATCCGCATGATGGGCGAAAAGGAAAAGGCCCGCCAGGCGATGAAGCGCTGTGGCGTGCCCATCCTGCCCGGCTCGGATGGTGTCATCGCCAACGAGGTTGAGGCGCTCGAGTGGGCGAAGCAGGTCGGCTTTCCGGTCATCGTCAAGGCCAGCGCCGGCGGCGGCGGACGCGGCATGCGGGTCATCCGCTCCGCCGAAGAGCTGCCGCACATGTTCGCCTCCGCGCATGCCGAGGCCGCAGCGGCCTTCGGTAACGGCGACCTTTATATGGAGAAGTTCATCGAGCGCCCGCGCCACATCGAATTCCAGGTGCTGGCCGATGAGCACGGCAACGTCGTCAGCCTGGGCGAGCGCGATTGCAGCGTGCAGCGCCGCCACCAGAAGCTGATCGAGGAGTCGCCCTCGCCCGCCGTCACGCCCGAGGTCCGCAAAAGGATCAACGCAGTGCTGGAAAAGACGATGAAGGAGATCGGCTACCAGAACGCCGGCACCGTCGAGTTCCTGATGGACGAAGACGGCAGCCTGCACTTCATTGAGATGAACACGCGCATCCAGGTCGAGCATCCGGTCACGGAATTCGTCACCGGCGTGGACCTGGTGAAGGCGCAGTTGCAGATTGCCAGCGGCGCCAAGCTGAGCGACATTCTTACGCTGCCCATCGTGCCCAAGGGCCACGCCATTGAGTGCCGCATCAACGCCGAGCATCCGGAGAAGTTCACCCCCTCGGCCGGCAAGATCACGGTCTTCCACACGCCCGGCGGCAACGGCGTGCGCGTGGATACGGCGCAATACCAGGATGGCGTGGTGCCGCCTTACTATGATTCGCTGATTGCCAAGCTGATTGTGTATGGCCGCGACCGCACCGAGGCCCTGGCCCGCATGAATCGCGCCCTGGACATGTTCATCGTCGAAGGCATCCATACTTCGATTCCGCTGCACAAGCGGGTACTGGCCGAACCAGACTTTGTGGCCGGAAAGTTCGACACAAAGTTCATGGAGCGCTTCATGCCGCAGAAGAAGCATTCGTAAGGATTACAAAAAAGGACGGCCCAGGCCGTCCTTTTGCGTTGACGAAGAGTTTGTAAGCAGAATTTGCCGTCATCATGTTGAAGCTGCCCGTGCTCTATCCCATCCTCGACGCCGATGCGCTGCTGTCGCGCCAGCCGCTGGCCAGCCCGCGCTCACTGGTCTGCGCCCAGGCGCGCGAACTTTACGACGAGGGCTGCACCGTACTGCAACTGCGGGCGAAGGAACTTCCCGTGGAGGAGATTCTGGAGTGTGCCCGCGCCCTGCGCCGCATGCTGCCCACGGCGTTGCTCATCATGAATGACCGCGCCGACCTTGCGGTGGCAGCAGGCTTTGACGGCGTGCACGTGGGGCAGGAGGATCTATCCGCCAAGGGCGCGCGCATGGTGGTCGGCCCGGGAGGCATCGTCGGCATCAGCACGCACACGGCCGAGCAGTTTGCCCAGGCGCTCACCGAGCCGGTGGACTACATCGCCATCGGTCCGGTCTTCGAGACAAAGAGTAAAGAAAACGCCGACCCGACTGTTGGACTGGAGGGCGTGGCGGGAGCGCGCCAGGCGCTGGTCGAAAGCGAGCGCGAAGTGGCGCTGGTGGCCATCGGCGGCATCCGCCAGGAGACGGCCCTGTGGGTGCGCCGCGCCGGAGCCGACTCGCTGGCCGTCATCAGTGAATTGATAGATTCCCCGGGAGATTCGGCTAGGGAATTTTTCCGCCGGATGTTGTAGAGTTCTTGGAAACATACAACCGGAGAACCGGGGCGCGCACCAGCCGCGGAGCCGGGCTCGACATGCTCGACCATTAAGACATTACGCCACGTGACAAGGAGAGCGGTGAGCCAACTCGCAGAGCAACCCCATTCGGCCTCGTCCCCGGAGTTCGTCAAAGGCCTGGGCCTGACCAGCGCGACGACCCTGGTGATGGGCTCGATGATCGGCTCCGGCGTCTTTATTGTGGCCGCCGACATTGCGCGCGTGGTGGATTCTCCCGCCCTCCTGATTGCCGCCTGGCTCATCACCGGCTTTATGACCATCGCCGCCGCCTTGAGCTATGGCGAACTGGCTGCCATGATGCCCCACGCCGGAGGCCAGTACGTATATCTGCGTGAGGCCCTGGGGCCGCTGTGGGGATTCCTCTACGGCTGGACGCTCTTCCTCGTCATTCAGTGCGGCACCATCGCCGCCGTCGGCGTGGCCTTCGGCAAGTTCCTCGGCATCTTCTTTCCCACCATCAGCAGCTCCAATTGGATTCTTCATCTATGGAAGGTTCCGGCCTTTCACCTTGGACCGATGGTGCTGGGCAACATGGAAGTGGGCCTGAACACGCAGAACCTGGTGGCGGTGGTCATCATTCTGCTGCTCTCGGTCATCAACATCTTCGGCGTCAAAACCGGCGCAATTGTGCAGGTGGCCTTCACCACGGCCAAGGTTCTCTCGCTCGTCGGCCTGGTCCTGCTGGGCGCCTGGGCGGGCAGCACCAGTGAGGCGTTGGCCGCCAACTTCGGAGCCAACTTCTGGCGCAACGCCGGGCTGGGCTCGCTGCATAAAATTCCCATGGGCGTCAGCGGAGCTACGGCCTTGGTCTCCACCATTACCGTGCTGGCCGTGGCGCAGGTTGGGTCGCTGTTCAGCGCCGACGCATGGAATAACGTCACCTTCACGGCCGGCGAGGTGCGCAATCCCAAGCGCAACCTGCCGTTGTCGCTGGCCATTGGAACCGGTTCGGTCATCCTGCTCTACATCGCCGTCAACTTCATTTACCTGCTGGTGCTACCTCTCTGGGGCGATCCCTACGCCATGACGAGCGTGGGCCGCGGCATCCAGTACGCCAGTGAAGACCGCGTCGCCACGGCCGTCATGCAGCAGATCATGGGGCAGACCGGCGCGCAGTTGATGGCCGCCGCCATCCTCATCTCCACCTTTGGCTGCGCCAACGGAATGATTCTGGCGGGCTCGCGCGTCTACTACGCCATGGCCAAGGACGGATTGTTCTTCAAGAGCGTCGGCCAACTGCACCCACGCTTTAAGACGCCGCACATCTCGCTCGCCGTGCAGGCCCTTTGGACCGTGGTGCTCTGCCTGAGCGGCAGCTACGGACAACTGCTCGACTACATCATCTTTGCCGTACTGCTCTTCTACGTGCTGACGCTTGTAGGTTTGTTCGTGCTGCGCCGCACGCGTCCCGATGCCGAGCGTCCGTACCGCGCGGTGGGTTACCCGTGGCTTCCCATCGCATATATCGTGATGGCCATATTCATTGATATTGTTCTGCTGATTTACAAGCCGCAATACACCTGGCCAGGACTGTTCATCGTTCTGCTGGGGCTGCCGGTCTATTGGATCTGGTCGCGCCGCACGGGGCAAAAGCCCCTGGCGGAGAAGACCGCTCGATAACACTGCCGTATTCACTTGTGCGAGGGGAGAAGAAACAGCAATGGCGAATCTGCTGGCGAAGAAATCAATGGCCCTGCTTCTGAACGAGGCAGCGGAACAGAACGAACATAGCCTGAAGCGTGAGCTAGGCCCTGTGTCTTTGACCGCCCTCGGAGTGGGAGCGATTATCGGTGCCGGAATCTTCGTTTTGTCCGGCCTGGGCGCGCACTACGCCGGACCCGGCTTGATGATGTCGTTCGTGCTCAGCGGCCTCGGCTGCGCCTTTGCCGGCCTGTGCTACGCGGAATTCGCCGCCATGATTCCACTGGCCGGCAGCGCCTACACCTACGCCTATGCAACTCTGGGAGAGTTGTTTGCCTGGATTATCGGCTGGGATCTCACCCTCGAATACGCCATGGGAGCCAGTACCGTCAGCTCCGGATGGTCCAATCATTTCATCGAGTTCATGCACATCTTCAAGATTGACATCCCCCTCTGGCTCGCCTACGACCATTGGACCGGATTGCGCGCCGCGCAGGATATTGTCGCCCGCCAGATGACCAGGGTGGCGCACCCCGAGCTCGCTCCCGGAACGCAGGCCTTTTTGCAGGCTCTCGACGCGTTGAAACACGGTGATTCGGCGGAGCTCAGCCAGCGCGCGCATGTACTGCTGAATGCGCCGCAAGTCTTCGGCGTCGAAATCGGCTTCAATCTTCCGGCCTTCCTCATCGCCCTCATCATCACCGCGGTGCTTGTCGTGGGAATCAAGGAGAGCGCGCGCTTTAACGCTGGAATCGTTGCCATCAAGGTGACGGTGGTGCTCTTCGTCATCATCCTTGGCATGCGTTACGTAAACCACACCAACTGGGGAAGTGACTGGCACTCGTTCGCACCCTTCGGCTTCTCTGGCATCGGTGCCGGAGCCGCGTACATCTTCTTCGCCTATATTGGCTTCGATGCCGTTTCCACCACCGCCCAGGAGGCAAAGAACCCGCAGCGCGATTTACCCATCGCCATCATCACTTCGCTCGTGGTGTGCACGGTGCTCTACATCGCGGTCGCGGCGGTTCTCACCGGCATGGTTCCCTGGCGCGAAATCAATATTGAGGCTCCCATCGCGCGCGCTTTCTCTGACCGCAACCTTGGCTGGGCTTCTCATATCATCACCGCCGGAGCTCTGGCCGGCCTCACCAGCGTCATGCTGGTCATGCTGCTCGGCCAGACCCGT
>Ga0302201_10001961_pt1 | contig 16887 bp, 7 predicted proteins | sample II_Bog_N3_2_FD_194586 | JGI IMG/M metagenome (GOLD analysis project Ga0302201, IMG submission 194586) | Peat permafrost microbial communities from Stordalen Mire near Abisko, Sweden - II_Bog_N3_2 | ecosystem: Environmental > Terrestrial > Soil > Wetlands > Peat | place: Sweden: Abisko, Stordalen... | reverse complement strand
GCACGGTGACTTTATGGGCGATGCGGGCGACAAATTCCATGTCGTGTTCGATGACGACAATGCAGCGGCCCTTGCAAATGCGCTGGATGAGGGCGGCGGTCTGTTCGCGTTCGGCCGGGCTCATGCCGGCGACGGGTTCGTCGAGCATCACCAGTTCCGGCTCCTGCATGAGTAACATGCCGATTTCCAGCCACTGTTTCTGGCCGTGGCTGAGGAACGCGCCCTCCACATCGAGGCATTCCTTGAGGGAAATTTCCGCCGCCACCTTGTGGATGCGCTCGACCACTTCCGGCGTGCGCTGGAAGGCCACGCAGCCAAACACGCTGCGGCCCTTCGGGTAGGAAATTTCGAGGTTTTCAAACACGGTGAGGTTTTCGTAAATCGAGGGCGTTTGGAATTTGCGGCCGACGCCGAAGCGAACGATTTCGTGCTCGGATTTGCCAACGAGTTCGTGATTGCGGAATTTGATGCTGCCCGAGGTCGGCCGGGTCTTGCCGCAGATCATGTCCAGCAGCGTGGTTTTGCCGGCGCCGTTCGGGCCGATGATGACGCGCAGCTCGTCTTTTTCGACGTAGAGGTTCAGGGCGTCCACGGCCTTGAACCCGTCAAAGGAAACGGTCAAATCCTCAACGGACAGCAGGAAACTGGTGTTGTTGCTCACAGGTTTTCTCCTTTCGCCACGATGTTGACCATGCCGCCGGCCTCCGGTTGCCGCGGGGCCGGTTTGAACTTGGTCTGCAGCCAGGGCCACGCTTTTTTACGCCACCAATCCCAGCCGCCGGCGACGCCGTTGGGGAACAAGACCACCACGCCGATGAAAAGGCCGCCCATGCAAAACAGCCACGCCTGGGGGAAACTTTCCGAGAACAGGCTTTTGCCGGCGTTCACCAGCAGGGTGCCGTAAACCGCGCCGAACAGCGAGGCCCGGCCCCCGACGGCGGCGAAGATGACCATTTCAATGGACGGCACGATGCCCACCAGCGAGGGGGCAATGAAGCCCACCTGGAGGACGAACAGTGCGCCGCCGATGCCGCTCAAGATGGCCGCCACGCAGAACAGAAACACTTTGAACATGGCCACGTCGTAGCCGGAGAACCGCACGCGGTCCTCACGGTCGCGCATGGCGTTGAGCATTTTTCCCATCTTGCCGCACAGGAGCCATTGGAGCAGCACGATGGACAGCAGCAGAATCACGCTGGTGGCGTAATACAGGATGAACTGCGCATGGTGGGTGCGGATGTCCCAGCCGTGCATGGTTTTCAAGTCGGTGATGCCGTTGCGGCCGCCGGTGTAGCCCTGGTTGCCGTCAATGGCCAGGGAGAAGATCAGCGCCAGCGCCTGGGTGATGATGGCGAAATAGACGCCGCCCACGCGCCGTTTAAACATGGCCAGGCCGATGATGAAGGCGACAATTGCCGGCAGCGTCACCACCGCCAGCAGGGCGAAGGACAGGTGTCGGAAAGGCACCCACATGGCGGGCAAATGGGTGAGCTGGTTCCAATCCATGAAATCGGGGATGCCCGGCGTGGATTGGATTTTGGTGCTGACGGGGTCGGAGGCTTCGAGCTTGAGAAACATGGCCATGCAGTAGCCGCCGAGACCGAAGAATAGTCCCTGGCCCAGGCTCAGGACGCCGCCCCGGCCCCACAGCAGCACCAGCCCCAGCGCCCCGAAGGCGAAGGTGAGGTATTTACCGACAATGTTGACCCAGAAGGAATTCAGGGTGCAGGGCAGGATGACGAGCAGCAGCACGGCCAACGCGATCAGGCCCGCCGTGCCGTTTTTGCCCCCGAGTACACGATGGTAAAAAGTATTCATATTGAGATCATGGTTGATTAACGTTCAACTCCGCACTTTGCTGGCGAACAACCCCTGGGGCCGGATCATCAGAATGATGACCACCGTCAGCAGAATGGCCACCTTGCCGGACGTGCCCTCCAGGAAAAACTGGGCGATGGACTGTCCCTGGGCGATGCCAAACGCCGAGGCGATGGTGCCGGCCAGTTTGGTCATGCCGCCGAAGACGACCACGAGGAAGGCGTCCACGATGTAACGCGAACCGCTGTCCGGGCCGGTGGAACCAATGGTGGTGAAGGCCGCGCCCGCGACGCCGGCAATGCCGCAGCCGAGGCTGAACGCAAAACGGTCCACCAGCTTCGTGTTGATTCCCGCCGCCCCGCTCATGACGCGGTTTTGGACGGTCGCCCGCATGTTCAGGCCCAGGCGCGACCGATACATGAACAGCCACACGCCAAAGGTCAGAACCAGGGTGACGCCCATGACAAACACGCCGTTGATGGGAATCTGAATGGTGTCGGTGAGGTTGAAGGAGCCCATCAGCCAGTCGGGCAGGGTGGGGGTGACCTCGCGCGCGCCAAAAATGGAGCGGTAGGTTTGCTGCATGAACAGGCTCAATCCCCAGGTGGCCAGCAGGGAATCGAGCGGACGTTTGTAGAGAAACCGGATCAGCGACCATTCCACCAGCAACCCGAAGGCCGCCGCCACGATGAAGGCCAGCACAATGGCGACGATGAAGTAATACGGCATCAGTTTGGGGAAATGATCTTGCACGATCAGGGAGCAGAGATAGACCGTGTAAGAACCCAGCGCCATGAATTCACCATGCGCCATGTTGATGACGCCCATCTGGCCGAAGATAATCGCCAGACCCAGCGCCATCAACAGCAGCACGCTGAACAGGCTCAGTCCGGCAAAACTTTGCATCACGGTGATGGACCACAATTCCGAGGGCGAGTAGGCAAGCATCATAATATTAAATGGGTTGCTAAATTTCTAATTGGTTTCCGGGGCGGTAAATTTCAGCCGCCGGCGGCGCGCCCGCTCGCGCCGCCGGCGGGCTTGGTTGGCAAATTATTGATAACCTTTGGGGAACGGATTCGGTTCGATCAGGCCGGATTCATAGATGACGTTCACCTGGCCGTCGGGCTGCCATTCACCAATGCGCAACTTGCTCCACAAGTGATGGTTCGTATCGTGAATCCGCACGTAGCCTTCCGGGGCGTTCGTCAATTCAATGCCACCGGAAACCGCCACCACTTTATCCACGTCGAAGCTGCCGGCCTTTTCCACCGCCGCCTTCCACAACCACGGCCCTTCGTAGCCGGCCTGGGTCACGTCACCGATGACCGATTTTTCACCATACTTGGCCTTGAAGGCCGCGACAAAGGCCTTGTTGGCGGGGTTGTCGAGGCTTTGAAAATATTTCATGGCGGAGTAGAAGCCCACCAGGTTTTCCCCGCCGATGCCCAGCGCCTCGTCTTCGGTCACGGAGATGGTCAGCAGCGTCCAGTTCTTGCTGGTGATGCCCGCCGCGTGCAGTTGTTTGTAAAAGGCCACGTTGCTGCCGCCCACCACGATGGCGTAAATGGCATCCGGATGTTTCAACTTGATCTTGTTGATGAGCGAGCCGAAATCAGTGGAACCCAGCGGATAATATTCCTCACCCACCACCGTGCCGTGCAGCACGTTCTCAATGTATTTGCGCGCGATTTTATTGGAGGTGCGCGGCCAGATGTAGTCCGAACCGATCAGGTAGAACGTTTTGCAATGCTTGGTCTTGGCCAGCCATTCCAAGCCGGCGATGATCTGTTGCGTCGCCTCCTGGCCGGTGTAGAAGACATCGTGCGATTGCTCCAATCCTTCGTAGAACGTGGGATAGTAGAGCAGGCCGTCGTCGCGTTCAAAGATCGGCAGCACCGCTTTGCGCGAGGCCGAAGTCCAGCAGCCGAACACGGCGGCCACGTGATCCTCCTCGAGGAGTTTTTTGGCTTTCTCCGCATACGTGGGCCAGTCGCTGGCGCCGTCTTCAAAGTCCACCTTGATTTTGCGGCCCAGCACCCCGCCCATGTCGTTGATCTGGTCAATGGCCAGGCGTTCAGACTCGATGGAGCCGGCCTCGCTGATGGCCATCGTGCCGGTGGCCGAGTGCAATTGGCCCACGGTGACGGTGTCATCCGTGACGGCCAGTCCGGTGGTGTCCACTTTGGAAGTGGGAAAATCCTCGGCCGGCAGACTGGCGGTGAGCAGGCCGGCCCCGGCGAGGAGGGCGGTGTATTTGGCGAATTTTCGGTGCAGATTGCGATTTAGTTTGGTTATGGTTTTCATGTTCGTCTTGGTTGGTTAATGGGCCGGATCACGCGCAAAGGGTGGCGGCGGTTTCCAGCGGTTGGTTTGGGGTTTCAGGGTTCAAAATCAGGTGAGTTGTGGGTGAATAACCCGCCGGGGCCGGCGGGGTCAGGCCGGCGGTTGGGCCGTGGGGGGCGGTGGCCGTTTGGGGCGGGAGGCCCGTCAAAAAAAAAGGGGGCGGCCCGGCCCGTCCGTTCAGGGTTCCCGCCAGCCGGATGGCCTTGGCGAAGATGTCCTCGCGGAAGATTTTGGGGATGATCTCGCTATGCAGCGCGGGATTGGCCCCGTTGCCGCCCAGGTTGCGCACCAGGTCAAACACCCACTTGCCGGTGGCGCGCGTCGGGGCGCCGGCCTTCAGGGCGTCGTAGATCACAAAGTCCTTGATCATCCGCCGGCCGTGGCCGGATTCAAACGGGCCGACCAGCGCGTTGATGAGCAGCTTTTTGTCCACGTCAAAATAACAGGGCCGGGCCAGCATGCGGGCGAGTTCGGGCCGGTTTTCCGGCACGTCGCAAAACTGACAGGCTTCAATCAGCGCCACAATCATGCGCAGATGCTCCTCCTCGCGCTTTTCCGCGAATTCCTGGAGCACCAGCAGCACTTTCTCGGGATGATTGAATTCCACTTCGCTGGTGGGGGTGATCATCCAGCCCGTGCCGTCCATGGCGGCGGCGGAATTCCACGGCTCGGCCACGCAGTAGCCGTCCAGATGCCCGGCCCGGAGGGTGTCATGCATCAGCGCGGAGGGGATGACCACCACCCGCACGTCGTGGTCGGGATCAATGCCGCCACTCCGCAACCATTTGCGCAGGTTCCAATTCTGCGAGGAGAGTTCCTGCACCACGCCGAAGGTGAAATGCCGCCGGCCCTTGAGTTCCTGAATCACTTTGCCGAGCGAGGCGGCGTCCCGCACCCCGCGCTCCCAAAACTCCGCCGCCAGGGTGATGGCGCTGCCGTTGCGCCCCAGCAGCAGCCCGGCCAGGCACGAGCGCCGCACCACTCCGATGCCGCAGTATATCGAAAACAACATGCTGGCGTGGGCCGCCGCCGCATCCAGTTCCTCGTGGAGCAATTTTTCCCGGATCGTGGTCCAGCCCACTTCGCGCGACAGCCGGATGTCCAGGCCGCACTTGCGGAACAGCCCGAGTTCCTGGGCGGCGATCAGCACGGCGCAATCAATCGTCGCCGCATAGCCCACCCGCAGCACCGCCCGGCTGGTTTTCGACCGCCCTGTGATTTTGGTTTTGGCAAACCGCATGAGACGCAACGAGCAGCCACTGTGCCAGCCGGCCGCCGCCGCCCGACCAATTCAGCTTCAATTTCCATCACAGCAGCTTCAAGTTTTATTCATTTGCAGTTGCCAATTCCGGGCGGCCAAAACTATCCTGCCTTCCGGGCGGTGCCCCCGATTGTGAACACCACCATTGACACCCAGCAATTGCGGATTTATGTGACGCTGGCGCGGACTTTGAACATGAGCCGCGCCGCCGAGGAACTGCGTCTGACCCCCTCGGGCGTCAGCCACTGCCTGAAAACGCTGGAGGCGGACCTGGGCTGCCGGCTGTTCAACCGCAGTTCGCGCAAGTTCGAAATCTCCCCGGCCGGCCGTGAGTTTCTGGCCGACGCCGAGCGGATTCTCGAGCAAATGAAGACCGTGCGCGAGAAGATCAAAACCTGGAACGACTGGCGTCAGGGCCAGTTGTTCATCGGGGCCAACGGCACGGCCTGCCAGTTCCTGCTGCCGCCGGTGCTGCGGGAATTTCGCGAAAGTTTCCCGGCCTACACCATCAAGATCGAGCAATGCTCGTCCCGCCAGGCCATCGCGATGTTGATCGAGGGCAAACTGGATTTGGCGCTCCTGACCGAACCCACGGAACATTCGCCCCAGATCGAGTTCCACCAGATTGGCGAGGACGACCTGCAATTCATCGTCAATCCCCTGCATTCCTGGGCGGTCAAACGCAAGGTGCACCGCGAGGACATCCCCAATCGGAAACTGATCCTGCCCGAGCGCGGCGGCAACACCTACGCGCTGATCGAGGCCTATTTCCGGGGGGAAAACATCAGCATCCAACCCTTTATCGAAATCGCCAATGAGCAGGCGATCAAGGAATTCATCCGCCTCAACATGGGGGTGGGCATCCTGCCGCGCTGGATGGCGGCGGACGAACTGGCCCACGGTTCGCTGGTAGCCCTGCCGCTGGGGCGGCGGCGGTTGAAGCGGCGCTGGGGCGTCCTGCGGGCGGGCGAGCGGGAGCCGAATCTGGCGGAAAGCCTGTTCGCCAGCATCTCCCGCAGTGTGTTCCGCGCCCTGATTCAATCCTCAGAAGAATCGTGAATTCTTTGGTTAAGTGGAGTTATTTAACACCTTTGCCCATCACCGGTAACAGAATTCCTTATTGCACGTTTAAAGCGGGTGGGACAAACCGGTTCATCTTGATGCGAAAAATGTCTGTTTTTGTCCACCACATGTTGTTTTTTGCGCAGTCGCCGCCTGAGCCGTAACCCGGCAATTGAAAAAGAGCTTAACCGCAGATGGGCGCAGATGAACGCAGATGAGGAGTGATGGCAAAGCCCGAACAACCGAGGCGCCAACGGGTGCTCGGCCATAGCTGGACTGGATCCACTGTTCCGCTCAGTTTTCATCTTGCGTTCATCAGCGTTCATCTGCGGTTGAAATGCATCGTTCCGGCTTTGGGAGGCCAGGGAGCCGCTGGCGGCGTGCGGTGTCAGCCTTCCAGTGGCCAAAAAGCATCCTTTGGCTATCGCCCGGTCGGCGATTGTATTAATCTGCGAGCCAAGTTTATGTTATTGGCCCGGTTTTACCTTGCGTGGTGGCTGCTGGCCCTGTTGCCGGGGACGGCCGGCGCGGGTTATGTGCCGGCGCTGTTCACGCCGCCCGCGCCGCTGCGGGAATTTCGCGGCGCCTGGCTCTCCACCGTGGCCGCCGAGCCGTGGCCGTCCAAGCCGGGCCTGCCCGTGGCGCAGCAGAAAGCGGAACTCGTGGCGCTGCTCAACCAAGCGGCGCGACTCCGGCTCAACGCGGTCATCTTTCAGGTGCGGCCCTCCGCAGATGCGTTTTACGCGTCCACCCTCGAACCCTGGTCGGAATTTTTAATGGGGCGCATGGGCCAGGCGCCGCAGCCGTTTTATGATCCGCTGGCGCTGGCCATCAACGAAGCCCACCAGCGCGGCATGGAATTGCACGCCTGGTTCAATCCGTTCCGTGCCATTCATGCCAACGCCAAATCCCCGGCCGCCCCCAACCACTTTTCCCGCACCCACCCGGAATTGGTGCGCCGTTACGATGATGAGTTATGGCTGGACCCCGGCGAACCGGCCGTGCGCGAGCATGTCCTGAAAGTCGTGCTGGATGTGGTGAACCGTTACGACGTGGATGGGGTGCAGTTTGACGATTATTTCTATCCCTCCCCGGTGAAAGACGCCCGGGGCCGGGAATTGGATTTTCCCGACCAGGCCACCTGGGCCAAATACGGCCATGGCCTGGACCGCGCCACTTGGCGGCGGCAGAACATTAACCAACTCGTGCAAAGTGTTTATGCGGGCATCAAAGCGGTCAAGCCGTGGGTCCAATTTGGGATCAGTCCGCGCGGCATCTGGCGGCCGAATTATCCCGCGCAAATCCGGGGCTTTGACGCCTACGCCAATATTTACGCCGATTCGCGCCTGTGGCTGGCCAACGGTTGGGTGGATTATCTTTCGCCCCAGCTTTACTGGCCGGTGGCGAAGCCGGAGCAGAGTTTCCCGGCGCTGCTCGGCTGGTGGGCCTCGCAAAATTTCCACGGGCGCCACCTCTGGCCGGGCCTGGCCGATTATGAAACGGGCGGGCGGTTTGCGCCAGATGAGATTGCCCGGCAGATTGACGTGACTCGGCAGTTGCCCGACCGGGGGGCGATTCACTTTCATTTGCGCAATCTGGCCGAGAACCGGGGGCTCAACGAATCCGTCCGCATCAAATACACGGAAGGCGCGCTGGTGCCGGCCTCGCCCTGGCTGGATGCCGTCCCGCCGGAGAAACCCCGGATGATGGTCACCCCGCAGCCCTGGGGGGTGCTGGCTTTCTGGGACACCGGCGGCGGAAAACCCGTGCGGAACTGGGTGTTACAATCCCGCACCAACGGGGTCTGGCACACGGAAATTCTGCCGGCATGGCGGACCCAGTGGCGTTTCAACAATCCCGGGCCCGAGGCGGTGGCGGTGAGTGCGGCGGACCGGTTGGGGAACCTGAGCAAGCCGGCGGGCATGGTGCGGCGGTAATTCCAGCATTATTTGCGTGCCAGCCGCAGATAGATGCCCCCGAGCAAAGCCGCAATGACCAGCGCCCAGACGATCCAAAAGGAAACGATGTCAAAGGCAATGGCCAGCGCGACCAGCAGAACCGCCCCACCAATGCCCAGGCCAATATAAAGCGCCGGAGATTCCTTATGTTTGAACGGCCGTGACTCGATCACCACGGGGATGTAGCCCGTACCACACTCCGTGCATTTCAATCCGTGCCGGACCTCAACATCGTTGCCCGTATTCGCGGCTCCGCATTTGGGACAGGGATATTTTTTCATCTTTCGCTTTTCGGATGCCAGTTTGGCGGTCGCTGCGGCGCGGATCCAGAACTATTTTTCCGTATTGGCCCGGATGTGCATAATCTGCCCGATTAAGAACAGCCAGGAAGCTATCGCCATAAATCCCGCCGCCCAAAAAAACGCGGCATTTGGACTATTGCCCTCCATGCCTATTAAGCCAATCAGGATGGCTATCCCGCCAATCAACCCGCAAGCACAGGCCAAAAAAGTCAGCGTATCCGCATGCCCCCGGAGTCTCATTACCCGCCGCTTTAACGCTGCTTCTGGCGACAAAACCTCGGGTGCCAGCTCAGGAGCCGGTGGTGATGGTGGCGGCGGATCCACTGCGAAGGGTCGCTCTGGTTTGGTTGCCATCGCCTTGATCGGCTTCGGAAAGAATTGCTGCTGACAGACCGGGCAGGAAACCTCCTGAAATTCAAGTTCTGATTCCCCATCCAGTGAATGACCGCATCCCGGACAATCAAATTTGATGATCATATTTTGCCTGCGAAATGGTATAATGGTTTTGGCGGGGCTGTAAGCCGAATTCTGTCTGCCCCGGCTCGCGCCGGGGGAGAGAATCATTTGTCTCAGCAGCCGATACCCGGAATCCGTTGCACTTTCGCGCAACTGGGAGCGGGCCGCTCCAGAATTCCCTATTTGGCCTTGCACCGGACGGGGTTTTCCGTGCCGCGTTGCTTGCGCTTCGCGCGGTGCGCTCTTACCGCACCTTTTCACCCTTACCCCCGGACTTGCGCCCGGGGGCGGTTTAATTTTCTGTGGCACTTTCCGTCAAAAAGCCTTCCAGCTTTCCGCCCGCGTGTATCCGGGAATCGAGTCCCCGGTTACGCGGCGTCCTGTCCTGTGGTGTTCGGACTTTCCTCCCCCAGCCGAAGCCGGGAGCGATTCTCCGCCCCGCCAAAACCACCCACAATTTATTCCATGCTCGCCCCCATATCAATGCCGGAGGCGTTCAAAATCTATTCCGACAAAACGCTGCCCGTAGAGGGGCCCGGCTTTGAACCAACGGGAATAATGCCTTCGCAAGCCGGCAGTGGAATAAAAGGTCACGGGGTGCCGGCCACCCAATTAGCCGGCACCCCGCTTTGCCCGAACAGGTCCCACAACCTGTTCAAATTCTCATGGATAGACCAATTCGTAATATTCCGCCGGCTGGGTCGGATTGATCGTCTGGGTGGTTTGATTGACGGTCGCCGAGCCGGGGACGGTGGTCCAGTCGTTGGGGTTGGCGCTGACGCCTTCGGCCAGGTGATTCGTTTGCACGAGCAGGCGCCAGCCGGTGTGATCGGCCGGCCAGTTCAAAGTCAGGATGCCGCCGGTCACGCTGACCGTGATGTTAGTGGGATTGGGGTTCACCGTCTGGGCCGGAATCACGGCGATGCTCCCGTTGACCGCCAGGCTGTTGGTCCAACCCAGGCCCGGGCCCAGGGGCGGCAGGTTGACGGTGGCGAAACTGCCGATGTAGAAGCTCGCGGAGCCGGCTTTGAACAGTTGGAACGTGTCGCCCGCCTTGAAGGGCGCATCCCCGGCGTTGGTAATCACCGTCAGCGTGCCGCCGTAGCCAATGGCGGTGGCGATCACTTGGTCGCTCACGTCCTGGTTATGCGAGGCGGTCAGGAGTGTGGTGCTGCCGGCGTTCAAGGTCAGACTGCTCAGGGTCAGGACGGTGCCTGCGGCACTGGCGCCCTTGCCGGGAATCAGGCTGCCGCCCGCCTGAATCGTCACCGTGCCCAGCGTTCCACTGCCGCCCAGCACGGCCCCGTTCAAAACGGTCACGGCGCTCGCTGCGGGGATGGAGCCGCTGACCAGCAGCGTGCCGTTGCTAACCACCGTTGGGCCGGCATAGGTATTGGCCGCCGTGAGCTTGACCGTGCCGGTGTGCGTCGCATCGCCCACGGTCACCCCCGCCGTGGTGTCCGTCCCGTTTTTCCAGAGGCCGCCCGAGAAGTCCACTTCGCCGCCGGCGGTCGCCACGAGCGTCACGCTCTTGCCCCGGTTGGCCGTCCAGCCGAGGAGGATCGGGTTGGCATAGGTGTTGATGCCGCTGGTGTTCTGGCCGCCAATCGTGAACACCCCGCTGTTGGTGAAGCCGACATCGCCGTCCGCCACATTATTCGTGTTGATGGCATTAAGGGTGATCCCGCCGTTGGGATGGGCGGCATCCCCCAGATAGATGGCGGCGTTAAGGCTGTTGTTGGTGGCGGTCAGCGTCCCGGGGGTGCGCGAATAGGCGGCTCCTTGCAGGCCGTTGGTGACCGCCCCGAGCACGAGCCAGCTCTGGCCCAGGCCGGCGCCGGCGTTATAGTTGGTCACCGCATTATTGTTGTCCAACACCAGCGCCCCGTTTACGACGGTGAATTTGTAACCATCCGCCGCGCCGGTTTTCACCGTTTCCCCCTGCAACGCGACGGTCGTGCCGTTTTCCACAAACAGGTTCAACTCGCCGTTGGCAGTGTTCGCCAGGTTGCCTGTGACCGTCGCATTGCCCCCGCCGGTCAGGAAAAGGTCTTCACCATAGTTACCCGAGGTGATCGAGGCGATGGTCACCCCCGGGCCGGCCGCCGGGGTGTTGATCGTGAAGTCGAAATAGGGGGCGTGATTGGTGCTGGACAGCGCGATGGCCCCCAACCCGAGCGTATAAGTGCCGTTGCCCGTCACGCTGAGCGACTGGTTTTGGTTGGCCGGGAAGTTCAGCGCGTTCGTCAGCAACAACGTCTGACCGGTCGCCCCGGTGAGGGGGTTCACGGCGAAGGCCGGGGCGTTGGACACCGTCAGGCCCGGGGTGGCAAACAGACCGCTGACATCCGACCGCAGTTGCAGCGTGGCCCCGTCGGCCAGCGTCAGGGCGGCCGCCTTGAGGGCGTTGGTGTTGGCCAGTTGCAGGAGGCCGCCGCCATTGACCGTCACGGGTCCGGTGAAGGTGTTGCTGCCCCCCAGCGTCAGCGTGTTGCTGCCGGTCTCATTCAGTCCGCCCGTGCCGGAGATGCCGTTGTTCAGCACGAGGTTGTTGGACACCAGGGCAAAGGTCGGCACGCCACTGAGAATCACCGGCACATTCAGCGTCTGCACCTGGGCGGAATTATTCGTCACCCCGCCGGCCATCGTAAGGGTGTTGGCGGCGCTGGTGAGGTTGAAGGCCCCCGCCGTGGCGGCGAACGTCAGTCCCGCCACCGTGTAATTGGTTTCCAAATTGGCCGTCAACTGCCGGGTTCCGTCAAAGGTCACCAGATCGCCCGTGCCCGGCACAAATCCGCTCACCCAGTTCGCCGCCGCGCCCCAGTTGTTGTTCGGGGTGGCGTTGCCGTTCCAGACTTCCGAGGCGCTGATGATGGTGAGGGGGAGCGGCGCCGTATTAACGTTGTTGCCGCTGTCCACCACCGTCACCGTCAGGGTTTGCACGCCCAGCGCGGGGGCGGGCCCCACCAGGACGCTGTTCGTGAACAGGCTCGTGCCGTTCGACGCGATGAGCGGAACGGAGGCCGGGCCGCCAATCGCCGTGGCATTGACCGTCACCCCCGTCCGGGAATTGATCGTATAGCCCGTCGAGGTGGCGTTGACCGTGAGCGTCACCACTTGATCGTGCGCCGCCGGATTCGGATTGGCCGTCGCCGAAGCGATGGCCACCGGTGAGTAGTGCAGCGACACATAATTGTTCCAGGTGGAAACACTGAAATTGGCCGCATTGGCCGGCTTCGTCCCGAGCCAGAGGGGCGCCCGGGCAAAACTCCCGGTGATGCCACCGGTCTCATTTGTGATGAGGATGTAATCCGCCGTCGAATCCAGAGTGGCAGTGTTGGTGAGGATGATGCCGACGCCGGCTCCGTTTACGGACAGGACACTGGCCGCCCCATTCAGGACGAGCTGATCGTTTCCGCTATTATAGGTTCCCGTCAGGAAGAAATTCGCCGACGCTCCGGGGTTGTAAACCAGATTGCCGTTCAACGTCGTGGTAGCGCCGTTGGGTAGCGTCTGCCCGCCGCCGTTCACGGTCACGTTCCCCGCGATGTCACCGCCGCCGCTCAGCGTGGCGTTGGACAACACCAGCACGCTGCCGGTGCCGGTGCCGCTGCCCGTGGGGTTGCTAACCAACAGGGTGCCGTTACTGACGGTGGTGTTGCCGGTGTAGGTGTTGGCCCCCGCCAGGTTGAGCACGCCGGTGCCGCTCACCAACAGATTCCCCGCGCCGGAGAGGGCGCCGCTCAAAGTAATGGCAAACGGATTCGCATTGTTGTCCGCCGTTTGAAAGGTCGTGGCGTTGGTGCCGGCCGAGGTCAGCGTGATCGGCGCGGTGGAGGACCAATTGGCCAGGGCCCCGACGATGCCGTTGCTCAACGAAGCATACACCGTGGGACCCGGGTCATTGATGACCAATCCCACACTGCCGAGATAAAGTGCGGCCCCGCCCGAAAGGGTCAGGGTGTTGGTGGGATTCGTCGTATTCCCCACCGAATTCAGCGTAACGCCCGTGAGCATCGTCGTGCCGCCGCTGATCGCCACGCCCGTCGTCGTCCCCGCGACATTCCCCGACAGCAAACCGTCCGAACCCAAATACGTGAGCGAACCGCCCAACACGGACAGGAAACCGCCCCGTTCGCTGGCCCCGTTACCCACGATGAACGCGCCGGAGGAGGAGGAGTTGCCAATGGTCAAAGATCCGCCAAACAGGTTCATATTGCCGCCGGAAGCCGTGTCCTGAACAACGACGCTCGTGGCGGTGACGGTCCCATTGCTGATGATCAACCCCACCGCCGTATTGGGCCCCAGCGCCCCATTGTCCTTGTAATCATTAAATGTTCCCAACCCCACCGTCCCGGTGGTGTCAATAATCAGATGTCCCGCCGTGTTGCCGCCCGAGCCCAGATTCACCGTGGTGAACGTCGCCGAGGCGGTTCCGGTGAGGTTCAGGCTGGCCCCGGTGGAGCCGCCCGCATTGCCAATGGACACCGTGCCGGCCGTAATCGTGCCGCCATTGACCGTAAGGGTGGCCGCCCCACCGCCATTGCCCAGGGTGACGGTGCTGCTGGATGACCCAAACGTTCCGCCTTCAACGACCAGTGTACCGCTGCTGTCCACCGTGGTGTTACCGGTGTAGTTGGCATTGGAGAAGGTCAGGGTGCCCGTCCCGTTGGCCACCAGTGAACCGCTCCCGCTCAAGTTCCCGCCGTAAGCCGCGGAAATGTTGTTGCCGCCCACCGTCAGCGTCACCGCGCCGCCATCCGACGCCGTCAGACTCAAATTCTGTGCGCTGTTGTTGCCCGTCAATTCGGCCAGCGTCGCCGCCGTGATGCCCCCGCCGACCGTCAAGGTGCCGGTGTTATAAACCAGGATGCTGTCCGCCAATGCGAGTGGATTTCCCAATTGCAGCGTGCCATTGGCAATGACCGTCGTGCCATTGAAGCCATCCGAACCGCCCAGCACCACGGTGCCGGGGTTCGGGGCCAGACTGTTCACCACGAGGTTGTTCGTGCTGGTGTTGCCCGCCGAGGTGATGTTCCCGTTGATCGTGAATGTCGCGCCGTTGGCCGCGTCAATCAGGGCGTTGGTGCCCACGTTGCCGGAGATCGGCCCGATGCCGATCCCGCGCTCGGAACTCAGGGTGAAACTGGCGTTGCCCAGCAGATCGCCGCCATTCAGAATGACGTTGTTCGCCGTGGGTACGGACGGCACCAAGCCCAGGTTGCCCGGGTCGGTGCCGGCATTCGAACCATCCGCCGAAATACTCAGCACCCCCGCATTGACCGTAGTGCCGCCGGCGTAGGTGTTGTTGTTGTTCAGCGTCAAGGTGCCCGTGCCATTTGCCACCAAGCCGCCCGCGCCGCTGATGATTCCGCCCAAGGTCACGTTGTTGCCGTTGTTATTCACGGTGGCCGGATTCAGCAGGCTGAAATTATTGGCCAGGTTCAGCGCCGCGCCCGCCACCAGCGTGCCGTTGCCCGCCACACTCACATCCCCCGCGCCCAACGCGCGGTTGTTGCCCACTTGCAGAATGCCGCCGCCGTTCAATACGGTCCCCACGCTGCCGGCCGACGGCCCGTAACTGTTCACCCCGGTCAGCACGGTCGTGCCGGGGCCGGTGATGGTGAGTTCCTCGGTGCCACCGGTGGTGCTGATGTTCCCGGAAATCGCCAGGGCATCGTTGGTGTTCACGGAAATCACCGCGTTGTCATTCAACGCCACGGCCGTTTGAATGGCATTCGCCGTGCCGCCGGTCACCTCGACCGTGGCCCCGGAACCCTTGTTGTCCAGCGTCAGGGTGTCGCCCCCGGCGATTACAAATGAGTTGTTGTTGGTCAGGAGCAGCGAGCCCAGGCTTTCATTGGCATTCAGCGTGACCGTGCGCAGGACTGAGCCCACCCCCAGCGTGGCGGCATCGCCAGCCGTCCCGGGCACTTTCGGATTGGTGCTCCAGTTCGCGGGCACCGTCCAATTGCCATTGCCATCCGTGATCCAGGCGCCCAAGGTCGAACCGGTGGGACTGACGGTTAAAATCACCTGATTGCCACTGACGGAGATGACCCCGTCATTCCCCAGCACAATGCCGTTCCCGCCCGTATAAACCGGATTGCCGGCCGGCGTCCCGGTGATGGCCGGGGCGGTGATCAGGGTGTAAACGCCCACCCCCAGGGCCGGCCCCGGCACCACCACGTCCAGGGGGTTGTTGTTAAAATTCAGGGTTCCCTGCGACAACAGCAGGGCCGGATGCGTGCTGTCCGTGCCGGAGGCACCGCCGCCCCAAGTCAGGGTGAGGGTCTGCGAACCCAGATCAAACGTCTGGCCCGCAGCCACCACCAGGTTGGCCGCCGTCGCGCCGCTGGTCGTCCCGGTGCCGCTGGCTTTCAAGGAGGCGCTGCCGAGCGCATAGCCGTTGCCCGTGGCGGAAACATCGAAGGTCCCACCCGCGCCCAGAATGAGATTCTGGCCGGCCAGCGCGCCGCTGGTCAACGCCAGCGTCCCGCCATTGATGGTCGTGTTGCCAGTGTAAGTGGGAACGGCACCCAGCGTCAATTTGCCGCCCCCCACTGAATCATTGACCGTCAGGGAGCCGCCGCTGCTGCTCAGGGCCGTGGCCAATGTGATGCTTTGGCCGGCCGTGTCCAGGCTCACCGGCTGATTGGCCGCCGTGCTGAAACGACTGGAATAATCATTCTGGTTGGCGGCCGAGTAACGCAGGGTGCCCCCGCCGAAAACAATGCTGCCCGCCGCCGTGGCCGTGCCGAAGGGCCCGCTGGTGCCCGAAATTTCCGCCGCCCCGGCGGTGAGAATGCCGCCGTTGATCGCCGTCGTACCGGTATAAAGGTTCGCCCCGGTTAAAATCTCCGTGCCGGTGCCGATCTTGGTCAGCGATAACGCACCATCATTGACAATGATGCCGCTGAACGTGCCGCCCGCATTGCCGCCGCCCACGGTCAACGTCACGGCGGTGGCGGAGGAATTTGTCACCATGGTGAGGTTGACCGTGTTGGCCCCCGATAAACCGCCGATGGAGTCACTGTGCCCGTTTAAATTCAAAATGGCGTTGGTGGCGACATTGTTGAAAGTCACGCTGCTGGTGCCGGGGATCGCATTGGCGGTGCCAAGCATGAGGGTGCCCGCCGAAATCGTGGTCGCGCCGGTGTAGGTGTTCACGGCGGAAAGCTCCAGCCCGGAGGTGCCGCTGTTCTGAATCACGGCGGCATTGGGTCCCACCACCCCGGTGAGGTTCACGCCCGGACTGGCATTGCCCGCCCCCTTGTTTTGCAGGGTGATCAGGCTGCTCCCGGCGCCGCCGATGCTGTCGTTCACCGTGATCACCTTGCCGCCGGTGTAGTTTTGCAGCAAAATTATATTTTGCGGCGTCAGCGCGGTGATGGTGGAGGTGCCCAGGGTGCCGATAACGTCGCTGGGTTGCGTGGAGCCGGTTTCATAAATATCCAGATCCGTGTTTTGAATGAGGATGTTCGGGTAAAAATCAATCGCCCCGCTGGAGGTCGAACCAATGAAAGCATTATTATCGGCCGCCGGGTTCGCGGCGCCACCCGTGTTGTCGAGGAGCAGGGCGTTCGTGCCATTGGCATTGATGATGAAGGCGCGCGCCGAGCCATTGGGATTCCGCACCACGCCGATGGTTTCAGGAACGTCCAGGGTCAGCGTGACGGCCGCT
>Ga0302201_10001955_pt1 | contig 16925 bp, 29 predicted proteins | sample II_Bog_N3_2_FD_194586 | JGI IMG/M metagenome (GOLD analysis project Ga0302201, IMG submission 194586) | Peat permafrost microbial communities from Stordalen Mire near Abisko, Sweden - II_Bog_N3_2 | ecosystem: Environmental > Terrestrial > Soil > Wetlands > Peat | place: Sweden: Abisko... | reverse complement strand
ACAAACACAATCATCATGGTGGTCGTCGGCATTTTAGTTGCCGTGCTGTTCCTTGGCCGCAAAAAGTAAAACGCTATGCGCCTCGACACTCGCGAAGGTTGCGCCCCGCGCACTTATGCCCGTCTGCCCGGACAGGACATCGCCGCCCTGCGGTGTCACATCGGCAGCGTCAGCGTCAACTCATCCTCGCCCACCGATGGCGGCAACGCCAGCGGCGGGACGATTGGCCCGGTAACACTTGGCGCAATCTACAACGAAACCGGCAGCGGCAGCATCGCCACCGGCGTTTCGACAAACACGCTGCTGATGCTGGCGGCAGCGGCGGCGGCAATCTGGTTTTTCTTTCTCCGTAAAAAGTAGCCTATGAAACTGATTAGTCTTGAAGGTTGCGAGCGGGTTTATCCCCGCCTACCCGGCGCGGATTTTTCCGCGTTGCGTTGTTATTCTGCCGGCGGCATTTCCGGCGGCGGCACCGCTGACACGAGCAGCAGCACAGGCGAAGGTTCCACCACGGGCGCAGGCTCGCCGCAGAGCATCGGCCCAAGCTCGCCGGTCAATGCCGGCACCAATCAAGTCACCACGACCAAAGGCGCGGTTAGTTTGACCACGAACGAAACGACCGATCCGGCGGCGTTCTCAACTATCGCGTCCGTCGTCAACGCCGCGCTCGGCACGACGGGCCAGACGCAACAGGCGATTCAGGACAGCCAAAATTCCAACAATGACGCGCTCAACTCCATTCTCGGCCAAGTGGTTTCCGCCGACCAAGCCATTGCTGCCTCGACTTCCAGCGGCGGTGTCACCACGGCCATGAGCAGCGCCACGAAACTTTCCCTCATCGGTTTGGCCGGTTTTCTCGGCTGGCTGATGTTCCGCAAAAAATCCGCTTAATTTTATGGCCACAAACGCAACCCCGCTGGCGGCGCAAACGGTCACAGTTCCCGCCGCCCTTTCCGCCACCGCTCCGGGTATTTACAAGCTGCAACTCGCCGGGCAGGTGCTCGTGTGCCGCGCCAGCACGGCCCCGCTGCAATGCAAGCTCGACGCCGGCTCATTCTTTCCCATTGAGGCGGGCTTTGTCATTCCCGGCCCGGCCAGCGGGTTTTCCGCCATCACCCTGCAAAACACCACAGCTTCACCCATCGTCATCACGCTTTACGCGGGCGAACTCGGCATCAACGTAATTCCGAACAATTACGCGAAGGTGTTTCCGACCTACACCAAAGGCACGGACTTAACCGGCGGGACGCAACTCGCGGCGGGCGGCGTGGCGGTGTTCAATGGTCGCGACGCTTTGAACGGCGCGGCGGGCGCACGGAAACAGATCACGGTGCAAAACTGCGACGCCAACGGCAACGCGCTCACGGTGCAAGGTGACAACGGCGTGGCGCTGGCCTTACTCGCCGCCGGCTCGCCGCCGTGGACGATTGAGGACGCCGGCAGCGTCACCCTGAAAAACAACACCGCCGGCATCATCACCCGCGTCATCGTCGGCGAAGTGTTCTACACCGCATGATGCCGCAAATAAATTGTGAGGCAGTGGCCGTGATGTTCGACGCGGGCGGCGCGGCTTTGAATTTACAGGCGGGCAACCTGCCCGTTGACGACAACAACCAAGTTCCCATTGACGACAATGCAAAAGCTCCCATTGATTAAATTTCTCACCGTCGCCGTCGCCGCGCTCATGCTCGGCGTGACTGTCCAGGCGCAGACGAACGCGACGTATCTCAACCTCCGCTCCATGCCGACCACCACGCCCGGCAGTTTGGATTACGCGATTTTTGGCCACGCCAGCGGCACCAATCTGTTTTGGTATCGCGATTACTGGTCTGACATTTACGCGAACTTCACCAACACGCCCGCCGGTCAAGCCATGCTCGCCGCGAGCGCAACGAACGCGGCAAATATCGCCGCCAACGGCGCGGCCAACCTTGTCACGAGCAATGGGCTTGCCGCCGAAACCGCCGCTCGCATCGTCACCAGCAACGCCCTTGCCAGCGCGGTCAGCGCGGCCAGCGCACAGGCAACAACGGTCAGCAATAGCGTCAATTTCAAGCTGGCGGGCTATTACGGAACGAATAACGCGGCGGGCTATCAAACCGCCGCGCAAGTGTCGGCGACGGCGGCAGCGGCAGCGGCAGCGGCAGCGGCGGGCATCGTGTCGAGCAACGGCGCGGCGGCGTTCGGATCGATCATTTCGTCCAACACGCTTTACAACGTGTTCGACAACGGGCAGGCAACCGCCAAGACGGTGAACCTCGGCACCGCCTCAATGCAGACGGTGGAATTCACCAACGTCAGCGGCAACTCGGTTTTGAGTCTCACGGGCTATGCCGCCGGCCAGAATGTCACCATCGTCTGTTTCAACAATACTGGATCGGCTTTGACCATGACTTTGCCGGTGGGCATCAAAAACCTTGTGGCCAGCGCGGCAACGCTGGCGAACATCCCGACCGCCGGCGTCGTCGTGTTCAACATCCTTTCCACGACCACCGGCGCCGCCGGCGCGGCCATGTCCTATTCGCGCTCTTACTAATACGGCGCATGAAAAAACTTTTCTTCAGTCTGTGCCTGTTGTTTCCGGTGGTGGCGTTCGCGCTCCTCAACAATGCGCCGTTGCCGTTTAACCTGGTGAACGCCGGGTATCTTGGCGCGACGACCTACAAGGACGGCCAAAGTCAAATGATGGTTGGCCAGTCTGACGGGCAGGGCGGATTTGTGGCGCAGCCCGTCACACCAACATCGTTTTTCGGAAACAATTTCACCGGCAACCTGACAAACATTATTTGGGTTTCGCGCATCATCACAACCAACGTCATTGTCGCCGAAAACGTCACCAACTGCGCGACGGTGTCAGCTTACGGAGCACCAACGAACATGGCCGGCTACCCCAATTTTTCCGGCACTTATCCGTTTTTGGGCATCGGCACCAATGTTCCCGGCGTCGGCTCGCCGTTCTACCCCGAACAATGGATTTTTGGCGGCACCAACTTTAATTTTCTCGCGCCAGACGTTCCGCGCTATGGCCAGAACAGCCAGATTTTAATCTCTGGCCTGCCCAGTGCCGAACCGTTTTTTATTTGTTCCGGCACTTGGAATAACTTGAACGGCGACAGCATTTCCGCCGTGGCGTTTGATGACGGAGTCGGCGACGAAACCAGCGGCAACTTTGCCACGGTCACACTTTCAATCGCGACGAACTATCTCCAAGGCGTCAACGTCACCACGGTTTATGACGGCATGGTGATTAGCAATTCAGTTTTCACGACGCCGACGAGCATCCTTGTCACCAACGGCGACGCCAGCGGTTTAATCAACCTACCCAGCGGCCTCGGCGCGGGCGTCTCCAATGTCACCTTTACCATCACGCAAGGCGCGGCGGGCAGTCCGCCAACGGCTACCGGCATGATCACCAACGGAACGCTTGTCGGCGTCTGGCAAATCCCTTCGGTCACGCCGACCACGAACGCCGTTTATCCCACGCCGATTTTGACGCTGCTCGATACCAACCCGATTGTTTATACGGGCAGCAACTATCTTGGCTGCTTCACCAATGTTTATGCGTTCACCATCAACACGCCATTAGCCAACGGCGCAAGCCAGATTGACCCCGCCGCGCTTCATATTGTCGAAAATCTTTATGCCAGCTATGACAACACGAACTTTTTTATTGTCACCAACAACCCTTGCAACCTGTTCACCAACGCCGGGATTTATTTAAGCGTCGTCGGCCAGTCCGGCACCAATTACGGTGAAGTCGTCATTCAAGGGATGCTCAACTGGCAATACGCTGGCACGACTTACGATCTGCGCGGCACGCCGGTTTTAGTGGCGGACGGCGGCAACGGTTTTCAGGTGGTCAATTACGAAACTGTGGCGGCGATGATTGGCAACGCCGGCAGCGCACTCCAAGCCAACGGCCTCACGTTCAAGTCATACAACATGAATGTGCTTCAGTTCGCGGTGAACCCGTTGATTGGGCCAACCAATATCAGCCTGACGGTCAACAGCACCAACTTTGTCGTCAGCACGACAACGAATCAGGCCGCGCTTTATCCGCTGCTAGGCTTGCTGGTCAATACCAATCTGGTCAACACGAACGGGTGGTATTTTGTCAACGCCACCAACTACGTCACCGCGACGAACGGCGGGACGGTTTCATTTTCCATGCCTCGCGCGCTCGTCGGCAATTACGGCTTTTTTCATCTGGCGCAATACAGCGGAAGCACGATTTACGCGGTGTCACCGTTCGTAGCGCAAGGCGGTTTGGTGTTCGTCACCAACACCATCACCACGGCGACAAATACAACGCTCGGCTTTGGGGCTGGCCTGATGGCGTGTGACACCAAATTTGTTTATTTGAGCCTCGGCACGAATCAATGGGGGCGCATCCCCATCCCAACGAACACTTGGTAAATTTATGGATCAAGCCACCATCAACAGCTATCAGGCCATTGACCCCTCGACGGGTGTCATGGGCACGGTCTATGCCGGCATCTTGGCGCAACACGGCCAGTCCGCCGCCGATGCTTGCGCGTCCGCCGCGCTGTCCGGCTCAGAGCAAAATATCAACGCCGTGCTCGCCCTCTACGAAGGCACCGCGACGCCCACCGTCGCCGTCCCGCTGGCCGACACCTCGACGGCGGACGCGCTGGCAACGCAGCTCGAAACCAACCCACTAGCCGCGCCGCTGGCCGGCGCGGAAACCATCGCGTCAAACTCGCTGCTCGACTTTATCAAGTCGCCGTCTGTCCTGCTGATTCTCGGCTTGGCCGCGTTTTTCTTTTTGTTCGACGGCCTGAATGTGCTGCGCGGCCTCGTCAAAAAAACCACCCCATGACCATCCCTGAAATTTTGGAATTTATTTTACTGCCCGCCGTTGGCTGGCTGCTGATGAACTCGAACGCCAACCAGCGCCGGCTCACCCGCATTGAAACTTTGCTGGAAACCTTCCTGCAAGATCACAAACACAAAAACGAAAACAACTAAACTATGAAACAACTATTCTACATCCTTTTAGTCATCGGCGCGGTCTTGGCAATCCCCCTGGTCAGTCACGCGCAAACCAACAACGCCCCGGCTTTGTCACAGGCACAGGTTCAACAGGTCAACGCCTTCGTTGACGGCCTGTTGCCGCTCATCCCGGAGCGCGACATTCCCATTGCGGGAAAAATCATCGGATACCTCGGCTTGCTCGCCGTGGCGGGCCGGTTCCTGAAAGCCTATCTCGTGACTGGCAATTTTGGCGATGCGCTTTGGCATTTCGTGGCGGGCATCTTTTTTAATCACACGCCAACGCCGCCAGACCAGTCACAAATGAGTCAGGGCGCGGGCGCAAGCAAGTTGCGCGGCGGGAGCGGCCTGCCTTTGCTCCTCGCGATGCTGTTGCCTGTGCTGATGTTCGCCGCGCCGTGTCACGCGCAGACGAACGCGCCGGCAGTCATCGTCACAAATAGCGTCCTGCACGATTTGAGTCTGACCGCGCAAGACTTCGCGACGTATATCAAGCTGATGCCGTTCACGACCAATAGCGCAGTCACCTTGCGCCTTGGCGCGGGCGAAAACACGTCCACACATGAATTGGTCGAGGCCGCAACGCTGACCGTGCCGATTTCGGCCAACGCGGGCGTGGGCATCATTGGCGCTCACCTCGGCAATGAATGGCTAGAGGGCGGATTAAGTCTGTCCTTCGGCACGACCAACACCCTGCCCGTCCTTGGCGATGTCGCCATGTTTGCCGGCGATGGCGTGGTTTATGATTTCATCACGCGAGCACCGGCCAACTACGCTTTTGCGGGCATGGAAAAAGATTGGGTGATTTCGCCAAAATTGAATTTTGGCATTGGTGGTGTGACGGCCAACACGAGCACCCGCAGCGGCGTTGATCTGCTTGGCGGGTTTCACTTCACTTTCAAACTTTGAACAATGAAAACTTGGAAGTCTAAAAAAACCGTCGTGCGTTCGTCCAAGTCTGGCCACTTCGCCCGCAAAGGTTGGGGGAAGGCCTACAAGCGCGAGCGCGTCCGCCAGTGGCACGAAACACTTTTCCACGGCGTTTAATCCTTCGCGGCGGCGTGGTTTCCCGCCGCGCTACCCCCGCCGCCCGGCGTTTATTTGTTCCGCCGGGCGGCCTTTGAATCATGGAACTTTTTACCATCCCGGCCCCGGTTGCGCTCGACTGGCTGCAAGGCAAAGGCGGCAGCGCGGAAATCCTCGCCGCTCGCGATCTGGCCAAGGATGTTGTTTTCGTTTGGGACTTGGAAAGTCTCGCCGGCTACCGCCCGTTCCTGAAGGGCTGTTGCGAATTCGCCCGGAGCGGATCAGTGGCGATGGTTGCCCGGACGAAAAACCCCGTCGTCAAACATCACATGGAAAAGTGGGGCGCAAAATCATTACTAACCGAACGGTGGGCCAATGGTGAAGTCTGGCACCGGATACTTTTGATGCCCGCCGATTGGCAACGGTGGACGGGTAAGCTCGCCGCATGAAGCTGGCCAACGCCATCGCCGAAACGAACGCCCGGAACTTCCGCGAGTTGCGCCGGCTGAAGTTTGAGGCGCGGATTTTGCGGGCGATACTCACCGCGCCAGAGAAAAAGGAAATCCGCTTTCGCCCCCTTCCCATCTGCCACGGCACCTCATCAAAACGCCTGTAATCAAATCCTAGCGCGTTTTTTTCTCGCTGTTTTGGTGCAAATCGAAAAACACCGCGTCGGGAATTTTATCGCCGGGCTGGCCGGCGGCGGGCGCATAGAAAGTTTGGCTCTGTGGAAAAAGGTTCGTCGCATCGCTCGCCGGCTCCGCGTAGAAAACCGCCGTCGCCCGTTTGCCCATGTTGTAAAACGGGATGCCCGCGATTTTGAACCGATCACCGCGAAAGGTTTCAATCTCCGTCGTGCAAGGCGATTGGCCGACATATTGCCGCGCCTTGCGGGACGCCTCTGGATAAGAACCGAGGCCAAGATAAATCCGCGCCCCCGGCGGATCGGTTTCAATGCGGACGGTTTTGGTGGTTTTGGTTTTCGGCGTGGCGCAACCGGCGACGGCGACAACACAGAGCAGGGCGAGCAATCGAATCATGTTTTCAAGATGCCAAATTCCAAAAAAGCCCGCAATCGCCATTTACCGGCGCGTAGTAGTGCGACATCAAAATCTTTTCGCTGTTACCGAGCCGCAATGCCACCTTGGCGGCGTCCTGATGCAGGGCGAGCAGATATGACGCCGCCGTGTGGCGTAGCAAGTCCTGCGGCCAGCGGTTAAGGCCAAGCACCCGCCGCGCCTTCACCCGCCAGCGGTCAACTGTCGAGTTGCACGGTGCCACCGCGCCGCGCTGTAAAGGATGTTTCCGCAACGCAGCCAGCGCAACCGGTTCCAATGTGACCAGCCGGCGGCGACGGGTTTTCCCTTCGACTGTGACCTTGCCGGCGTCGAGGTTGATTTGTGACCAATCGAGCCGCGTGATTTCCTCCGGCCTGATGCCGGCGAACATCCCCAGCACGACATAGGGCTTCATCACCGTTGGCGTCGCGGCCAGCAAAGCGCGTGACTGTCCAGGCGTGAGAATCAGCGGCGGCTTGGGGTCAACGGTGACACGCTCAATCCGATCACAGGGATTGGCCACAATCAGGCCGCGCCGAACCGCGAAGGCGAAAAGGGTTGAAATCCGGTTAAGCCACGTCTGGCGAGTCACCGCAGCGGGATAGCGCGAAATCCAGTCCTCGACGTGTGAAAAAGTGAAATCAGAAATTGCCGTTTGCTCCCTGCCCTTGGCAAACTGCCGAAGATAATAGCCCAAAGATTTGACGTAACGCTCGCGCCGGTTTGCGTTCCGTTTGGCCGTCAGTAAATCGTCAATGCAACCGGACAGGCCGTCGAAACTCCCGATTTTCGGGAGGGTCGTTTGCGTTTCCTTTTGTTCCGCGATGGCCGATAAAATCAGGCACCGCCCCGCTACCTTGCACCTTGCCAGCAACATTTGCCATGTTACCGGCGCGGACGGTCAACCTCAATCCGCCCGAACACCTTGCCAAGGTGAACGTCGAGGGTTCAAATCCCTTCGCTCGCTCCATTTCTTTTTGGAGTCTCGCAGTCCGTTTGGTTATGGCTTCGTCGCCGTGCTTCTCAAGCAGTTCGTTCAATATCTCCGAAATGTTTAAGCGCAATGTTTTCGCCATGTTCAGACGGTTTTGGTTCTTATCTGTTGGTCTAAAGTTCGCTAGTTTGTTTGGCATGGTTTTTCCCCTTTCAGTAAGACAATAGCACCTTGTGAAGATTTTACAAGTTTTTCCTTGTTTCGTTTTTATTTCTATCTTACATTAAGAATCGCAGACAGCAAAACAAACAAATAACCAAATATGGCAATTAAAACGAAACGTCCGCCGCAAACGTCATTGCAGCTACCGCCGGAAGGCCGCGCCGCGCTGGCGCGTCTCAAAAAGATTCACGGCGTCAACAAGGTCGTCGCCGTCACACGCGGCGTCATCATGCTGGAAAATAACTACAACCAAGCCGAAGGAATAAAATGAAATTGAACATCCCGACACCGGAGGATGACGCCGCCGAACTCAAAAAGTTCTTTGCGCAGCAAAAGGCCATCCGCCAAGCCCGCGAAACGGCCAGCAAAGACGCCAAGGAATTGCTGCCGAAGCTGATTGATGCCTGTCGGCACAAGGGCAATCAGAGTTACCACATTCGCGCGTTGCTCTATTCCCTGTGGAACGGCAAACCGGCGAAGCTGATTGAGGTCGTAAATCTGGATTGGGAACTTCGCCTTGCGCTGGCGGCGGTCACGCTGGCGTTTGGCTCTAATGAGTTTTTCTATAACGAGATCAAAACGGCGTTCGTCAATGCCGGTTTGTTTGACTGGTTTGTTGAGGAGGGCGAACAATGAACCCGCACGTTGAAATTTCCGGCCATTGGTATTGCTCGTTTTGCAACGACGTGGTGAATATCCGCAAGCCGGTGGGCCGGTGGGATGAAAAACGCGGCCAACTCTGCCCGGTCTGTCACAATCGCTCGGCTGATTGGATTGATTCCACCGCCAAGCCCGCCAAGCCCGCCAGCGTGTCACCGGAGCGCGGCGCGGAACTGTTTGGCGAGCTTAAACAAAACGTCCCTTATCCCCGCTAATTATGATTTGCGCTAAATGCGTGGTCATCGTTCCGGGCGTATCAATGAACTTTGCGTTATTGACGGAAAACCCGGATGGGTCTTTTCGTTGCCCTAGTTGCAAGGCTGGATATTTATTTCCGAACTATCTTTTTCCGCGAGTAACCCGCACGTCAACCGGCTGGCAACAGACTCCCGCCGATGGCTGGCAATCAGCCAACGTCACATTGAGGGCAACTCTATGAAATGCCCTGACTGTGACTTGCCTATGCTTGCCGGCCTGATTCTGGAATGTCGCACCGGCAACGCCCGGCAGTTCGTTTGCGGCAAGTGTGGCGCAAAACACTGGCAACAGATCACCACGGCGGTGAATGTCAATTTTCATCCGCTCCGCGAAACTAACGCCCGCGCCGCCGCCAAATGTTTCGCCTGAAAGACATCGCGCAGCGGATGGACTGCCACGAGCGCACGGCGAAACGCTGGTGGAAACGGTTGCGCGTTCCGCCGGATGTCATCGGCCACGGCCCGCACCGCTGGCACAAGGCCAGTTTTGAACGGCTCATTTCCCTTTGGGAAACCTACTACACGACGCACGGCACTAGCCTGCAAATCACCCGCGCCAAATATGCGGGCAGACTGACGGATAAAGATCAACTCGACTTACTGACATGGAAACCGCGCCCCGCCCCGCAAAAAAGAAAACCGGCCTCGTGTTCTGCGCGACGTGCGGGCGGCGGGTAAAGATGTTCCTGCGCGGCGGCGAGTGGATTTTGATTTGTCCAAATTATCTCGACCATCCGAAGGCGAAACGGTTGCCCGGCGGCTGGTTTGTAAAACAGTTGAAAGCGTTGCGGAAAGAACTGGCGAAGCCAGCCGTGCGCGTGGTGAAGCCGTGGCCAACGTGGCATCCCATGTTTCAGAGTTTCAAAGACGGTGATGGAATTTAATATTTTATGCCAAAACACAAAGAGTTTGAACGGATTTCAGATGCGGGCTTGGTCAACGTCGTGGACGAAAAAGCCGTTGGCGCGGTGCCGCTGCACTACTGCCACGGCAAATGGTATGGGCCGAATCGCGACGGCGGTTTTTCCAGCTACAAAGACACACAGGCGGGAAGTTTTCTCGGCCAGTTCGGTTTTAACCGGACGCAGAAAAACGACATGGGCAATTCGCCCGCCGAAGTGGCGATGCTTTGGCTGATGCAAAATCGCGCGGTGAACTACGCCGGGCCGCTGGCGGGCTATCCAGTCGGCCAGCACGAGAGCGGAAACCAACGCATCCTCGTTACCGAGGCGTTGCGGCTGATTAAAATCGGGCAAGGCACATGGCCGACGATTCAAACTCTGGTCGAAAGTCTGCTGGCCGATGAGACGCACGATCAATGCACGGTGTTTTATATCTGGCTGGCCGCGAGTCTGCGGCATCTTTATCACCGGATGGACTGGCCGGGCGAACTGCCCTTTGCCCACTGCCCGGCGCTGGCGCTGTTCGGTGAATTTCAGAGCGGCAAAAGCGCGTTGATTGATCTCGTGCTCTCGCCGCTGTTCGGCGGGCGCAAGGCTGACCCGCTGGCGTTCCTCAAGGAAGGCAAATTCAACAAGGATTTGTTTCCGGCGGCGTTGCTCGTCATGGACGACAAGGGCGCAAGCTCGAACCTCGACGAACGCCGCCAGCGCGGAGACGCGATGAAATCGCTCATCTGGAATGAATTTCAGCGGATGGAGGGCAAGGGCGTGGACGCGCTGATGGTGTCGCCGTTCTGGCGGCTCGTGTTCGCCGGCAATTTCGAGGATTCATCTTTGAACATCTGCCCGGCGTTGAATGACTCCATGCGGGATAAAATTATTTTGCTCAAATGCGTCCGCGCTGACGGCCTGCCCGCCGATGAATCGGAAAAAATCGTTTGGGTGAAAAAACTTCGGGAAGAACTGCCGGCGTTCGTGGCGTTCCTGCTGGCGTTCAAGCCGACGAAGCGCGACAAAAAGAAATTAGACAAGCGCAGCCGCGTGTTGAATTTCTGGCACCCGGACATTGCCGCCGCGCTGCTGGAAAAACAGCCGGAGTGCAAGGCGATTGAGATCATTGACATCCTCGACATTGCGCCTTGGGACGGCACCGGCACGGAGTTTTACACGACCATCCGTGACAGCGACAAGGGCGGGCTTTATGAGCGGCTGTTTTCCGGCCCGGACAAATGCGGGCGGATGCTCACTGAACTTTCCAAGACGATGCCCGCCCGCGTCGAAAAACGGATGCTCGACGGCATTTCCCATTATCAGATCAACCGGAAACAAAAATGAAACCCGTGCTGTCACTTTTCAGCGGTGCCGGTTTGCTCGACCGTGGTTTTGAGGCGGCGGGTTACTGTGTGGTGTCGGCGGGCGACATTCTTTGGGGACGCGACGTGCGCGACTTCACGCCGGCGTGTCACATTTTCGGCGGCGTCATCGGCGGGAGTCCCTGCCAAGATTTTTCCAAGGCGCGGAGATCACCGCCAACCGGGCAGGGCGTCGAACTCGTCAGGGAATTTGCCCGCGTCGTCGAGCAGGCCGCGCCGGACTGGTTTCTTCTGGAGAATGTGCCGGGCTGCCCGAATGTGACTGTGCCCGGCTACAAGGTTCAACGGTTCAACCTAAACGCCCGCGAGTGCGGCGTTCCACAAAACCGGCTGCGCTGTTTCCAGTTCGGTAATGTGACGGGCCGGCCACTTGTGATTCATCGAGGCGAGCCGACGCCGGCAGCGTCACGTTGCTGCATGGCGAGCGAAGCCAAGCGCGGCGTCCGCCGCGGCTGGTCACAATTTTGCCAGCTTCAAGGTCTGCCCGCCGATTTTCAACTGCCCGGCCTGTCGCTGGCGATGCGTTACAAGCTCGTCGGCAACGGCGTTCCTGTGCCGATGGCGCGTGTCGTGGCGACCGCGATAATAGCCTGGTCTGTCACGGATGATGATTCGCTGGAAAGCTGGCACCGGGTCTGTGTGTGCGGTTGCGGGCGTCCGGTTCCGCCTGGACAGACACAAGCAACGGCGGCTTGCCGGAAAAGGGAGCAAAGAAAACGTGACGCAGCTCGTAAATCGGACAACGGCCGCGTCACACGGGAATTGAACCTTGTATTGCAAGCCGAACTCGGAAGCCCGGTTTGATGCGGGACCCGTCACACGAACGCCGCGATTTTTCGCGGCGTTTTTTGTTTCAAAAAAATGACCTTTGACCCGGCATCGAGGAGGCACCTTTTAATACACACAACCGCAAACCAGTCCACTTGAGTCCACTTGTCCACTTTTTAATAAAATTTAAGGGGGGTAGTGGACTCAAGTGGGCTGGTTTTGGGTTTTGTGTCCGGCGGCGTGGTATTGGGTAAAAAGCTGTCCGGGTGTGCCATCTATTCATTTTCCCCCGCTCTGACAGCATCGGCAGCGCATTGAACGCAACAAATTAAACACCTTGAAAATTATGGCCGATGAGAATAATCCGAATCCGCTTCCAGAACCGCCGCCGGTTCCGTCCCCGAATCCGCAACCGCCCGCGCCGGTTCAAGCCGACCCGCCGCCCGCCGCCGAACTCGTCACCAATGGCGAAGTGACGGACGAACGGATTTTAGCCGCGCAACAGGCCCAGCGCACCGCCGAATTTCGCGCCGCCGAACTCGAAGCGGAAAACCAACGCCTGAAAGAAATTCCCCGCCCGCCGATCGCCGCGCCCGCGCCGGTCAAAAAACCGAAGCGTTGGAAATTTTCGCCCATCATCGGCGCAGACGACGACGACGACACCGCCGAATAATTTTTCTATGGCAAATGAATCTAAAAAACCGATGGCCGTTCCGCCGGCTCTCCCAAGCGCAAAGGCGGGAGCGGGAAATCTTGCGACAAGTCCGGCGGCGGCTGTCTCCAAGCCTGTTGAATCGCCCGCTGTTGTGGCTGCTCCGGCGGCTAAACCAATCGCGCTGTTCGGCGGTCATCGCGGCGGTGGAAAGAAACGAGCGGACGGTCTTATTGCTGGCTCGCCAGCGGCCATTGCGGCGGACAAGGAAAAAAACTCGAAGCGGATGCGCGACGCTCGAGCTGCTCAAGCACAAGCGGCTTTGCCACCGGCATTGCCGCCACGCGCTCCGGCGGTGGAAAATCAGGTTGCGCCGCCGGTCAGTTCAAATCCTGCTGTGCCTCTCGCTCCGGCTGATACTGGTCTGCCTCCCGTTGGCGTGGTGTTTGTGCCGTGGACGACGCGCCTCCTCGAAAAACCCGCAAAGCTCCTCGGCAAAATCGTCGAACGCTGGCGCAGTTATTCCCGCGCCGCGCAGGTCAAAAAATTAAAACTCACGCCCGCCGCCGAAAAAGACATTTTAGAGCGGATGAAGTGGCGCGATGATGCGGTCAATGATTTCTCCGTCGCCTTGGCCGATTGTGCCGCCGTCGAATTAAATAAAAGACGTGTGCCGGGCGCGGAGCACTCTCACTGGATCAACCTTGTGATGACCGGCGGCGAACTGGTTTCGCTGGAACTGGCCAACACGGCGATGATTGAAAAACTCATCCTCGAAGATAAGGCGAAACAGGCCGAAGCGGCGAAAGGGACGCCCGAAAAATGAACCCGATTTTTTGCAAGTGGACGCTCGCGCTGATACAGGCCGGCGTCGTCACAATGGAGGCGCAACTTTGGGCTTATAACCTTGGCCTCGTGGCCATGATGTCGCCATGAATTTCTCCGGTTGCCAAAGGCAACACCGAACGCAGGTAAAGGCGGAGCGTGACAGCCGGAGAGACGGCAAATTTTATGAACAAAAAAAACCAAACAAGCAAACTACCTGACCCGGCAAATCGGAAAATGACGAACGACGACAAGCGGCGTTATTATTTCCTCTGTGAATGTCTGGCGAGTGAGACTCACGAAAACGAGTGTTTAATTGACTGCCTTTATCGCATCCGATCCGAACGGGATGCCGCTTTTGATAAACTTGCTCGGCTCTGCATTGAACCAAAATTTAAGATTTTCATTGGCGATGTCTGATTTCTCCCTGCCCGCCCGTGTGACGCTCTGCTTTGGCCGTAGCGAGTCCGGCAAGACGACGTTTGCCTTCCGCTACCTCGTCAACGCGATGACGCCTCAATACTCCAACCCCGCCCCGGCGACGTGTGTTTTTATTTTCGACTGGAAACTTGAAGCGTCCCGCCGGCTCGGTATCCCGGCGGTCACAACGCAGCACGGTTGCGAAAGGATGCTTGCTTCCCGCGTCGTCATTTTTAATCCGCACGTCGCCTTTCCCGGAGATCAATACATCCGGAACCGCGAAGGCGAAAAGGTTTTGAACGACGACAAGCAGGCGTTCCGCTGGTTTTGCGATTGGGCGTTCACCGCCAGCCAGCGCGGGCCGGGCCGCAAGATTATTTACCTCGACGAATTGAAACAGTTCGCCAGCAAATTTTACATTCCGCCGGAGTTGAACAAAATTGCCCGCATGGGCCGGGCGGAAAATCTTGAACTGCTGACCTCGACGCAGTTTCCGCGCGACTATCACGCCGACATTCGCGGCAACGTCACAGAGTGGGTTTGCTTTTCTTGCACCGAACCGGCGGAACTTGAGGCCGTGCGTCCTTACTTCCCCGGCGTTGACCGCGCCGCGTCCCTGCCCAAAGGCTCTTTCATCGCGTTCAACCGCAATTCCAACACGGAACTTGACGGGCGTTTGTTCTGACGGCGTGATTGACCAGGCTGACGCCGCGCTCGATGCGTCACAATTCCGCACGGTTTTCCGCCTTCTTTGCCGAACGCGCACACTCGCCCCTTTTCGTGCCGCCAGCCCGGCAACACCCTAAAACCAGCCTTTTGAGGCGCACTTTGCACATCTTTTGTGCGGCGTTGCTGTAAAAATAACTGTCCATCTGTGCCATCGTGACTGTCCAGGCGTTCGTGTTAGCTTCATTTCATCGTAACTGGTTTGTGAGTCAGTAACCGGCACGAGCGGGACAAATCCCCCGCCGTCCGTCCGAACGCCGCAACCGCCAGTGCAGTAAATCCGCCGGTCAATTCCTGCCCGGCACGTCCCCCAAAAATCAAATGAAAAAATACCTCCCTTATGTCATCACTGGCGTGGTGGCAATCATCGCCGTCAAAGTGCTCTACCCGATGGTGCAACCGCAGCTCGCCAAGTTGCCCGTCGTCGGCAGCTACTTCGTGGCCTAACCGCCGCGATTAACCGAGAGAACTGCTCACTCCCAGTCAACTCCAAAAAAATATGTATAAAATTCCGCAACAGTCCTCCCCCGTCACCAACGTCGTGCAGGGTCAGAACGCGATCCACCGGCTCGCCGCCGGCCCGCGCTATCACCAAATCCGCTACATCATCACCGCGCTTTACACGGCGGCGACGGCGGGTTTCGTTTCCGCGTCGCTCGGCCAAGTCATTGGCATCGTGCAAACGAAGGTCAACACCAAAACCGTCCGCGAAATCCTCGCGACGGAACTGGACAAGATTCAAACCGATTGGTCGCCGAACCTCGCCGTGAAGGCGATTGACGGCATCGCCAACGATTTGCAGACGGCGGTTGCGGATGTCGTTGCCGGTGGCAACACGGCCCGCACCACGACGTTTATCTTCACCACGCACTTTGCGGAACCGACCCGTGACAGCTACAAGGCCCGGCAGGCGTTCGCGCTGCCGACCTCGTGGAGTAACGGCAAGACGGTTTCCGTCGAGCAATGGTTGAACGTCCTCGCGACGGCGGGCATCACCAACGTGGTGATTCGCGCCGAGGAAGTCATTGACACCGTGCTTGGCTCTTACGCCGGGCGGCTCGCCAACGGTCAGCAAGACCCGGCCAGCGCGATTGTTTTGCCGATGACGCATTTCTTCCGCTCGCCGGAAATCTACACCAGCACGAAGCTGCAAATTCGCGATTGGCCCTTCACTGGCGTCCTTCAGCAGATGTCCGTGTTCAGCGCGGCCAACGGTGACAACGTCGCTCACGCCCTGCTCAAAGCGGATGGCGTGGTGAAGTGGGATCAGGACGCGGCCACGATTGATTCCATGAACCGTGATTACGGTTGGAATTACCTGGCGTTCACCGCGCCGGTCAAACACCTGGCTATGGACTTCGACGACGATCCGACTTCGTCCTTCCCGTTCAATGCCTACCGGACGGTGGAACTGACCCTCACGCTGGCGCAGGCCACCGCGAATAGTTCCCTCGTGATTATCTCACAGGTCTGGCGCGATGCGCTGGCTTCCTGATTCTTCCCGTTGATGACAGCCCGGCGGGCGTTGCCCGACCCCGCCGGGCTTTTTTATAGGGCAAAAATTTTATGGATGACTCCGCTGATTTCACTGACCCGAACGATATGCTGACCGACCCGACCGTGGCCGTCGTCGCCGATGGCGCGGCCAACACGGGCGACGGTTCCGCCTCGTTCGATGACAACACCAGCCCCGGCACGTTGACCGACCCCGGCACCGCGCAGACGAGCAGCCCGACGGTGTCCACTGCCGCCAGCCCCACGGCGGCGACGGCGGCGACCGGCACAAGCTGGCTGTCCAGCTTGTTTTCCGGCATCACGCCCGCGTTGAGCACGGCGGCGCAAACCGCGATTGGCACCGTCGCCACGCAAGCGAAAACGGTCCTCACGCCGAACGCGGCCACCGCCGCCGCTACCGCCAAGCCGGCCACCACCACGAGCACAAACACAATCATCATGGTGGTCTTCGGCATTTTAGTTGCCGTGCTGTTCCTTGGCCGCAAAAAGTAAAACGCTATGCGCCTCGACACTCGCGAAGGTTGCGCCCCGCGCACTTATGCCCGTCTGCCCGGACAGGACATCGCCGCCCTGC
>Ga0302201_10001940_pt1 | contig 16996 bp, 15 predicted proteins | sample II_Bog_N3_2_FD_194586 | JGI IMG/M metagenome (GOLD analysis project Ga0302201, IMG submission 194586) | Peat permafrost microbial communities from Stordalen Mire near Abisko, Sweden - II_Bog_N3_2 | ecosystem: Environmental > Terrestrial > Soil > Wetlands > Peat | place: Sweden: Abisko... | reverse complement strand
GTTCCGCGTGCGTCCGTGCAGCAGATTTGCCGTCTCGTAAGCCATCAGGAACTCCGGGCAGTTGGTGGTGCCCAGAATCAGCGCGCCCGCCGCGCGCAGCCGCACCACCACCACTGCGTCTTCGCGCGGCATATCGCCCGCGTGCAGCAGGCTTCCAATTTCGCACTTATAGCCCGCCGTCGCAATGCAAGACTTCACGGTGGCGGGAAGACCGTGGAGCGGCCCGCGCGGAGTCGGCTGCTCATCAAGCCTTCGCGCCTGCGCGCGCACCCGATCCGCATCGAAATCGGCAAATACATTCAACTGCGGATTCAGCCGCTCGATCTGCCGGATGTGCGCCTCGGCCAACTCGATCCCGGAGATTTCACCGGAGCGCAAGAGCTCCAGTTGCCGCACCGCCGGCGCCAGCACAATATCGTTCATGGTTTCTCTGTCCTTTCGCCCGCGCATGCGGCGTCTGCTCCACTGCAGATGATCGCAGGCGCCTTGTCGTCTGCCGGAGTTGACGGCCTTTGCCGGTAGTCGAAGCGATACGACCGCACCGGCTCGCCCGAATCGAAGCGATCATTCCAATTCAACTGATAGTCCAGCGCATCTGCATCGTCGGGAAACTTCTCGCTCTCCGGATACGGATACGCGCTCATTTTATGGAATGGCAGTTGCGCCACGGTGAAGGGCGAAGCGTCCCACCAGTCCATGTCCTTCACAAATCCGTTGGCATAGAAGAAGTAGTCGCGCTTCCAGTGCGCGGCAAGCGCGGGCAGTTTGGCCGCGTCGAACTCTGTGGCAATCTCCTCGCCGCTGCCGAAGATCACATAATGGTCGTCGATGCTCTTCAGCAGCGCGGTCACGTCGCCCATGCGCGTGTAGTTGCCGCGCTGATGCTGGAAAGGCCCCGTCAAACTCACGCGGTCATAGTCGTAGTCGAGGTCGCCGGGGCTTGCGCCTTCAATCTGCGTTGGGTAGCCCCGGAAATGCAGCGTTGCCAGCGCCAGCGGAATCTCCGTGGCGTGTGACTCGGCCTCGGCGTGGTTGTCGATCAGCACCTGGTCCCAGTAAATTTCGAGATTGGTGACGAGCCGGATGCGCCGCGCCCCCGAGGGCAGCTTGCCGCTGAGGTCCACAACAATGGTGCGCTCCAGTCCCGCGGGAAAACCAACATCGTCCGCAATCCGCAGCCATTTTCCATCTGCCCCATCCGGCACAAGCGCTTCCACGTAAGGCGAGATCGGCGTGATTCCCGCCTGCCACGCGGCGTACAGAGAGGTCGCACTGAAGTAGTTCACGTAGCCGGTCATCAGCAACCGCAGCTGGGCATTCTGCTTCACTTCGCCCAGATCGAGCGTGAGCGCGTGCAGATTCGCAAATCCATCGTAGGGAAGCGGCGTGAAGCCACTCGCGAACTTGTGATCGCGCCGGCTCAACTGCTCGAGCACGTCGCGGCCCTCCCCGTCCCACGCGCCCACCGGCAGACGCGCGCCCGCCGTGGCCACCACGCGTCCCGAAGCAAACGGCGGATCGTCGAGGAACCGTTCGTCGGGATTGACTTCGACATTCTCCGGATGATCGACCGCAACCAGCCGCAACTGATCGATGTAGTTGACCTCCTCCATCGGCTCCATGAAGCGCAGGCTCAGCTTGCCGTTCACCGGCGCAACCTGCGCGCCGTCAATCTTGATCCACTCGCCGGGGTTGGGAATATTGCGCCGCGTGGGCGTAAACCAGTGGCCCACAACCGCCGCTCCGATCACGTCCGTGACCAGCTTGTACTTGTGCCCGTCCCACGCAAACAGAACCGGGCACGAACTGCCGCGCCGGTCAGCCTCCTTCATGGCGATCACCGGCTGATGCGGCAAGTCAATCTCGTCCTGCAACACGCCCGTAGGCCAAAGAATCCGCAGCAGATCAATCCCCTCCGCATCGCCCAGGCCGACAAGAATCTGCGGAGGCCCTTGCGTCTGATAGCCCGACGCTCCGGCCAGCTCCCACTTCTGCCAGTGGCCGCTGGCAAAGACCTCTACCTTCACGCCCAGCGCCGTCTTGTTGTCCGCAAAGCCGGTCAGGTCCAGGCGTACAGAGTGATTCTTGTTGCCGCCCACGTTGCGCAACAGCACCGGCGGCGCGTTCAACTGCGTCACAATCAAATCAGGCGCGCCATTGTCATCCACGGCAATCAGCCCGCGCGGCGCGGTGAGTTTCACCTTGTCCAAGCCGAGCGCCACACTCACATCTTCGAAGCTGCCATCGCCGCGGTTGCGGAAGACGCGCACTTGCGGGCCAGCCTTAGTCTCCACAATCGCCGCCAGATCGATCCAGCCGTCATTATCAATATCGACTGGCGTAAGGCCCCATCCTCGCAGTGCTCCCTGCAACGGCAACTCCACACGCTCAAAGCGGCGGCCAATGTTATTGGGGCCTTCGACGTTGCGCCACAGCGTCAGCCCCGGCGCTCCGGCGTGGGTGACGGCTATGTCCATCCAGACGTCCTTGTTGTAGTCGAATACGGTAATGCCTAATGTAGCAACGGGAATTCTGTCAGCCTTTTTTCGACTTGACAGAGTCGCCCAATCGCTTGATAGCTGGCTCAATTCATAAAGTGCTTGAGAAGGGTATTTACCCTCTCTCGGATTGACATAAAGTACAGGAGCGGTCATATCCCCTGCAATAGCAATATCGACAGCTCGATCATTGTTGAAATCAGTCAGAATCGCGGATTGTGAATTTGTATAGTCTTTACCTTCTAATCCAACCTGCTCGGTCCATTCGGTGAACGTTTTATTTCCATTATTGCGCCATAAAACATTCGATTTATCACCAGTTTTAAGAGGCGCACCAGTCAAGAACAGATCCAAATCGCCATCATGGTCATAATCTATAAATGTGATTCCGGTCGGCCGATTCATCGGCTTTAGCCCAGCCTCCGCCGTCACGTCCTGAAACTTTCCGTGGCCCAGGTTGCGGAAGAGCAGCACAGCATCGTCCAGCGCGACGGCCAGATCATTCAACCCGTCGCCGTCGTAGTCTCCAACGGCGCAAGCCACGGCGCGCCCCTTGGCCTTCAGTCCCTCCGCCGTCGCATCGAACTCCTCATAGCTGCCGTCGCCCTTGCTGTGCAACACGTGGATGGCCTGCGTGCCCGACTGCATCAGCACGAGATCCATGCGTCCCTCGCCGGTCACGTCCAAGCTGCAAGCGCCGCCGGTGGTCGTGAAGGGCGCAGTCTTTCCAGTCACCATTGGCTGCGCCACCAGCTTCACCGGAATCATTGCCTTCCTGCCCGCCTTGTGCTCTTCGACCGGAATCACCGTTGAGTAGTGCCCTTGCTCGCCGTAGGAGAGTCCAATGGGTGCCCCGATCTTGGTGCTGGTCAAGTGCTGGAAGCGTTTGAAATGGTCCTTCGCCTCCGCGGTGCGACCGGTGCGCTGTAACGCGCGCGCCAACTGAAACTCTGCCGAAGCGTGCAGCGGGTCGATCTCCAGCGCTTTCTGGAAAATCGCAATCGCCTTGTCGAACTGCTTCATCTCCTGGTAGCAGACGCCCTCGAAGTAAGTGGAATCCGCATCCCTGGGATCGATCTTCACCGCCTGCTGAAAGCTCGCCAGCGCCGGATCCAGCTCATTGTCCGCGTGCTGCGTAAGGCCCAGGTTGTACCACGCCTGCGCGTTGTTCGGTTCCAGCGCGATGGCTTGTTGCAGCGCTTTCTTGGCCTCTTCCAGCTTTTGCAGCGCCATAAGCGCAATGCCCTCATTGAGCGCGGCCTGCGCCAGCTTGGGGTCCTTCCGGAACGCCTCGGCAAACGACGCTGCCGCGCGCTCGGTGAACTGCTGGCTCATTAGAGCCACGCCGCGATTGTTCAGCCGCACCGCCTCAGCGTCAAAGCGTGCCTGTGCTCCAGCCGCAGCCGTGGTCGTCAAAAAAAGAGCAAGGGCCAACGGCCCGGTCATCTTCATAGTTCTCATCCCCAATGCGGCTGGAACAACTTGACTAAAATGCCGCATAACCCTTCAGTGTATGCGAGCGGCCAGTCGCTCCGCATCGTGGCAAAGTATGGGCTATTGATGGCGTACACGGCTGGGACGCGAAACCACGAAATGCCTGCGTCTCAGTTTGAGGGGGCACTCACCATCGAGAACTACGGCCGGGCAGTTTGAATAGCCATCAGACAAGCGCTACCGGGGTGCGATATACTCCGCTACGTAGTAGAAAAAAGGAGTTTTCACGATGCGTAACCACGCAATTATGAAGATGGCCGCGGCCGGTGCGCTGGCCGTGACGATGATGGCGGCGCCGGGCTTGATGAAGGCGCAGCAGGGCGGCGCGACGATTCTGACGCCGGCGGATACGCAGAAACTGCTGCCGGCCAGCGTGTACTACGGTGGGCAGTCGGCTACCACACAGGTGCGCAACTCGGGTGGCGTGAAGTTTGCCGACGGGCACTACGTGCTGGCGACCCTGGTGGACACCACCGGCTACTCGGCCGCCTTGGCTTCGAAGTACCAGGCTTACTTCATCGTCGAGGTTCCCATCAAGTTGGGCGGGCACAGCCTTGCCGCGGGCATCTACGGCGCGGGATTCGTCGGGGACAAGTTCCTGATCACCGACGTGGGCGCGCACGACGTGCTGACGGTGAGCGCGAACGAGGATGCGGGACTCAAGCGGCCCATGCCGCTACAGATTGTGGCCGACCCGGCCGGCGGCTTCCGGCTCTATGCTGGACGCCAGTATGTGATCTTCAGCCGGTAGTAGAAGTCGGGTCGGTTGAGAACCAGCCCTTCGAATCTGCCTAAGAAACGGCAGTTGATTCACTGCCAGGTGAGACTTTGTCTTTAATTGCAAGTATTTGCCAATAGAGTACTTGTCTCCCATTTGGTGAATTGCGTGGCAGTTGAAAACCCGTGCAGGCCTGGCACTTTCCGGCCACCCTGAGGGTCAACTGCCGGTTGTAGGATCAGCGGGTCTCCCGGTTTTTACTCCACCCTTGCGACTCGCCAAGTCCAAAGGCAAGAAGTTAGGGCACCCTATTAAAAAGGCTCATTCAGGGGCACGATTCTCGCGGTTGGAGAAGTTCTCTGGTGGAAAAAATTCTCAGAAAAGGTTCGAATTCTGGGGTCTTTCTTCAATTTATGTTGAACTAAATAAACAATTTATACTGCATGGCGAAGAGAGTGTGAGTCTCCGCTTACACCTAAAAACATCAATGAAATCGCATATTTGCGCTCAATTGGGGATGAGCGGAATGCCCTGCATTAAATTCGCCGGTCACCTCGTTACGCAGCTATCCGGCAAGTCTCAAGCCAATTCGCGATTGCTTGCGGATCAAATCTGACCAGGGCCCTAATTCGATAGTGCGGGATCTGGTTCTGCTTAGCCAGATCATAAACATGCTTTGCCGTGCATCCAATCGCCGCTGCGATTACGGCGGAGCCGGCCAGTTGAGGCAAGCATGGTGTTGAGATTGTGTCGCCACCAGAATGTAACCGGCGACGAATCGGTTGGACAACCGACATACCTTTCAGCATGACTTTCCCGATCGTGCTCTTATTTTTGTGCCATCCGGTGTTCTAGTGGCGGTCTTTGCGCTGGTGTTTTGAGGCGATGGCGCTGCTGCTTGCGCTTAAGGCTAAGAAGCCGCGCATTGCATGGCTGTTGACCGCCGCACTGCTGGTTATGGGCATCTCTCCTTTTGTTGCTGCATCATATCTGGCGAGCAGACTCTGCCTCAAATGATTTTGCATCTGTTCCCCAAACGGCCGGGCCAAGTGGATTGCGCTCTTGCCCTTGATGAAACCCACAACCGACGACACGGAATACTTCGGCGGCCCCGAAATCATCATGTACACAAGCTCGACAAGCAGATGATGGAAAATTCATTGGCCATTACTGCCCAGCCATTCCGTGCGAAAGAACGTAGGAATGCAGGAAGTATAGTTCCCGATCAGGATTGAGTCCCATTCACTTACGTTTGAGGCCTATCGCCGATATCACGTTTTGGTATATCTTGTCTGTTGCGACGCGGAGAATGGGAGGGCACAGTTGACCGGCCATCTTCGATGGAGTAATGTTGTGCCAATAACAGACCCTATGACAGGGATGAATCACCTGGAACCCCGGCCAAATGATCCGGAGCGCGTCTGCTCGGCAACTGAGTTCGCGCCTATGGCACAACATCGGAACTGCCGGAGGGTGTGGAAGGCGACACGAAAGGCCACAGGATGTCTTCAGAAGGGATAGTGGACTCTGAAATCAGGTACAGGCGCCTTTTTGAGGCCGCGCACGACGGGATACTGCTTCTCGATGTAGAGACAGGAGCGATCACGGATGTGAACCCCTTCCTGACGAAACTGCTAGGTTACTCACATGCTGAAATGCTCGGAAAAACACTTTGGGACATAGGCCTGTTCAAGGATATCGACGCGTCCAAACTGGCATTTCGAGAGTTAATTGCTAACCTTTATGTCCGGTATGAGGATCTGCCTCTTCAGACCAAGTCAGGGCAAAGCGTCAGCGTTGAAGTCGTAAGCAACGTATATCGTGCGAATGGAAAACAGGTCATACAGTGCAACATTCGCGACATCAGACAGCAGAAGGATGCTGAACTGTCAGAACAACGCCTTCGTCAGGCTCAGAAAATGGAGGCGATAGGCCAACTTGCCGGTGGTCTCGCTCATGACTTTAATAACCTCCTGGGGGTCATTCTGGGGTATTGCGAGCTGCTGGAGGCGCAGACGGCGTTGCCGGAACCAACTCGCGAGATGATCCTGGAGATTCAGAATGCAGGTGATTCCGCCAAGAAACTTACTCAACGCCTGCTTGCATTCAGTCGCCGGCAGGTGATGCAACCTGTGATTATGGATTTGAACGAGACGGTGAATCGCACCGAAAATATGCTAGGGCGGCTGATCGGCGAGGACATCCGATTGAAAAGCGTGCTCGGTGACAACCTGGGAAAGATCAGCGCCGACCCGAGCCAGGTTGAACTGGCATTGTTGAACTTGGCCATTAATGCTCGCGACGCTATGCCCAAGGGCGGGCAAATCGTGTTCAAGACCGCAAACGTAGTGATCGATGAAACATATGCCCGGCAACACACTTTTACGGCGCCGGGACGCTATGTGATGCTGACGGTAAGCGATACAGGGAGCGGCATGAGTCTGGAAACCCAATCCCACATCTTCGAACCTTTCTTCAGCACTAAACCTCCCGGCCGCGGCACCGGACTCGGCTTGTCTACAGTTTTCGGCATTGTAAGGCAAAGTGGAGGCTCGATCGCGGTTTACAGTGAGCCCGGCGCCGGAGCAACTTTCAAAATCCATTTTCCCCGATGCGACGAAGTCTCCACCGCTGAGCAACAGGAAAACGAGAAGCCATTGCACGGGGGAACAGAGACAATCCTGCTTGTTGACGATGCCGCTTCTCTGCGGGGGCTTACGCGGCGGCTTCTGGAGGACTCTGGATATACTGTGCTCGATACAGGCGACCCATCCGAAGCCCTTCAAATGGCAGGAGAGCACCCTGGGCCGCTGCCCCTCCTGATCACAGATGTGGTCATGCCTGGGTTCAGCGGTACTGTCCTCGCTGAAAAGCTTGCGACGGTTAGACCCGAGACAAGAGTACTCTTGATGTCGGGGTACCACGACAGCTCGAATCTTCAGTTGAGTGGGAGCGTAAAAGACGACGAACCTTGCGATTTCGGCTGCGCTTTCCTGGAGAAACCCTTCACGCGAGAAGGATTGCTGAAGAAGGTCCGTGAGGTATTAGATTCAACGATATAGCTCATTCTTAGATCTGCGCGATCGCTGCGGCTGAAGCTGTTCCAATTCTGTCAGCTTTCCGCTTTGCCCCCTCTGCCGCCTTTGCGCCAGTTCCTCGCTCGTGGCGATTGTCCGCATGGTCTTGACAGACCTCCGCATCCCTGTGGCCGCTCCAGTCTGCAACGCTCACAATGTCAATTTGCCGCATTGGGCAATTCTCTATCAGATCCGTTGGACGAGAAGTTCAGTTTTGCCGATAGCAAAGGGGCGAGTCTGCGGCTAATCGCGGACTGTGCCGCCGATGCCGGGGGTTGGCGGACAGGACCGTTCAGACGGAAAGGAATAAGGGATGACTTCGATCGGTGGAATTCTGCTTGTCTTTGCCTGCGTTGTTGCTGGTTATCTGATGGAAAAGGGCAAGATCGGCGTTCTTCTGCAACCGGCCGAACTGATCATCATCGGCGGCGCGGCGATCGGCACGATTCTGACGGCCAACCCGATTCACATCCTGAAGAAGATCGCCGCCGGACTCGTGGGTGTTGTCAAGGGATCCCCGTTCTCGAAGCAGCGGTATGTGGACACGCTCAAGATGATGTTCGATCTCTTGGCCAGATCGCGCAAAGAGGGAGCGATCGCCATCGAAGGCGATATAGAGGAGCCGGACAAGAGTCCTATCTTTTCAAGGTACCCCGAATTCCTTGCGGATCATCATGCGCGGGACTTCGTATGCGACACAATGCGGATGGCCATTACCGGCGGTGTGAGCGCGTTTGACGTGGACCAGATGATGGAGCTTGATATGAATGTGCATCACCTTACGGCGAATCAACCGAGCCAGGCGTTGACGACCATGGCGGACGCGCTGCCCGGGCTGGGAATTGTGGCCGCAGTACTCGGCGTTGTTGTGACGATGGGTTCGCTTGGTGGTCCACCAGAGGAAATCGGCGCTCATGTAGCTGCCGCGCTGGTCGGCACCTTCCTCGGAATCCTGCTTTGCTACGGGCTTGTAGGTCCGCTAGCCTCCTTTATGTCGAAGGTCGTTGAAGAGGAAAGCTGCTACTACCATGTCCTCCGTGTACTGATGCTCGCATCCATGAAGGGCACACCTCCCATCATGGCGGTTGAAATGGGGCGCCGCGCAATCCCCGAGCACATTCGCCCGAGCTTCCTCGAAGTGGAAAAGGCATGCCGGGAGAAAGTCGTGGAACCAGTGGCAGAACTCGAAGTCGCTTAGGCTAACGAAACCATGTCATTCGAAGAGCAAGTGATCATCGTCAAGAAGAAGGGGGGCCACGCCGTCCACCATGGCGGCGCCTGGAAAGTGGCCTATGCCGACTTTGTCACTGCATTGATGTCACTGTTTATCGTGTTGTGGCTGATGAACAGCAGCAAGCCCGTGCAGGAGGCCGTCGGTGGATATTTTCGCGATCCGTACGGCACAGCCAGGAAGATGGGAACGCAGATGGGCGGGACCGGCGACGCATCAGCCCCCAAGAAAGAAGACATGGCAAGGTTGAAGGAAGATCTGATGAAGGCCATGGGGAAGATGAAGGACTTTGAAAAGCTCAAAAAGCTCATTGAGATTACTGTGACCCCTGAAGGGCTGCAGATCGAGCTGATGGAGGATCCGCATGGGACTTTCTTCGAGACAGGGAGCGCCGAACCAACCCCTATTCTACAGAGCATACTGAAAATACTTTGCCCCGAGGCAGGCAAGTTGTCGAACACTATCTCAATCGAAGGCCACACCGATTCCAAGCCCTATTCCGGAGCGAGGGTCTACGGCAACTGGGAGCTATCGACAGATCGTGCAAATACAGCCCGGCGCCTGATGGAAAGTAGCGGTTTACACCCAAACCAGGTAGTGCAGGTCCGCGGTTACGCCGATCGTAAACTGCGAAAACCCCTGCAACCGTTTGATTCGTCTAACCGGAGAATCACGGTCATCATTCAATATCTTGCCAATCCTACTCAGCCAGTAGCAAGCACTGTGAGCAACGACGGTAAAATACCAACGATCAAATAGTTGAATGGTGGCCAGGTGCAGCAAGGCAAGGAATCAAGGTCATCTCGATCAAATTTCGCTGAGGGAATGAAGTCCCGGGCGTTCGCTCACGCGTATCGAGCAAACGATATCCATACAGTGGCCTAAACAGCGGCGAGGCTTGAGATCGAGGCAATGAACTGGATTGCCATGTCACAGTCAGAAGCCTTTTTGAAAAGGAAGACAAGCCCAGCCCAACGCTTCTCGGTATAGGCGACCTGTGCTTCGAGTTTGAGTACGCCTTTTGGATGGCGAAGGATGAGCAGCCCGGAGCGGCCAACGGCCAGGGGATCACTGAATTCGGCGCGAATGCCTGCGTCGCTGACATCCCCGCAGATTCCACGGAGAGTCTCCCCGTCTGAAACAAAATCAACGTCAAAGCCGGTTTTCATCCTGCTACGTCGATATTCGAATTTGCGGATACTATCCATGTTGCTCATTCCTTTTGGTTTATCCATGTTTTGGAGGCAATACGAACGTGCTGGAAAAACACGTCTTCCTGTCCATCGGCAGTAACCCCCCAGGATTTCAACTTGACGCCGAGAGTGGCTCTTTTTGGCCAGAGCAAGTCGTGGCCCCAGGTAAGTCGGGCTGATCTGTAGAAAGACTCAAATGGAGGCATGGTAGGGTTAAATGTATCTATTTTTCGTTAATAGAGTGACGAAGGTCACAATGCACACCTGTTCAATTCATCTAAAGTAACTTATTGGTATCATCAATGGGTCCCATGCTCGTGTCATCTGGGTCACAGGTAAGCGAAAATTATTCGGAAGCCCCAGCAGCGATTGTTGCCGGAGCGCCTCTTCACGACCAAACAGAAATATCGACGGGATCGAGAATTCTGGTTGTCGATGACGATATTGCTCTATGCAAATTTCTCAGCCGCGAACTCAAGCGCAGGCAATTTGATGTGACGGTCCGTCACGATGGCGAAGCAGCTTGCGCCGACCTTCAGAAATCTGCCTACAACCTCTTGATTCTCGATCTAAATCTTCCCAAGATGGACGGAATGGCCGTCATAAAGCAGGTTCGTCTGAGCCGGTCGCGACTGCCTATATTGGTGTTGACAGCAAGGAACCGGACAGAGGACGTTGTACAGGCGCTCGAACAAGGCGCCGACGATTGCCTGGTCAAGCCCTTTTCGTACCAGGAATTGCTGGCCCGTGTCCGGGTGATGCTGCGACGCGATTCCCTCCCCGCAGCAAATACATCGAATGCTGGCGATTTGACCATCAATCGGGAGGAACACCGGGTAATGCGCGGCGAGAGGCGAATTGATTTGACGGCGCGTGAGTTCGATCTTCTTGAGTACTTGATGAACAACTTGGGCAAGGCTGTATCGCGCAAGAGACTCATGGAAGATGTGTGGAATATCCCGTACGATTCCACGACAAACATCGTTGACGTCTACATGAAGTACCTACGCGACAAGATTGACATTGAAGGGGAAGCGAAGTTGATTCGCACGGTTCGTGGCATTGGGTATGTCTTAGGCAATGACTAATCAGACTGAATCCGGGGAGTTCTCGGCGTCGAGATCTTCATCGGAAATACTTAGTTCGAATCTTTCCAAGGGCTTACATGCTGCCGCACAGCCGCTCACGATTCTTCGGGCCGGTCTTGCCATGGGACTTGCAAGCCCATTGAGTTTGGGCGAACTTCGAGAACTTGCGGCAAGCTCCTATGTCGAGGTTGAACGGGTTTGTGGTCTCTTCGACTATATGCAGCAGCTTGTAATCGTCGCGAGCACCAAGCCCTCGTTGACGGCGGCGCAGATTCTGCCGCTGGTTGCGGACGCAGCCGAGGGAGTATCCGTTTTGTTCGAGCATGACGGGATGGTCCTTAGCTCCCAACTGCCAGATGCTTGCGACCCTGTCCTCATCGACAACGTGAGAACTCTCAGGGCTCTGTCGAGCGTGCTGCTGATAATCCATGGGCTTTCGCATGCGCGAGACACTGTCGAACTGAACGTCTCCTCATCTCTCCCCAATTCGATTCGAATCGTTGTGCGGAATCAGAACTTGTACCTCGCCGCACTGAGTGAAGAGGCGAGCCTCAGCATGTCCATTGCCGATGCGAATATCCGCAGCCAACATGCCGGCTTCACCTGGAACCTGAAGCCGTTCAGCGTGGAAATCGAATTTCAGACGGTCCAGATCGCGCAGTGCTGCTGATGTTGTGTCATTGAGAGCCATTGGAATTGGATGAAACCATGGCCGTGCAGGAAAGTAGACTGATGAGCGCGCCGACCTTCCCGAAGTTTCGCGAGAACGACATCCCCACTATTAATGTGTTGCTTGTGAGCCCTAACAGCAGGCTTCGCCATGAGCTGCGAGAAAAGCTTAGTAAGGCTCGCTGGAATTTGACCGAGGCTGCCAGCGGCGCCGAAGCATTTGAGTGCCTGCACGAAAGAGTCAGCGAAATTCTCCTGCTTGACCCCTTGTTGCCAGATCTTGAGTCCGGCGAATTCATTGCAATGGTGCGTGAACAGTTTCCCAGGGTCCAGATCCTGTCAGTGAACTCGCACACCGGTCAGCTTGTTCTAGGCGCCTCATCGCCAACAACATTGTCCGCTCAACTGACAGAGATGCTTTACAGCGGCGATGTGCAGTCCAATACCTTCACCCCCATGCAGCTAAATCGCATGCGGGCGGCGGATGAAGGACGCACCGGTATTCGTGGAATGATCGGAAACTCGGATTCGATGCGACGCGTTTATGAACTGACCCACATGGTCGCCCGCCGGGATTCGACCGTTCTGGTGACTGGGGAGAGCGGCACCGGCAAGGATCTGATCGCGCAGGCGATCCATCTCATAAGCCTGCGCCAAAAACAACCGCTTGTTGTCATCAACTGTGCCGCCGTCCCGGAGTCGCTGCTCGAAGCCGAACTTTTCGGCTATGTGAAGGGATCATTCACCGGTGCTGTGCAATCGCGCATTGGCCGCATCCATGCGGCGCATATGGGGACTCTATTCCTCGACGAGATAGGCGATATGCCGCTCTCTCTACAAAGCAAAATACTACGCTTTCTTGAGCAGGGCGAAGTGCAGCGAATTGGCGGCAATGACAATCTTAAGGTGGATGTTCGAGTGGTGGCTGCGACCAACGCCGACCTCCAGAACCTGGTCAAGCAGCATTTGTTTCGCGAGGATTTGTATTATCGCCTTGCGGTTTTCCCGATCAACCTGCCGCCCTTGCGCGAGCGCATGGAAGACATCGAAAAGCTCGCCTGGGCTTTTCTGGAGAAACTCTGTCCTGGTGCAACCCTGAGCAGGGGAGCGCTGGAGATTCTTCTGCAGCACAACTGGCCGGGAAACGTCCGCGAACTGCGCAACGTACTGGAACGGGCCAGCATCATTGCCGGGGGCGAACTGGATATCCAGCCCCGCCACATCATTCTTTAGACCCCACGGTCAAGTATCGCTATTGTTCAGGCCGATATGTGGAGCCATAGGGCATCATTCGATCCCTGCTTTCCCGGTGCAAATCAAGTTGGCCATTGCCGTGCATAGTCAATAGGCAGATGCTGCCTAGTTCTCATTTCGCGCCAATAAATGTGCCGCCCGTGAAAGGCCGGAGCAACGGGCAAATCCATGCTCATGTCGATGATTTGCTGGTTGACGGGTATGCCTCTGGTGAAAACGAATCGAGAGACGAATCAGCGATTCAAGCCAGAAGCGCAGCGCTTCTCGCCGGGGAGTTCTCTGAATTCATCTTGGCGGCTTCGCGACTGGAGACTGCCTATCGCGCCCTGCAAGAGGAAGTGTCTGAGCTCGGTTTGGAGTTGTCGGAACGGAATGCGGCGCTTAATACCAGTTTGGCCAGGAACGAAGGTATGCGGCGCGCTTTACAGCAGATTGTGGACTCCATGCCTTGTGGCGTGCTGGTACTGGATCGCGACGGGACGCTTTCGACCATCAATCCAGAGAGCAAGCGGCTGCTTCGACTTGATGGGCTCGGTTTCGGCGATGGATCTCAGATGACATTGCATCAGATTTCCGAATTCAGCGGCGTCAACCTCGAATCTTGCTGCGAAGATGCTTCTATTAATGATACGGAACAGGAGTTCTGCATCCGCGACTCTTCAGGAACGCGTTGGCTCGAAGTTCGCGATCGCCGGTTGTTCCTCCAAGCCGACGGTGCAAGCGTGCTTGACCAGACAATATTGATACTGCGGGACATAACAGCGCAAAAACGTTCTGAACAGGAACGCGAAGCTGGGCGCAAGGCGATGGCCCTGGCAGAGATCACGACCGTTCTCGCACACGAAATTAGAAACCCATTAGCGAGCCTGGAGCTGTTTGCCGAGTTGATTGACAAAGACGGAGAACGCCGCGGGGAATGGATTTCCAACTTGCGCGCAGGCATACGTTCGCTTTCCGGAACGGTCAATAACGTCTTGAGCTTCCATGGCTCCGGCGCGATAAAGCTCGCTCCCCTTTCACTGCATTCACTCATCGGCAGCGCAATTCAGTTTGTTCAGCCTCTTGCAGATCAGGCGACTGTTTCATTGGATTGGATTGCAGGTGGAGAGCAGACGCAGGTGATGGGCAATGAGAGCGCGCTCCAGCAGGTCGTTTTGAATCTGGTTTCAAATGCCATTCGCCATACGCCCGCGGGCGGGAGCGTCACTGTCTCCCTTCGGCCTGAACGAATCGCAGCAGAGAGCGAGAATCGCGAAAAGCAAATCGAATATATCATCGTTGAGTTCACTGACACCGGGTGCGGCATTCGACCTGACCAGATTGACCGCGTTTTCGAGCCCGGGTTCAGCGGAAGCGGCGATACTACCGGACTGGGGCTGGCGGTTTGCGACCGGATCATGAAACAACACGGCGGACAGATTTCTGCCACGAATGGCCTGCATTCAGGCGCTATATTCACGCTCAGTTTTCCCGTACACCAAATGGAGTTGGCGACAGCATGAACAGCATTTCTACCAGCGACTGCAACTCTACCGTGCTTGTGGTGGACGACGAGCCGGGAATGCGTACGGCATTGCAGGCTAACTTTCTGCGCCACGGGTGGCGTGTCGAAACAGCAAGCGGTGTTCGTGACGCAGCACGAGCTGTCGAACTTACAAGCTTCGATCTGGTTGTGAGCGACATTCGCATGCGGGATGGCGACGGGTTTGAAGTGATGTGCTCGGTACTCAAGAATTCGCCTACCACCGCGGTCATCCTGCTAACCGCCTTCGGAAGTGTTCCTGAAGCGGTAGAGTCGATGCGCAGCGGTGCATTCGATTATCTGACGAAACCAGTCTCGTTTGAGCAACTCCAGAGCGCGGCTGCTCGCGTCATGAAGCGGATCAACGAGAAATCCGCTTCCGGAAGCATTCAAGATACGGGCGCGAATATTACTTCGGGAATCGTCGGCCGCGCCCCCTTGCTTCTGCAGGCCCTGCAACGTGCTCGTGCCGCGGCAAGCACCGATGCCGATGTTCTTATCGAAGCCGAGAGCGGTACCGGCAAAGAACTGCTGGCAAAATTCATTCATCAAGCTAGTAACCGAAGTAGGAAGCCATTTGTAGCTGTGAACTGTGCGGCAGTGCCGGAACATTTGCTGGAAAGCGAGCTATTCGGTCATGCCAAAGGCGCCTTCACCGGCGCCAATGCAGCCAAAGCCGGGAAGTTTGAACTGGCGAATGGCGGCACACTGCTGCTCGACGAAATTGGCGAGATGCCACTCAATCTACAGCCCAAGCTACTGCGGATTCTTCAGGAGCGGGAGTTCGAGAGGCTCGGGGAGACACGGTCCATCCATGTTGACATTCGGGTGATTGCCACGACCAACGCATCCCTCGGCTCGATGGTGGAACAGGGACGCTTCCGTAGTGACTTGTATTATCGGCTGAATGTGATTCCACTTTCGCTTCCAAGCCTTCGCGATCGGCTGGAGGACATTCCGGCTCTGGCCAAGTACTTTGCAGAGAGATTTGCCACCGAAACGGACAACCCAATTCCTGGAATTGATCCTGGTTTCATTGAAAGGCTGCAGAGTTACGATTGGCCCGGCAACATTCGGGAACTCGCGAATTTCATGCGCCGTGTTCTCTCCCTGCACCAGGGCGACACGATTGACGCGGCGTGCTTTTACAAAGAGTTTCATCCAATAGGAAGAACGCAGCCAGCACCCTTCGCCATGCCGGTCCCAGGTACACCCATTGCTGTTCTGGAAAAGGCGCACCTTGAGAACACTCTTGCCCTGGCGCATGGGAACCGGACCCACGCAGCTGTCATGCTGGGGATCAGCCTGCGCACGATGCGAAACAAGATCAGGGAATACGGACTACCCCCAAGGAGATATGCATGACGCCGACAACACCCTTGACTTCGACATTGGAGAGCTTCCTGAGGCTGACCACGAGCCGCGAACAGGCGATCTCCGCCAACATGGCAAACGTCGATACACCCGGCTATCATACGCGCGACATTAACTTCAATAGCGAGTTGAAGAGGGCCATGAATGGATTCTTGAGTCAAACCGAGGACGGCATAGAAACCGTGCAAATGACTCCTGTTGTTCAAGAAGTTCCAGGTCTGATGGAGCGTCCGGACGGCAACAATGTGAGTCTTGATCGCGAAGGACTTCTAATGTCCGAGACGCAATTGCAATATCAGATCGGAATCCAACTGATCAAGCGGCAATTTCACCAAATTCTTAGCGCCATCAACGGAGGAAGTTAAACATGAATCTCTTCGACTCGTTAGCAATCAGCGGATCAGCGTTGGCAGCCGAACGGCAGCGCTCGGAAATCATCGCTGCGAATATGGCTAATGCCGAGACGACGCATACCGAAGCCGGCGGGCCGTATCGGCGCAAGGAGGTCGTGTTCCAGTCCCCCGGCGCTTCGACTTTCCGGCTGGCCCTCGCCAGCACGGGCAATTCCAGCGCGATACCCTCAGGCAGTGTTCAGATATCTGATGTTGTCGATGATCCGACGCCTCCGGTCATGCGCTATGAGCCGGGCCATCCGGACGCCAACAAGGACGGCTTCGTCGCTTACCCGGCTATCAATCCGGTAATGGAAATGGTGGACCTGATGGGCTCTGTACGGGCCTATCAACTGAATGCATCGGCAGTGACAGCTGCCAAGCAGATGATCCAGCAATCGATCGACATCCTCAAGAGCTAGGCGGGAGAGTTAAAAGATGAGCAGTGCAATTCCAGGCCTTGGATCCATTGGCAACATCAGCGCG
>Ga0302201_10001911_pt1 | contig 17143 bp, 11 predicted proteins | sample II_Bog_N3_2_FD_194586 | JGI IMG/M metagenome (GOLD analysis project Ga0302201, IMG submission 194586) | Peat permafrost microbial communities from Stordalen Mire near Abisko, Sweden - II_Bog_N3_2 | ecosystem: Environmental > Terrestrial > Soil > Wetlands > Peat | place: Sweden: Abisko... | reverse complement strand
ACGGCCTTCAAAGTCAGCCGCAACCGGACCCATTGACGAAGTTGCTTCGCCGTTCTGGCCGAATGCGGAACCGGTTTCATTGGCGATCTCTTCAAAAGTTCCGTCGTGCTTGTTGCGGAAGAGGAAGTTCTCAGTCTGATCGTTGGAGACGTAAATATCGTCCCAGCCGTCGTTGTCGAAGTCGGCCACTGTGACGCCCATGGTGCGGCCAATGTATGCACCGATACCTGACTTCTCAGTTACATCGGTGAAGGTTCCGTCGCAATTATTGTGAAAGAGCAGATTCGACTGGCCCGCGTAATCGAGCGGTCCCGGATAATTATCAGCCGCATAATAGTTATGATAGTTGGGATTGAACTTGATGTAGCGGCCGACGAAGAGGTCGAGGCAGCCATCTTTGTCGTAGTCGAGCCAGGTTGAGCTGATGGCAAAGCCGGCAACCTTGATGCCAGCCTTCTCCGTCACATCGGTAAAGTGGCCCTTGCCGTCGTTGTGATAGAGAACCACCTTGCCATAGCCAGTTACGAGCATATCTTCGTTGCCGTCGTTGTCGTAGTCTGCCGAAGTCGCGGCGACGGAATACATGTCAGGATTGAGGCCCGCCTGGTCAGTCACATCGGTGAAGCGGCCGTTGCCGTCGTTGCGGTAAAGATGATTGTGCGGCGGGGGATTCGGTTTCACTTTGAGCGGAAACGGGTGGATTGAGTCGTCGAGCGGGCGTCCGCTGACGACATAAAGCGATTGGAGACCGGAGTTGTTGTAGTCGAACCAGACGCAGCCGGCGCCAGTGCCCTCAAGCAGCGAACCGAGTTGCGCGGAGCCGAAACTATGCGTGAAATCGATGCCGGAACTGGAAGTGGCGTCTTCAAACTTGATGGTGGACGGCGGCACCTGCGGTGCGGCTGGCTGCGCCTGAGGTGCGTTCCCGGGTGCTGCCTGTGCTACTGAGTATCGAGCGACAAGAAGAGATCCGAATAATAAGAATAGAAAGAAGCGCTTCATATCAATTGCCTTTGCTCGCCGGCTCCGGCGTTGCGGTCTTTGTGCCGGTCAGGTCGAATGGCGTGGTGGTGCGCATCAAGACAGCCGGGACGAGATTTTCAGATGCGCGTTCTGGTCCGGTGTGGCAACCAACACAAATGCGCTGCTCTCCTGCGCGAATCCAAAACCATCCATGCTCCTGGCGCATCACTTTGCCGTGCTGGTCGAGAAGTTCAAAACGAATGGGCCGGTCGCCCGGCACTTGCACAAAGAACGAACCATCTGCATCAACCGGCGCTGTGCCATTGGAGGTGGTGCGCCCTTGCGGGTCGAGTGTCTCAAGCCGAACCGAAGCGGGAACGGCCTTCAAGTCGCCTTCACGCGAGAGGCGCGAATCGAGCACAAGCAGGTTGGCGTAGTTCCATGGGTGCAGGGCCGACGGATGGCGATGAGGCCGTGTGCGTGGAGCTACCAGCACCGGCTCGACCAGATCGCTATCTGAGTGCGATAGCAGGGTGCGCATAGACGCTGCACCGGGCGTAATGAGCCGCAGCGCATAGTGCGAAGTAGGCGTTGCACGCGTGCTTGCCAGCCACTCGCCTGAAGTCGTTTCTGCTATTGCGCCGGCATAATCGCCATGCGGCGCCGCCACCGGTGCTTCATGCGCTAGCGGCGAGGTAAACCTTGCCAGCGATGAGCCATGGGTGAAGACTACATCGCCCGATGCGAGCTGGTGGCCTGCCCAACGAGCGCGCCCGTGATCGCAGCGATAGGATTCCACTCCCGAGCCATCGGCGTAGACCAGGAACTCTTCGGGTGTCGAGCCTTGACCGAGCGGGAAGTACGACTCGAAAAGAATTCGGCCGTCAAGCAGCACATCATCGGGAATTGCGCTTGTGGGTAGATAAGTGAGCGGCAGCAGCTTGGCGCTCGCGTTAGCGTCGATTGGTGCGAACGGCTCACTGGACTGCGTGCCGGCAACAACGATCTGGAATCCCGATGCGATGTGCTGCGCAAAGACGAATTGCCCCGAAGAGAGATAAATTGGCCGGATTGCATCGTCGGAGCCGGCGAAAAGGAGGCGCGGATCGCGCCCGCGCAGAGTCATCTCCCAAATCTGCCAGTGGTCGGCCTGATTCTGCTTGCCGGCAAAGAGCACTCGCTGGCCGTCAAACGAAACGTTTGCGTCGGCCGTAGACCAGAATTTCGGCGCCAGCGGCTCGGCGCTACCGTTGTGGATGAATAAAAGCTGCGCGCCTTTAGGGAACCGCTCTGCGCCGCGAAGTGCAGCCAGGGGCTGATAGCTGGGCGCGGCGGTCACAATGACGTCAGGAAGCGCGGCGTGTGACAAGTCCGCGGCTTGCGCGCACTTACCGCTCAGCGCAGCAACCAAGGCCGCAATTGCAATTGCGCGGAGGGACAACCGCATCAAGCAACCTCCGCAGCATCTAAATCGCTGGCGGCGCTGGCGCGCATTTCGTCCTCGCGCAGTGCAATCCACGGAGCGAGTGAGGTCATCATGGTGTCAAATTCTTTAAAGTTGAGCGATTGATCGCCATCGCACCAGGCGGTTTCGGGATCGGGGTGAACTTCAACAATGAGTCCATCAGCGCCGGCGGCGACCCCGATACGTGCGGCAGGGGATACAAGGCTGCGGCGGCCTGTTGCGTGGCTGGGATCGGCGATAACCGGCAGATGCGATACCTGCTTGATGAGCGCGATGGATGCCGCATCGAAAGTGTTGCGCATTGCTGTTTCAAAGGTGCGAATTCCGCGTTCGCAGAGAATGATGTTGGGGTTGCCGGCGTCGAGCGCGAGTTGGGCCGCGCGAAATAGATCGGCAACTGTGGCCACTAGCCCGCGCTTGAGCAGCATGGGGCGGCCCGAGCGCGCCGCCGCAACAATCAACGAATCGTTCTCCATGTTGCGCGAGCCGATCTGCAGAATGTCAGCGTATTCGGCGACCAAATCCATATCGTTCTCAGACATGACCTCGGTTACGATGGCCAAACCTGTCTCCTGGCGCGCGCGTGCCAGCAGTTTGAGGCCTTCAAGGCCAAGCCCTTGAAATGAATAAGGAGAGGTGCGAGGCTTGAATGCGCCTCCGCGAAGAACGCGAGCACCGGCGCGGCGAACACTATGGGCCGTCGTCAGCAGCTGGTCCTCGGTCTCAACCGAGCAGGGCCCAGCTATGGTGACGAACTCGCTGCCGCCAATCTCAAAATCGAGCATGGGCACAACTGTTTGTTGCCGCCATGCGCTCTTGAGAACGTCGGGAGATTCGGCAAATCGATCCTGCCAGCCTTCAGACACCCCACTCACTCCGATCCAAGGAAGCCTCAGTGTAGGACGGGCGATTACTCGCGGCCTCAATCGAAAGTTGGAGCGAGAGGCGTTCGCCGCAACACGTGTGACGTAGCGCACAATTGAGCGTTTGAATTCGTATTTTGGGGCCGCCAGAAGGCCGTTTTCAGGCCTCGCGCGGTCAGAGCGCCATGGGTGGCGGCCGGTAACCGAAGGCAGAATCGACAATCGCGGCTATGCCGATTGCGATCTCATCCTCAAAGGGGCGAGCTGCAATCTGCACACCGATGGGCAGCCCCTCGGGCGAGGAGCCTACGGGGACCACTGCGGCCGGGCACGCAAGTGCATTGAACCACTGCGTGAAGCGCCACGCATCAAGATATTCGACGGTCTGGCCGTCGACGGTCCAACTGCGCTCGCCGTGACGAAAGGCTGGAACCGAGGCTACCGGGCAAAGCAGCACGGGATAGTTCTTGATCTCATCGAGAGTCTTGGCGCGCAACAAGTCAAGCTCGGCCCATGCGTTCAATAATTCCGTCGAAGAGAGCGGGCCCGCCGATTCCGCGATCGCCAAAAACTCATTGAAGATGGGGCTGAGGCGGTCGCGCTTGCCGCGAATTTCAGGCTCGTAAAACATTGCGCCGCACTGCACAAAAAACTTCCACCACAGCTTGCGTAGCGGCTCAAGCGTGCGCGGACGAAACGGCTCGACGCGGAAGCCGGCGTCGCGCAGAGCATTTGCCGCAGCGTCAACAGCGGCTCGAGTTTCAGGGGTCACCGGTACGAGGCCGTCGTTTGCGAACAATCCGACGGTGTGCGCGCGCAGATCTTGCGTGTTGGGATTTTGCAGCGCGATCGGCGGACTCGTTGGATCGGCGGGATCCTGGCCTGCTAGCGTACGAAACATCAATTGCACATCGGCCATCGTTCGGGCCATGGGGCCAATTGCGCCGAGAATTGAAAACGGTCCCACGCACGGAGGCAGATGGCCGCGCCCGGGAATGCGACCCGGCGTTGGCTTGAGCGAACAGATGCCGGTAAAGTGTGCCGGCACTCGCACCGAGCCACCGCTGTCGCTGCCCAGCCCAGCTGCGGAAAGGCCCGCAGCAATCGCCGCCGACTCGCCACCGCTTGAGCCGCCTGGCGAGCGTTCGAGATCCCAGGGATTGTTTGTTCGCCCGTGCAGTAGATTGGCGGTTTCGTAGGCCATCAGGAATTCAGGACAGTTAGTGGTGCCTAGAATAAGCGCGCCGGCGGCGCGCAGCCGCGTCACCACCACTGCGTCTTCGTGCGGAACATCGCCCTTGAGCAGCAGGCTGCCGATCTCGCATCGATAGCCCGCGGTGGCGATGGAAGACTTGACCGTGACAGGAAGCCCATGCAGCGGGCCGCACTCGCCATCGAATGCAACGAGCTGCTTTGCCTGCGCCCGCACATTTTCCGCATCGAAGTCGGCGAATGCATTCAACTGCGGTTCGAGTCGCTCGATCTGCAGGATGTGGGCTTCGGCGAGTTCGATGATGGAGAGCTTGCCGGCGCGCAACAGTTCAAGTTGCCGCACTGCCGGCAATAACACAAGATCAGTTTCCACAACGTTCATCAGTTAGTTCCCGATTGCGGCGCCTGGTCATCGGCCGGTGTCGACGGACGGCGCTGATAATCGAACCAGTGCAAATGCACAGGATTGCCGGAGTCAAAGCGAGTATTCCAGTTCAACTGGTAATCGAGCGCGCCAGCATCGTCGGGATACTGCTCTATGTTCGGGTAAGGATACGTGCTCATGGCGTGGAAGGGCATCTGCGACACCGTGAACGGAGACGCATCCCACCAGTCCATATCTTTCACAAATCCGTTGGCGTAGAAGAAATAGTCGCGCTTCCAACCATCAGGCAGCGCGGGCAGTTGCGCGGTATCGAATTCGGCTGCGATCTCTTCGCCGCTGCCAAAGACCACAAACCGGTCGTCGATCGATTTCAGCAGCGGGGTTACATCGCCCATGCGCGTGTAATTGCCGCGTTCGCGCTGGAACGGTCCGGTGAGGCTGACGAGGTTGTAGTTGTAGTCGAGGTCGCCGGGGCTCGCGCCTTCAATCTGCTTCGGGTATCCGCGGAAGTGCAGCGTGGCAGAGGCGAGCGGCACATCGTTAGTGTGCGCTGCGGCATTCGCGCTCTGGTCGATCAGCACCTGGTCCCAGTAAATCTGTAGGTTGGTCATCAGCCGGATGCGGCGGGTGCCTGCGGGCAGCTTGCCGGTGAGGTCAACAACGATGGTGCGCTCGAGGCCCGCCGGGAATCCTGCTTCGCCGGGAATGCGCTGCCAGGAGCCATCGGGCAGTTGCGCTTCAACGTAGGGCGATTCAGGCTTCACGCCGGCCTGCCACGCTGCGTAGAGCGACGTTGCGCTGAAGTAGTTAACATAGCCGGTCATGAGCAGGCGCAGCGGGGACTGCGCATCCAGCGAACCGAGGTCGAGTGTAAGCGCGTGGAGATTTGCGAAGCCGTCGTAGGGTAGCGGCGTAAATCCTGAGGCGAACGTATGATCGCGGCGGCTCAATGTGTCGAGCACGTCGTGACCATCGCCGTCCCACGCGCCCAGAGGCAGACGCGCGTTCTCGCTGGCAGTGACGCGGCCCGATGCAAACGGCGGGTCGTCGAGGAAGCGCTCGTCGGGATTCACTTCGACATTCGCGGGATGATCAACAGCAACGAGGCGAAGCTGGTCAGTGTAGTTCACCTCTTCCATCGGCTCCATGAAGCGCACGCTTACTTTGCCGTTCACCAGGCCAACCTGGTCGCCATCAATTTTGATCCATTCACCGGGGTTGGGAATGTTGCGCCGGGCGGGCGTGAACCAGTGGCCCACAACCGCCGCGCCAATCACGTCGGTGACGAATTTGTAGTGATGCCCATCCCAGGCAAAGACCACTGGGCACGAACTGCCGCGCCGGTCAGCCTCTTTCATGGCGATCACCTGTGTGTGGGGCAGATCGATTTCGTCCTGCAGCACGCCGGTGGGCCAAAGGATCCGGAGCAGATCGATGGACGTCGCCTGGCCGAGCCCGACCAGAATCTGCGGGGCCGACTGCGTCTGGTAGCCCGAAGCACCGGCCAGCTCCCACTTTTGCCACAATCCGCTTGCGAACACTTCAACCTTAACGCCGATTGCGGTCTTGTTGTCGGCGAGGCCGGCTAGATCGAGCCGCACAAAATGATTCTTGTTCGCGCCCTCATTGTGCAGCAGTACCGGCGGCGCGTCCACTTGCGTCACGATCAGGTCGGGCGCTCCGTCGCCATCCACGTCGGCAGCGATGAGCCCGCGTGGATCGTGCAGCTTTACGGTGTCCAGCCCTAGTGCATGGCTGACGTCTTCAAATGTGCCGTCGCCGCGATTGCGCAGTACACGCACCTGCGGGCCAGCCTTGGTTTCGACAATCGCGGCCAAGTCGACCCAGCCATCGTTGTCTATATCGATGGGCGTCAATCCCCATCCACGCAGCGCGCCTTTTAATGGCAGAGCAACGCGTTCGAATCGGCGGCCCAAATGGTCGGGCGCCTCAACGTTTCGCCAAAGCGTGATTCCCGGTGCGCCGTTGTGGGTCACGGCGATATCCATCCAGCCATCTTTGTTGTAATCGAGCACGGCAATGCCCGTGGTGGCGGGAAGTGGTTCAGTGTAGAGTGCGGCCGCCGGATATTTGCCTTCGCGCGGATTCATGTACAGAGTGGGCGCCTCAGCATTGCCGGCGACCGCAATATCGACCGCGCGATCGTTGTTGTAATCGGTGAGAATCGCCGCCGAAGTCGGGCCCGTGCCGCCGAGACCGGTCTCAGCGGTTTGCTCGGTAAAGGTACCATCGCCGTTGTTGCGCCACAGCACGCTGGCTTCGCCGCCAGAAGCAAGCGGAGCGCCGGTCAAAAACAGATCGAGGTCGCCGTCATGGTCGTAGTCGATGAAGGTAATGCCGGAAGGATGATTACGCGGAGCAAGGCCCGCCTTCGCTGTCACGTCTTCAAACTTTCCGTGGCCGAGATTCTTGAAGAGCAGCACGCGATCTTCGAGCGCGACAGCCAAATCGTTGAGCCCATCAGCGTTGAAGTCGCCAACCGCGCACGCAACGGCGTGCCCGGCAATGTTGAGCCCTGACTGCGTAATGTCAACGTCTTCAAACTTGCTGTTGCCCGCTGGATGCAGAATGCGAATCGCCTGCGTGCCATTTTGCATCAGGATCAGGTCCATGCTGCCCGAGCCGGTCACGTCCATCATGCAGGCACCGCCGGTTGTAGCCCACCCCGCTTCAGTTGCACCTGAGGTGATGGGTTGGGCAATGAGCTTGACCGGAATCATGGCGGCTACGGTGACCTGCGGCTCAGCAACCGCAGTGGCGGTGGAAAGGCGCCCTTGCTCGCCGTAAGCCAGGCTGATGGCCGATGAAACTTTGGTGGAGGTGAGGTGCTGGAACCGCTTGAAATGTTCACGGGCTTCGTCGATCTTTCCCGCACGCTGCAATGATTGAGCCAGGCCGAACTCCGCCGAGGCATGAACCGGATTAACCGCGAGCGCCAGGTTGAAAGCCGCGATCGCGTTGTCGTACTGCTTAAGCTCCTTATAGGAGGCGCCCACAAAGTAGAGCGAATCGGCATCGTGCGGGTCGAGCTTGGCGGCCTGCTGAAAGCTCTTGAGCGCGCCTTCAAGATCGTTGCCCGCGTGTTGCGCCAAGCCAAGGTTGTACCACGCTTGCGCACTATTCGAGTCGAGCGCGATGCCTGCTTCGAGCGCCTTTGTTGCATCGTCGAGCTTTTGCAGAGTGAGAAGCGCTATGCCGTCATTAATTTGAGCCTGTGCAAACTTTGGGTCGCGCTTGATGGCCGCATCAAAACTCTCGGCTGCGCGGTCGGTAAACTGCTGACCCATCAGGGCCACGCCGCGATTGTTCAGCCGTATGGCCTCAGGGTCAATGCGGGCCTGCGCGGCTGCCAGGGATGCGCTCAAAACAATCGCCAGCGCCAGAAAAACCGTCTTCTGAGTCATCGTGTCAATCCATCGTTCTCTAAGGAACCACTCCAGTTTACGCGACAACTGCGGCGACGCGGAGAGCGTGTACCGCGCCAATTTATACTTTTCGCAGTGAAGCACGATTCAAGTCCGGCAAAGCGACGCATCGGCGTGGTGACTACTTCACGCGCAGATTACAGCCATCTCTACTGGCCTTTGCATGAGATGGCGGCTGCGCCCGGCATCGATCTCGGCGTTTTTGTTCTGGGCCCGCACCTCTCGCCTGAGTTTGGCAACACTGTTCAGGAGATTGAACGCGACGGATTCCCTATCCGCGCACGCATTGAGTGCCTTCTGAGCTCTTCAACTGACACAGGCATGGCCAAAACCATTGGCATGGCGATATTGGGCCTGGCGGACGCGTTGACATCGTGGCGGCCCGACATTCTGCTGCTGATCGCCGATCGATACGAAATGCTTGCACCCGCGACAACCGCGCTGGCATTGCGCATTCCGGTGGCACATATCGAGGGCGGTGAAGTGAGCCAGGGCGCCATCGACGATCACGTTCGCAACGCGATCACCAAACTTGCGCATATTCACTTTACTTCGACCGAGATGGCGCGGCAACGCGTGATTGCGATGGGCGAAGAGCCGTGGCGGGTGCATCGCGCGGGCGCGCCTTCGCTCGACCATCTGCGACGCTCGCCACTCATCGATCGGGCTGCACTTGAAACACAACTCGGCATTAAGCTGGCAAAGCCGGTTTTGCTGGCGGCGTGGCACCCGGTTACGATTCTTCGCGATACCAACGCCGAGGCTGAAGCACTCTTTGCCGCGATCGCGGATGCGCCGGGCCAGATCATTTTTGTCTATCCCAACGCCGACGCCGGTTGCTACGCATTGATCGAGCGCGCACGGGCGCTGGCCGCGACTCGCCGTCAAACGTACATCTTTGTGAATCTCGATGCCGTCACTTACTGGAGCCTTCTCGGGCAAGTGGACCTCATGGTTGGCAACTCGTCGAGCGGCATCATGGAAGCGGCATCGTTTGCTTTGCCGGTGGTGAATGTGGGCATACGGCAACAGGGCCGCGAGCGCTCCCGCAACGTGATTGACGCGCCTGCCGAGAGAGACGCCATTCTGGATGCCATTGCCCGCGGCCTGAGCCTGGAATTCCGAGGCGGTATTGCCGGCATGGCCAATCCCTACGGCAACGGATTTGCATCGGAGACGATCTCACGGGTGCTCGCTGAAATACCTCTGGACGGACTGCTCATAAAACAGCCTGCACCACTTGGCGGCGCTTCCAAAATAAATTCAACGGAGCGCGCATGACGATGCGGATTCCACTCTCCGCGCCAGACATTGCGCAGGCGGAGATTGACGCGGTCACTGCTGTTCTGCGAACTCCGAATCTCTGCTTCGGCCCAGAGCTCACCGCGTTTGAAGCCACGCTGGCTCATTACCACTCCGTCGATCATGCAGTTGCCGTCAGTTCAGGAACGGCGGGCCTGCACCTGGCGTTGATTGCTCTCGGCGTGGGCGAAGGCGACGAAGTTATTGTGCCTTCCTTCGCTTTTATCGCCGTGGCCAACACAGTGCGGCAAGTGCGCGCTGTGCCCGTGTTTGCAGAGATCGACCCTCGGACTCTCAATCTCGACCCTTCATCGGTCGAGCGCTCCATCACTTCGCGCACGCGGGCGATTCTGATTGTGCACACGTTTGGCGTTCCCGCCGAGATGGACACGCTCCAGACAATCGCGCGCAATCATGGACTGGCCTTGATTGAAGACGCGTGCGAGGCCATTGGCGCGGAGTTTGACGGAAGGCGCGTGGGCAGCTTCGGCGATATGGCGGTGCTGGGCTTCTATCCCAATAAGCAGATCACTACAGGCGAAGGCGGCGCGGTGTTGTGCAACAATGCGATTCATTCCGCGCGCCTTCGCAGCCTGCGCAACCAGGGCCGGGCGGGAGCCGGCTGGCTCGACCACGCCGAGCCGGGATTCAACTATCGACTCTCTGACATGGCCTGCGCTCTCGGGCGCGTGCAGCTTGGCCGGATCAATGAAATCCTTACGCTGCGCGCCCGGGCGGCAGAGCGTTACGATGCGCTGATCAGAAATGTTACCGGAGATATTCGCGGCCTCATGTTGCCGCCGCTCGAACTGCCGCAAAGAAAGCTGAGCTGGTTTGTTTATGTGGTTCGCTTGCCTGAGGGTGTTGATCGCGAACAGGTGCAGGCGGCAATGGCGCACGAGGGAATTGCAACCGGGCGCTATTTTGCGCCACTTCATCAGCAACCGGCATCGCGCGACGAAACTTCACCGCTGCCACGTTTGGCTGTTACAGAAACACTGGCGCCGCGCGTGCTAGCGCTGCCGTTCTTCAACCGGATTACTCAAAGTGAGCAGGAAGAAGTGGCCGGTGCGCTGCATGGGGCGATCGATCATGCAAGCTAATCGCAGCCGGCCAGCCCGCAAGCGCTAATGGATGAGCTTGTAGGGCATCCCAAAGCGCCCTATCTGGATGAGTGATTTCTCCTGCGGAGGCCAGATGTGCAGGCTTTCGATGCGGGTGGATCCTTCAATCCAGTGCGCGTCAGTAGTGCCGACCTGGTTGCCTGTCGCGGCATCGTTGAAGTGCACGTTGAGCGATTCGCCGTTGGCCGCGCGCGTCCAGCCGAAGATGTAGTTGCCGGGAGCGAGTTGCACGCCGCCAATCTCAATTGGCGCCTGCACAATCAGGAAATGAGAATACTTGCCGTCGGCTGAGTAGCCGGCAGTAATCAGCACAACGCCGGCAATATAGTGGCCACGCGAATCGACGATACCCGAGGCGGTTCGCATCTCGGTTTCAATATGCTCGCTGATGACCGGCGCGCGCGAAGGCAGTACCGCGGCCAGCTCGGTCTGCGTTGCCTGCCGCCAGGCGGGCCCTTTTGCGGCCAGTGTTGAGGCTGCAAGGAATGCGCATAACAAAATGCAGGATTTGGCCGGGCGTTTCATTCGGACTCGTGCCTCTTCAACGATTCAAGTGGAACAATGCCGCGGCGAATTGCAGCCGTTGCGGCCTGGGTGCGATCGGTAACGCCAAGTTTGCCCAGCAGGCTGTTGATGTGCGTCTTCACGGTCGCTTCTGAAACTCCCAACTCGTCTGCAATCTCCTTGTTACTCTTGCCCGACACAATCTGTTCGAGCACATCCATTTCACGAGGCGTCAGTTCTTCAACGCCCATGCGTTCGGCGAGCTTTTCAGCAATGGCCTGCGGGATGTGCGACTTGCCTGCGTGCACCACGCGAATGGCCGCGATCAACTCGTCGGTGGTCATGCCCTTCAGCAGATACGCCTTCGCTCCCGCCTTCAGCGCGCGATAGATATCTTCGTCACCGTCGTAAGTGGTGAGCACAATAAAGCGCGCATTTGGCGACTCCATGCGGATGCGCTGGATAGCGTCAACACCGCTCATGCGCGGCAGACGCAAGTCGATGAGCGTGATGTCGGGCTGATGCTTGCGATATTGCGCTATGGCTTCAACGCCGTCAGCGGCCTCGCCGACTACTTCCATCCCCTCCACCACATTCAGCAGCGATACCAACCCCTGCCGCACCACATGATGGTCTTCAACAACAAGCACGCGAATCGTTTCCCTCGTCAATCCAGTTCTCCCGTCTCTTCCAGCGTCTCATGCGGCGCCGGCGCTTTGAGCCTCACCGAGGTTCCCTCACCCGGCGTGCCGGTCACCTCAAGCGTCCCGCTAATTGCGGCGGCGCGTTCCTTCATTCCCGTCAGCCCGTAGTGTCCAGGCGCCAATTCCACCTTGCCGTTTGTTTGCAAGCCTATTCCATCGTCGCGAACTTCCAGATGAACTTCGTCGGGCAAGTACTCCAGTTGCACAGTGAGTTGCGATGCCCCTGCATGTTTCTTCACATTATGAATCGCTTCCTGCGCGATGCGCAGAATTTCCTGCTCAGTTTCAGCCGAGAGAGCGCGATACGCGCCAAATAGACGGAATTGCGCGTCAAGGCCGTTGCCCGCCGCGCGCTCGGCAATGCGCCGCAGTTTCACGGGCAGCGTAGTCTCACGCGAATCCTGCGTGCGTAGCGCCCAGATTGACTGGCGCGCATCCGCCAGGCCGCCCCTTACTTGCTCGCGGGCACTGTTCAAATGCTTCTGCGCATCCTCAACGCGGTGTTGGCGCAACAACTCGGCCAGCACTTCAAGCTGCACCGAGATTCCGACATAGCCCTGCGCGAGTGTGTCGTGAATTTCGCGGGCAATGCGGCTACGCTCTCCCAGCACGGCCTTGAATTCGCGTTCTGCGCGGCTCACGCGCAAGCGAATCAGCAGCACCAGGCCCGTAGCCAGTGCGACGAGCAGCAGCGCATAAAACCATACTGTCTGGTAAAAGTGGGGCTCGAGATCGAAGCTGAATGCCGCTCCAGCAGTGTTCCAAACACCGTCGTTATTCTCGGCCTGCACACGAAACGTATAGTGGCCAGGCCGAATGTTGGTGTAGTACGCCGTGCGGCGCGTTCCAGCGGCGGTCCAATCATGATCGAAGCCTTCAAGCATGTACCGGTAAGCCACTTTTTGCGGCGCCACAAAACTCAGTCCCGCGTAATCGAATTCGAAGTGGACCTTACCGGCTGCAACTTTCAATCGTGAATCTGTCTCACGCAGAGGCTGGGCGACGTCATCGACGGTGAATCGCTCAATGGCCACCGGCGGGGGAACGGAGTTTATTGGGAAATGCGCCGAGTCAATTTCAACCAGGCCCCGCGGCGTTGCAAACCACAGGCGTCCGTCGCGCGAGCGCCACGCCGAGGGATGGCTGTTGGTCGCCGTCTCACGGCTGCGCAAGCCATCTGCCGTACCGAACTCCATCCAGTGCGAGCAATCGGACCCTGCGCCGCTCATTTCGCCGCAATCGCAGCGCGCAATTCCGCCTTGCGTTGCGAACCACAGATGCCCCAACTGATCGTTGAGAATAGCGCGCACCGTTACCTTGCTCAGGCCGTTCTGCATCTGCGCGTGGAAACTATGACCGTCCCAAACATCCCACCCCTGGCCTTCAGTTCCTATCAACAGGGTGCCATCGGCGCGGGGCAACAACGCTGTGACCACGTTGCTTGATAGCCCATTTGCGGTGGTGAAGTTTTGAATTGCGCCCCCACGCAAACGCGAGAGTCCCGCCAGCGTCGCAACCCAAAGGTCTCCTGCGGCATCGCGCGCCATTGCACCCACCACGTCGTTGCCCAGCCCGTTTGAAACAGTGTAAGTTTCCATCTGCGAAGCGGCACTCGCAATCGATGGATGGTCCGCCGCATCCTTCCAGTGCGTCAAGCCGTGCCGTGTGCCGATCCACAGCGAACCGTCAGCGTCAGCCAGCAGCGAGCGGATAAGGTCGTCGGGCAATCCGTTGGCTGATCCGATTGCGTCAACCCGGCCTGCTTCAATGCGATTCAATCCATCGGGAGTGCCCACCCAGATGACGCCATGCGGTCCTGCGGCGAGCGAAAGAATTACGTCGCTCAGAAGGCCGTCGCGGTCCGTCCAGATCTTCACTTTTCCGTTTGCGGCGACCGCGTTCAGGCCGCTCTGTTGAGTGCCTACCCAAAGCGTGCCGGCAGCGTCATCAACTACGGTCGTGATGGCGTCCGACGAAAGCCCGTCGCGGACACCGAGAATATGGAAGCGCTGGTCGCGCAGAATGTGAAGCCCGTCGGTCTCAGTCCCGATCCAAATATTGCCTTCGCGGTCTTCGAGCAAGCTGAGCACCGATGCCGCGGCCAGTGGGTCTGTAACGGGCAGACGCTCAACCTTGCCGTCGCCACGAATGCGAGCCAGGCCGCCGCTGGTGCCTACCCACAGGTTGCCTTCGCGGTCGGCCATCATCGCCTGGATGCGCGTGCCGGGCAGTTCCCTGCCAACGGTGAGCCGCACAATTGCGTCCCCGGGCTTGATGATTGAGCCGTTGCTGTGTGCAATTTCAAGCTGCGTTCCATCGGCCTCGGCGAGCTGACCGCCGGAAAGCGATGCCAGGAGAATCGGCTGGTGAGTTGATGCGGAATACGCATCGATATTTGACCAACGGCCGTCGCGATACTTCGCACCCGTCGAGCTCGAGTCAACCAAAAGCCCACCCTTGGTATCGGACATGACCATGGAAATGGAGGCAGCCGGAAAACCCAGATCGCCGGCAACAAACCGATCGCCGGCGAGGTGCGCCAGGCCCGCATCGGTCCACGCCCACAACACTTTGTCGCTGGTCTCAACCAGTGCGCGAATGCCGTTTGCAGGCAGGCCTTGTTGCGTAGCGAATGCGGTGACCGCGCCGTCGCGCCAGCTCGCCAGGCCATTACTGGTGCCGATCCAAAGAGCGCCATCGCTCGCAGCCAGCAGGCAGCGAATATCTCCGCTCGGAAGCGCCGGCCTGGAGTGCTCGTCAAATACGGCAAAATTGACGCCGTCGAATCGCACCAGGCCAGCTTCAGTGCCCAGCCACAGGAACCCATCGCGGGTCTGCGCAATGGCCTGCACCGTGTCCTGCGGCAATCCGTTTTCCATGGCCCAAGTCTGCCGGCTGTAGCGATCGAGCGGAGTTGAGGGCTCAAGCGCAGCAGCGGCGCAGCAGAGCAGGACATAGCCCAAGGGCAATAGCGCCCATAAGCAAGGTGCGGCAACTCGTCGCGACCGGCACGGAATTCGCAGATTCGAATTGGGTTGAGTGCGTACCAATTGCTTGAGCCAAACCTAGGCCGAAAGGAGCACTTCAAGACTAATGCAATGGAGGATGCCCTGGGGTCAACCGAATTATGGAGTCGGCAGTCGGATCTGGCGCTTCACGCGGGTCAGGCAGTGATTTCCCGCCCGCCGACAAACACCCGCGGGCGCGCCGGCGCTGCGATAAAGTAGGCCAGCTCGCGGTAGTCGGTGAACTCGTGGATGAGAAAATCGGCCTGTTTGCCGGCCTCGAGCGATCCAACCTGGTTACCGAGGCCGAGACTCCACGCGGCGTTGACTGTGGCTGCTGTGAGCGCCTCGGCAGGCGTCAGCTTCATCTGGAGGCACGCAAGCGACATAATCAGCGGCATGGACGCGATGGGCGACGAACCGGGATTGAAGTCTGTCGCAATTACGATCGCCAATCCCCGCTCTACCATTTCGCGTGCGGGCGGATACTGCGTGTGCCCCAATGCGAATACCGAGCCGGGCAGCAGCACAGGCTGAACGCCCGCCTTGCGCAGTTGGGCGAGGGTTTCGGGGGTTGCGGCTTCAAGATGGTCGGCGGTCATCGCTCCGAGTTCGGCTGCGAGGGCAGCGCCTGTACCCGGCCTGAACTGCTCGGCGTGTACGCGCAACTTGATTCCATTCCGGCGCGCCGCTTCAAGTACTGTTCGTGTCTCCTCAACTGTAAAAGCGCAATCGTCGCAGAAGGCGTCGCAGTACTCGGCGAGCTTTGCTGCGGCGACCTCGGGAATCAGTTCCTCGACAATCCAGCGGACATACTCCTCTCGTCGGTCGCAATACTCCGTTGGCACACAGTGGGCGGCCAGAAAGGTTGGCACTACTCGCGCCGGTCCCTCTGCGTTGAGCCGCCGCATCACGCGCAGCATCTTCAGTTCTGTTTCGCGGTCGAGGCCGTAGCCTGACTTCGCTTCCATTGTTGTTGTGCCCGCGCGCAGCATCCAGTTGCGGTGGCTGCGCGACTCGGCAAGCAGCTCATCTTCAGTGGCCGCGCGGGTGTGCCGCACGGTGCTCAGAATGCCGCCGCCGGCCGCTGCGATTTGCTGATAAGTGGCTCCCGCGATGCGCCGCTCAAATTCGGCCGCACGATTGCCGGCGAAGACCAGGTGTGTGTGGGCGTCGATGAAGCCGGGAGTTACGCAAACGCCGTTGGCATTAACTTCGGCAGTTCCCGGCGGAATCAGGGGCTTGATCTCGGCCCATGGGCCGGCCGCGATAACGCAGCCATCATCGCCAATCAGCAGCGCGGCATTCTCGATGATGCCTAGCTCGCGTAACTCGGCTCTCATACGCGGTCGCGCCGGCCCGGCGAGGCTGACGAGTTGGCCGATGTTGACGATGGCAAGCGGCATGTCCGGACTAACCACCGCCCCGGCGCATGATGTAGACCGAACCCAGAAGAAACATCGCTCCAAACACTTTACCGATGAGCATCACTTTCCTCGCCGAATTCGGATCGAGCGTCGCGATCCTCCCACGCAAAGCTGGCACAGCTCGCTCCATCAGTTGAACTGGCCATAAGCAGCCAAAGAGTCCCAGAGCAAGGAAGAAGGCGCCACCGACAAAAGCGAGTTTGGATTGAAGTGGATCGGATAGATGAGACGGGGCCCGATGCAACAAACGATCCCACCCTTGGAACATTGCGAATCCGAACACGAAGATTGCCACCGAGGGAACCATTCTCATGCCGAAACGATGTGGGTCTCCACGAGCATTCTCAGGTATGCGCCGTCTGAGGAGGTCTTGCGCAGCCTGCGGAGCAAGCAGAACAAGGATCATTAACGCAACAACCAGGGTTGGAATGAGGGCATACATCGTGCGCACTTCCTCGTAAGGGATTCTACGCCGTCGCGCTGTGAAGGTTCTTTACTCACCTCCCCGCCATCGGAATCTGAATGCCTTTCTCACGCGCGGTTCGCTGCGCCAGTTCGTAGCCGGCATCGGCGTGGCGGACTACGCCCAAGCCCGGATCGTTGTTCAGCACACGGGCGATCTTGCGCGCCGCCAGCTCCGTTCCATCGGCCACCGTCACCTGGCCCGCGTGCAGCGAGTAACCCATACCCACGCCGCCGCCATGGTGAAAGCTGACCCACGTTGCGCCCGAGGCCGTGTTCAA
>Ga0302201_10001886_pt1 | contig 17235 bp, 22 predicted proteins | sample II_Bog_N3_2_FD_194586 | JGI IMG/M metagenome (GOLD analysis project Ga0302201, IMG submission 194586) | Peat permafrost microbial communities from Stordalen Mire near Abisko, Sweden - II_Bog_N3_2 | ecosystem: Environmental > Terrestrial > Soil > Wetlands > Peat | place: Sweden: Abisko... | reverse complement strand
CACGCTGCGCAGGGCAGGGGCGCTCGCCGGCAATGGTGTCGCCGGCGCCGGGCTGCGGTCCGGGAGGGGTCTTCCAGAAATATGGAAGGCAATGATCACAAGGAAAGAACACCATGGAACTGAGGACAGTCGATCCCCGCAAGCTGCGGGAGAATCCGGACAACCCCCGCAAGACCCAAGCGGGGAAAGATGCCGATGCGCAGTTGGTCGCCTCGATCAAGGCGATCGGTATCCGACAGCCACCGCTGGTGCGGGAAACCGATGGTGCGCTGACGATCGACGCCGGACACCGGCGGGTGAAAGCCGCGATCAAGGCCGGACTGAAGTCGATCATCGTGCTGGTGCAGGACGAGGCCGATACCAAGCCCGGTCCGATGGTCGCGGTGGCGGAGAACGTGGTCCGTGCGGAGATGGGTCCGGTGGACCGCTGGCGCGCCATGGAGGCCTTGTCGGGCGCCGGATGGACGAACGAGGCGATCGCGATCTCGCTCAACCTGACACCGCGCACGATCGCCCAGCTTCGTCTGCTGGCGAAGATTTGCCCGGCGATGTTGGACCGCATGGCGCAGGGCGACATGCCGAGCGAACACGATCTGCGCACCATCGCGGCTGCCAGCACGGAGGAGCAGGCCGCGGTCTGGTCGCAGAACAAGCCGAAGCGCAATAGCACCGCGAGCTGGTGGCAGATCGCCAAGGCGCTGACCAAGCGTCGGATCAGCGCCAAAACGGCGAAGTTCAGCGACGAGGAGGCGGCCAGGTTCGGGATCGCGTGGGAGGAAGACCTGTTCGCGCCAGCGAACGAGGACAGCCGCACCACGACGCAGATCGACGAGTTCATGGCGGCACAGCAAGCGTGGCTGGAGGCGAACCTGCCGGAGAACGGCTGCATCGTCGAAGCCAGCGCCTACAACCAGCCAATCCTGCCAAAGGGAGCCCAGGAGAAGTACGGCAAGGCCGGGGAGGGCGACAGGATCGCCCATTGCATCGACGCCGGCGGCGAGATCCGCACGGCCGTCTACGCGCTGCCGCCCAAGAACGCGAGAACCGGAAAGGGCGCGGTGGAGGACGCCGAGGTGAAGCCCCCGCCGGGTGTGACGCAGAAGGGGGCGGCGATGATCGGGGATCTGCGGACCGACGCGCTGCACGAGGCGTTGCGCGAGCGGGAGATCAACGACGACACCCTGATCGGCATGCTGGTGCTCGCGCTCGGCAGCAGCAACGTCGAGATCCGGACAGGGGTCAGCAACCACTACGGCAGCCGTGGGGCGCGGCACATTGCAGCCGGACTGGTCGAAGGCGACGTGCTGTCCCGCGACAGCAAGGACCTTCGTGCCGCCGCACGCGAGATGCTCGTGGAGGTGCTGTCCTGCCGCAGGAATATGTCGTGGAGCGGGCCGAACGCTCTTGTCGCCGGAGCTGCTATCGACGCCGGCGCCTTCCTGCCGAACATGGCGACCGATGACTTCCTGCGCTGCCTGCCAAAGCCGTTGCTGGAAGCAGAGGCCGACGCTGCGAACATCGGCATCAAACCGCGTGGAAAGGACACGCGCGCCGCGCTGATCGAACGGTTCGGTGCGGGGACGTGGGTCTATCGCGGTGCCCGCTTCGAACTGACCGATGACGAACGCGCCACGGTGAAAGCCGAGGCCGCCGAGCCTGATGCCGACGACGACTGGGAGATCGGTGACGAACCCGACCCGCAGGGCCGGGATGGCGACCCGGACGACCCCGAGGACCGCGAGGCAGCCTGATCGTGCAACCGGGCCTGGCGGTCTGTGCGCCAGGCCCACCCCACCAGAGGAGGACCCGATGAATGCCATGGGACACAGCCCGGAATCCACCTGGCCGGATCAGGCCTCGCCCACTAACGCCCGGGACGAGGCCCGTATCGATCTCGCCGCTCTCGCAGCTGCCGCGGCAGACCGCCGGGCCCGGCTGCGCAACATCGAGACCCTGATCGAAACAGCCTGCGAAGCGGCCGTGCGCCGGCGCCGCTCACCGGGGCGCCGCGCGGATAATCGCGAATCGTGGGATCACAACGCGTGGTCTGTCTACGTGCAGGAGGCCCTTTACCAAAACCGCCTTTACCTCCGCAGCGTTGCGGCCCTGCGTCGTGAGGCCGAACATCTCGAACATCTGGTCAAATGCTTTTCTCGCGTTGCACGCTGAAGCTTTGATGCTCGTTCGGGCCATGCGAGTGCCGAACGAGTCGAGTCACGGATCGCCGCGAGAGCGGCAGAGGAAATCCCGCAGAGATCGCCAGCAATCACGCTGGCCGGAAAGGACACCACCATGGACACGATCTTGAACAAACTACTGGCGAGGGCAAGCGCATTCCTGCGTCGCGCGGTCGCCTACGTGAAGTCGCCGGAACCGAGCGGCTTCGAGTACCTCGCCAGCGTCGTGCTGCAGGCCCGGCTCGAAACGCTGCAACGCGAACTGTCGGAGCAAGGCGCCTTGCTCGCGCAGGTGACGGAGCAGCGCGACGGCGCGGTCGCAGAAGCAGCCGCCATCGCGCGCGAAACGATCGGTCTGCACCTGCAGATCGATGAGCTGCGGCAGCAGATCCCCGATCGCGACATTCTCCGGCGCACAAACGAGGCCCTGGCCGGAAGCGATGCGCGGGTGGCCGAGCTGACGACAGCACTCGCGGAGAGTGAGCGACGCGTGGCAACGGCGGAGCGCGAGAAGAACCGGCTGCAGATCGCGCTGACCCGGGCTGAAGCCGCGAACCAGGCAGCCACTGACGTGGCGGCCAGGGCTCCGGTGCGGGTCGAGGAGATGTCCTCGCCTGCGCCGCTCTCGCTTGCGTCGCCGCCACTGCCCGCTCGGGACGCAAAAGCCACACGGCGAGGCCCAACGCGAAAGGACGCTGACAAGGCTGGCCAGCAGCGCCGGGAGGCTGCGACGCACTAACCGACGGCGACGACGGCGGGCCGCATCTACGGCCCGCCGCACATCGAAAGGGACAGACCATGAGCAGCGTGAACAAGGTCATTCTGGTCGGCAATCTGGGCAAGGACCCGGAGGTACGGACGACGCAGGACGGCAGCAAGATCGTCAGCCTGACGATGGCAACCAGCGAGTCGTGGAACGATCGCGCGTCGGGTGAACGCAAGGAACGCACCGAGTGGCACCGGGTAGTGATCTTCAACGACCGGATCGGCGACGTGGCCGAGCGATATCTGCGCAAGGGCCGGAAAGTCTACATCGAAGGCTCGCTGCAGACGCGCAAGTGGACCGATCAAGCCGGGCAGGACCGCTACACGACGGAGGTGGTGATCGGCCGGTTCCGCGGCGAGCTGGTGCTGCTGGACAGCGCCAGGAACGGCGAAGGCGCTGCCGGCTCAGGCGGGCGCGACGAAGGCTTTGGCGGTGGTCGCGCCAGCGACACATCGCGTCCGGCCGCCGCAGCCGGGGCGCAGCAGCGGGCTGGTGGCGGCCCGTCATGGGAAGCGCCGAAAGGCGGAGATCTTGACGACGAAATTCCGTTCTGACTGTCACCAGGCGCGAAACGTTATGCGCGCCGGAGGTCATGGACGAGCTTCCGGCGCCGCCCCCGCCAACGTCTTGCTCCGCGAAGCCGAGCGCCGCCGATCGGCGGGCCGACCCGTGAGGCTTCGAAACCCGACCCAAGTGGTTCGCCGGCATCTCCCACGAAATGGAGGACTTATGGCCCGATTCAAAGTTATCGGCTCATTTACGGCAACCGACCTTTATGAGGTCGATGTCGAGATTGAGGCCGACTCGGAAGAGCAGGCTGAGCAGATCGCGAAAGCCCGCAATGAGGCGGGGAAACTCGATTGGCAGCATATCCGTGAGACGGAATGCACGGGCCACATTTTCCAGGCTGAGGCTATCGGCACCTGAAACCCGCCACCAGGCGGGTCACCGGATCGCATTTCGCCGGCCTGAGAAAGGAATCACCCGTGGAACAAGACGAATCTGCTCACAGAGCGGCCCACCCGGCGAACACCACGCTCGACGACAGCGAACGTCAGCCTTGCGAGGTCTGGACGCGCGTAATGGGTTACCATCGGCCCATCACGTCCTTCAACCGTGGCAAGCTCAGCGAATACCGCGAACGACGCTGCTTCACCGAAAGCAACGCCACGGTGGCAGACACGGCCCTCTTCAAGGACCTCGCCCAGGACTGAACAACGTCAGCCGGCGGCCGTCTTGCCGAGGAGGAACCGCTCCGCTTCCTCCGTCGCGTCAAACGGCCGCCAGGGCTCGCCACGCCGCGCATACCATACCGCCCGGCTGACACCATGCGCCTGCTGGCAGGCGTCATACGCCGCGATCAGCAGCCTCACCGCATGCTCGGTCAGCGATGTCGCCCGCGCCTCCAGCGGACCCAGCCAGAACCCGCTGCCCACCGTCGCCTCGTGCCGCTTCTGCTGTGCCTGGACCGCACGCTTCGACGCAGCGTGCGCCGCCCGGCACGCCGCGACGGCCTGCTCCACCACCGGCTGCAGCAGCGCATCGAGCTTCACCTTCAACTCGTGCGGTTCCGCCGGCAGAATCTGCTCCGCGATGTACGCCGCGGTCTCCCGGTCCGTCGCGTGCTCCAGATCGAGGTCCGGCCCGGCGAACTGGAATGCCTCGGCGAGGTTCAAAACCTCCCGAACGTCCGGCTCAATCTCATGTAGCAACATGATCGACGGACGCACCCGCTCCTCCAGGGGGAAGCGAATCACGTTCGTCAGGCCGGGTAGCAGCTCAATCTGCACGATTCGATGCTCCTCTCGATCGCCAGAAACCTACGCCGCGGGAGCGCCGCAGGTCAACACCTAAACATCTGATATTATTCGGTTTTATGGGTCAGCGCAGAAATTTCAGCCGCGCCGGTAAGCCGCAGGCAACGATGGCGCCCCCCGCCAAGCGGCGGGGCCGCGCTCTATCGCCGCCCAAGCGCGGCGACGGAGCCCCGTGTTCTTCACGGGTCTCCGCCCTGACGGGTTACGATCGATGGCGCACGCAAGCAACGAACGTGGTTACGCATAATACACCAGGTGTAGAGACGGTGGCTATTGTTGTTAATTAAAGAGGGCATCAGGAGAAAGAGGAAAACAATCATAGTCTGTGCGTTTTTTCTCTTGCATTCCGTGCTGTATAGGCCCATATTTACTGTGTTGATGGCGAGTTAAGAGCCACAACAGCACAGAACAGAGCAATTCTTTACCCATGCACAGAGGCTAATACCATGGCCGAGACCACCGAAAACACCGCGCCGGACACCGCAATGGGCAACGCTTTGAACAAGGCGCTTGAGCAGCCCAAGCGCACATTCCGGCCGGTCAAGCCTGCGAAGCCCACCAAGACCGCCCGGCCGATCGACGGCGACGCGCGCGAGCCTATGACCCTTGAACGCGCCAAGACGCTCGCGCCGCATCTTGGCCTGATGGAGAATATCGCCCGATCGTTCGCGCTTGAGTCGATGTCCCAGCAGACCGCAGAAGAAGTCTACAACGACGTGCGCGACGCCACGCGGGCGCAGATCAACGCTCAGGCCGATATCCTCACCGTCGCCCTGTCCGAACAGGCAATGAAAGTCCACCTGCAACGGGTGGTCGGCGCCTTCGTCGGTTCCGCCATCGGCGCAGGCACCTACTACCAGCGGCGCGTTACCCTGATGCGCGACATGCACAGCGCAGTCGCCAACGATGATCGCGACGAAGACCGCGATGCTCCCGCAGGCTTCGAAAGCAGGCAGGCCCGTGCCCGCCAGTTCTGCGCCGAACTCGCCGCCCAGGCGTTCGCCTTGGTCGCAGCCGCCACCGGCGCAGTCGCCGCCTACGAAGACGCCACCGGCGACAAGTGGAAGCCCTACGAGAACCAGACCATCCAACCGGTCAGCAAGCAAGCCGCCGCCGCCCAACTCGCAGCCTTCGGAGACTGACACCTGACAGGCGGGGCCGGTCATACGGTCCCGCCTGTCCTTCCCGTGTCGCAACGAAAGCTAGGAGGATCACATGACGGACCCGCGTCTTCCCCGCATTCTCAACAAGCGAACCGATCGCATCCCGCCAGGCGCCTACTACTGCGGCCGGCCAGGCCCGCTCGGAAACCCCTTCGTCATCGGCCGCGACGGCACCCGTGACGACGTGGTGGACAAGTTCGACGCATGGGCGCCAACCCAGCCAAAGCTGATGGCCATCATCGCGACCCTTGAAGGCCGCGACCTCGTTTGCTGGTGTGCGCCTTTACGTTGTCACTGCGAACCGATTAGGCGGCTGGCAAATCCCAGGCTCTTCGCCGAGGCCGTCGGCAGGACATCGACAGCCGAGCAGGCCGGGGCGGACGGAACGAAGCTGTACAAGCACACCGTCACCATCAAGCAGGACGAAGACGGTTGGTGGATTTGCGAAGACGGCACGCCGCTTGAAGGACCGTTCAGCTCGCAGGACAGCGCAATCGCCGCCGTCGAGGCTGTGTGAACGGGGCGGAACGATGACAACCGAAGCGCGCGAGCAGGCAACCAAGCTGGCTTGGTGCCCGCGCAGGAAGTGTTCGACAAGTTGCGCGCCTCGGGCGCGGCCGGGCTGACGGAGAAAGAGGTCGAGGGCATCCTGTATGGGGACGACTAGAGAAATCTTCTATACTTGTTATGTCGCGATCAAATGGCCGTTACCCCACGTTATTACTTGACGTGTATTATGGACCATGCTTTACTTCACTTGCCATGGTGCTCATGGCGGCCGGACAGAGGCGGTCGAAACCTCTGCCCAGCCTAACCTAGACTTGGAGATACACCAATGTCTGAGGCTACGCAGAAGCATACCACACCCGCCGGCGGAGCGCCTGCCATCATCTCCTATGGCGTGAACCTCCCGGCGCTGTTCCGCCCCGGCCGGCCGCTCACCGACTTCGAGCTGGTCGCCACCTGGGCAGTCCAGAAGTCGGCCCGCGACGCCGAAGAGGCCGCGGAAGATCAGCGCGATCTGGTGCATTCCCGCACCGCGCTCCGTGAGGCCCACCAGCGGATCGCCGAGCTGGCGGGTGACGCCGAGAAGGCCCGCGCCGGGCTGCGCGAAGCCGACGAACGGATCATCGATCTGGCAAGTAAAGCCTCGCACGAGGAGGCTCTGCTAAATGATGCGCTGCGCGAAGCCAAGCAGCAGATCGCCTCGCTGACGCGCCAGGTCGCCCGGCTTGAAAAGATGCTGCCCGCCGGCGACAAGGCGGCCACGAAGACCAAGGGACGCAGCCGGAACGGCACGCGGACCGAGGTAGCCGAGACCGCGCCCCCAGCCTAAGCTTACCGGCGCCGCCGGGTCCAATCCGGCGGCGCCGCCCGACCATCCGGAGGCCTATAGGGCGATGCCACAGGGGTCCATCATGACAACTCAAATCGGCAGTTTCGTAGTCGAAACCGTTAGCGGCTCCAAGGTCGAGATAACGCTTTCCACCACGGAGCCCTGCGACGGTCGCCTGCTGACGGCCGCGTCCGTCCAGGTTCAGGGCAAGCTGGTCAAGGAGTGGCTGGACGGAGTCCATGACATCCCCCCCAGGTCGGACATGCCGCTATACGCCAAGCTGCGGGCGCTGGGCGCAACCCATTATGCTCAGGTAGGAGGCGGGGCCTTGGCGCTGGACGCGATCGCCGCCGAGACCATCCGGCGACAGATGGCGGATGCCAGCGCGCACGCTCGGCAAATCAGAGAGGCTGAGGACGCCGCGCGTTGCGCCGAAATCCGCGCCGCGCAGGACGTGCGGCGCGTGCTCCGACACAGCCCGGCATGGCCGGATCAATACGGGCTGTCCGAGGCATATCCAGCCGACCCCGCATCCGAGTATGCGTCGTTCGTCAAATTCCGCCTGCCAGGCTGCGCGGATGTGCCGGTTGATCCGCGTTGTCCCTCGCTGGCCGACATCAAAACGCGTAGTGTGGTCTGGGGCGCATACCCAGGACACGACAATACGCTTTGGCTGGTCTCTGACGCGGACTGGGAGATCCTCGTCGCCGAGACGGCCGACCAAGCGCTGGAGGACAAGGCACGCGAGACCGCGCGCGCCGTGGTGGATGCCGCCAGGTTGGCGGATCTCAAAGCCATCGAAATTCCCGCACAGGCGGTCGCCGCATTCCGGCGGTTTGGCGGGGATTTTGATGCAGCCTGGGAGAGCGAGGACGAAACCGCCGCTTCCCTGATCCGCCGCTACGGCGCCGCCATCGAGGCGCAAGGCATCGCCTGCCGCCGGATCACGGCGCAAGAAATGCCGATCGAACCGCCGGGGGCATGACTGTCGTTTCGATCCGCACCCCCTTGTCGCGGGAGCGATACGTCGAGCTACTGTTCCGTTCCGATCCACGCCCCCCAGGAGGAGGCGACATCAGGAGACTACCTCATGCCAATATCGCACCACAAGACCAGCCGGACCATGGCCCAGGCTGCGGTCGGGCGGTTTCCGGCCAGCCGCGAGGCCATGATGGACCGCATCCCCCTGGAAGTGCGGAGGACCCTGCCAGCGCAAGAGCTTGCAGCGCTGCTTGATGCCGTGTGGGGCGCGTGCCAAGAGGCGAAGGCTATCGCCACCCGTGAGGCCATCGCAGACGGCTGCCTATGGGATCACCGCCGCGCCCGGCTGATCGAGATCGAGAGCCACCCATGAACCGAGAGAGATACCCCAAGCACAGCCCCGCGCTCGGACCGCGAATGGTCATCGACGGGGCCGACCTGGGCGCCGCGATGACGCCAAACGACGTCCTGATCGAACTGCGCCTGATCACCGAGCTGCAGGACGACGAGATCATAGACGCGATGGCGGCCGGCGCGGACCGCGTGGAACGAGACATGACGGAGGATCCCCAGTCCGGGATGCCAGCGCTGGCAGCGCTGGCGCCCGAGGAGCGCTTGGCCGTCATCGAGGTCGCGCGGTCAGTGACGCGATCACGGATCGACGCATGGCGCAGGCGCCACAGACAGATGACCTGGCCGGAACTGCGCGTCCTGCTGCTCGGCCTACGAGGCAAACTTACTGGAAGCTGACCGGCCGCTGGCGTGTCTGCGCGCCGGATCGCCGCGCGCGCTCGGCGCTGTCGTCCACCTCCGAAATGGCGGAGAAGGAAACGCCGCTCCCGCCGACCGACGGCCATGCCCGGGGTACGCCGAGGTGGAGCCTCTATCGCGAGAACGTCAGGATCATCGCCACCGCGATGAGGGCGCCCATGATCCCGAGCTGGGCTTCGTGATGCGCACCGGCCAGGCCGAAGCTGGCGGAGCCAGCCAGGAACAGCACCGCGCTCAGGACAAGCCATAGCGTCCAAGGAGCCGGCTTCAGCCGGCGGGCAAGCCGAGATAACACAATGCGCACGCTGCACTCTCCCACGTCTTGGCCAGAACACACGATAGCACGGAAGAGTCTAGCAGCGCCCGGAGGCGGAGACCCGGCGCCACGAGCCCGAAGATGCCGTAACATCCGCCAGCGCATCACGGACGATATCGAGGCCGCCGGGCGCGCGTCCATCGAGGAGATCGCGCGCGCTGATCGCGATTCGCAGCCCGCCGAACGATCCGAGATCGACTGGCTGGCCGAGCAAGATGCCGTCGCGCGCAAGGTGCTCGTAAAGCAGCCGCAGCTCCGCTACCGGGCGCAATCGCCGCGGTTCGGCCGCATCGCGAACCGCGAAGGTGAAGATGCTGGGCATGTCGGCCCATCCAGCCCCACCCGCCGGCAAGCCGGCGATCGGCACCAGCGCCGGGATGTCGCAGAGCACCTGGTTCACCGCAGAGGCGAGGTTCCGAAGGATGCCAGCCATATCGGCAGCCGCCAGCTCGAACGCCTCAATCGTGTGGAGGGCAGCGGTCCAACGAAGGATCATGCCAAGGGTGTTCGCATCATGGTGCAAAGCTGCGGACCAGGTGCGACCAAAGCACGAAAACGACGCCTGCCGCGCCCGGGGAAACAACAGGGCACCGGAGAAGGCCGGGCCGCCGAAGAACTTGGAGCCGGTTACAGCGACCAGCCAGCCGCGCCGTAGATAAGCCGCCACGCTTTCGGGGTCGATCCGCGATTGACAGGCGTCAACGATCACATCGAACCCTTCCGGGATCTCGGTCGGTGCGACCAGCCCCGTCTTGCTGCCGTGCGTGAGGTAGATAACCGGCCGACCACGAGCGGACTTCGCGGCCGAGATGAACGCGCCGTTCAGCTCGCCGTCAGAACGCGGCGCACCGGCCAAAGTCCGAAGCGGGACCTGGATCGAGTCGATCGCACAGCCAGGCAGCGGGGTCCCTGTCGCTGGCCCGTCGAACCACCGGCCCGCCGCCGCGAGCGGCACACCAGTCCCGGTCTCCGATGCTATCGGGAGGATGGCCGTCATCGACTCGTCCGGCCGTTCGGACGCGAGTAGCGTTGCCGCCGTGAGGATGGCGTCGGTTCCGGACGGACACAGGATAATGTCCGCGAGATCTGCAGCGCCGAAATATCGAAGCAGGCTGTCCTCGATGCCGCGCCGGTAGACCTGCAAGCGTTCCACACGGTCGCTTGGCGACACGGCGCCGGTGATCGCGTCATAGCACTCGCCGGCGCGCTCGAATCCGCGCCACGAAATCGGCGACGCCGTGCAGGACGAGAAGCACACCAGCTCGGGCGCCGGCATCGGTGGACAGGAGTACTTGTTGGTGCCGGTGCGCGGGTCTATCGCCACGCGGCCGTCGCCACCGCTCAGCAGTGCAGCCACGAACTGCGCGCGATGCCCGACGGACGGCACGTATCGCTCGCGCCGTCCGTCCCAAAGCGCACTTGCCGCCCGCGATAGAGCGGCTTGCGCGAAGTGTCCAAGATCATCCGGCATGATGCGGCCCCTGTGGTTTGTGCGGCCGGATGAGTTTCAGCGATGCTTTTGCGAATGAGAGATTAACTTCTAGCCGCCGAAGCCTGGGTTCCCATCCGACATCACCGACGGGACGCACTTGCCGTTCTGGTTATTCATAGGATGCCAAGGCCGTAGATGACTTGCGTCGATCCAGCCTACTTGCCAGTTCAAACGAAGCATCTCGGCGTATCCACCGATGTTATGCGAAGGCCATTTCACAAACACTGTCCCGGTCGGGTACCCGACAATCTGAGCCGTTGGCGACGGCGCAGCCAACACCGGCGGTAGCTGGGACTGAACTGTAGCCAGTTCGTCCTCGGGAGTAAGCAACATGCAGATATAACCAGGTATGGGACGAACGGCCTTCAAACCCTGCACATGACCGGAGGCCGAGTGCAGGAAGCACGAAAACCCAAGCAAGGCCAGTATTTTTATAACGCGCATGTTAGTGACCCTTTCAACTCATAACTGTCTGGCCGGCGGCGTTGCCGATCTTAGCGGTCACAGCCGCCCGCCACTGACCGACGGTTTCGCTCGAACTGATATTATTCGCCTGCATGGCGGCCGACGATAAATATGTGCTCATAAGCACGCTATCGTCTGCTTTCGCTATCTGACCGCCGGCAACCGGGCCGTAGTTGTAATAGGCACGGATGTCCAGGACGGTCGGATTAGCGATACCCTGGTTTTGTAGATATTGAGCGCCTTGCAAAAGGTACTCAGCCGCAGCGATTGACTGGGTGGCAGGGTCCATCTGTCCGGCGAGGCCGGCAACGATCTGGCTTGCAAGGGCTGAGTTTTGAGCGACTGCGGCATTGATCATCGCAGTGAAGGTCGCCGGCATCATCTGAAACGCGCCTTGCACCAATGACCCGCTAAGATTCTGGCAACCGCTTTCAATGACGCAAGTGGCTGCCAGGGCCGAAGGATTGACGCCGAGAGCTTGCGCATTGGCAACCGCCGCCGCGCCCCATGGCGTGCCGAGCATCGTCGAGAGGGCATCGCTGCTCGCGACAATGCCGCCACCGCCACTCGATCCTCCGTCACCGCTGCCGTCACCGGATGGCCCGCTGCTCGTTGGGTCTGAGGGAAACGGGTTGGGCGTTCCCTGGGGTATCGTGATTTCCGGCAGGCCCGGTTCCGGAACGTAAGGCCGGACCTGGACCGGCGGGCCGTTGAGCGTCACGGGTACCTGGCCGAATGCCGGAACGGCTGCGAGAGCCGCCGCGCATGCAGTCGCCACGACAATGCCTCCCGGCCGGGGGCGAGAGCCGGGCGCCAACGCGGCAGACGCCGGGCGAGATGGTAACAGGCGCGGTTTCATGAGACCTCCTCGATTTGGGAGGCCCAGACTGGGAGGCTCGTTGGTGAATGGAGCCCGGAATCGTCTGGCGATCCATTATTGTGCCGCCTGACCGAAACCGGTCACATCGCAGTAGATACGGCCGTTGGAGGGCACCGGGTGGGCCATGCACTGACCGAGCAAACTGGTCGCACCCCGGTTCTGCCAGGCACAAACGCCATAGCCACCCAGGAACAGACCGAGCGTCACCAAGCCCGTGACGGCATAGCGACGCCGACGGACGCCGGCGTTCCAACTTTCTTCCCGCAGCACCAAGGCCCCCTGCAGCTTCTCGATGAACAGCGGCATGACCTCCTTCATCATGCGGAAAACCAGGTTCTCCTGCTCGACCTGCAGCGCGATTTGCGCGGTCCGCGCCTGACTCAGCGCGATGTTGGCCGCCTTGGTGATCTCCCGGGCGCGCGCGAGTTCCAGCTCCGCGGTGTCCCGGTCCTGCCGGAACATCAGCTTGAATTCAGCTTGCGCCGTCTCGATGACTCGGCCGGACCAGTCGATCGCTCCCAACAGCGCCGAGACGAACTGCCCCTCCGGATGGTCGGGACGGAGCCCCCATTGCCGCGCCGCCTCCTCGACGCGCTGCAAGACGGCAGCGAAATCCTTCCCGGACTGCACCGGCCCTACGGACAAGATTGGAGGCGACGGCTTTTTATCAGCGGGGGCGGCGGGCTGCGCCGTGACGGCATTCCCTTCCGTCATGGCGATGCCCCCTGCATGAACGCGAGCGCCGGATCGGCCGCGACCACGTCCGCTACGGTGTAGTCGAATGCAGCCCGGTCGCCCCACTCCGGCACCGGCGGCACCCGCGCTCCGCGAAGGACTTGGGTGACGGCCAAAGGCGCGGTGCGCAGGAGTATCGCCGCCGCGAGCATGAACGACGCTTCCTGCATCGAGTCTGCCGCGAATGCGTGAACGATCGCCGGGTCCCGAGACCACCCGGCCCCGAACACGTGCGCGGTATCAGCTCCAATATAAGGACTCTCGACGACACCAAAGCGGCGGGACACCGCGGCGATGAAGGCTGGCGAGCCTTCGATCTGAGCCAAGGTTGGGCCGCAGACCTCAGCGCGGGACTCACGGACATCCGCGACGGACGAGTGCGGCAGCAAAGATGGCGGCGCCTCGTAATCGTCCCCCCAATCGAAGTGACATGCGAGGGGTATGATAACCACGTCGATCTCGGACTCACCCTCGAACCGCCCGCTGGCGACGACATGCATCGTGCCACGGCGGCCACTCTCGTCGGCCCGGATCAACACGCCCGTGCGGTCGCAGTTCATTTCTCCCGGCTGGGGTGGCAAACGGCCGGCAATCCGTGGGTCCCATTCCCACCAGGTCAGCCCAGCCGGCACCATCGCTTTCGACAGGGACGTGACCGTAACGCCTATGTCCTCGGTTCGGGTCTGCTCCGCCAGCAGGGCGAACCGTCTGGTGAAGACAAGCCGTTGGGCCGCCAGCACATCGTAGAACAAGCGGTGATATCCGTTTCGCTGGCCGGCTTTCTCCTGACGAAAGGCTCGCGTGGCGAGCCGCAGGGCAAGCTCGGGTGGATCGGCCGAAGCGGGATGCTGCGCCGCTCCGCGAGCGGGCGCTGCCTTCGACGCCCCCGACAACTGGGGGCGCTTCGCGGCTGTTTTCCGCCGGCCCTTGCTGCGCACCTTCTTCACGACGACAACCCCGCCTGTGCCGGCAGCGTGCTGGTCGGCAGCCACTCACTCGGGAACTGTCCGAAGAACGCGGGAATGTCCCTGGTCCACCAGCGGTTGACCCGGGCCTGGTCGAAGAAAGACAGCGGCTCCTGCCCCGGCTTGGCCGCGCCAGCGGCGGCTTCCGCGAAGGTGAGGCCCCGGTCGGTCACCTGAGACATGCAACTCAGGTTCGGGAACATAATGACTTTGGCACCACCCGTGAGAGCCGCCTTGAACGCCCGGTTCTGCTTTATTGCCGCGAAAGCGGCTGTGGCTGATCGACCCGACAGGACGAGTCCCTCATTGAGTACGATCAAGGTCGCCTTGGGCAGGAACAGACCCTGGTCGGAGAAGTGCTCAAGATAATCGAGGTCGGCCTGTTCTGGTCCGACGCAGAAGAGCCCGACGACCTCAATGCCCTGCTCACCGAGGGCGCCAACCAGCGGGATCTCATCGACCAGCGCAGAGAAGCCAGTCAGCCCGCCGCCGGCGTCCAACACAGCATGCCGCCGGGTGCGAACCTGCTCGGCCAGCCGGTCCTCGATCCACTGCTTCCCGTCGGCGAGGCTGCCGATCGGCGGCGTCGCTGCGTCGGGGAAGAACGTCGATAGGCTGTGAGTCCGGTTCTGCTGGTCCGCGTTCCAGACGTCGATCTCGCAGCCGAGGCCGAGGAAGTACTGGGCAGCCGTATTCAGAACGGCGGTCTTCCCGACCCGCTGGCGCCCCAGTGCCGCCCACAGCTTCCGGGTGCGTTGGGGAATTCTATCATCAGGCATCCTGCATCCTCCTGGTTGGTTACAAGCGGGTTCTCGAGCGAAGTTCTGCAAACGGAGACACCGCCGTCTGATCGGCATCGTCACCACGCAGACGGGCCTCCTTGCGCGCCAGGCTCGCGGCCGATCTTGCAAACGGGCGGTCACGGGTGCGTGATGGGGGCTTCGTCACGGCAATCCCCGCGGGCACCACGGCCGACACGCCCGGGCGTTTGGCGCTCCGGTTGGGACATCCTCACCCCCCACCGAACCGGAACCTGCGGTCGGCGTGATTGAGTTGCCGATCGAGCGACTCCATCTCCCTGGCGACATGCTCCCTCTGCTCGGGCGTGAGGTGCGCGTCGTCGTCCGTCTGAGAGGAGACGGCGCCGGCCTGGACGGGCGCCGGGAGAACGGGGCGCATCGGCGGCGGGGCGACGACCTCTGGCCGCCAATCCGGGGAGATGCGGGAGGGGAATTTTCCACCTATCGGCCGCTTCTTCTTCGCCTTGAGGGCTTGCGCCTCCGCCACATCCCGGCAGACGCGCTGCCAGACCTTGGTCACCGCCTTGGCGGTTGGCGTCACACCGTCCCGACCCCTCAGGCCATTACGGACTACCTCGCCGGCCAGGTCCGTCAACGACCACTGCTCACGGCTAAGCCGCTCGGCGACCTGAGAGTGGTGGGCACGCAACCAGGAGTACACCTCTCCCCGGCCGCGAAAGCCGCGGACGCGTCGCTTTCTGATAGGTGTGGGCGGGCTAACGTCGGACATGCCAACCGTCCTGCCGGGGGCGTCGGTGAACGGAGCGCGTCGATTTCGACAGTGCGTTCGAAGCTGGCTCGACGGTCCCGGAGGGAGCGGAAACGCCGCTGCCGGGCACCTGTGTGTGGGGGCTAAAGTTCGACATGCCGACCAGCCTGCCGAGGGCGCCGGTGAACGGAGCAGGCCGTCTTGCCGGTGGAGGCGGGTCCTGGCGCCTCTTGACGGAAGCGTGATGGCTGGCGCCGGCCGCCCCCAGTCAGCCGGCGGGAACGTCGAGGCTGGCGCCAAACGAACAGACCGCGAACGTGGCGACGTGCTTGAGACGCCTTGGAGACGTGGCGGAGACGTCCCGGCGACATCGGGGAGACGTCAAGGTCGTCCATATGCACCAATGCACTGCTAGTGCTTTTGTTCGCGGTCACGGAAACGGCATTTCGGGCTCACGCGCGCGTTACCGGCTCCGCTGCCCGTCGAACAAAATGCGAACTGGCTGCGGGTTGGGGAAGGGGCAACCGGAAAGAAGCGGACTTCAGGTTGGGCCGGCTCGCCGCGCCGAGGCGATGGCCGGCTATAGTCTCCCAAGGAAATCAGCAGGATAACGAGCAAAGCCAGGGCTCGCGCGTCCCGCACCCGGCTCGACGGGAGGACTGACAGGCCGGCATGACAGGGTATCGGCTGTCCGCACTGGACGCGCGCGGCCCAGCCAACCCCGGTCCCGAAGCTGGCGCGGTTACTCACGCGGCCGTGATCGAGGGGCGCCGCGGTCCGGCGCTCCATCCGCTCCGTTCACAAACCGCCGGGCGACACTTCCGCACGCAACGGAGGTGAAAATGGAAGACGACAAGAAAGTGGGCGCCCGGAAAGGAGCTGGCTCCCGTCGGGGTGCGGCGGCGCGGGAGCGAGCTGACACGGATAATCTACAAGAGAATCAAGAGGCTAGTGAGCCAGGCCAGAAGGCCGACAGCCAGATGCTGTCCGGCGCGACGATGGAGTTCAGTTTCGACGGCCGGCCTGTGAGGACCATCTTGAGGGGCGGCGAGACCTGGTTCGTCGCCGCCGATGTCTGCGCGGTGCTCGAACACTCTAACCCGACCAAAGCGGTTCTCCGGCTCGATGAGGACGAGAGGGGCCTAACTACTATTCAGGCCCATGGTGGCAACGATCAGGCGGTCAACGTGGTGAATGAGAGCGGCCTCTACAGCCTCATTTTCACGTCCCGGAAGCCCCAGGCCAAAGCCTTCCGGCGCTGGGTGACCGGCGAGGTGCTGCCCTCGATCCGAAAGACCGGCCGCTACGAGGGGAGGGCCGAGAGCCCTGGCACGCGGCGGAACGGTGCCGGCGCGGTCCAGATTGCGCTGCCGGGGTATGGCCGGTTCATCGTCATGAACCGTCCGGACCGAGACGTTCACGTCCACGAAACCAATTATGATGCGGCCTTCCAGGAACTGATCGCGATAGACATTCGGGTTCTATCCCATCATTTGGGACTAATATCAGGCTTTTGGCACCGGTATCGACTTATTGGATCAGCGGTTGATCCGCGGGACGGCTTCGCCCTTGGGAAGCTCGAAGAAACCATCCTGGAAGGCGGCCGTCTCGGGCAGCACTACCTCCGCTGCTACGAGCGGTCTCAGGGTTAGGACCGAAGGTGCTGTCACGCCGGCCGACGCCCGCACCGGCCGGCGTTTCACCGACCTGCCGCTCAGATGACGCATCGCGTCACTGACCATCCATCGCTCCATTCACCAGCGACCGCGCGAGACTTCCGCACCAACGGAGGTGAACGATGGGACGAGACCATCCAGTGCCAGCCGAGGCCGGGGCCGAAGCCGGCGAACAGACGGCGATCG
>Ga0302201_10001878_pt1 | contig 17269 bp, 20 predicted proteins | sample II_Bog_N3_2_FD_194586 | JGI IMG/M metagenome (GOLD analysis project Ga0302201, IMG submission 194586) | Peat permafrost microbial communities from Stordalen Mire near Abisko, Sweden - II_Bog_N3_2 | ecosystem: Environmental > Terrestrial > Soil > Wetlands > Peat | place: Sweden: Abisko... | reverse complement strand
CATCTCCACGGATTGGCTCTTTCCGCCGGAAGACGTGCGCTCGCTCGCCGCAATTATCCGCGCCGCCGGAGCCCGCTGCGACTACCGCGAAATGGCCTCCAACCACGGCCACGACGCCTTCCTCGCCGAACCCGACCGCCTCGTCCAGCTCCTCAACCCCATCTTCGACTAAACCGGCTCGCCACCAATTCGGTACCCAGGTACCAATCCATGCGGTACCTGGGTAAACTCGGTCGTCATTCTGACTCACAGAGTCAGAATCTCCGTCGTTCGATCTGCCCGTCATCCCGAGCGAAGAGGAGAAACCCGCACTCAGCAGAGCGCCACCCTCCAAGTTTGTCATTCTGGCTCTGAGCTTGCTCAGGGGAAGAATCCCCGCATTTCGCCTTCGCCGAGGGAGCCCGTTCTTAACCAGCCCCCAAAATGCTCGGGCGCCCAATCCTTCGAGCGTTGAGTTGCTTAATCGCACCCCGCGTTTCCTGCATCTCACTACCAGACGCGCAAGTAAGTGCTCAACCGCACTGGCGCCTGGCTTCTCCCGACCCAGAGTTGTACTCAGAGGCGCCAACCATGCCGCAACCAGAGATTTCGTATGTAACTTGGTCATCCAAGGGAATTCGCATCGTGTACACAGGTTCGATGGTGGTGCACCTCAGCGCGGAAGACATGTACCCTCTTGCAGTTCCAGCCAAAGTGGCATGCCTGGTCGCATCGGAGGGCAGGTGAGGGTGCTCAAAATAATCTAAGTTCCTGTGTTCCATAGGGCCCCGCATGGCAGATCGATGAGCGGTTGACGCAACTGTGTCACTTCAATCCCGTCCGAAGCTAAGTCAGGAACCTGTCATTCTGACTGAGCCTTGGGCGAAGAATCCCCGCATTTGCCTTTGCTGGTTCTTCACGCGAAGCGTCCAGGACGGCACGAAGTGCTACTTCTCGGTCCCCTTCGCAATCAGCCCCGTCGTCGAGAAGCCCGCCACCGTCGGCACAATCTTCACCTGTCCGCCCCAGCTCATCACCTCGGCCGCGCCCACCACGGTGCTCACGTCGTAATCTCCGCCCTTCACAATCACGTCCGGCCGTGCAGCCGCAATCACTTCCAGCGGAGTCGGCTCGCCAAACACCACCACCGCATCCACCGCTGCCAGCGCCGCCAGCACGCGTCCGCGCTCCTTCTCGCCCACAATCGGCCGCGTCGGCCCCTTCAGCCCGCTTACCGAAGCATCGCTGTTGATTGCCACAATCAGCCGGTCGCCAAAGCCGCGAGCCTCCTCCAGCAGCGTAATGTGGCCCACGTGCAGCAGGTCGAAGCAGCCATTCGTAAACACGACGCGCTCGCCATTGGCCTTCCACAGCGCCGAGCGCTGCACCAGTTCCTCGCGCGTCACCACCTTGTCCACTGCATGTAACGCAATCTGTGGTGCCAGCGCGGCAATCAGCTCGTGCTTCTCCACCGGGACGGTCCCCACCTTGCCCACCACAATCCCGGCCGCAATATTCGCCAGCGCCACCGCCGTCTCCGGCTTCAGTCCGGATGCCAGGCACAGCGCCAGCACAGCAATCACGGTGTCGCCCGCGCCCGACACATCAAACACCTGCCGCGCCACCGCCTGAGCCGTCATACGGTTGCCCGGACGAATCAGCGCAATCCCCTTGTCGCCCAGCGTCGCCGTAATGAACTCCAGGTCCAGCTCCTGCACCAGCTTCTCGGCAGCATCCAGGAGCGGTGTCAGCTCGCGCGTGTCCATCGCCACCGCGCGCGACAACTCGCCAAGATTCGGACACACCGTCGTGGCCCCGCGATATCGGCGGAAGTCCGCGCTCTTCGGATCCACCAGCACCGGCGTTCCTTGCTTGCGCGCCGCGTCAATGACCGCCCGGCAAACCTCCGGCGTCAGCACGCCCTTGGCGTAGTCGGACAGCACCACTGCATCGCATCCCGGCAGTTGCTCCAGCACGCTGCGCAACAGGCGGTCGTAATCGCCCTGCGGCCGCGCGCCCAGCCGTTCGCTATCCAGCCGTAGCATCTGCTGCTGTCCGCTCAGGATGCGCTGCTTGGTAATCGTCGGAAAGCCCTCCGACACAATGAACTGCGGAGACACGCCATTCGCGCGCAGACACTCAGCCAGCAGCGTCTCGTTCTCATCGCCGCCAGTGAATCCGATCACAGAAACCTGCGCGCCCAGCCGGCTGATGTTCATCGCCACATTGCCTGCTCCGCCTGGCTGGTGGCTCTGGTGAGTCATCCGCACCACCGGCACCGGCGCCTCCGGAGAGATGCGCCCCACCTCGCCCCAGATGTACTTGTCCAGCATCACGTCGCCTACCACCAGCAGACGCTTGCCGCTCCATGCGTGCTCGATCTCCTGGATCACCTGGTGCAACTGCTCGATCACCGCGCTCCCTCCGCCAGCCGACACGCCGCTGCCGCAGCGTCAACCTGTTGCTATCATAGCGGGGTGGCCGACCCTCCAGACAGCTTTCCGCCCCACACCCTCCGCACCGTCTTCCTCGACCGCGACGGGGTTCTCAACCGCAAGCTGCCGGAAGGCCGCTACGTCACATCGCCTGCGGAGTTCCACATCCTGCCCGGCGTACCCGCAGCCATCGCCCGCCTCAACCGCGCCGGCCTCCGCGTCATCGTCGTGTCCAACCAGCGCGGCATCGCCCTCGGCCTCTACACCGCGGCGGACGTGGACCGCATCCACGCCGCCTTCCAGCACGAACTGCAATCCCACGGCGCCCACGTCGATGCCTTCTACTTCTGCCCCCACGACAAGCACCAATGCGACTGCCGCAAGCCGCTCCCCGGCCTCTTCCACCAGGCGCAGGCAGCCTTCCCCGCCATCGCCGCGGAATCCAGCGTCATCGCAGGCGACTCCCTCTCGGACATCGAGTTCGGCCACTGCCTCGGCATCGCCACCATCTTCATCGAGGGCGATCCCACCCTGCAAAAACCCGGCGCTCCCCAGGCCCGCGACCTCGCCAGCCGCAGCTTCGCCAACCTTCCCCAGGCCGTCGGCGCCCTGCTCGCAAATCTTCCCGCTGGCCCTACTCCCCGATCGCCCGCAGGGTAGCGTACGTCTCCACAATCCCCGCTTCCAGCCCCGTCATCTCTACGTCGCACCCCAGCCCGCGCAGGCCGGTCAGGTCGGCCTCCGTAAAGTGCTGATATCGGCCCGCCAGGTCCGCCGGAAACGGAATGTACTCGATCTTCGCTTCGCCATGGACCGCCATCAGCGCGCGCGCCACGTCGTTGAAGCTCCTGCTGCCGCCCGAGCCCGCGTTCACCACACCGCGATAGACCTTCCGCACCTCGCCGGCCTTCGGCGCATACGGCCCAATCTGCGCAAAGAACATGTTCAGCCGCGCCAGGTCGCGCACGTACACAAAATCCCTGCGCTGCTCGCCGTCGCCATAGCCGCCCGTCCCGCTGAACAGCCGCACCGTGCCCGTCTCCAGCATCTGCCTGGTAAAGTGGTGGATCACGCTCGCCATCCGCCCCTTGTGCTGCTCCCGCGGCCCGTAGACGTTGAAGTACCGCAGCCCCACCGCCGTCGTCGGCACCTGGTCCAATTCCAGGCGATTGCGAAAGTAATGGTCGAACGCCAGCTTCGAGAAGCCGTAGATATTCAGCGGCCGCTCATTCTCCAGGGTCGGCGTAAAGTGCCCCGGCCCCGACAGCCCATACACCGCCGCCGTCGACGCAAACACCAGCGGAGCCTCCGCACGCTGCGCAAATCCCAGAACATCCTTCGTGTACTGGAAGTTGTTGTCCATCATGTACACGCCGTCGTCTTCCAGCGTGTTGGAGCAGGCGCCCTGGTGCAGGATCGCCTCCACGTTGCCCGCGCCCAGCGCGTTCTCCCGGATCGCCCGCCGGAACTCCCGCTTGTCCATGTAGTCCACATAGCGCGCACCATGCAGATTCACAAACTTCGCCGCGTTGGCAAAGTTGTCCACCACCAGAATGTCGCTCAGGCCATGGGCATTCAGCTCGTGGACCAGGTTGCTGCCAATAAAGCCCGCGCCTCCGGTAACGATCAACATGCCCGGTAATTCTCCTTTGTATCTTCCCAAGGCGGCTATGCGCTCTGTCTGTCCAGCACCCGGCCCACTGCCGCCGCCATCTCCTCTATGGAAATGGACGTCAGGCACCGGCGCGCCTCGGCCGTGCAGGTCAGCAGGTCGCAGCCATAGCAACTCGTCTGATGATAAATGACTTCATGCTGCGCACCCGCCGGATACCATACCCCCGGCAGTCCGCGCGCGGAGAATGCAATCACGCACGGCACCCCCACGCACGCCGCCAGGTGCATCGGCCCGGAGTCCGGCCCCAGGAACACCGCCGCATGCTCCAGCACCGCCGCCGTCTCGCGCGGACTCAGGCTGCCGCACAGGTTCACCTTGGCACCGTCCCAGTTCCTCGCTGCATAATCGCTCACTTCGGCGTCTTCCTGCGCACCCACCAGCGCCAATCCGTACCCGGGGTACTGCCGATGCAGTTCCGTCAGCAACGCCTGCCAGTTCTCCTGGCCCCAGTCCTTGGCCTGCATCTTGGTCCCCGGACCGCACACCATCAGCGGACGCCCTGCCAGCGCGCCCAGCGCGGCAGCCGCCCGCTCCCGTTCCGCCGCCGTCAACCGCAGATCCCAACTGGCCGCATCCCCGATGCGCGCATCGCCCAGCCCAGCCAGCGACCGCGCCAACCGCGACGCCTCCGCTTCAAATCGTCCGCTCGCAGCATCCAATGGGTTCTTCAGCTCTTCGCTGCCCGGCAACCCCACCACCCTACGCACGCCGGCCAGCCGGAAGAAGGCCCGGTCGCGCCCTACATTCTTCTGTCCTCGCACTGGCATCAGGTACACCAGCACATCGGGCCGCAGCCGCCGAATCTGCCACGCCAGTCGCAACAACTCGCCGATATGCCGCGTTCCCACCGTGTACCGCATGTAGCCCTGCACCAGCCCGGAATCGCCCAGCACCGCGGCCGCGGCCGGCGCCTTCGCATGCACTGGGAAGTTCGTCAGCAGCACTCGCTCGGATCCAGGAAACATCCGCTCAATCAGGTGGAAGCACGGCAACGCCACCAGGGTGTCTCCCAGGCTGCCCAGGCGATAGATCAATACCTTCCGGACCTTCGGCTCAGGCGGCAAGCTGCTTCTCCCCATTATTTGTTGAACGCTCGTGTGCCCCCAGTTGCCTCGATGATAAATTGAATCGCGCCCCTCCACCGCTTCCGTCCTGCACCCGCCCTAGCACCTCCGACTCTGGAACCAGCCGCAGCCTGCTGATACAGTGGGATGGGTCAGCCACGAACGCTATGTTGGATGCTCTCGAAATCACGCGACTCCAGGACGAAGCCACCGTCCGCTGGCACAGCGACGAGCCCTGGCCCGATCCCCTCGCCGCCGTGCCGCAGCAGCTCCTTCAGCTCGCCCTCGCTAATCACCGCGCGAACTTCGACCTCTGGCACCAGGAGGACAAGGCCCGCGAGCCCGAGGCCACCCACGCCACCATGGCGGACATAAAGCACTCCATCGACAGCCTCAATCAGCAGCGCAACGACTTTGTCGAAGCCATGGACCGCCTGCTCCTCGCCGCCGCCGGCAATCAGAACCCCACCGCCCCGCTTCACTCGGAGTCGCCCGGCCTGATCCTCGACCGCCTCTCCATCCTCGCGCTCAAGATCTACCACACCGCCCAGGAGTGTTGCCGCCCCTCTGCCTCGGAGGCCCACCACCAGAAGAATCGCAGCCGCCTCGCCCTGCTCGATGAGCAGCGCAACGATCTCGCCGCCTGCCTCGATGCCCTCTGGCAGGACACCCTCAGCGGCAAACGGCGCTTCAAACTCTATCGCCAGATGAAGATGTACAACGACCCCGATCTCAATCCATCTGTCTACTCCCACACCCTCGCCCATGAGCCGAGTTGACCTTCGCGTCAAGTGTGCGTATAAAACCGGAACAAGACCAGCCGACAAAGTTTCGCCGCTGCCAACATTCATGCCGCCTCCGTACCGCTGGTTCAGGAGCGCCTCACCGCAGTCCAACAGCACAGCACGCACCCGTCCGGCGCAACCGCGGCACACGCCGGCAACCTACATCCAGACAGGACCCGCAACCCCATGAAGACCGCTACTGCCGTACCCGTGAAACGTCCGCGCACCCTAGCAGGAGCAGCAACCGCATCGACAGATGGAGCTCGTGCCCATACCCTCCTTCAGTACGAGGCCGCCATTCGCCTGATGCAGGAGGGCAAGTACGAGAAGGCACACACCGCCTTCAACCATATGCTCACCTCCAACCCCGCGGAGCTAGCGGAGCGCATCCGCATGTACGCGAACGCCTGCGCCCAGCACATCTCCAAGGGAAAGACCCAGTTCTCCACCTGCGAGGAGCGCTACGACTACGCCGTGTCCCTGCTCAACGACGGCAACTACGAGGATGCCCGCGCCCAGCTCAAGCAAATCATCGCGGAGAACGATCAGTGCGACTTCGCCTTCTACGGTCTTGCCGTCCTCGCCAGCATGACCGGCGAGGCCCACACCTGCCTCGAACACCTCACAGAAGCCATCCACCTGAACCCGCGCAACCGCATCCAGGCCCGCGCAGACTCCGACTTCCAGGACATGGCAGACGATCCCCGCTTCACCGAACTCCTCTACCCCGAGGTCTAGGAGGACGCTGAGCCATCCGCATGTATCCTTAACCAAAATGCCCACCCCCATCCGTACTGCCCTGCTCGACCTCATCGCCACCCACTCCTTCCGGCTCGGTGACTTCACCCTCGCCAGCGGCCAGCGATCGGACTATTACATCGACTGCCGCACCACCACGCTCCACGCCGAAGGCGGCCGCCTCGCCGGCATACTCTTCTACGACCTCATCCGCCAGTACATGCCTACCGCCGTCGCCGTCGGCGGCCTGACCATGGGCGCAGACCCGCTCGTCTCCAACACCGCCTCCGCCTCCGCCTGGGCGTTGGCGGAGTACGTCGAGACCCTCGAAATCTCCGCCGAACTCGAACTTGATGGCGACGACGACCCTGGCCTGCCCCCCGCCCTCATCCACGGCTTTCTCGTCCGCAAGGCGGAAAAGCAGCATGGCACCGGCCGCCGCATCGAGGGCTTCCTCCAGCCCGGTGCGTCCGTCGTCATCGTCGACGACGTCTGCACCACCGGCGGCTCCACCATCACCGCCATCGAGACCACCCGCGAGGCCGGCATGACGGTCGCCGGCGTCCTCTGCCTCGTCGACCGCGAGCAAGGCGGCCGCCTCAACATCGAACGCGCCCTCGCCGAAGTCCCCCCGAACGACAATTCAGACAGCGTCATCCCCTTCCACAGCGTCTTTACCGCCGCCGACGTCCGCCGCGCCCATCTTGCCCTGAAATCATAGAGCGGTTAAAACAAACGCCTGCCATGTACAAACGAATGCTTGTCCTTCTTCTATGAGGGAAGGCGCAGTTGTCCACATGATCCAGCGCAGCGTCCCTGGACCCATGATGGCCGATGCCCAGTGTCCTGAGTCTGAAGTTGTACTGAAGAATCGCCAAAAAATAAATCCGAATTTTGTTGACCTTCTCCCACACGCATTAGTCCTACCAACATCTGGTACACCGATGTTCGTTGCAAGAAGGAGCAGCACCATGAAGTACTCATGCGGCCTCGTCGCCCTTACCCTCAGTGTGTTCTTAAGTGGCTCAAGCGCAGTCGCTGTGGCCCAGATCGCCGTGACATCCAAGCCGATCCAGCTCAAGCCGCTCTCCAACGCACCCATCACGATGCACCTCGCGGATGAGAGCAAGGCCATCTACCTCGCCATCGGAAAGCTTGCCGGGCTCAATGTCATCTTCGATCCGGACTACCAATCCAGACAGGTCCAGATCGATGTGTCCAACCTCAGCCTCAGCGACGCGCTCCGCATCCTGGCAGAAACCACGCGCACTTTTTACAAGGTGGTCGCGTCCGACACCATCTTCGTCGCAGCCAACACTCACGTCAAACACACCGACCTGGATGACCTGGGCGAGCAAACCTTCTTCCTCAAGAATGTTTCCCAGGCGTCCGATGCGAATGAGATCTACACCGCGCTGCGCAACATGCTCCCGCCCGATGCCAAGTCCTTCCTGGTCGCCGATAAGAACGCGATCCTCGTCCATTCCACCCCGGACAACATCGCTCTCGCGCAGAAACTCCTCAATGAGCTCGATCAGCCCAGGAAAACCTACCGCCTCACTTACACAGTCACAGAGATGGACAGCGGCAAGCGGACCGGCGTCCAGCACTTCGCCATGATCGGCGCCTCCGGCCAGCAAGCCACGCTCAAGCAGGGCAGCAAGATCCCCGTTGTTACAGGCTCCTACAGCACCGGCGGCGCCGACTCAAAAGACCCCGCCGGGGTCCAGACCCAGGTCACCTACCTCGACATCGGCATGAACTTCGACGCCACCGTCACCACTGTCGGCGATTCCGTCACCCTGAAATCCAACGTCGAACAGTCCAGCCTCGCGGATGAGAAATCCGGCGTCGGCCCGCAGGACCCCATCGTCCGCCAGACCTCGCTCAAGGGCGTCTTCTCCGTCACTCCCGGTAGGCCAGTCATGCTGGGCTCAGTCGATATTGTAGGTAGCACGCGCCATCTGGATATCGAAGTCACCGTAGACCCTCTACCCTGACCCCAGTCCTCTTCGCATCCCTGCCGGTTTCGCCCGATGGTTAAATCTTTCAGACCCGCCTAAAATCCTCGCCGTTTGTTTCGAGTGAGATCGAACAAAATCCTGTACCAAATGGTAACTAAGGTAATATTTTTGAGATGACTAGCGGGCCATTCGTAGGGCATTCTAGGTTCACCGATGCTCGCGAACGCCAATCAGCAACCAGAGATCGCCCCTGCTGACCAGCACATCCGCGCGGTCACAGCGGCTTGCCAGAAGCACGGCATCGACCATGGCAATCCCGGCAGTCTTGCCGGTTTCATGGATGCCCTCGGCAGGGACAAGCTTCTGGCAATGAACTTCTGGTCGCTGGTCGCACACCTCACAACTGTCGCTGGTCCGCAGTCCACCAACCCCGACTGGCTGCTTGCCATCATCGTAGAGGGCGTCACCGGCCGCAGTCTTGCAGAGACCCGTGCCGCGGGCTCCGAGCAAAGCCGTCTCGTCCAGCGGCTCGCCAGCATGCTGGCCGGCGAAGACGTGGATAGCCCTCTCGCGCACACGCCCCATCCCCCATCCCGCCAGGTGGATGTCTCCGGCATGCGCCGCCTCGCGATCCGCCTCACCGAGGCCGATCGCGCCGCCACACCCATTGCGCAGCGCTCTCCGACTCCCATCGCATGGCCGTCGCCGCAGGCTCCGTCCATCGCCGGCTCGGACCGTCCCGCAGAAGCGGCTCCCGGTCGCGGTCTGGCCTCTCTCTCCGTATGCCTGGACGCGACCACACCCAACCTCGCAACCAACCCTGTCTACGGCGCTGCCGTCCTCATGCTGCTGGTCATTGTTGGCAGCGCGTCGTTTGCTTATTCCAGCAAGTCGGTCGCGTGGCTCAAAGTTGGCGCCTCCGCCCACGCACGCCACAACTCAGCCGACTCCTCCTCGAACCCACCACCCTCCGTCACACCAGCAGGCTCCGCCGCTCTATCTGGCGAAGCCGCCATCGCACGCGCAATTCCCTCCGCAAACCCAGCGCCCAAAGCAGCACCAACCAAGCCCGCTCGAACCCTGGTTCCGCCACCCGCGCCCGAAATCGGCCACGTTCCCGAGGGTGACGCCTCCGACACCGCCAACGCTGACGCCCTCGTGGCACGCGACGCCGACGGACTCATCCAACTCCCCGAATCCATCATGCAGCGCAACCTCGAGTCGTCCCGCGTGCCTGTCTATCCGGAGGCCGCCAAAGCAGCTCACCTGGAGGGCGTCGTCGTGGTCCACGCCGTGGTCGCCCAGGACGGCAGCGTCGGCCATCTCCGCGTCCTCACCGGCGACCCCGCGCTGCGCCACGCGGCGCTCGACTCGGTCGCCACCTGGCACTACCGTCCCATCCTCGTCCAGGGCAGGCCGGTCGAGGTCTCCACCACCATGTCCGTCGACTTCTCCGAGACCGAGTAGTCCGCCAACCGCGCATTCGCATCCATGCGTTACCCTGTAGCAGCAACCAGCCACAGGAGCCCACCCAGCACCCCATGAACTCCCCCGCATACCGCATGCCCGCAGAATGGGCGCCCCACGCCGCCACCTGGATCGCCTGGCCCCACAACCCCGAGGACTGGCCCGGCAAGTTCCAGCCCATCCCCTGGGTCTATGCGGAGATCGTTCGCCACCTCTCCCGCGTCGAGGACGTCCACATCCTCGTCAACGACCTCGCCGCCGAGCGCCGGGCAACATCGATTCTGAAACGCGGCGGCGCCAACCTCGCCCGCACCCACTTCCACCACTGGCCCACGGACCGCGTCTGGCTCCGCGACTCCGGCCCCATCTTCGTGAAGAAGATCGACGCTTCCGCCAGCGGCGAAGACCTCGCCGTCACCAACTGGAAGTTCAACGCCTGGGCCAAATACTCGAACTGGCATCTTGACGACAAGATTCCCCACCACGTCGCCAAGCTCTACAACCTCCCCGAGATCAAGCCCGTAGTCCCGCCCCCACCCGCTGCTCCCGCAAGCATGAAGCCGCACCGCATCGTCCTCGAAGGCGGCTCCATCGACACCAACGGCGCCGGCATCCTCCTCACCACCGAGGAATGCCTCCTCTCCGAGATCCAGCAACGCAACCCCGGCCTCGGCGACGAAACCTCCACGCAGCGGGCGCTTGAACAGGCCTTCCATCGCTACCTCGGCATCGTGCAGACCCTCTGGCTCAACCGCGGCTGCGCTGGCGACGACACCCACGGCCATGTCGACGACATCGCCCGCTTCGTAGCCGAAAATACCATCCTCGCCTGCGTCGAACCCAACCCCGCCGACGAGAACCACCTCCCGCTCGCCGAAAACCTCGACCGCCTGCGCTCTGCCCGCAACCGCACCGGCAAAGGTCAAGCCAGGCCCTTCCAGATTGTCGAACTCCCCATGCCCGCACCCGTTGTCTTCGAAGGCCAGCGCCTGCCCGCCAGCTACGCCAACTTCTACATCGCCAACGGCCTCGTCCTCGTCCCCACCTTCAACGACGCGCAAGATCGCCACGCCCTCAACATCATCGCCAGCTGCTTCCCCACCCGCGAAGTCATCGGCATCCACGCCGTCGACCTGGTCTGGGGCCTCGGCACCCTCCACTGCCTTACCCAGCAGGAGCCGGCATGAGCACCAATTCAAAGACCACCGTCGATTGGCAGGTCGAGACGATTCGAGCGTTTGTCATGAAGCAGAAGCAGGATCGTTATGTTGAAAAATCTCGTCCCCAAAATCACTACATCTGTAACTACACCCAAGAATCGTGGTCATCCAAACACTGTGTTAGCTGACGACCTCACCCACCTCCGCGCCGCGATCGCCGAAGCCCACTCCGCCGAGGCCTCCGGCGAAGTCCCCATCGGCGCCGTCATCGTCCACCGCGGCCAGATCATCGCCCGCGGCCAGAACCGCGTCCTCCGCGACCACGACCCCACAGCCCACGCGGAGATCGTCGCCCTCCGTGCCGCTGGCCGCGCCCTCGAAAACTATCGGCTGGTTGACGGCGACGAAGCCTGCACCCTCTACGTCACTCTCGAGCCCTGCGCCATGTGCGCCGGCGCCATCCTGCACGCCCGCATCGCACGCCTCGTCTACGCTGCGCCTGACCCCAAGGCCGGCGCCTGTGGCTCAATCGTCGGACTCAGCGTCATCAACCACCCCCAGCTCAACCACCGCGTCGAAGTCCTCTCCGGCCTCCTCGCCGACGAGTGTGGAGCCCTCCTCACCAACTTCTTCCGCGCCCGCCGCTGACCAAACCCGCCACCCAAGGTAACCACAGACTCCACCAAGCCCGCTCCCGGCATCCGACGGCATTGGGGCGGTTGGTTCGGAGGCGGAGGGCGATCAGTTGTCGGTTGGGTTGGGCTCGATGTGGTCGAGGAAGAGCGTGGGGTAGACTCCGGGCTGCTTTACGAGTTGAATGCCGAGTTGCTTGCGGAAGGCGTCTTCCACACTGAGGCCTCCGGAGGGAGCGCCGGTGGCATCGCCGGCCTGCTTGGCGGCTGCATCCGCGGCGGTTGCGTCCGCGCGTAACTTACGCCCGCTGGTGAAGTAGAGGGTGAAGTCGTACGAGCCTGCGAGGCCTGTTTTGTTGGCCACGCGGTTCTTGACCTCGACGCCAGCGACAGCCTGCACCATGTCCGCGAACTGGTCCATGGTGACGTTGCGGCAATAGCTTTCATTGTCATAGGGCGAGTCCGCCGTGGAGCGAACATCTTTCTCGTCTGGCGGCGGGCCGTATTTGCAGAAGCTGCGCGAGCTTGGGTCGGCCTTCTTCATCTTTGGCGTGCCGGGCAGCAGGACATATCCATCCCCTGTCTGGGTGCCCCAGTGATACTTCAGGCCGAAGCGGTCGACCAGCAGTTTCAGCAGCATGGCGTCGACCTGGTCCTGGTCTTGCCAGGCGGCGCGCGCATCGACCTCGGGCGGTAGTTTGACCAGGATGGTGAATCGCTGCTGAGAAAGCTTCGCGACTCCATCGATCACGGCTCCGGTCTTCAACTGAAATGCGCGGGTGAGGAGGCCCTGCATACTGAAGGCGCTGAAGGTGATCTGCGATCCCCGGGGCATGACCTGGTCTTGCGGCTCAGTGGGTGCCGCCGGTTTGATGGTCGCGACCTCGAAATCGAGCTCAGGCAGCGGAGGAATGAGCTTGGCGATCTCGGGCGGCGTGGGCGTGGGGCGGTCCACGGAATCGATCACCATGGCCGGCTGGGATACTTCGCCTTCGGTGACGACGAGGCCAAGCTCCTTGAGCATATCGATGTAGGCGCGGACGTAGTCGTCGCGCGTGCGCATGTTGGCGAAGCTCATGTGCATGCTGATGTCGTACGATTTGGTGAGGCCGGTGCGGTCCACCAGAAGGTGGGGAAAGACACCGCCAAACTGCTTCACGAGTTGGGCTACAGTTCCGGAGGTGCAGGTGATGGTTTGGACGGGCGGCGTCGACTTGTCCATCTCGCCACGGCAACTGTAGGGCGCGTCCGGATCTTTCGCCGGGGTCATCTTGACGCCGTCCTTGGCAATGGAGAGGATGTAGCCAGGCATGGGGCGCTCTTCGGTGTGGTACTTCAGGTGGAAGCGCTCCGTGAGCGCGCGCTGCAACATCGGCCGGGTGACGTCGTAGGGATTGACATAGGCTGGGGGGGAGTTTGCGGGGTTCGCGTCAGGCTTGGGCGGGGGCGATATATCCACCTTCGCGGAGACGTCGAAGCGGTCAAGGTCGATCCAGGTTGGGCCGCCCAGCACGGCGTAGTCGCGTTGGTCGAAGGCCCAGGTGACGAGGTCGAGGATGGAGGCGTTGCGGTAGTCGAAGCGGCCATGTCCAAGGTTGATGTTGCCGTAGATCTGGCCTCGGTACGGCGCAGGTGTGATATCGACCAGCAGCGGTCCCGGGTCCGATGTGGGAGCAGCAGCCTTCGCTGCGGACGGTGCATCGTTCGCGGCGGCAGCCGTGGGTCGGGCAGCCTGGCCGGAGGCGAACGAGGAGACGGCGAGCAGAAGCAGGGTCTGGGCGAGAGCGATGGTCCTCACGGGGACTCCTTGCAGAGACAGGGGTGTATCGATAGACGCGGGAGGCGGCTGTTCGCTCAGTTTAAACGCGATAATTGTCCGCGCGCCAGTTTACGATTGCCTCCTTGATCTGCTTTTGCGAGAGATTCTGCTCGAGCGCGCGCTGGACGAGGGCGGGAACCTCGGCGTCCGAGGCAAAGCGCAGGGCGACATACTGGGCTTCCGTGAGTGCCATGCTGCGGGCCAGCAGGTCCGCGGGCAGCAGCGCGTGGAAGCGGAGCTGCTCTTCCAGGCGGATGACGCGGTCCTGCACTTTGAGGGCGTAGGTGCGGGTCTTGAAGGAGTGCACGAGAAAGGCGATGGACATGATCGTCCACCAGAAGCCGAGATGGAGATGGTCTGGCCGGTGCCTGAGGGTATAGACGATGGAGAAGATGAGGTTGACCAGCAGAGCCGGCAGGAGAAAGAAGTGGAAGGGCGGGTCGAAGCGGGCGTGGTTCTTGTAATTCTGTGGTTCAGGCATGGGGCGGGTCCTTTCGGTGGTTCGACGCTAAGGCTGAAGCGAATCACAGAGAACGCGGAGGGAAAGGGGGAAACACAGAGACTCCGGTTGCCAGATTCGTGAGACATGGCGATGATACATGGGACAGGGGTTAACGAGAGGAACGGTTGATGCGACGGATTGGTGTGCATGTGGGTACGGCGGGCGGTGCGTGGACAGCGGTGAACCGGGCCGTCGAAGCGGGGGCGAATACCTTCCAGATATTTTCATCGAGCCCGCGGGCTTGGAAGGCGGCGGATGTGAAGCCGGCGGACGCGAAGAAGATGCGCGAACTGCGGGCGGAGCTGGGCGTGGGGCCGGTGGCGATCCACGCAAGCTACCTGATCAACCTGTGCAGCCAGACGGAGAGCGTGCGGGTGAACTCCGTGGCGGCGTTTCGCGGCGAGGTGGAGCGGGCGCTGTCGCTGGGCGCGGAGTACCTGGTGCTGCATCCGGGGAGTTGGAAGGGGCTGACTCGCGAAGAAGGGCTGCGGCTGGCGGCGGAGTCGATTGAGCGAGCGGTCGGGACGCTGGGAGGCGGCGTGCCGTTGCAGGATGCGAACTTCAAGGTGCTGATTGAGAACACGGCGGGAGCGGAGTTTTCGCTGGGCGGGAAGCTGGAGCAGGTGGCGGAACTGGTGGAGAAGTTGCGTGCGTGCGTTCCGGTGGGCGTGTGCCTGGATACCTGCCACCTGCACGTGGCGGGGTACGATATTGTGTCGGAAGAAGGCTATGCGGAGACGATGCAGCGGGTGGAGGCGACGGTGGGGTTCGATGCAGTGAAGGTGTGGCACTGCAACGATGCGAAGGCTCCGTTCGGGTCGAAGCTGGACCGGCATGAGCACATCGGCGAAGGGACGATTGGGGCGGCGGCGTTCCGGCGGCTGCTGCACGATGCGCGGTTTGCGGGGTGCGCGTTTATTGCGGAGACTCCGGTGGATGAGCCGGGGGATGAGGCGCGGAATGTGGGAGTGTTGCGGACGCTGGCGGCGGGGTGAGAGCTGTAATGACAATGTCATTGCAGTAGGCTATATTTGGAATGAGGGGGAGCTTTTATGGGAACCGCACTTAAGATCAAGAGCCCTAAAGGAACTCGTTCTACATTGAACATTCGTATTCTGCCGCAGGAGCGCAACCTGATTGACCAGGCTGCGCTGGCGCGGGGGAAGAACCGCACGGACTTTATCCTGGATGCGGCACGTCAAGCAGCCGAGGATACGCTCTTGGACAGGGCCATGATTTCGGTGAGTCCCCAGGCATACCAGGATTTTCTAATGCGATTGGATGCGCCGCCACGGCCTAATGAGCGGCTTTTGGCCTCCATGCGCGCACCTGTGCCGTGGGATACGAAGTGACGCTCTCTGCACCTGAACCATTGAAGCAGCACCACCAAATCAGTGGGTTCGATTGCGGTGTGCCATCGCTGGATGACTGGCTAAAACGCCGCGCGTTGGCGAATCAGGTCAGCGGCGCTTCGCGCACGTTTGTTGTTTGCCAAGACGTTCATGTTGTTGGATATTATGCTCTGGCATTCAGTGCCATTGGCACAGATATTGCCTCCGGCCGGTTTCGCCGCAATATGCCGGAGCCTGTTCCCGTTGTGGTGTTGGCTCGTCTGGCCGTCATCCGATCTCTCCATCGCCAAGGTCTTGGCCGTGCGCTCTTTTATGACGCCGCACACCGCGTTATTCAGGCGGCGGATTCCATCGGTGTCCGTGGACTGCTTGTTCATGCCCTATCTGAAGAGGCCAAGACTTTTTATCTCAAGTTGGGCTTTGACCCATCGCCGCTTGAACCGATGACTTTGATGATTACCTTGACGGACTTGCGGGCTGCCGCTGATGCTGTGCAGCAGCGCGAAGCGGAATCCGTGATTGCGGCTGCCGAGATCGTAACGCTGTCTGAGCGCGATAGCCTGCTTGTGCTCGATCTCCTCGAACACCCCCCCGCGCCCAATGCCAAGCTGCGAGCGGCCATTGCCGCGATGCCGAAGCCGAAGAAAGTGTAGTGCCTATCCGCTATCCTTCCCAGCCTATTGGAAATGCGCGGAATGTCCGAAATTCGACCGATGGCGAATTTCTGGCGGATACTGGTTGCGCCGTCGTTATCTTTGGCGAAAGAGGCGTATGTAAGCGGGGCTACGCACCTGAGCGATACGAATCCTACGCCCGATGGATTTGTAACCACTATGACGGCATGGCAGATGCTCATGCTCGCCTATGCTCCAGATGACGGTTCCACGCAGACCGTGCCCATGATCAACGAACCAAAATGGCTCTCCAGCAGTCCGTCCGATTGGTACGTCATCAATGCCCGCGTCTCGGATGCGGACCGGGACGCATGCGCAATCAAAACAAGCGCCATGAACTGCTCCATTCTGCCATGAGGGACTTGCTGAAGGAGCGCTGCAAGCTTGTGGCCCATGAGGAGCCGGCAGAGTTTTCGGATTACAAGCTGGTGATTGGAACAAATGGATTGAAGATGAAGGCGACGGCTCCGGGCTCAACGCCCCCTAAGGGAGCTTATGCTCTGCCCACGGGTGGTTTCAGACTCCCGACTGGCCCCAGGGAGAAAACGACCTGGCACTACTATGGGGCGACTATAGGGAACTAATTGATTTCCTAAGCCCGCCTGGGACCTTTTCTCCAGCGCCTCCGATCCATGATAAGACCGGTCTGACCGGGCGCTACGATTTCACGCTCACAATGATTGACGATCCTTCGCGCGATCCTGGCGAATCGATGTATAACTGGCCGATCCAGCCGCTCGGGCTCGAACTGAAACGGGGTGCCTATCCAGGATACAAAGTGATTATCGAGCACATGGAGAAGCCTACAGAGAATTGAAGTCAGTCGCGGTCGCGGGGGAGGCGGATGCGGAACTCGGTGTTGCCGGGTTCGGAGGCGAAGGTGACGGTGCCGCCGTACTGCTCTGTGATGCGCTGGACAATGCCGAGGCCGAGGCCGGTGCCGACACCGACTTCCTTGGTGGTGTAGAACGCTTCGAAGATGTGGGGCTGGCTCTCCAGCGGGATGCCGGGGCCGTTGTCGGC
>Ga0302201_10001870_pt1 | contig 17321 bp, 13 predicted proteins | sample II_Bog_N3_2_FD_194586 | JGI IMG/M metagenome (GOLD analysis project Ga0302201, IMG submission 194586) | Peat permafrost microbial communities from Stordalen Mire near Abisko, Sweden - II_Bog_N3_2 | ecosystem: Environmental > Terrestrial > Soil > Wetlands > Peat | place: Sweden: Abisko... | reverse complement strand
CCCTTGGCCCGACGGACAGACGGTTTGTCCGACACCCGGAGAGGTGGCAGAGTGGTCGAATGTGCATGATTGGAAATCATGTGTAGGCGCAAGTCTACCGAGGGTTCGAATCCCTCCCTCTCCGCCAGTTTTCCCCCTCTGAGGAGGAGAATCCCGAAGCTAGGTTGCCAGCTTGACGCGGCAACCTAAGCATGAATGTCCAACCTATGTTCGCTGTCAGCCGGTTTAAGAACCGGAACGGCGTGTTCTCGTTCCGCGTCGATGGTCAGCTCAACGGCGTCCGCATCCGCCGCAACTTCAAGAGTCAGGAGGAGGCTGCCGCCGAAAAGAGCGTCCTTGAACTCAAGGCGCTGCAACTGGCGTCGAGCCTAAGCGCCGTCACCACCTGCCTCGCGGAGGATCAAGTCCGTGAGGCCGAGGCCGTTTTCCGGCGGCTGGCCGGCGGAAGTCGCACGCTTTCCTTCTGCGTCGATTACGCCCTGACCAACCATCGCACGCCTGAAAACCAGAAGGCGCTGGATGAGGCGGTCGCCGCCTATCTCGTGGTGAAAACGCGGGAGCATGAGCAGAAGCTCATTTCGGCGTCTCAGCTCACGACGATCAACCGGCACATGAAGGCGCTGAAGAAGCATTTCCCCGGCATCACTGTCGCCGAGTTGAATGCGACACACTTGATGACGTATTTCCAGCGGGCCAACGGGTGCCTCAAGACCTACAATAACCGGCGCGGCCTCGTTTCGACCTTCCTCAAGTTCGCCGAGCAGCAAGAATGGCTTGCGAGCAATCCGATCAAGAAAATCCCATACTACCGGATTGCCCACCGTCGCGGCTCCGCCAAGACCCTCACGGCGGCGCAGGCACAGGAGTTGATGACTTATGTCGAGGGCTTCGAGAACGGCCGCCTTGTGCCTTTCTTTGCCCTGTGCCTCTTCGCCGGCATCCGGCCATGCCTACGGACGGGTGAAATTCTCCGCCTCCTGCCGGCCCACGTGCGGCTCGATACGGGCGTGATCCTGATAGAGCCCGAGGTCTCCAAGGTCCGGGAGAAACGCACCGTTGCGATTCAACCAAACCTCGCGGCCTGGCTCCGCGCCTATCCGCTCACAAAAAATCCGATCATCATGCCGAACCTGCAAAAGCTCCGTGCCCGGATCGCGAAGCGTTTTGGCCTCACCCATGACGTGATGCGGCATACGTTCATTTCGATGCACGTCGCGAAATTTCGCTCGCTCGGCGAAGCCGCACTCCAAGCGGGCAATTCCGAGGCCATCATCAAAAAGCACTACCTCGACCTAAAGAGCGCGGCCGAGGCCAAACAGTTCTTCGGCATCCGGCCGAAGCGGGCCGATAAGGTTGCGCCGGTCGTGGCCCCGGCCACGCCGCCGGCTCCGGTGCTTTGCGCCGCGGCCTGACCCGCGCCGCGCTGGCTTACCTGCCAGCGCGGCACCCCGGCCGATGCGGCCGGAAATCGGCAACTCGTGTTGCCGAATAGGGCCTCCGCTCGGGGTCCCGAATAAAGGCCCTTTTACAAAGCGACACACCGTGTGTCGCCTCTGAAAAAAATCGCTGCTGATCCTATTCTCACGTGGGCGCGGTGCGCCCACAACCGGCGGCCGGCGCGGAGTCATGGGGACGCGACGAGCGAAGCCGAGCCGGGAGCCGCAGCGTGCCCGCCAGGTGGTGGTCAGCGGAGGCGGACGGCGGGCGAAAGCGAGGAGCGTCCCCATGTCTCCGCGCGCGTGCCGCACGCTCCGCGGGCTCCACGATGGCACGCCGAACCAGCGCAGCGCGGCGTGTCTTCGTGGAGGTCGGAAACCGGGCCTCTGCCCTCCGGGCGGCTGCCCTGTTTCCTCGGTGCGCAGGTCTGCGCCGGTTGACGCTTCGCGTTAGGTGTAATGCGACAGTGGCCGTGTCGGATTTACGCAAGTCGGAGCCTTACGCTTCAGCGTAAGGAGTAAGGTGTCTCACCTAAAAAGTAACGTGGCTACGTTACATAACTCATTGCCGTTAAGTCGGCTTTCCCAACCATGATTCAATCACACATCCAGTTAAATCTGAGCAATGCCAAGGAGTATTTCCGCGAGCACTTAAGCGTCGGTGACTACTATTCTGAAGGGGTAAAAATAGCCGGTAAGTGGCTAGGTGCAGGAGCTGAAAAGTTAGGACTAAAAGGCACGGTAAACGAGGCGGCTTTCGTTGCGTTATGTGAGGGCAAGAATCCAGCGACGGGGCAGAAACTGGGCCAGCGGATGAATACGGTTCGCCAAGGCGTGGGCATGGATGAGGTCGCCAATCGGCGCATCTTTTATGACTTCGCGATTGCTCCTCCGAAGTCGGTGTCGGTGGTCGCCCTCTACCAAGATGATCGTATTTTGGAGCTGCATAATCGGGCCGTGCAAACGGCCATGTTGGAGCTGGAAAAATATGCCGAGACTCGCGTCCGAAAGGGTGGCCAGCGAAGTGAACGACTAACCGGGAATCTCGTTGCTGCGACGTTCCGGCATGACACGAGCCGAGAACTTGATCCGCACCTCCATACGCATTGCGTCGTGTTCAACGCGACCTTTGATCCGACCGAAACGCGGTGGAAGGCGCTCGAAGTTCAGTCCATGTATCGGGCGCAGAATTTCGCCACGAATTACTACCGGCACGAACTCTGCAAGGGCCTCCGCGCGCTAGGCTATGAGATCGCAAACAACGTCCGAGGCTTTGAAATCAAGGGTGTCCCGGCGTCGCTCATCGCCCGGTTTTCAAAACGAAACCAACAAATCACGGAGGAGGCCGACCAGCGTTTGAAAATAGGGTCACCTGTCTCGAATGTGAGCGAGCTGCGCGGGCGGATCGCGCACGGAAACCGGCGGCGGAAACTCAAGGATTCGACGGCTGATCGGTTGCGCCCGGCGTGGGGAAAACAGATGAGCCCAGACGAAGCGAAAGCCCTGGAAGCGTTGCGCTCCGTTCAGCCCAAACCGGCGAAACTGGCCAACGTAGCGGGCATCACCGCATGGGCTGATGAGCACCTCTTTGAACGTCGGTCCGTGGTTAACGACTACGAGCTGATGTCGGTGGCACTGGCGCGCGGTCGCGGGGAGGATTTCGACTTGGCTGCGTTGCGCGAGGCCATCGAAAAGAGGGGTTACATCCGCGAAGACGGCACGCGTAAACTTACCTCGCAGGAAGTGCTGCGCTGTGAACTCGGGATCGTGATCGCCGCCCATGACGGCCGTGGGCAGCAATGTCCCCTCAGTGAGAACTACCAGCCGGCGGCCAACCTGTCGGGGGAGCAGGCGGTGGCGGTGAAACAGATTCTTAAAAGCCGGGATTTCATCACCCTATTTCGGGGCAGCGCCGGCACGGGTAAAAGTTTCACCCTTCGCGAGGTGACAAACGGGCTCAAGGCCGCCGGCCATCCCGTGGTCGTGCTGGCCCCACAACGCCAGCAGGTCGCCGACCTCTGCGCCGATGGGCTCCCGGCCTCAACCCTGTCGCTGTGCCTCCAAAACCAAACCCTGCCGTCGCGGGCGGTGGTGCTGGTGGATGAGTCCGGTCAGATTGGCGGGAAGCAATTGGCCGCACTGGTGGCATTGGTGAAAACGCACAACGGCCGATTGATCCTCTCGGGGGACACCCGGCAGCATGGTGCCGTGCAGGCTTCGGACGCCATGCGCGCCATCGAGGAATTCAGTGGTTTGAAGCCGGCCGTCCTGCGGGATATTCGTCGCCAAGACCCGGCGCGGGCAAAGACGGCGCAAGGTAAGCGGTTTGTCGCGGACTACCGCCGGGCGGTAAAGGCAGCGGCGTCCGGGCATATTGCCGAGTCCTTCGACGGCCTAGACCGGCTGGGGTGCATCCGCGAGGTCGCGCCGGGTGATCGGCGGGCCATCCTGGCCCGGGAATACCTCGCCAGCCTTGACCGCAAGGAACGCCCGTTGGTCGTGGCTCAAACTTGGAGCGAAGTGAACGCGGTGAACGAAGTGATCCGGGCGGAACTTAAAGCGGCCGGGCGAATCGGCTCCGGCATCACGTTGAAGACCTACCAAGGGGTTGATTTCGACGAAGCGCAGAAGCGGGATGGCCGGTTCTACCAGCCCGGCCAGTTCGCCTACGTCATCAAACGCTATGGCCGTTATGCGAAGGGCGATATCTGCCCCATCGTCGGGACCAACGAACAGGGCGTCGTGCTCATCAAGGATGGGCGGCGTTCAACCATGAGCTACGACCACACCCACCGGCTGGCCATCGCCGTCGAGCATGAGACCGACATCGCCCCCGGCGACCGGCTGCAACTCAAGTTCAATGGCAAATCCAAGGAGGGGCTCGCCATTGCCAACGGCGAACTCGTGACGGTGCGCGATGTCGCCGCCGACGGCTCGGTGACGATTGAAGACGACCGCCTCACGGTGAAAACACTTTCGCCGCAACAGCGTTTCTTCAATCGCGGCTACGCGGTCACGTCCTACGCTTCGCAGGGCAAGACCGTGGACACCGTTCTGGTGGCGGACGCGGGCTGCCGCGCCGCTACCAACAGCAACCAGTGGTATGTCGCCATCTCGCGCGGGAGGAAACGGGTCATCGTTTTCACGGAAAACAAAGCCGAGCTTCGTTCCAGCATCGAGCAAAGCGGCGACCGAGGGCTCGCCTTGGAAATGAAGCGACCGGCCGCGGAGTCATTTTTCCTGCGCGGAATGCGCCAACGCCTGCCGGAATGGTCCCGCCGGGCGATGGCCGCGTCCGAGCGGTCGCGTTTGCACGAGGCGTTCATGCGGCATCCCGCCCCGGAAACCAACCGGGTTAAAATCTCCCCGTGATGGGGGGCTGGGGTCATATTTGGCCCCAGCTAGGCGCGGCGGCGTTCGGGGCCGCGCGCGCCGTGGCAAAGCGCCGCAGGGGTCGGCGCGCGGAGCACCGGCGACACTCACCGAGCCCAGCCCACCAAACCAACCAGCCCCATCAAAGCGGATCGGGACAAAGCGTCGCCCTCTGGCAAGCGTTGCCTTCGCACGAAGCCGAAGACACCCAACCGGTAGCATGGCCCTACTCCGCGTCTGTGCCCGTCAATTGGAACTCAAAACGGTCGCACTCAATTGCGATAGTTTTAATATAGAGCTGGAATTCTTCACGTGTGAGTCCAGCCGTAGGAACCCACGTTTCGCCAACCATTCGCCCCCTTTCATCAACCCGAAATGCGACGATGGAAACGGCTCGATTTCGCTGCCAAGCGCGTAGGGCGGCATCCGCAAACTGGGTAACTACCGCGGCCCGGGCCACGACCGAATAAAGATAGATCATGTCATCGGAGGCCGTTACTTCGATAAGTTGACGGCGGCCCTTTTCAAGATTCACCTCAACTTGGTTTCCCTCGATGCGGAGATTTGATTCTCCGCAGAAATATTTCCAGTCAGGAGCCATGTTTCATCTCCTCGGTGAGGTCCGTTTTGAATTTTGCGAGCGGCTCATCTCGACCCAGTAAATGCAGGTGCTCCAAGCGGTCGGCCTCCGCAGTGACCCGCTGCAACAATTGCGCAACGCGGACCGTGTTCACTGCTTCATCCTTTGACATGAGGACATCTCCCTCGACGGTGAGGTTGTAGCTACGGTCGTCGGCACCCGGAATTGCTCCAATCTTCGCTGGGCTGCTCACGACGCTTTCTTGGATCACCTCTTGATTCTGCGGTCGATCAACCTCAACGCTCCCGACCGGGCTGATGCAGCGCACCAAGAGGCGGTCGAGAAAGCACTGGAGGAACAGCGTGAACGGTTGTTGTCGTTCAGATAAGATCACTGTTCCGAGGAGTCGGCCTGGTTCAGGATGAGAATCCCAGTGAACGTCAATACCCGGAAGCGGAGCCTTATCTAGCTTCGCGAAGCTAGATAGAGCCCGCGCGGCTTCATCCGGTGTCGTGGCTAGTTCATTGTTTCTGCCGGCAAGGGCATCTTCTTGGATGGGGAATGCGGTATGAAGCTTTGCTTGAATCTTGGGCACGGTCCGTTTTTCGCCGGCGAATTCCCGTTTCAAGTCGATTTTGCGGTCAGGTTGGTCTGTGACCGTCAGGCCTTCATGCATGAGTCGAAGGAAAGTATTCATGCGCTCAAGGACACGCTGCACCTGCAGGACTTCGACCGTGTCCTCAAGATGCGGAAAATAGACTTGAAGGAGCTCGTCGTCGAACTGCGTCCGTTTCAGACCCCCAAGCCGGCGGTCGCTTTGGGAACGCACGCGGTCAATTCGACCAACCCGTTGCTCCATGGAAGACGGGGTCCACGAGATTCCATAGTGGTGCACCGACGAACAGAACGTGTGAAGATCTTCCCCTTCTTGTAAAAGGTCGGTCGTCACGAGGACCAGAGGATATCCCGGCATTCTAAACTGGCCGACGAGCGTCTGATTTACCTGGCCAGCCATGCCCCCGGTGGGTTGCTGGCGGCCAAGGAGCTGGGCAAAACTACGCGTAGCCTCATTGAATGATTCATTCCGCGCGCCCGGCGCGTTAACATCTAGTATGAGATCAAAGTTTGCCGCGATCTCGGCAAGTTCATCGAACGCCCGCCAACTTCTCTCCTGCAAAGGCGTAACCATTTGTTTTTCGAGGAGCGCGATGTAGTCTTGCACGCGACTGATTCTGCCTTGAGCAGAGTCTTCATCGGATTTTTCGTGTCCACCGCGCCGCAACGTGCCGAGCCGTGTAATCGAAAGCACATAAAAATCTACGAAGGCGTGGCCCAATCGTGCCGCTGCGGCGAGGAGACGGGCGCGAAATTCCTGTTCGCGAAAACGCTCACTAAGATTTAATCCTATTGGATCGGGCCAAATTCGGCGACGCAGATCGGGATGAAGCCTAAGTTCGGTGAAGAAAGTCTGTTCTTCCAACTCATCGCTGATCTCGGGTGTCGTGTCGGTGTGAGACAGCTTCTTGGTCGATTGGAACCGTGCATGCCAAACCACGTTCGCCAGCTCTTGGCTTGGCCCGGCGGTATCCTTCAGCCACTCAATAGCGGCGGCCTGAAACGCTTCATATCTGTCGCCTCTGGCGGGTTTTTTGGCACGGCTGAGGAATTGCTTGGCTCGTTCGCCCAATTCCCGGCGTAAGTTGGCGATATCCTTGCCAAGCACCTCGGCAAGCGCCGTCGTGGCGTCGGCGGGACTGCAACCAAGGATGTAGCTCACGTAGTTGTCGTCAAAAAATGTTGCGACAGTTGTGCCCCGCTGAGTGAAACGCTGCTGAATGTTGGCTCCGCTTATCAAGCCCCGTGGGCCTTCGCCTCGGAAGAACCACGCAAAGAATGTGTCCGATCCGCCGCTGTCGGCCACACCGGAGTAAACTCCATCGTCCCCGAGTTCCGACGCTTTACGGTCCAGCGAGGTTTGCCGCTCGTTTTTATACCGTGCCACCGCGCGGTGGAATTTTTTCAAAGTCTTCGGCGGAAGCTCTAATTCGAGCCGACCGATGAGCCACCGGTCATAGGCTTCGTCGAGTTTGCGCTTCAGCTCTGTCACCGAGGCTGTGCGTCGAACAAAGACAAGAGCTTTTTCCCCCGTAGTCCACGCGTTGGCCAAACGTCCGACGATTGCATCCATCTTGGGATGCGGAAGCTCACGGTTGAATCTAACGCGATAGGACCGCGCAATACGATTGAGATTTCCAACATCAACCCCGTCTTTCTCCTCGGCATCCGTGGCCTGATCGGAGTCGTCGAATACGACGGGCTCATCGGCGTCATTCTTCAGCTTTGCCGTTTGGAGAAAACTTTCGAACGACGCCAGCATCCCGATTTGAAAGGAGGCGCTGAATCGTTCCTGATGGAGCAGTTCATTCACCTTTTTTTGGATGAGCGCGACGATGAGTCGCTGCTTTGGATCAGTAACCCGAATGGGTTCGTCGTGCGTTGTCACCCCACCTTTCCGCCATTCCCGACGGTAAAGGTTCTTTGTTAGTTCGGTGCCGTTGACTTGGATGGTCGCAACCCGCCGAATCAAGAATTGGGCCGCCAATTCTTTTTTTCTGTTTTCCTCGATATCATCGCGTCTCAATTCATTGTAACCGGAACTACGACCGAACACGTTGAGCTGGTTCCATAGATGTGTGTAAGTCTCTTCAACGGGAGTCGCCGATAGGAACAAGACGCGCTTTGCACGCGGACCGTAATTGGGAAACTGAACTGTCTCGTCGCTCCCGGCCGGATGGCCGAAAACGAAACTCAGGACGCGATTCCGAGAAGAGACATGAGCCCCAAAGCCGTGCTTCAAGTTGTGCCCCTCATCGACAATGACCAAATCGAAGACGGGGAGAACGCTACAGATCGCGCGGGCGACGTTGTCTTTGAAGCCTTGTTTGTCCCGCAGATCGAAAGCGCCTGTTGGCAGCGCGGGAAAGTGATAGCTCAGTTCGGAGCGTAACCGGTTGGCGTCCTCGATTCTCGCTTCACCTTTTCCGCCGATCGGCATGCTAAAGCTTGTCAATCGGGCGAAAAAATCGCGGTCAGGGTTGATCGCGGTTTCCCGCACAAGACCCAAAAGATTTTCACAGAAAACCCGTTCGCGAACGGGTTGGCCGTCGATGGCCTTCACTCTTAGGTCGGCGAACCGCACGTTGTGGGCGACAAAATTGCCCATCTCTTTCATCCATTTTCGCTGTATATTCTGGCGAGGGGCAATAATCAGCACTCGAAAATTAGGCTGGAAATGACGGAAGAGCGCGAGGGCACCCAAGGCCACATAGGTTTTCCCCATCCCGACTTCATCTGCGAGGTAAGCCACCTGACGCTTTTGGAGTAGATGGTGGATAGCAACCGCACCGTGGAGTTGCTCCAACGCCCTCTTGGGATCGTGGATTCGCGCACCAAAATTCAGGAGTTTCTCCGCTGCTTCTAATGCTATCATACCGTTGGCTCCTCGGTTCTGGCGCGTTTCAGGAACCAAACATCAAACCAATCGAGAAACGCGGGCATATCCTGATGGTTTTCCGAGAGGGCCAGGCGATTCCGAATTTCTTGTGTGCGCTGAAGGGTGGATTCGAGTGCTAGAGCCTGAGGCTTGCGCTGCTGCCAGTAGTCGGGGAAGTCGCGTCTCAATTCCTGGACGACTTGCCGGGCACAGAGCATGAGAATATAGCGTTCGACATCGTCGGTTAGCGCTGAGTCGCTGAAGACTCGATCCAGCAGGGTTCCAAGAGAATCGTATTTCTTGCCGAAAAGTCGGTAGTCGGCATCAGCTTCGCGTGGTGGCTCGGCGCCGAGTTTTTCCCGAACGGCATTTTCAAGGCAACTAAACGCATGAAATACACCGGCAAACCGGTCAAAAAATGTTTGGTTGCCCCAGTTTATTTTTGCTCGGGCGAGCAGCTCTGAGCCCTCCTGATCAAGGCCCAACTCCAATGTCTTAGCCTCAAGGAATGCAGCCCGTTGGTCCGTGGTGAGCAGGGACCAATACCGGAGGATGTCCGCTGCCGTGAGGTTTAGCAGCAGAGATGGCTTTTGCGCCATACCCTCCTCTTGAATGAGCAGCAGCCCCGAGCGCTCACCGAAGCCGAATACCTCGACGAAGCTCGTTTCCTTGAGGTGGGTGGCGAACAATCCCGCCACGTCGGGACCCAGTTGGACCCAAATACGGCTGGGCAGCGGCCCGACTTGGCACAAAGCGACCCCGCGCATTTCAAGCCGCAGGCTAGGCGACTCATCATCATGATCCCAAAAGCACTCAGCGGCATCCCGGTCCCAGTGATATCGAACCATGAGCGGAGTCCCGCCCGATTTCGCTGGGTCGGTGTCGTCATCGGGTTTGAAGTGGACCGGTTTCATTTTGTCGGCCTCTAGCCAAAAATCGGGCGCACGCGGACAATCGACATCAACCAACAGGCCCGTTTCCCAGTTTCCCTTTTTTGCGTGCGCTGGCTGCGTCAGATTCACTGAACCGACAAAGCAAAATTCGCGCTTAGGCTTTTGGCTGAATAATCGATAGACCTTCGCATGAACAAAGCGGGGAGGAGCGTCTTTTGCAGAGCCACTAGACACAACGGCTCCGGGCAACCTGCCCCATGAGACTCCGTCCAGGCTCGCGATAGACGCAAAAATTGCGGCTGAGCAGGCGGCTGCGCCGTCTCGATCACGTGGGAGTAAAATCCGCACTTCCTTGGGATGAAACCGGCGGATGAGTTCCTCCAACGGCTCAGAGGTAGGAGCATCGCCAAGATACGGCGAGATTACTTCCAGATAAAGTCCTTGAAGGTGGTCCCCGGCGCATTGTTGAAGAAAATCAGGAAAGGATTCTGTGCCCGCATAGAAATGGGTGAATAGGTTCTGGTCGCTGGTCCTCCTGATCCGTTGATCGGTGCTCAGGAGAAATTTCCGGATCGCCTCCACCGGCTGGTGAAGGCCACCGGCATTGGTTTTTTGGTTGAGGAGCCGAAAGAAGTTCAGGAGGTCGTCCTTCATTCGAGTCGCACCGTATTCGGGAATCTCCTCAAAGTGGCACGCCTCGACGTTTTCCCACCACCCTGATCGCGTCAGATTGGCGGACAAAGCTCCAACGAGCAGAGCCTGGGCTCGGTGGCCATTGTCATCGGCATTTCGGTTTTCAACCAGGAGCAGGATATTTTTCGGATGAAAAACTCCCGTCCCATGCCGCACGGGAATCCGGCGGACATCGAGATGCGCAGACCCCGCGGACCCTTTTACAAGTCGGTCTGCATCGTAAAAGACGGCGACGTTTCCCGCGCAGTCGCGAAGAGCGTCCTCCAGTTGCACGAGCCTAATTCCTCGGGCGTGGCTGACAGATAGATCAAGAAGGATGGGTAGAACCTCTTGCTCGAAAAATCCCGGGTCGAACTCGAATGTGAGGAAGATCGCGGCGACGACTCTGCGACCCTTGATGCATTCCTCGATATGGTCGGAAAGAATGGCCCGGGGAATCATGATGTCGTGTGCCTCTTTTCTTGGAGTGCGGCAGCAACGCTACAGAGGGAGTTTAGGAAATAGGGAAATCGCCACAGCGTCTGCAAATCGGTTCGCCGGGGGAGATGTCCGCGCTCCTCCGTGACGCGGACCTTTAGCAGACCTTTTTCCTCTTCAATCCATGCAGCTCCTCCCCGCGAATGCATAACGCTTTTGTTTTGTTGAACGAGAAGGGTGATGAGTTGTGAGTAATCGCCGGTGGCCATCGAGTCAGCGATCTCGAGCCAGCGTTGGCCCGCGTGATCGTCGTGATGACCCAATTCGGCCTTGAGGTGGCTAGTCGCGGCTAAAGGGATCGTCGTGACGGTATGACCCCAACCTTCCTCTTGGCGCATGCGCTTCGTGATCTCTGCGATGGCGACTCCATCGCAGCCAAGCAGGTAGGTAAATAATTCTGACGCGGGTGCCAGGATTCGTTCCGCAGTTTCAATGCGCCGCAAGTAAAACCCGAGGCTTTGCCATTGCTCACCTCGCTTTTCCGCTTCTTTTGCAAAGGCAATCACTGTGGCAGGTGTCCACTGGAACGCTTCAGTGGTGAGCCTAGATTCAAGAAGTTCGGCAAACTGACGCTGCCTTCCCTCCGTCGAATCATTCGGCCCACCGTGCAGTAAGTGTTCCCGGTAAAACTGACGTTCGACGGCACCCACGTTGGCCTCAATAAGACCGGCCACCGCTTGGAGAATGCTTTTGTCGGGCGCTCGCGCCAAATCGAGTTTCACCTGATCTTTAGTGAAAAGCTCCACCAAGCGCTTGCCATCGTGCAATCCCGCACGGGTTAAGCTCGCAAGATATGTGCGTTCGACGAGTTCCTGGGCTGGTGCCGTCAAGCGCGCTGGCTGGCCGTTCAGCAGTCCCGATGCGCGACCGGGAACAGAATAAAGTCCCCAGATGCCATAAGCTTTTTGGCTGCTCAAGATTTGGTGCGCCGTTTCGGCGGAAAGCGTAACGACCCGTTCATCCAGGTTCCGCCGAACGCGTTCGGTTCCGCGAAATCCCCAATCGTTGTTGACGTGCGCGCGCGCGTAGGCGGCTAGTTGCTCCCATTTGAGAAACGTTGCGAGCTCCGTGCCCGGTCCCGTGACATCAGCCACCCGAGCCGCGAAATGGTAACCCAGGATCAGGATCGTGAAATCCCGGACAGAGTTGCTGGCATTCGAGAGATTGCCGACGACATGACGGCCAAAGCGCGTCCAGATTGCCTGGATGCCAAGCGGATCGCGTGAACCTTTGACGGCTGCGCGTGGATCAAGGTCTGTGAGGAAGGGCGTCAATGTTGGGTTAGGCGTCGGATTTTGGGAAGGGCCTGGATGCCTTCGTCACAATCTCCAAGGCCACGTCCTTGTGACCGAATGTCCCTGGATGTGCATGAGTCATGCTCGTTCAATCGTCCCGCGGCATCTGGGATAAGTTGAGCAACCCCAGAACGGGGTCTCCACCTTGTCGCGGAGCACCATCACGGCACCGCATTTAGGGCAGCACTTACTATCTGGGTTAGTCAGTTCTGGAAAACGCACGATACCGAGGCGGGCAATCGCCGCCTCGATTACACCAGAGTTGTAAATTGCGACGTTGTTTTCTCGCGCACACGCGAGCGCGGCTTCGGTGCAATCACTCAGAGTAAAAAGGATCGCCTCGTCTGCCGTGAATTGCGCGCTGGTTTTGGTGCCGAGCAGTTCGCGGATAATTTTAGGCTGCACCTCGACGCGTCGCCAATGCTTACACTGAACTACCGCTTTGCGACCGTTCCGGGTTGCGAGGATGTCCGCCCCGCCGTCCGGGTTGGCCCCGCCGCTCTTTTGAACGGACCAGCCGTCCGCCTCCAGAATCCGAGCTGCCACGGCCTCGAACTGGAACCAGTCGATGGCGTGGAGCTGGTCAGCGATAGAAGTTGATTTGACGGTGCGCCCGCTGACTCCTGCGCTAGCGGATGACACGCTGGTCGGCGGCGGCCTGGACGGGTCATTCCACTGCTTGCCGATCACAAGGGCGCATAGGCCGCCTATTGCCATCACCCCGGCTAGTGCAGCCATCCAATATTGCTGGCCGCCCTCCGTGGCTCGGGGCTGAAAGCTAAGTTCGGTTTGGGATACAGGATTGATCCATACAGGCAGCGTTGTGCCAACGGTGTAGCTTGCGACCTGGGGACCGGTAATGGTGGCCATTTTCGGAAATAGTGGGGAGCCAATCCGGAGTGTGGCGGTGCCATCGCCAGTCACGCGAATCCGGGTCGATCCGGGGCTCGCCGACGTGCGCACCCAACCGTTGGTTGGCTCAAAGCGGACCTCGCTCGGGTTGGCCCGGTTGAAATAAACTGCGATTGGTCCTGCCCGGTAGCCCTTTGCTTCGGAGAGCTTCGCCCAAGACTTCGTCTGGGTGACTACCATTGAGGTGCCTTTCTTTGCCTCGTCGGGGCGGTAAGAGTAATCGGTCTCGGTGACGGCGGTCGGGCCGACGATGGATGTCACGGTCGCGTGTTCTTCCTGCCACTGCCGGGGTGCACGGGCACCACTCCAAAACCACGCCGTCAGCAAGGCAGCGATAATGAGCAGCAGTCCGGCCTTCTTCCTGGCGACGAGCCTGCTTTTCAAAATCAGAAAGCCCGCCAGCCCCGCCACGGCAACGACGACAGCTAGAAAAATGAGCGCAGTGAGAGCGCCGGCAAATCCGGAAACTCCGCCGATGACAAACGCCAAGGCGACAACGCCAAAGAAGGCCAGTTTGATGCCGGCCTCCATGCGCGCCGCTTCACGGCGTTCAGAGCGTGATCCCATAACTTTATGGCAATGACTCTGCCATCATTGCGCAAGGTGTTATCTACTGGCCGGAAAGGGGAATATCTAATTCATGGGACAGTGTGAACTCCATGCCTTGAACGAGTCATCGTTTCCGCCGTTCAGGGAATTCTACGTTTCCGCCATGAGAAGTTAACTAGCGGCCTCAAGGAGCATGGTTTTGGCCCGATCTAATTCTAGCTGGGCATTCTGTTTTGCAGTATAGTGCTCAGTCACTATCGGTCCGATCATTTCTATTCCTCCCATGACCGCACCCGCGGCACCGGCCCATATATTTTCCACAATCTCAAAGATTCGCTTCCGGGAAGTTGGGTGCAATAGAGCGCATACAACCAAAACAGCTAGCAGCCAAAGAACGGACTTTGGTAGCTTTCCGACATGGCCGGACATGCTTTTCGTGCCATTTACAACTGCGGCGGCAACGGCTGTAAGCAACATTACCGAGCCAATGCCAGCGACCTTGAGCTGATATTCAACCGCCGCATGTCGCGAATATGATTTGAGCGGAGCAAGAAGCTGAATTCGAATTACCTGACCACCCATCCCGGCGATGTCGGTGTCATAGGTCGCAATCAGAGCGTCAATTTGTTTTTGAAGCCGAAGGTATGGAGCGTCCTTTGGATCACGCATGATAGTGTCAACCTCGGGGCCGCCTACGTCGACAAATCGGATTAACACCCGGAATCGATCCCAGTGCACCCTCATCGCTTCTTCGGAGATACGATGCTTGCGGGCAATCTTAGGCAGGTGGAACTCAACTTCGGCGGCCAGAAACGTCGGGGCGTGCGCTCGAACAGTGGCACAATCCATGAGTTCGAGTAAGTCGGAGCGCGCTTGGGGATTTTTCCGCTTCTTCGATACCCAAATCAATTCGGCCAGCACGACATTGGCATCAAGGATCAGGTCGATCTGAAACACCTTGGCATATTCTTTGAAGGGCTCGAAATGGCGCACAACGGAGACGAGTTTCGGCAACTCATCCGACTTTACCGCTTTGGCGATGCCGGCATTCTGCCATGCGCTCGTGTCCTGGGGGATCGCGGTATCTGTAGCTGCGTTACAGTCCATAATGTCAGGCCGCAGTCGCGGTGTCCGGTTTCGCCACGTCCTGACGTGTTAATGATTCAATCGTCGAAATCGTTTCGTTCGGAAACACCGGGAGAGTCTGGGGGGCTTCCGGCACTACTGGATGCGTGCCGCCCCCTCTCCACACCCCGGAGAACAACCAGTCCTCGCAATTGGCGAGCCAGTAGTAAGCCAATGGGACAACAATGTCGGCTAGCAGCATCCGGTTATGCCAGTATTCCCTGTTTTTCATGAACAGGCACATGCAAATAGGTTCGGCGCGGGTGTAGACGTGGGGCAACCGCCGCCCCTCGGCGAGTGCGGAGAGCGGTGGGTCCACGCAAAACATGCACGGATAATCTTCAAAGGTATGCTCCAGTCGGCAGGAATAGGAATGAGCCAACGCGTGCGGCCTGATTTGCTGGCGCCACACCAAACGACTGCGATGCACTCCGCCGGTGCCGCTGGGATAACGGCGTTGCAGGTGCATCAGTTGCACCGCCAAGGACAAGGGCTTTGGCTGATGGTGGATCATTAACCTTGATGGGGAGGGTAAATGGGCATGGCCGCACCAACCCCTACAGTGAGGCCCACAGCAGGTGTCACTGAGAGCAAATGATGCTGCCGGGCCGCATTAAGCGAATCAGCTTGTTTAGCAAAAGCGCCGGTGATGGCTTTTTCGCCCAGCGCTTCCGATAGCATGCGACGCAGCGGTGCGTCGGTGGCCTGCAATTGTAGAAGGAAGGCGACAAAATCTTTGTGCCATGCGTAGAAAGCCTGAGCATACCGATGGTCGCTCCATTTCGCGAGGAGGTTTTCCGTGGGTAGGCTTGGATTCTCCAAGATGTAATGGGCCTTATTGTCAGCGCCAATTTCGATCCGGATGTATTTCTGCATTTCTTCAGCACAGACGAGCAACAGGTCGTAGCCCGATTCATAGACGTGGGCTGACACGGAATCCGCATAGGCTTTGGTGAGCAGCGTGGTGATTACAATAGAGGGCGTCGTCAGATCCGGTTGTTTGGTCTTCTTGTTGAAATAATAATCGCGGTGACGTTTGCTGATCTGAGTAATGCGCTGCAAGGGCAGTTTGAAGTCAGTGTGTTCCGGCAGCGGTTCGATTTTCGCACTGTTGAATGAGTTCAGCCGCCGGTTAGCCAGCGCCAGCTCGCCGAAAACCGGCATTACCTTGGCATGCCCTTCAAACCAGCCGGCGTAGCCGCGAGGGTGGCTGTCTTTCCAATTAACGTCGTCAGTAATGGCGATGACTTCGCCGCCACGGGCAGAATCCATGGCGGGAATCACATCCACATAATAATCACGCTCCACGCCGAAATCCAACCGCCAGCCCTTCGCCAGCGGTTTCACAGCGCCGTTATATTTTTCCCGGAGATGGGTTCCGACGGCATTTCGGAAAACTGCCGGCTGGGTGCGTGCTGCTGGCGCGATCACCCTGAAAACCACATCGATGTCGAAAAAATCAGTGATATCTCTCAGCGGGCGAATGACGGTTCCGAGTCGCATCGAGCCTTGGGGAAAAATGTCGCCAAGATGCTGAGCGAGACCGAGGGACTTACTCAGGTGAGCACCGCACTCGTGGTAGGTTTTTTCGACGCTTTCGCGCTGGGTGGAGGTCAGTTCCAATGAAGTCACGGCATACTCGAGAATGCCGGTCAAGGCCCGGCGGCGCTGCAATTGCGCCGCCAGGTCGGTCTGTGTCAGAATATTGTTGGTATTCATAAAATTGTGGAGACCGGCTCAGCCACCAGTCCGGAACGAGCCTGATGACTGAAGAAGCGTTGTTCCGCATCGTGATAGGCGCGGGCAGCTTCAGATACAGCCAGCCCTTGGTAGAGTTGGGGTTCGTAGAAATCGAGTGGCGCGAAATCTCGGCCATGTTGCGGTTTTACCCGTAGCCAATTTTCAGTGCCCAGCAGTCGTTCCATCAACTTCTCGGTGCTGACAGCCTGCGCCTGCATGAGCACGTCCGGGGCTTTCTTGGCCCAAGCCAGCAGCCCACCTTGGCTGAGCCGACGACTTGGTAAGGAACACTCGCCCCCTTCGGTGCCCAAGTTGAGAATCTTGATGTTCTTGGCCCACTGGGGAAAATTGAGCTGCACCTCAAAATAACCGACAAGTGACGGATTGTTTGCGACCATGCCGCCGTCGATGAACAATTCGGACTTGGAAGAGCGGAACGCTGGAAAGTAGCTGGGTGCCGCACTGGTGGCCCGTGCGACTTCCCAGAGAGGACGGCTTGCATCGACGGCGTTGTCCTTAAAGTGAGGTGTCTTGAAATACCAGTGCTTGCCGTCCTCTAGGTTGAACGAGGGGACGACCACTGGTTTTTTAAGATCGCCCAGCGTCACTTTGGGCAAGCGCGCCTGTAATGTGTCAGCGGCGGTTTGAAAGAGGGCCAATGAAGGCCGCGTGAAAAGGGACCGGAGGTCCCTGGATTTTCTTCCCACTTCCACGAAAGAAATCTTCTTCCGGGTTGGATGGATCTACTTCCCCCGT
>Ga0302201_10001859_pt1 | contig 17380 bp, 20 predicted proteins | sample II_Bog_N3_2_FD_194586 | JGI IMG/M metagenome (GOLD analysis project Ga0302201, IMG submission 194586) | Peat permafrost microbial communities from Stordalen Mire near Abisko, Sweden - II_Bog_N3_2 | ecosystem: Environmental > Terrestrial > Soil > Wetlands > Peat | place: Sweden: Abisko... | reverse complement strand
AGGATTTCGCCGCCACCGCCGGGAATCGAACCGAGTCCCGCCTCCTTGAAGCGACGAATGACCTCTTCGAGCGGCATCTTGAACACCTCGGCAAAGTGATTGAACTCCGGCGGGCTGAATCCGTGGATGTTCACGTGGGGATATTTCTCCCGCATGTGGGAGAGAAGATTGAGATACCAGTCGATGCCCAACTTGGGATGATGCCCTCCCTGAAGCAGCACCTGAATGCCACCAACAGCAGTCAACTCATCAAGCTTCTGATCCATCTCCTCAAGGGTGATCACATAGCTGTCGGCCTCCTTTTCCGTGCGGTAGAAGGCGCAGAACTTGCAATAGACATTGCAGATGTTCGTATAGTTGATGTTTCGGTCGATGATGTAGGTAACGATCTCATTCCCCTTCCCGTCAAAGGCATCTGTCCGCGCCAGCATCCGCCGGTGGTTGGCCAGTGCTCCAAGTTCCTCAAGCGGCAGGTGGTAGAGCTCTAGTGCCTCCGCGGGAGTGATCCGTTCCCCGCCAATGACCCGATCGGTCAGGGATTCAAGACTGCTGATGGAAGTCATCGTCGGCATAACTCCCAGAGAATCGCTCCAAGAATCGATCTTCGCAACATCACTTTTCCAGAGAACCTGAGCGGCGCACCGCATCGGCGATCACCGAGGCTCCTGATTGAGTCAGCGCGCGTTTCCACGGGAGCGTCCCTTCGATTTCGATCTCAAGCGAGAAGGAGAGGAAGGTCCGGATCAAGACAATGATGCCGAGTGTGAAGACATTGTCGAGCGTCGGGGCGACCGCGACCGTACGGATCAGATCCCCAGCCACCAGCACCTCCAAACCGGCAAGAATCGCTCCGCCCAACGTCCTGCGAAGAACCGTGTAGGCAAGCGTCCCGTCACCGGAAGTTCTCCAAGTTTTCAAGGCCAGAAAAGCGGCAAAGAACAGTCCGACAACCAGAATCGCCACACCGATCCCATCGGCGACATGGACGATGATTTCAAGAATCCTAAGATAAAGTCCGGGGGCTTCCATGTCATTAAAGGCAGTCTATAGATCGAGTTTTTTGAGCAACTCTTCCACGGTCAAATTGTGATGTAGTGCAATACTCTTGAGGATGCCTGAGAGAGTTCCTGTCTTAATCGGATGATGATTGGGGATGACCTCTTTGCTTGGGCCATTCAAGGTCGTGGTCATCGTGATATGGGAGCCACGTTGTCTTTGAACCTCGTAGCCCAAGACCCTCAGCGCTTTGACCAGATCGGCACCGTAAACATTCCGAGGGATCTTCATCGAGCCATCACTTCGTCTCGAACGAAGTGCAGCCTGATGATATTCGGAGCTTCTGCCTCGTCGTCGAAGTAACAGGTCACGGCATCTTTGACCATTGTCCTCAACTCCTGGAGGGTTTCTCCTTGGGTATGGATGCCATAGCCAAGCGCAGAAGCATTGTAGCCCCCATCGACTTCGTCCTCCCTGACCTCGAAGATGATTTCGCTGCTCATGTGGGCTAGATCGTACCACTTCCAAGTTTTGAAGCAAGCAGGCAGCTCTTCAGCGAAGTCCGTGCCAACATGGCAAGACAAACTGGAATGCTGAAAAGAGAGATTGATTCCTCGGGAATCACTTGCCCGGCCGTTACTTCGCATCCGTTACGGCAGGAACTCAGGAGAGGATAAGGAACAACCAGGGAGTTCTGGGCAGGGATATACGCAGGAGCGACCTCTGTACGCTTCAATGGGCGTCAGGCCAGTGATACTCCTTTTGGACAGCTTGAAGCATGCGTTTCACTGCTCCGGAATCATCGTTTGCATTGATCATGATGACCACCCCGTGCCCAGATTCGGCATAAGCCATCATGAGCGCGTCGAACCCTTCGTCACGTCCATCGTGGGAAAAGCGCAAAGTCTTCCCGCTCCCGTCTAACGCTAGGCCCAATCCACTATTGCCTTTCTGCACAGTCAACATCTGACGCGTCATGGATTGTGAAATTACAGGATTGGAGATGCCTGACAATGCATGCTGAATACTGATTGCATATCGCGCAAGGTCGGAGGGCGTGGTCCACAAACCAGCGGCCGCCATTTCTGGATAAACGTGCCACTTATGCCCGACCTCTTTGCCACTGGTGTAATAACCCGTCGCAGCGGATCCGGCCCACTCTTTGGGGAGTGGCTGCTCGTAAGTACTGTTTGTCATCTGCAACGGCAGCAGCACGGTCTCTTGCATCAACTGTGGGAATGTTTTGCCAGTCACATCAATCATCATCTGCTGCATTACAGTGTAACCGCCGCCCGAATAGCGCCAAATACTGCCGGGGATAACATCGACCCTGATCGCGGCAGTGTTCGCTGGCTTGGAACCCTCCATGATCTGGGGCAATGTGGGAAGCTGGGCATTCGCATCATATCCAGGAAAGCCGTGTACCGTCAGCCCCGCACTGTGGCTGAGAATCCGACGCAAGGTAACTTTCTCGACTCCCGTAAATTCGTTTTCCGGCACCTCCGTCTGCTTTAGAGTTTGATTCACGTTCTCGTCCAATGACAACTTTTCGGCCTGCACCAAGCGCAATGCCGAGAGAGCTGCCACGGGCTTGCTGATGGAGCCCGCCTGAAAAAGGGTGCTGGGTGTGATCGGGGAGGTCCCGCTCTTGTCTGTAAAACCATAGGTCCTCGCATCGATCGCGCCGTTCTCGATAATGGCTATGGATACACCATGGATACCGTGATTTTTCATTTCAGTGGTCACTATGGTGTCCACTGTCGAATCAAAGGGTGGGGGTATTCTCATGAGTGACGAGAGACCCAAGGCTGTGGCAATCGGGCCCCTTGGAACGACTCGTGCAAGGAGCGAAGCGGCAGCAGAAAGTAGGACTTGAGTAGGTATGGGTTCAGCGCTTTGTTAGCCTGCATTTTTCAACGCCTCCGATAACGGCTCATACCATCTCTCACGTTTACGAAATCGAGTGATGGACGAGAACCCTGCTTCATGCAACCGCTCCAAACCTCGATCAAATTCAAACAGAATGTGTTCCGGGACATGACCATCGGACGAAAGTGTAATCGGTATATCCCTTTGCTTGCATTTCTTAAGTATCTCAAGGGAGGGATAGCCGTCAGCACAGACCTTGCCGAACCCTGCAGTATTTAACTCGACTACCAAATGATACTCGGCAATCGCATCCAATGCATCATCAATAGCGGGTGTGACGGCGGCACTTGGATAAAAGCCAAGCTTTTTAGGTAAATCGAGATGAGCAGCAATATCAAAAAGAGAACTTTCTGCCATTTCACGAATAAGTGCCCAATACTTCAGGTAAACTTGGTCTCTCTCTTCATCTGACTTTGAGGTCCAGTATGAAGTGTCCATATCGAACTGTTGTGACTCAACGTGATGAACGGCACCGATTCTGTAATCCAGTGGAATGCTTTCTACATATGGGGCGATTACAGAGTGATGATTTTCAAACCAATCAAACTCAAGTCCAACACGAACCTCGATCTTTCCTGCGCTCTGAAATGAAATTACATCATTTAGATAGTTGCTAGTCTGATCGGGTTTTAGAGCCCAATCCGCAGAAGTACCATCTGGGTAAATGCAAAAGTGATCCGACAAACCTAAAATATCCACACCGGTCTTGTCGGCATGTGCATAGATATCTTTGAATTCAGGTTGGCCGTCGCTCCACTTGGAGTGGTTATGAAATGTTGCGATCATAATTTAGCGGCTAACGACTCAAACTAAGCGGCTTAGGAGTTTGGCTGTTGCAACACTCCACCGAGTTCGTTTCAGTGTTAGATGACCTTGGGTTGATTCCAACGCTTTTTAGCATCTTTGTTGATCCTTTGATTACTATAGCAAGAAGAACGGTAGCTCCTCCATAGAACCAGCCAAAAAACAACTCATAGCCCCTCGGGAGCCAAATGGAAGAAATCATCCTACGGCAAGCGCAGGCCAACGCTGCAAACCTACGACTGGCGGGAGTAGGTTGTAGTGCCGCAGGCAACCCCTTTAGCGGCATCAATGCCGCCGATCCATACACTCTACCTCTTTTTCGACATACAAGGGGCGAGCGGCGTGGGCACGCCCGAGTACAATCTCCGCCAATCTCCCAAGCTGCCGAAGGCTTATTCCAGTTCAAAATTGATGTTAATCGTATAACCGCTCTTATCCCCCATTCCCTCGGGAATCGGAGCGATCTTGATAACTCTGCGGGCGGCTTCCATCACTGATTCATCCATCACCGGATTGCCGCTGGGATGGGCAAGGGAGAAGTCGCTGATCGTGCCGTCCCGCTGGATGGTGATCTTAAGCGTGGTGGAGAAGTCAGCCTTGTGCTCCGTTGGAATGGAGGTCGGCTGCTCCCACTGGCTGAAGAAGCGGTCATGAATGAGCGTCTGATAGGCGTCGATGGTGGAAGGATCAGCCCCGTTCCCACCTGCACCACCGGCGCCCGTACCCCCTCCTTTTGAGGCAAGGAAGGCACTCTTGGCATCGGAATTTCCCTTGCCTTCACCTTTACCTGCAGAGGATTTTTCGGTATCCGTGCTGCTCTTCTTGGAACCCGAAGTTGATTTTTCGCCCTCAGGGGATTTGTGAGGGGTTTCCTCATCGCCATGCTCCTTCGGCGAGCTTTTGGGAGAGGCCTTGGGAGTGGCTTTTGGTGAAGCATGCGGCGTGGCCTTGGATTTTGGCTTCGGCGGTTCATCATCATCCTTCTCGACCGGCTTTGGAGAATGCTTTGGCGAAGCCTTGGGAGTAACTTTTGGCGTTGGCTTTGGTGAAACCTTCGGTTTTGGAGTCTCCTCAGGCTCAGGAGTGGGGGAAGGGCTCTCCTCCGGAGTGGGCGTTGGTTTTGGTGTTGGTTTGGGGGTCGGCTTCGGAGTGGACTTTGGAGTTGGCTTCTTTTTGGGAGAAGGTTTTGGAGTCGGCTTGGGCGTGGCCCTCGGTGTGACTTTTGGCGTTGGCGTTGGTGTCACAGATGCCTTCGGCATCGGGGTTGGCGTGGCACTCGGTAGAGGCGTAGGGGTGAGTGTCGGCGTGGCAAGTGGTATCTCGGACTGAGCATCCTGGAGAGGAGGCGGGGTCGGTTGAGGCTTTTCTGCCTCGATGGGGGGCGGCGGAAGGGGGGTCGCAGAGAACTCCGGCATTGGAGTCTCGATCGGCTCCGGCGTTGGTTTCTGATCGGGCGTCGGCTTTTCCACGCTCGGCGGGGCTGTCGATTCCTGCGGTGCGGAAAAAGATCCTGTATCCATCCAGGTGAGCTGGCCGGCAGGTTTTTTGATCGGTTGGTTAAAATACCAAATCAGACCACCAATGAGCAGGATATGGATCAATCCAACCACGATTAGCGCCCTGCGGAAGCGGGGTTCGGACGAGCTCATGGCAGACTACGGCTGAACGGCGGGAGTTCCTTGATTCCCATCCTGTTCGGAATGGGTCATGACACCGACCTTGGTGATGCCAGCCCTGTGAAGCAAATCCATGACCCTGACGAAACTCTGAACCGGCAGATCCTTGTGCGGACGCACGACCACAGCCACTCCCGGTTGCTCGCGTCTGAGCTGTGTCAAGCGGCTTTCAAGATCGGTCTCCGTGACAACCTGCTCGTTCAGTTTGAGCACCTCGTTGCGATCGATAGCGACGGTCTGCACCTGGGCAGGATTCACCTCCGTCTTCGCCGTGGAACTCGTCGGCACCACAAGATCCATGCTGTTCTCCAGGAGCGGCGTGGTGATCATGAAAATGATCAGCAGCACAAAGGCCAGATCAAGCAGCGGCGTGACATTCAGCTCGCTAAGTGTGTGGAGCGGATTGCGGTCGGAAAATCGGCGCATGGTTTATGTCCCTAGTTGCTCCTGCCCCCGTGGCTGGCAAAGCGGTGTTCGATTTCCGAGGAGAGCTCCGCCGCAAAATTATCACAGGAAACAATCATGCCGCGCACGCTGGTCACCAGAAAATTATACCCGAACATGGCAGGGATCGCGACCAGCAGGCCAGTGACCGTGGTGATGAGGGCGCCGGAGACACCCGGAGCCATCGCGGCAAGATTTGCGCTGCCGGACGCAGCAATGCCTCCAAAGGCATCCATCACACCCCAGACCGTGCCAAGAAGACCGACGAAGGGAGCACCGCTGACGGCCGTTGAAAGGATGATCATCTGGGATTCGAGTCTCAGGGAGGACTCACCGACGGCGCGTTCCATGGCTGCTTGCACGGAGCGCATCTGGGCCGGAGTGATTTTATCGGCGTATTTCAGCCTCGCCTGAAAGGTCTCGTCCACCTCAGTCGAGCCGAGAACCTGGAAGCAAAGTTCTTCACAGCCTGCCTCGTAGATCTCAAAGAGCGGAGAGCCTTCGAAATCGAGTCCGGTTTCAAAGATATTCAACGGATCGCGGTCACGACGAAAAAGGGCCATGAAGCGCTCCGACTGAGACTTGGCAAAATTAAGAACCCGGATCTTGGTCACCATGACCGACCAGCTGAAAATCGAACCGACAAACAGCGTAAGGAGTACAGCTTTCCCTTCCGGCGTCGACTCGGTGAAGGCATAAACTATTCCGCTTCCGATCAGCATGGGCATTTAACGCACCAATAGAACCCATTCAGGCTGTTCCCGCAAGCGCGGGGAGCAGCAGCACTGGTTTTAATCGCGGGTAAGATGCTGGATCGCCGCTGCGTGCTGCGGAAAGAGACCTGCCAATTCGGCACGCACCGGCATTTCAAAATCAGCGAAATCAAATCCCGGAGCTACCGTGCATCCCACCAGGGTGTAGCCGCTTTTCTCCTCCGTCGATTTTGCAGCCTGCCAGACTCCTGCTGGAACAACGAACTGCGGCCTCTGGCCCGCTTCAAGATCACGACCCAGCGTCATGGTTTCCAGAATTCCCTCGGATGTGATCGTTGTCAGTTCCAGAGGATCCCCATCGTAGAAATGCCAGACCTCGTCGGAGCTCACCCGATGCAGTGCGGAAAAAGCACCCATCGGTAATAGGAAATAGATAGCCGTGCTGGCGGCGCGAATCCGGCCATCGGGAAGTGTCAGCTGAATCGGCGAACGGAAATTCTCCCCGAAAAAACCTCCCTCGGGATGAGGCAGGAGTCCCAACCGAGCCACTAATTCCTGCGCTGCTTGCGAATCGCTCATGGGCAAACAGTGCCATCTCCTTGAGTCCTAGGGAACCGCTGATTTAATCATTGCCCCCCTAGTTTCGCTTGGCCTTGTCCTCCCCGGAACGCTATCAAGGTGGGATGTTACGCAGCGTGGTCCTTTCAGTTTCCCTGGCTTTTTCCACCCACCTCCTTGCACAGGAGGCAGTTCCTGCACCCTCAGCCAATCAATCATACCAGATCACTGCTCCCTCAACGAATCTCCCCCTTCTCGGCCCCGCCCCGTCGGAGAATCGCTACGATGTCCTCTCCAAAATGATCACCCCGATGGCAGGTGTCCTCCTGGCCGGCAACCAGACAACGGATCGCGCCCTCACCCTCCATGCCACCGTCGGACAGGTGGCAGGACGGCTCCCGGCCATGCTACAGGGAGCCTCTTTCACGGCTAAAATCCAATACCCAGGCTGTTTCCGTCTCGATGCCCCCGTACTTGGTCAGAACCTCACCATCTGCCGCTATGGCAATAAAGTCTGGGCGATTCCCGGTTCGAAAGTTCAGTTTTTACTCGAGCAGTTTCAGCACAAACCCCGCCCGCAGGAGACAGGAAATCTCCCTCTACAACTCCCCTTTACCGCACAGCAGGCCGTTCTCCTCCCCGCACTTTTCCAACTCGAAAACACCGCTCTTTCCAATTCCATCACCACCATCAACGGCGCCTCGTGCCGCGTGATCGAGGGAGGCCTCATGCCCGAAATCGGCAAGGCGGCAAAGGCTGACGATTTCTCGGCCAAGCTCTGGATCTGCTCCGATTACACGCCGAAACGCATCGACATCAGGCGGAGTGATTTCGCCCTTTCCTTCCTGATCGACGAACTGACCTATCTCCCGAGTCTCCCCGCCTCCACCTGGCAGCCTCCCCAGGGAACAACTGACATCTATCGATGCGATGCCACCCATCTCGAGGAACTCCTCTATGTCGTTATGAACTCGCTTCAGATGACTCCGACAGACAAGCCGTGGCTGAATGAAGCGAACCCCTCCTCCACCCAGGGTGTGTTCAGTCCGATGCAGTAGAAGAACTCCACTGCCGAACGTCGAAGGGTCGAAGGTCGAGCGCTTAAAGCCCGCAATTTGCCATACTCGATTTGGCAATCAGCCTCCATCAGGAAGAAAAGGTTTATTGCCTGATGCCCTAAAGCCGTCGACTCTCGACCCTCTTCGTTCGACTTCTCCATCATGCCGCTTCTCCAACTCAGACAGCTTACCCTCCGCTACACCGACCGCCCGTTACTCGACAAAATCGATCTTCAGGTTGATCCGGGCGAACGGGTCTGTCTCGTCGGACGGAATGGCTCGGGAAAGACCAGCCTCATGCGTGTCATCGCGGGGGAAGAGCAGGCACAGGAGGGGGAAATTATGAAGCCTCCCGGCGTCATCCTGACACGGCTTCCACAGGAAGTCCCTGCCGGCATCACCGGCTCTGTCCTGGAAGTAGTGCGGGAGGGTCTGCGCCTCGACGGTACCGAGGAGGAATGGGAGGCCGACGTGCGTCAGGAGGATCTCATGGAGGAAATGAACCTTCCCGAGAGTGCCGACTTCCAAAGTCTCTCCGGCGGAATGAAACGCCGTGTCCTCCTGGCTCGTGCGCTGGTGGGTCAGCCCGACGTACTCCTGCTCGACGAGCCAACCAACCATCTCGATCTCGAATCGATCCTCTGGTTGGAGGAATTTCTCCTGAAGGTTAAACCAACCCTTTTCTTCGTCACCCACGACCGAACCTTCCTTCGCAAGCTCTCCACCCGCATCGTCGAACTTGATCGCGGACACCTCACCAGCTGGGCTTGTGATTTCGAAACCTATCTCGAGCGCAAGGCTGCCTGGCTTGATGCCGAGGAGAAGAACTGGGCCGCCTTTGATAAGAAGCTGGCCCAGGAAGAGGCCTGGATCCGCCAGGGAGTAAAGGCCCGCCGTACCCGTAACGAGGGGCGTGTCCATGCGCTCAAAGCGATGCGTGCCGAACGCGGCAAACGACGCGAACGGACGGGTTCCGCCAAGATCGAGATTCAGGAGGGAAACACCTCGGGTCAAAAAGTCATCGAGGCGGACAATATTTCTTTCCAGTACGGAGAGCAGACGATCATCAGGGATTTTTCGACGACCATCTGGCGTGGAGACAAGATCGGAATCATAGGACCGAACGGATCTGGGAAAACAACCCTGCTCAAACTTCTTCTTGGTCAACTCGCTCCCACCGGGGGTGAGGTAAAGCATGGCACCAAACTTCAGATCGTCTATCTCGACCAGTTGCGCGGCCAGATCGATGACAACAAATCACTTGGATACAATGTCGCCGGAGAGGCCGAGACGGTCACCTTTCAAGGCAAACCGCGGCACATCCATAGCTATCTGAAGAATTTCCTCTTCGAATCCGACCGCATTCGGATGCCCGCCAAGATGCTCTCTGGGGGCGAACGCAACCGCCTGCTGCTGGCCCGCCTCTTCCTCCAACCGGCGAATGTCCTCGTCCTGGATGAGCCAACAAACGATCTCGACGCCGAGACGCTGGAACTGCTCGAGGAAATCCTTGTCACCTATGATGGCACCCTGTTGCTCGTTTCCCACGACCGTACCTTCCTCGATAATGTCGTCACTGGTACCCTTGTCTTCGAAGGGGATGGGATTGTCACGGAATACACCGGCGGCTACGAGGATTGGGTCCGCCAGCGCGATGTTGTAAACCCCCTGAAGCCGGCATTTGCTGCTCCCGTTATTCCCAAGTTCGAACATTCAAAAAATGCCAAGATCGAGAAGGGACGAAAATTCCTCAATCGGGAGCAGAAGGAACTCGATGAACTTCCGGGGCTCATTGAGGTCCTGGAGGCACGTCAGGCGATCCTCTCCGAACGCCTCGCCGATCCCGCCCTTTATCAGAAAAAGGATGGTGAATTTCAACAGTTAGAAAAAGAACTCCAGATCCTGCAGAAGGAAATTGATACCGCCCTAGCCCGCTGGGAAGAATTGGAGAAGCTGCGGGTGGAACTGGGCGGATAGAATTGTAGCTTTTAAGTTAAGCAGCATGAGTTTCGCGCAGAGACGCGGAGACGCTGAGGAAAAGAGGCAGATTGTCTTTTCTGTTTTGAGGATTTGTATTCTCTCTGCGCTCTCCGCGTCTCTGCGCGAGAAATTTCCCTATTTGCGACCGTCGAGTTGTTCCCTGACTGCCGGTTTTACCTGCTTGCCGAGTAGTTCGATTCCGCTAAGCGCCACCGAATGAGGCAACGTGCCGGGGCTCATCTGAATTGTGATGCGGTCGATTCCGCCAAGGACATCATTGTAATGGAGGATTTTTTCAACGGCTGTTTTAGGATCTCCGATGATCAGTGCCCCACCGGATCCGCACACCGCTTCAAACTGGGCGCGGGTGATCGGCGGCCAACCACGTTCCTTGCCAATCTGCCCGAACATTCGCGCATAGCCGGGAAAGTAATCATCAGCCGCCTGTTGTGTCGTTTCGGCCACATGCCCGAGGGCATGAATCCCTACCTTGAGCTTTGCTGGTGCGTGTCCGGCACGGGCACCCGCCTCCCGATACAGATCGATTAAGGGACGGAACCGGTAGGGCTGCCCACCGATGATCGCCACCATCAGCGGCAGTCCGAGCGTACCTGCACGGGCAAAGGATTGCGGGGTGCCTCCCACACCGACCCAGATGGGAAGAGGATTCTGAAGTGGACGTGGATAGATGGCCTGACCCGTCAGGGGAGCACGATGTTTGCCACTCCAGGTAACAGAGGGCTGCTCACGGATACGCAGCAGGAGCTGGAGTTTCTCAATGAAGAGGGAGTCGTAGTCCTCAAGATCGAGTCCAAAGAGCGGATAAGCTTCGGTGAAGGAACCGCGCCCAACGACGATCTCCGCTCGCCCTTTGGAGAGCAGATCAAGCGTGGCAAAATTTTGAAACACCCGCACCGGATCTTCGGCACTCAGGACTGTCACCGCGCTCGTGAGGCGGATCTGCTTCGTCCGTGCGGCGGCTGCAGCCAAGAGGACGACCGGCGCCGAATCGAGAAACTCTGGCCGGTGATGTTCCCCGATGCCGAAGACATCCAGACCTGATCGATCTGCTATTTCAACCTCTTCGAGTAGGTTACTCAGCCTCACCACTGGATCGACCAAGGCCCCGGTGACCGGATCAGTCAGCGTAGAGACAAAACTATCGAGGCCGATTTGCATTTCTTGGGAGGCTGAGCGGCAGGGTTTCTTAGCCGAGAGCGGCAATCTGGGCCTTCGCCGTCTTGATCGACTGATCGCGCTGTTCTGCTCTGGCTACCCCCTCGGCGCGGAAGAAGCTGACATCGGTGATCCCCAGGAATCCGAAGACTGCACTCAGATAGCTCTCCTGGTGGTCAAGGAAAGCGATGGGCGTGTCGGCATAGTTGCCTCCGCGGGCGGAAGCGATCAGGACTTTCTTGCCTCCGGCCAATCCCTCGGACCCCTTCTCGGTGTAGCGGAAGGTCTTTCCTGCAACTACTATGCGATCAATCCAAGACTTGAGCTGGCTCGGGATGCCGAAGTTATACATCGGGGCACCGATGACGATGATGTCGGCCTGAAGGATCTCCTCAAGGGCGGCGGCACCAGCAGCCACATCAAGAGAGGGAGCGGCCTCCCCACCATGAGCTGCGGCAAGATGTGCACCGGAGAGGTGCTGGAGTGGTTCTGAGGAGAGATCGCGGGTGATGACCTCTATGCCGGGATGGAGGCGTTGCTCAGCAGCGACGAGTTCTGCGGAGAGAGCCCTACTTACGGAGCCTGCGCCTAGGATGCTGGAATCAATATGGAGTAGTTTCATGATATCTTTGGGTTGTTGGTACTAATGCAGGTGATTATTAGCGAGGGTGTATCTTTTGGAAATTTTTTACAGCACCGCGATGAGTCGATTCTTACAGCCCCAAAGAATCGTGGTAGAAAGAACGAGCAGATCTGCCACAAGCAGGGGATTACCCCCGATCAGAAAGAGGTGGTTTAGAAAAACCTACCCTTCCTCATCACCCAGATGCTTTCCTGGAACCAAGTAATTGCAAACGTAGTCGCTGACGGCGGCTTCGACCGGAGATGAATGGGTGAAACTGCCACTGCATTTACTGGGGTGGTTTTGCATTCCAGATTTCAAGCGCATCGGGCGATCCCTGACTTCGGATACCATTACTGGTGAGGATTGCATCCGTTGCAGCAAGCATTTCAGCACGTCGAAAAATGTAGGTTTCACTGTAAAGATCGCAGGGTTCAATAGTAATGAACTCCTCCTTGGAATCGCGCAGAACTTCCACCAAATGTGCGAGATTTCGAATCGGGATATTGTTCACACTTTTGACAACCAAGGTCATGGGATTGTCATAGCCTTTGGATGATTTGTCCGGGAAGAAGGGCGAGGAGACCACCACAAGACGCTCACCATCAAATGCAGGCTTGTCGTTCATACGAGTGATAAGCGGACTAGCTTTTTCACTGAGCCCTCTCGCAATCTGCGCCCCTTTGGTGGTGTTTAATATATCTCCGAGGTATTCTCTCTCAACATTCGAAAAAACAAGGGGGCCATAGATGAAATAGGATGGGTAGGAACCATTCAAATAGGGTATGAGCAAGGGACGAGCAGTTAACACAGGAAGATCCACATGAACTTCCCTTCCTCCCCGGATCACCGTCAAAGGCACTTTGGCATTCTTAACAACCTTCTGCACAAGATAGGAAAAATGGATGTGCCGATTCTCTCCGAGCTGAATCATGCCCTGATTGTCCACGGGTGTTTCGCCAATTTTCGTGATGACATCCCATTCTTTCAGGGGATATGCGGGGTCGTCGCTGAACGGCTTACGCACAACAAGTCCCTGAACTGAATTCGTGAGCTTCAGAAAGGATCGCAGAGCCGGGTTCTCAAGCGTTTGAAAATCATCAAACAGGGTAGGCTTTCCATGATAGCTCCCATCCGAGATGTTCTGAAGAAACAGGTCGATCTCTTCTGAGGGAATGATGTACCCGATATTCTCGGAATTATTGAGGCGGCTGAAAGCCATGCCAACCATCTTGCCATCCACGATGGCGGCACCACCGCTGTTGCCGGGGTTGATAGCGGCGTCAATCTGAATCCGCAACCCGCCCACATTGGGGGCATAACGGGAAAACTCAATTCGGGAAACGATGCCTTTCGTGATCGAAAGGGCATCCCCTCCTGTCGGAAAACCATAGACCATGACCGGATCCTTAATCGCGGGCAGGGCTGCGGCTCGTGGCAGTGGAGGATGCGTGTCGAAAAACTTTTCGTCATCGAGCTTCAGGACGGCCAGGTCAATTCCAGGCGCAATCACCTCCACGGTTGCTGAGATCTTATCGCCGGCCTGACTCGCTTGTACTTGAATCTGATTCCCATAAAGAACCACATGAGCATTGGTGATAATACGATGGCCCTCGATGACGATGCCACTCCCGGTTACATCCGTGGGAGTGCCTTTGTTCCAGGGTTGGTATGGATTGGGAGCAAGCCTTGTGGAAAAAACCTTTACTACGGAGTTCTGGGCCGTATCGAGATTGGTGACAGCCGACGGGGCAGAGACTGTTGCCGGATCAGATTTTACGATCTGAGATTGCTGAGCAAGCTGTGGGGGATTCGTTTGAGCAAAACTTGGGAATGGCATTAAAAAACCACCGAGAATCAGGCAGAGAAGGCTGCCGCCTCTTTGAAGGTGAAATGGATGATGCATAATGAGCGTGGATGGAGTCTAAACGTGATTGTTAAGCTGGGATCATCCCAATCAGGGAGCTTTTAGCGATCTGCTTGAAATAAAGAGGAGCCGCGTTATCCATGCTACACAATCTCATCACCCAAATACTTGCCTGGAACCAAGTAATTGCGGACATAGTCGCTGACTGATTCTTCAAGCGGACGCGTTGGCGTTGTCCAGCTCGTTGCCAGCAATCGGGAGACATCGGCGCAGGTGTAATACTGATACTGGTTGCGGATGTGCTCCGGCATCTCGATGAACTCGATCTCCGGTTTCCTATCAAGTGCGGTAAAGAGGGCCTTCGTCAGATCAATCCAATTACGGGGAGTCCCGGTACCAATATTGAAGAGGCCGTGAGCGCTTGGGGTCTCCGCCAGATGGATCGTCATGGCGACGGCATCCTTCACATAGACGAAGTCACGCACCTGCTCGCCATCACGGTAATCGGGGCGGTGGCTTTTGAAGAGGCGAACTTTACCGGTTTCCAAGATTTGTTCGTAGGCCTTGGCGACGAGACTGCGCATCTCACCTTTGTGCCACTCATTGGGGCCAAAGACATTGAAGTATTTGATCCCGACGATTCCGCCTTCACGCTGGAGCCAGCCATTGCGCTTGGCGTGGAGATCGAAGAGATGCTTGGAGTAGCCGTAGGCATTGAGCGGCCGGAGGGTGTCGAGATGATCCGTACTGTCATCCATTCCCTTGAGGCCATCTCCGTAAGTAGCGGCTGAACTGGCATAGACAAAACGGATACCACGCTGAAGGGCCCACACTGCAAGGGTCTTGGTGTAACCGTAGTTATTCTCCATGAGATAACCGGCATCGCGCTCGGTCGTCGCGGAACAGGCCCCAAGGTGATAGATGGTGCGGATGGAATCGAGGCTTTCCGGCTCGCACTCCAAGCGATCCAGGAAGGCATCGGCCTGCATGTAGTCATGGAAGCGGAGCGGCGAGAGATTCTTCCATTTCATATCCTCTCCTAGGACATCAGTGACAAGGATGTCCTCCCTGCCACGCTGGTTCAGGGCATGGATCAGGGCGCTACCAATCAGGCCGGCTCCGCCGGTGACAAGGATGGATGGGGACATGGGCGAAGGTGGAAAGGTTACTGGTAAGAAAGCGGGAATGTCTGGGAATGTTAATGCTGCGGGGAATTCAGGCCGCTCTCGTCGAGCTCCTCCTGAAAGATACCGACTTTATCACCGTAAATATTTTTGGCGACTTCAAGATACTTGGTCGCTTCGGCAGCCTCTCCCTTCTTATAACATCGTGCCGCGGTCGCGAAATACCACGCAGGCGTATTCGTCGGGAGGTCGGTGGCAAAGAGTTTCGCTTGAAGTTCGGGATCAGTGTTCTGATGCAGGAGGAGGAGGAGAAGCTTGTACTCGACGAGTTCGTTATTCGTCTCCTCGATCAGAAGGTTCCGATAGTAATCGATGGCGGCATCCCACTGCTTCCTGAGAGCCAGCAATGCGCCGATGTTGTACCGTGCGGGAAAATAGCCCGGCGACGCTTTCAGCGCCTGATTGTAACACACGAGTGCTGTATCGTAATCCTTCTTCTTGGTCAGAATGGCTCCCTTGAGATTCAGCGCCTCGGCATTCTGCGGATTGGCTTCCAAGGCAGGGGCAAGATCATGCAGCGCCGCATCATACTCCTTGTCGTTGAACTCCGTCATGGCGGTCTTGATGGCAGCGTCGGAACTCATTGCCGACGGTGTGGCTGGCAAATGCTCCGTTGGAGCAAAAAAAACAAGCACGCAAAGAGAACCTATCCAAAGATGCCGAAAGTGCTTGGGAAGGAGGGAAAGCATGGTCAAGAATCTAGGCCAGCATGGAGAGCAGGCAACAGCAATGGCAACAAGAACTTATCCGGCAGAGACGACTTTGTGTCGTGGTTCTCTGCGGCATTCTCAGCGCTGCTTCTGCTCACTGTCAGACCCAGGATCGAGCCCAAGAGATCAGCGCAGGGACGAACACTCCTTCTCTCTGTCGCTTCGCGGTGGCTCTGCCTGAAATGGATGGCCCGGTGACGCTCGGCATTTTTTCGCCGGACGGGAAGCTCACCCGGCTTCTCTATCGTGATACGGCGACCGATTCCATCCCTGCGGGACTTAACGGGCTGCTGGTCACCTGGGACGGCAAGGATGACTCCGGCCTCCCGGTGCCTCCGGGAAAGTACCATGCACGGGGGCTGGTCCATGGAAAACTGATGGCTTCGGCACTCCCCTATTCGTCTTCGAAGCCTGATTGGCACGACTCTCGCTTGCAGGGGACAAACGACCCATCTCTTGCCTCCCTGCTTCCTTTCATGCTGACTCCGTTCTCCACCAATCAGATCACCGTGACGGCGGCACAGGATGCACTTTTGGAAACACGCCCCCAGCTTACTGTCTCGGCATTTTTGACGGGAGAAGAGATCGTTGTCACCGCTGCGGGGTTGCCGATTTTCTCGATTCCGATCGAGCCTTACCTGCCTCCAAAGGGTGAACCGACCATCACGCTTTGGCATGGGAACCGTCCGGGAACTGCCGAACTGAACTTGATCTCTACAGGAAGAAAGACATCCTACCTACTCTCCGGCCTGGATCAGCTCGTACCTCTAGATGCCGGAGCTCTCCCGATGCCTCCAGAAATTTTCATTCCAGACAGTGCTTCTTCAGACACAGGAACGCCACGCCCATGATGTTTGTTCGATTGTTGAGTTGTGTCTCTCTTCGGAGAATGCTGGTGGCGGGCCTGATCCTGATGGTGGCCGGAGGGTTCTCACCCTGTCATGCCCAACAGACCGGAACGAGTGAAATCAAAGTGCCGTATGCCCTAGGTTGGGGGGATAGTCCTGACAAAATCCACGGCATGATCAGCGCGGTCAAAGCCACTGAGACCTCCTGCATGGAAAAGTCTCCCGGCAAGCTCGTGATCGAAGCCGATGGACTCGGGATAGCCGACCCTCTACTCAGAAAATCACTCTTCACCTTCCGTGATGGGTCACTGATTGAAGTGGAACTGCAATATGCCAGTCCCTCATGGGACGCCGGCAAGGCTGTCGATTTCTTCGATCGGACACGCCGCCGCATTGATGACCGCTACGGCGCAGGCACACTACTGGTGAATAAAGTCAAGGAGGCACCCAGTGATCCGACTGCCCCCAAGGACACAACCTACACGCTCATCACCTATAGCTGGATCCAGCCTGGAGCCGCTCTGGAACTCACTTTTTACAGCATAGAAGAGAAAGAACATGCCTTCCATTTGGTGAGTCTGCGCTACAGGACTCCTTAGGACCTTATAATCCCACTCCTGAGGAGGCAGTCCCCTCCTCAGGAATACCGGCACCTTAGAAAAGGAAAATTTCTCTTGTTTCTCCAATTGTGTCGTGGCAGTATCTCCCTCCTTTTCCAAAGATTTCCCATGTCCTACGCAATCATCCAAACCGGCGGCAAACAGTACCGCGTCTCCGAGGGAGACGTCCTGAATGTCGAGAAGCTCGCCGTCGAA
>Ga0302201_10001850_pt1 | contig 17434 bp, 12 predicted proteins | sample II_Bog_N3_2_FD_194586 | JGI IMG/M metagenome (GOLD analysis project Ga0302201, IMG submission 194586) | Peat permafrost microbial communities from Stordalen Mire near Abisko, Sweden - II_Bog_N3_2 | ecosystem: Environmental > Terrestrial > Soil > Wetlands > Peat | place: Sweden: Abisko... | reverse complement strand
GACGGCGCGAACCAACTCCAGCCCCTATCCCATCCAGCTCAAGCTTCGCTTCGGACATACAATCATCCTGAAGCCTGCCCCACCACTTGTACACCCGGCCAACACCACACGCTTACTATTCAGGCGTGGGCTTCGCAGAAGAGCTTTCGCGCCAAGGACGGCTCCGACGACGGCGATGGCACGGACTTCCGCGGCCAGAAGCGCTCGAACAAGACGCATGAATCGAGCACCGATGCGGACGCGCGGTTGTACAAGAAGAGCTACGGCAAGGAGTCGAAGCTGAGTTACCTGGGCCACGCACTGGTGGAGAACCGCAACGGCCTGATCGCCGCCGCGATGGTCACCACAGCCGATGGTTATGCCGAGCGCGACGCTGCGTTGTTGATGCTGCACGAGCGGCAGAAAGATCGCTCGCGACGCATCACGGTGGGTGCGGACAAGGCATACGACACCAAGGATTTTGTGCGCACGGCGCGCGAGTTGAATGTAACGCCTCACGTTACAAAGAACGAGAAGGGCCGCCGCAGCAATCTGGATCGCCGCACCACGCGGCACGCGGGCTATGCGATTAGTCTGAGCCGCAGATGGCTGGTCGAGAAGGGATTCGGATGGCTGAAGCAGACCGGCCCGCTGCGACAGGTAAAACTTCGCGGACTGGAGAAAGTCGACTGGCTGTTTGTCTTCAGTTGCGCCGCGCACAACCTGCTGCGACTGCCCAGGCTGATCGCGCAAAGCCAACCGGCAAGGCTCAAGGAGCAGTGTGCCTGAAGCACGGTTGAAGACCAGAAATGGCCGTCGGAAAGGCACGAAAAGCCGCGTAAACACTCGCAAAACGCAAGATCCCAACCGATTCAGCCAACGGTACGACACAAATCACCAATAAACCCGCACAGATCAACCGAATTTCAACAAGTTCCTAGGGAATCTCTGCACAAGTTCTGCATCCTCTGCCTGATTGATTAATCTTATGGATGAGGGTGGAATGCGATGCTACAGCAGACGTTTGCGTCACAGGTTGGTTTTGAGAAGTATGGTCGGAAGTCGCGCCGGGAGCTGTTTCTGGATGAGATGAATCAGGTGGTTCCGTGGGGCGAGTTACAGGCTCTGGTTGAACCGCACTACGCGAAGGCGGGAAACGGGCGCCGTCCGGTGGGGCTTGCGATCATGCTGCGGACTTATTTTGTGCAGCAGTGGTTCAACCTGTCCGACCCCGGCGCGGAAGAGATGTTTTATGAGTCGGCTGCGTTGCGGCGGTTCGCAGGGGTGGATCTCGGCGTGGCTCCCGCGCCCGACGAGACGACCATCTGCCGCTTTCGCCATCCGCTGGGAAAGCACCGGTTGGGCGAGGAGATGCTGGAGACGGTGAACCATCATCTGGCGAGCCGGGGCATCCAGATTGCGACCACCTCAATCGTCGATGCGACCATTATCTATGCGCCTTCGTCGACCAAGAACGCCAGCGGCGAGCGCGACCCGGAGATGCATCAGACCCGCAAGGGCAACCAGTGGTACTTCGGCCTGAAGGCGCACATCGGCGTGGACAGCAAGCAGGGCGTGGTGCATTCGGTATGCACCTCGGCGGCCTCGGTGGCGGACTGTCACATGCTGTCCGACTTACTCCACGGCGAAGAACGCAAGGTATGGGGTGACGGCGGCTATCAGGGCCAGACGGAGGCGATCCGCGAGGCCGCGCCGCACGCCCAGGACATGACCTGCCGCAGAACGAAGTTCAAGAACTATGTGGACGAAGTAGCTCGACGTAAGAACACGACTAAGTCGCGAGTCAGAGCGAAGGTCGAACATGTCTTCCGCATCCTGAAGCGCGTCTTCGGCTTCGACAAGGTGCGCTATCGGGGGATCGCGAAGAACCATAACCGGCTGTGCGCGAACTTCGCGCTGGTGAACCTCTACCTGCACCGCAAACATCTGGCCATGCTCGGGGAGTAGTGCGTCCGAAGGCCGGAAAACGGCCTCCACGGACGACCAATCAACCCGCATACCCCTTCGTTGGGGAAAATCCTGCCCGTAAATCACAGAGAAAATGCCGAAACTCCCTGACGCTAAGAAATCAGTGACCTGCGCAGAGCTTCCCTAGGGGAAAAACGGGCATGATGGATGGACTCAGAGATCAGGCTTTACAGTAATTATCCGACCGGAGACGAGGGCAAGTAGCCCACATGCACTCTGCTATAGATAGCTAGGGTGCTACCAGTTCTCCAAGCGGCTATACAACCGCTCGCAGCGAGATAGAGAGCCGGATCAATGAACTGCACGCTTTTCAGATCGACCGCACCAGTTGCAGCGATTTCCGGGCCAACCAGTTCCGCGTGCTGCTGACCACCACCGCCTATGTGCTGATGCAAGAGTTGCGCTGAGCCCGCAAACACCAACTGTGCTCGCGCTCAGGTCTGGACGCTGCGCGAACGGCTGCTGAAGCTGGGCGCACACATGGTGATTTCAGTGCGCCGCATGGTGCTGCATCTGCCCGCGTCGCTCCGTTCCCACCCGAGATGAAGAAGATGCTGAGTTGGGTCACCCGAGATCGACGCCCCTAACGTAATCCCAAGCTTAGAGGGATCATCGCGAATTCGAACAGGAACACAAGTATTATGGTTGCATACTGTGCAACTCTTACTTTGCGGGACGCTCGCCTATCGTCACCATCATCCGCAAGCACGGCAGCAACACCAATAACCGCCCCCAGACAGAGACACGTGAATTGGAAACTCAGTATTCCGATGAAATGCGCTTGGCAAAATGGGCTACGCTGAAATGCAATACGCTGCAATAACATGTGATACATGGCTAATCCCTCCTCGGCTGGTCCGCGAAGCTGCCTTTGCGCACATAAATACGATACGCCACGGTAATAGGGAAGCTATGAGCACTGTAAAGGTCGTAGTAGTCGGCAAGATATTGCGCAAACTGCGGCCATCGATTCAACTTGTCGAACGAGGCGGGATCGAGGAACTGCTCGTCGCTGAGGACAAAGACGTCCGGCGGATGAGCGACGAGACCGTCCCAGAACCACTGGCGATCATGCTGCACCACTGCGAGGGAAGGGTTCGGGGCGAAAAGAAGGTTGTCTCCCGTCAATCCTGTCTGTTGGACGATCCCAAGGTGGTACAGGGCGTTCATACAGCCATCTACCATATCGAGGCACTGCACGTCGCGCTGCAGCCGATTCACGCCGATCTTCTGCAGATCAGTCTCGAGCGTCTCCGTGAAGATGTTGGAAAAGAAGACCGTTCGGGCGCGTGCCGCAAACAGCGGGACCAGCACGAAGATCCCGATGGCCAAGCCAACGGTTCCCAGCACGCGCGCAACTCCCTTGTGCCTCGCGGCCGCGGCGAGTTCGATGCCGAACCACAGCAGGGTCATGGCGATGAGCGGATACCGCTGGTAGTAGAAGCCCTTGCCCTGAACCAGGTAGGAGAAGGCTGAGAGCGCGACGGCCAGCGGGAGCGCCCAGCGTTCCCAGTTTCTGCGGTCCGGGTTGATCGCGACCGCGACAAGACCAAAGGGAACCAGCACGCGCATCGGTCTGGGCATGCACTCGCGCAGCAGACTGATGAAGGACATGCGATTAAGACTGGCGTAGTAGGCCGTGACGCTGCGATTGAGGGAAATGAACGCATCCACGGCGTGGTAGTGGAGCAGAAAGCCGACGAAGAGGGTCGCGGGCACCGCTGCGCCCAGCACGCCCCAGGCCACGAAGGGGAGCACGCGACTACCCTTTCTCCGCAGAACCACCGCGATAAGCAGCAGAAGGAGCAAGCCAAGCGGCGCGACGGTGGGCTTCACCGCTGTCGCCATCCCGAAGAAAAAACCGCCCAGTGCCATCCATCCTGGGCGCGCCTTGCGCACGGATTGAAACAGGAATGCAAGCCCGACGACCATCAGCGTCGCCATTACTTCATCCCGCTGTCCTGCTCCCTTGGGGCCATCCGACGCATGGATCATGGCGAACAAGACGCCCGCAAACAAGCCCGCCAGCCAATCGTACGGCGAAGCGATGGCGATCATTGCGAGTACCATCGCGCTCATTAGGAAAAAGTCGTAGATGCGGAACGCGACGTCGCCTGAGCCGAAGAGCAGCACGCCGAGGCGCTCGATCAGGTACGCGCCCGGCATGTTCATGTCCCCAATCTCACGATAGGGCGCAAAACCGTGGTCGGTGAGGAAATTGACGTAGTGAATCACCGGCGCGTCCTGCATCAACGGCCAGCGCAGCGTGTGCACCACCATGTAGACGAAAGCCCCGGCCAGCGTCGCCACAGCCAGCGCGCGCAGCAGCCTGATCATCGTCTTCTCGTCCCGCCAACTCTCTCTCAGACTTGCAAGCACCAGCGCACTCCTCACAGGTCATGCCTTCCGACCATCATACCCGAACAGGGTCAACGCTTTCATCGTGTATTCTGAAGCAACGCAATTGTCTTTGCCGAAAGTTGTGCTACTTGCCCCCGCGACATGCAATGGATCGATGAGGTGCTGCCCTTGGACATGAAATTCGGCCGTCGACGTGTTCAGTCGGCGATCCTGCTCTATTTGTTGCTCTGCATCGCGATGAACCTTGCTGTCTGGACTTGGTTCGCGCTGCACAGGAATACTCCCGGCCATCTCTTTCCCCTCGGCGACCGTGCGCAGCGATTCGGGGACCTGCTGCTCTTCTCCGGCAAGCATCAGGTATGGAAAGACCCGCATCTGCCCAACTTCGGCGGTCTCAATGGGACATTATTTCCCAGGAACTATCCTCCCTTTGGCGTGGTGATATACCGCTTCCTGCTCCAGGCGTGCGCTCCCTTTGCCGTGCCCGTGCTGGTGGCGACTGTGCTTGGCGCTGTGGCCGTGGCCTGCGCGCTGCTCTGGCGGCGAGTGCGGCGGCTCGATAGCTACCGCTGGTATATGAGCATTGCGATCTTCGCTACCGGCCTCTTCGGATGGGGAACTGAACAGGTCGTCATGCGCGGCAACATCGAAGGTCTCGTGTGGATCGGGGTCTGTCTCGGTGCGGCCCTCTACGCCCACCGCAGCTATCGTGGCGCTGCCGTGGCCTTTGCCATCGCATCCTGCATCAAGCCCTATCCCGTGCTCTGGCTTGTCCTCATGGCGCGACACCGCAGATACCGTGAGTTAGCCATTGGAATCATCACCACTGCGGGAGTCACCCTGGCCTCCCTGCTGGTCATCGACCGCAATCCCCTGCGCGCCTATCGCTACACCACCGGCAAGAGCACCTTCTTCCAGGACTACGTCGTTGCCTTCCGCCCCTTCGACGAGATGAAGGGCGACCACTCGCTCTTCCAATCCATGAAGACCATCGCCCGCGTCGTGCGCCATCACGGATTCAACTTCCCATCCATCGAATTCACGGTGCAGTCGAACAATCCTCTCGCCTGGACGCTCTACAAGGTCTACCTGCCGCTGGCCGCGCTCATCGCCCTGCTCGTGCTCTGGAGGGTCTGGAGCAGGCCCGTCTTGAACCAGGTCTTCGCTCTCTCCTGCGTCACCATGGTCCTTCCCTTTGTCACCGGGGACTACACCTTGATCCTGCTTCTGGTCCCATGGGCTTCTTTATCATCTTCCTGCTCGAAGACGTTGCCCAGGGCAAGACCCCAATGTCCATGGGAAAGATACTCTGGTTCCTGCTTCCCTGCGCCTGGATCGTGGCGACCGAACCGCTGCTGACATTGCACGGAGTCTTCAAGTGCCTCGCGCTTCTCGTGCTGCTCGCCGCCAGCATCTCCATCCCGCTCCCCAGCACCCTCTTCGCCGAGACGTCCGCCTGACAACGGCGAGGCCGGCCAGTTCCAGCGAGCCTGTGCGAGGCTCCTCGGGGGCAGGTCACATGGTTCTTGTTGATTTGTCTCGTTTCGACCTTTATCCATTATCATTGAAGTTCGGTTCGAAGCATTCATGCGTCGTCTCGGTTCTCGATCAATGTTTGGGCGCATCCGTGCCCGTAGCAGCGGCAGTGGATGGTAGGGAGGACGACATCATCATCCCCGGGCCTGACACTGTGAACCTGAATACCTGGAAGGTATGATCTCTCCATACTAACGGGTCCTGCTCCGTGAGGCGCGGCGTCAATCCGAGAGCCTCAAGTCGTTTGAAAAGGATGGCAGGAGCCTCCGTTTTCTGGCTCAAGAGGAGAAGGGTGCGAGTGGGAGACGCAGCAAGCCTCGCTTTGATGTCCTCGTTCGTCGCGTTCGGAAACTGCTCATTGAGAACGCCGAATTCCATCCACAAATGAGAGGCGGCCGCCATTTCCATATATGCGGCTCCAGCCGGCTCGCTTATGTCGTACCACACAACAGCTTGGCGGTGGGGATCAATCACATCACAGAGTTGAACCCAGCGCACAACTGTAGTGAAATTGGCTCTGCGGCCCTGGGTCACAAACAAAGATGGGAAGAGAGGGCTTGCGGAGATGAAATTTGTCACGACTAATACTAGGGTCACTGCCACGATTGTTCCGACGCGGCCAGTCTTGGTGGTGAAAAACAGGTAGAGGACCACGAACAAGAACGCAGCGATGATGTAAACGCTTCCCCTATGCGTGAATTGTTGCACGGTTCTGAAATGAGTGTGCGAATGGAACAGTATCAACACGGAAAGAAGCAAAAGCCCGGACGCTGCCATGACAGTATCACGTGAGTTCAGCGAGGATAGGGGTTTGTAGACCATCGCCCCAACCAGCAGGAAAGTCAAAGGGGTAAGAAAATCGAAGTAGAAGAGGTTGCTGAGGGTTTCCTGCCGGAATCCGAACTGAAAGACGATAAATACCGCGTAAGGCAATGGCGCGGTGGCAAGAAGGAAAATCAGTTGCATTCCGCGACGATCGTCCAGAGATAGCAGCGGACGATTTCTCCACGCGAAAGACAACAGGGCGGCAAGGCCAACCGGGACAGCAACGAGCGGCAGGAGAAGCCAGCCGCCCTGCTGGCGCCAGGCGGTGGTATGAACCCGATTCTGGCCCATAAACACAAACATCTTGTGGAACGTATTCCTCAGATAAAAGCCATCGCCGCCGTAGAAAGTTTTATCGATTAAACAGAAGATCAGGAACATGGCGACAAATCCCAACACGGCAGACGCGACTTGTCGGAGCATAATCTTGCATTTGAACGGATCCATGGGAAGAGAGGGGCCGACGACCAACACAGCGCCAAATACGACTGGAAGCAGCGCCGCTGCCAGCAAGCACGTGGACACCATCATTTGGGCGAAGGCACCCGACAATGCCAGCAACAGCAGGGTGCGCATCCGGCTGAGCTTTGGCCGCGAAGCGCATAGCGCGCAGGCGAGCGCCAAAAGAAAATAGAGCGCGACCCGTCCATCAGTGTAATCAGACCCAAACGAGATCAGGGTGTAGCGATAGAACGCAAAGGCGATCACAGAAATGCCGGCTGCGCGGACGCCGAAAAACTCCCGAACACTAACAAACAGGCAGACGTTGGCGCAGAAGAAACATAAGAACTTGATGACAAAATTGGCGGCCAGGGCCGGCAGAAATGAGTAGAACAGCGCATTCGGGAGAATCAAAGGGAGAAGCTCGCCGCTGGGGGCTCCGATGAAAACATGCCGATATGTGAGGGGATGAAGAGACCAACCGAGATACACGGCGGGATCGACGAAACTAATAGGGTTGTAAAACCACTCGCGGTTAACCACCATGGTCAGCAGCGTAAGCAGGAGCAGGGAGACACACGCGACAAGCGTACCGGGGGCTCGACTCTCTTTAATAGAAATCTCCTTATTCAGCCTAGATTTGCTCGGATTATACCGCTCTTCTGCAGTATGTCCAGGGCAAAGCTGGAATTCCGTTCGAAAAACAGAGCGATTCCGATGCCGCCCAGGATTCGACCACGTAATCGGGAGTCTTCTTTGTCGATTTCTCGGACACTCTTTTCTCCTCCTTTCTCAGCGATTCGATTTATTGGCCTCGCGATCATTGTTGGTTTGCCGGCAGGGGCAACAGCGTGATCCGTCGCATCATCGCAGCGAACAGCGCTCGCGTCAGGTGCGGTGGGCGCTTCTTTGGGGACCCTTCGGGACAACTCTGATCGCTCCCACCAGCGCGCTCGCCACCGCTACCTGCGCGTTGCTCATCGTCTGGTGAAGAAAAGCTTTGGATTGATGCGCACAAACTCCATCAGAAATCGCGCCGCCCATGCTCAGCGCGTGCTACGGCGATCCAACAGATGGCGATGCAACCATCACGGAGCATCCTCCAGCGCGCTCCCGCCGACACGCTTCTTGATGTCGAACGGCTTCTCCAGCGCGTAATAGAAGAACGACGCGACGCAAACAAGTTCCAGCATCACCATGGGAAAGTGCGCCAGGCTTACTCCCAGCGAGTGGACCTTGGGCAGCAGCGCCGCATTCACCATGTAAACCTCGGGATGGAAGACGTATAGGCAATAGGTGAGCGTGCCCATCATCTGTAGACCAAATAGAAACCGCCCCACCCATCCCGGTCCGATTGCGATACTGCCCCGCATCTCAGCCAGGTAGATAAAGACCACCGCAAAGAGGACACAAGGGAGCGGTCCCTTCGCAATAAAGTTGCCCAGGTGAAACCGCGCCGGGTCAAGCGCAATGCTGCTGATCGCTAAATAGAAGCAACCGCCGCCCGCAAGAAGAATGGGCCCTAGCCGCTTGCGCACCACATCCGAAAGATGGATGGGTGGCATAAGGTTGATGGACATGCCCGCAAGAAACAGATCGAGGTTGGGGAGTAGGCACGCATAGAAATCGTACCCGGGGCGGTGACTGCACCATATCCGAACCGCCGTGCCAACCAGGACCAGCACAAACGGAGCGATGACGAACGCCGATCCCACCCGGCATCGCACATGCAACAGAACCACCATCAGCAACGGTACAAGAACATAGAACTGGACCTCCGTGCTCACCGACCAGAGCGCGCCGATCGGATTGATCGGAAGGTCCCCTCGATAATCGAAGATAAACATCTCGATCAGCATCCACCAATGTCTCCATTGCAGGATGTCGGTGTACCGGTACAAGCTCACCAGCAGGATTGCGCAGTAATAGGATGGGGCCGATGCGCAGCAGGCGATTTCGTAGAAACAGCCTGGTGCCTGTTTCATCCAGGGTGTAGCGGCCTTTGGCGAAACCTTTCCCCATCAAATAACCCGACAGGGTAAAGAAGATCCAGACGCCGCACCACGGCGGTGCCTCCAACACAATGCGTACGATCCGGTGTACATCACCAGCAAACGGAAATGTCACCATAAAAAAGTGCCCCATCAGAACCATGAAGCACGCCAAAGCGCGCAGCCCCATCAGCGGATCGAAGAAGCGCTCTGTCCTGACGGGTTTGCTTCCCTGCGTGGCCTGCACCGCAAGCACCGGGAACCGCAGCACCGTCCAAACGAAGAAAGCTGCAATGGGCAGCCGCAGCGCCACATAAAGGCACCAGCCCCAATTCGGAGTTTCTGCACGAAACAGGTGTTGGTTGAAGAACAAGACCAACGGCCGATTGACGTAACTCACGCAGGACAGTAAGAGCGCGGTGCATCCCGCGATCCAAAAGCCTTTGTCTCGCTTCGCGCTCAGGGCGGCTTCAATGGAACTGCTCATGTCCATCTTACGAAGATACCAAACGTCCCACGGTATAGATCGAGAATCGTGATTACAACCGTACCCAGGCCCTGCTTGGCATCAAGTCCCAGGTTCCGCCTTCGGCTGCGGCACCCACGGCACCCGAATCTTCTGCGCCGCCGCCATCGCAATCAGCCCTGCAACCGCGCTCGCCACCGCGGCCACCTGCGCGTTGCTCATCGTCTGGTGGAAGTAGAGCTTCGGATTGACGCGCACAAACTCCACCAGAAACCGCCCCACTCCGCTCAGCAATAGATACAGTCCGGTAAGCCAGCCCACTGGCCGCGCATGCTCGCCCAGCTTCCACAGCAGCCAGAAGACCGCAATCGAGAACAGCAGTTCATAGATCGGCGTCGGCTGCACCAGCGCGGTCGCGGGGATCGGGGGCACCAGCGCGTTCTTCGCCATATGCACCCCCCAGGGCAGCGTGGTGTTGATCCCGTAGTCGCCATCGCCCGCCAGCAGGCACCATGCCGGTTCTGACTCCCAGAGTGTATGTGCTGGATGCAACTACGAACCGAGCTGCGATCTCTTCGTCCACTACCATGCCGGTCTGGTACGTAAAGGCATAGCGGCATCAGAAACCACGATCCGTCCTGAATCTCTTCGTCAGGAATGCCCGCACCGGAAGATCGTAGACACGGTCAATGAAGAGTGCGAGTGCAATCGTCAACGCGAGGAAGAGCAACCCCGGCCAAGGGGCATCGCTGGACGTCTCCACCCCACGCGCCCGCAGCCATATCCGCGAATAGAAACTCGCCAGCGGCACATGGAGAACATAAATTGCATAAGAAGCCGTCCCCAGCATCTGGAATGGGGCAATCAGACGAGCATGCACCTGCGACGATGCGCTCACGAGCAGTATGACAGGGAAAACCACCATTGTGACCAGAAGATCATAAATCATCTGCCCGCTGATACTGCGTGGACCGACCAGTACCAGGAGAAAAAACAGCCCGCATAACACTGGCGAGACCTTCACACGCAACTTTCCCGTATGCCAGACCCGGCACAGGAAAATGCCCATGGAATAGGAAAATAGTACACGGGAAAATCCGTAGACAAGCTGCACCCTGTTGACGCCGAAGCCCACAGACCCGAGGTGGATCGCCGAGTAAATCAGGGCAATCCCCGAGACGAAGATCGTTCCCACAAGTGTTCCCTGGCTGCGTCGGCGAATGAACAGTGCATGACCGATGTTGGCCAGAATCTCATAGAAGAGCGACCAGGACGGATGATTCAGCGGAAACGATGAAGGGTAGACACCGGCAAACTGCACCGGCACTGGCAACAGGAAAAGGCCGAGCGCAAATAAAATAGCGAGATGGCAAGGGGAAACAAAATGAAGTACATGCCCAAAGCGATTCTCGGAAATTCTGAGCAACAATCCAAGCACCAACCCAAGAAGATAGAGCGGATATAACCGGATGGCTCTTACTGATAAAAATGAGCTTCCAGACCAGCCGCGATCGAGCTTTCCCTGGTAGGCAAACGTAAGCACAAAGCCGCTCAGCATGAAGAAGAAGTCAACCGCCAGATAACCATGCCTGAAGAACATCCCGCCGAAGAATTCGGATGTGTGGAACTGCAAGACCGCAATTGCTGCAATCCCTCTCATGGCATCCAGCGTGACAAACTTGTGCGGCATATCTAACCGTCTCCTAAACCAGCCCGCCTGATGCTCAGTGCAACATCTATTTTCTGTGTACCGGCGTCACAAATTACGCAGCACCAGGCTCAACGAACTGGAGTTGTTCCGCGATGGAGAACTCAGCACACAACCACACCCGGGAATGGCTTGAGTTGATCCACCGGACCAGTCCCTAATACAATTCCGTATTCAATCGCCATGCTCTTCAGCCGACATCCAGTCGTTCCAACTATAAGCAATCGCAGCCCCTAAATCAAAGGGAATAGCTCCCTTCGCTTCGCTGGAACCCGCTTCGCCCACTCCCCCCGCCCCTTGAATTCCTGCCAGCCTGAAACCTGCCCGCGTCACGCGCTAGGTGAGCGCACAACATTGTTCACAAAACTCCTGCCTCGCTGCCTCTGACGCGCCTGCTCGAAACAAGGCTTGGCCTTCCGGACTGGCCCTCGCACCACAGGCTGTTAGACTCAGTTCATCATTCATTTCACAATAGGTAAACCGTGAGACGCATGGACGCACCGCTCATTCCCGACGCTTCAGTGGCGGACCGGAACCATCGCCGATTTCGACTCCCGAAAATTCCGCTCTCGGCGATTGCTTTCCTCATCCTCACAGCCTCGGTTTCCCTTCTCGAATCGCATTGCTACTACTTCGTTGGCGGCGATGAAATTCTGGAGCTCTGGGTCGACAGAGCCTCCAGCCTCACTCAACTCATCCATATCCAGAGGGTCTTGCCGCTTGCGGTTGATCCATTTTTCTTCCACGGACTCACTTTTGCCGGAATTCACTTCTTCGGCGTAAACCCATTTGTTCTCAGGTTGCCCTCTCTTCTCGGCTTTCTGCTGATGCAAATCTCTCTGTTCTTTTTTGTCCGTCGAATCGCATCCGTAAGTGTTGCTGCCTTCGCTCTCGCATTCCCCGTGTTTACCGGCGCATTTTGGTTTGCCGGGATGATCCGGCCCTACGGGTTGCTGCTTGGGCTGTTCGGACTCGCCATGCTCAGTTGGCAGACGGCGGTTCGACGCGAATCACATCGCACATGGGCGCTCGTCGTCCTGGCTCTCACCATCGCCCTCGCCTTCAACACACACTACTACAGCGTCCTGCTTCTGGTGCCTCTTTGCGCTGCCGAACTCGTTCGCTCCTGCCAAAACCGGCGGGTCGATGTTCCTGTGCTTATGTCGATAGGCGCGGGCATGGCGGGAGTCGCCTTCATCCTGCCCTTCCTGAAGGGAGCCGCCGAGTTCCGCGCCAACTACCAAGCCGAAGCCGTTCCCCGTCAAGTGATCACGCAAAGTTATAACTACATTCTGCTGGGACACGCCACCTTCAGCACGAATACGAACCACCTTCTGGCCAGTTGTTTTGGGCTGATCGCGGTTCTGGTCCTCGGGAGTTGTATCCGCCAGTTGCGCAGCAAGACGCTAAACCTGCCGGATGCTGAATTCGTCTTTCTCGTCACGATTGCAGCCCTGCCTTTCATTGGCTTCATCCTGGGCCGTTTCATAACCCACGCCATGGAGCCGCGCTATGTTCTCGGATCAGTCATCGGGATCGCCGCGCTCCTGGCAATCGCTCTCGCGCCGCTCTTCCGCGACCATACAATCGGCCGCCTTGCTCTTCTCCTGTTCTTTGCCACGTTTGCCTATAGAGGTATTACAGGCATTAGTGCGGCACAAAGGGCCCACCATGACGCTCTGGCATCACTCATCCTCTCGCCGCAGGTAAAGGCCGCGATCCTGGCCAGCCCCAGCAAGCTGATCTATACCCAGGATATTGATTTCTTCGGGTTCGCGTCCTTCTACGAACCCGATGCCGATGTGCGCTCGCGCTTGGCGCTTGTCTATTCAAGAGATGAGGAGATGCGCTGGAAACAATCGGATGACGACTCATTGAATGTGCTCCATTTGAAGTCGTTTGCACCCTTCACTATCTTGCCCTATGAAAGTCTCGCCTCGCAGCCAGGAGATCACATCTTCGTAATCAGTCACGGAGGCTGGAACTGGACCGATCAGGCCTTCGCGGCTGAGCATGTAGAGGTAACGCCCATTGGGAACGTAGCCGGCAGCGACGTGGTTTCGGTGCGTTTTCCCACATTAAATCCAATGCCTGCCCCAGCTTCCCGCCAGACCGAGACCGGTCCACTCACGGCCCCCCTGCTATACTGAGCGGCAAACGCGTGCGCATCCTCCCTCCATGAACCCATCGATTTCGAGACTCGTAGGCAAGACTCCCCCGCGAGATGTCGCATCCGGATCGTACAGAGAGTGCCTGCTGGTCGCAGTTTTTATCCTGTTCACTTCCTTCTCCTTCTTCCTGATTCAGTACGACCGCATGCGCACTGCGGGCCCGGGAATCGACTCGTTAATTCGAAACTCACTCGCCGGCGTCATGCCCGCACCCGACCAGTACCGCATCGGTCTCGCTCTCGTCTTTCATTTCCTACAGCTACACGCTCACATCAGACCCAACCAGTCCCTTCCGCTGATCGAGTTCCTTTCCTATGCTTTTGCCCTGATGCTGCTCTACTTCATCTTCAGGTGCTCGCCCAGGGTCGAGAACGCCACTGATTCACATCGCCTCGTTCTCCTCGGCTTTTTTCTCACCGCTACCCAGTTCCCCATCCTCTGGATCTTCCCCTGGGAGCGTTGGGAGGTCCTGCCAACAACCTTCTATCTCGCCGCGGTCGTCATTCTGATTGTGCGCCGAAGTCGAGTGCCTTTTGCGTTCGTCTGCCTCCTGGCCGCTCTGCTCAGCCTCGGCCAGGCGATGATGCGCGCCGACGTGCCCGTTGCCCTGGGCATCGCCATCCTGCTCTCGGCGGCCCTGGCCATTCCGTTTCCCCGCCCGCGCTCCCACATCGCCATTCTGGGACTGTTGTGTGGCACTATGGGGGGGGGCACACAGCTATACATGCAGTGCGTCGCATATCCCAACGTCACCTATTCCCCGACCACGCCCAGGTTCCAGTTGCTCGCCAACCTCAACCTCCTCCATCCGCCGATGCATATTCCCATCTTCTTGACCGCGCTTCTTCCCCTCATCGTCAGCCTAGTCCTGCTTCGCCGTCACCACCTTCCCCTCGATCCCTCCGACAAACTTGTCCTTCTCATCCTCCTCGTCTATCTCCCACTATGGGTCACGATGGGGCTGGTGGTCGAGGTCCGTATCTTCGTCCCCTTCCTCTTCCTTGCGTCGCCCACCATTGCAAAGCTTTGGACAGCCTACCTGTTCAACGATGTCAATGGTGCCCAGCCCAATCGGTCCAATCCGCTCTAGCAGACTCCCGATTCGGATGATCCACCGCACGCAAAACCTGGCTTCTGACTTTACGCAGCGGAACCGTATCCCAGCCTGCGGGTCTTCCGTTCCTCCCCTGTTACACTGGGGCCATCCGTGCGCATTCCCTTCCCAGAACACGTCCCCCTCAACCGCGTCGCCATCTTTGCGGGAGCGCTCTTCGCGATACAGATGTATCAGGGTACAGCCTTTTACTTCAGCGCCGGCTGCGTAGCCTTCATTCTCATCGCCGCCTTTGCCTTCAACGCCGCCGGGGGACTCACCCGCTGCTCCGGTGCATATGTCTTCTTCTATTCGCTTCTGGTCGTCATCGTCGGCCTCTGCTATAAGGCCTACCTCGGAGAACCCGCGGAATCCAATCTCCTCGTCCCGCAAACAGACATTGCGGCCTACCTCGGCAGCATCACTTCCATGTTCGTCGCTGTTCTCGTCAACCGTCGCCTCACGCGCAGATCCGGCCTCATGCAGAACATGCTGAAGGAGTCCGGAATGTATCGCGCCTCAATCGGATGTATTGTCTTCGGCGTCTTTGGCGCGTCCATCATTGCCTTGCTGGGCGAAGAAGGGGCCAGGATCAGTAGCGCCTATAACCAGATCAATCAGTTGTTCCCGCTGGGAATCATCATCGGTGTCATGTACGAGATCCGCCATACCCACGGCAGGCGCAGCGTCAACCTGCCCGTCGTTTTTGCCATCGTTTATGTGTTCATTTTTTACGGGTTGTTTAGCTTCTCCAAGGCGGGGATGCTGCTGCCTCTCGTCTGCTGGGCCCTCCCCGTTTGTGCGCTGCGCTACAGGCTTACTTTCCTTCAGATGGGATCATGCATCTTTGCCCTCTTCATCATCTTTCATTACCTGACCCCTTATGCCGACTACGGACGCAATTTCAGGGGTGACACACACACAATCACACAGAAAATTGATCTCACAGTCCGCCTCCTCGAACACCCCGACCAGACCCGGCAAAAGTACCTGGATACCACTGTTGGCGACAGCGGAGGATACTACAACACGCCCCAGGGATTCTGGGGCCGCCTGCAATTCATCTCCGTCGACGACAGCCTCATCAATATCACCGATCACGGCCATGTCTTTGGCCTGTGGCCCATCAAAGCCACCTTTCTCAACGCAATTCCCCACTTCATTTGGCCCAACAAGCCGCCATTGATCCTCGGCAACAACTATATGCACGAGATCAACGGCCAGCCTCTGAACGAGGGCGACACGTCCACCGGCATCTCCTTCAGCGCCACCGGAGAGGCATACCACTGGGCAAAATGGGTTGGCGTCCTCATCGCTGCCCCACTTATCTGGCTCCTGCTGTTCGTGGTCCTCGACTCGCTCATCGGAGACATCCGAACCAGTCCCTGGGGCCTCCTGGTCCTGGCGATGTTGAGCCACACCGCGCCTGAAGGCATGCTCTCAGGCGCGATTGCTTTCCTCACCTTCGGAGTGGAAGCAATCATCTTTTGCGCCCTGTTTGCCACCTTTGTCGCACCGTTCTTCGCCACCGCAGTCCTCGGCCCGGAACGGCGAACTATCTTGAGCCCGATGTCGCCAAGGAACCAGCCCGCCCAGCGGTTTCAACCTTGAATCCCGATGACACACTCAGGCGGCAATAGCCCCCTCGCCTACGGATGAGTAACGACTGGGGCGGCAACCGCCGCATCCGGACTGCGCAGGAACGGGAACGGCCGGATGTGAAGATTGTCCATCAGCCCCCCACCAGTGGCCATGTTCAGAAACATCGCCAGAATGCACGCACGCCGCAGCCGCAACGGAAGACGCACCGCCTCGCCCCCCATCTGCCTCGAAACCACCAACAGCAGTAGAAATGCGTTCAGGCACAGCAACTCGTTCCAGCGGTTCTTGTCCCATCCCACCATGTTCAGCAGCAGCGGCGCCAGCGTCGCCAATACAACCCCCGCATACAGCCAGCGATGCTTCCCAGGCATCCATCGCCGCAGCAGCAGCAGCGCCGCCCACGAGAGCACTCCTGCCGTCGGCAAGAACATCAGTAGGCTCTCAATCTGCGCCGGGATGAATGTCGGCCGCGACCACACCGACTTCATGATCTCCAGGTTCTCTCGAGAGGTGCGGGGAAGCACCTTCAGTACCTCCGCATTCAGCGGCCGGTCCGCCGTGCGCGCAATCGTCTGCGCCAACTGCGCCGTCTGTGCCTCCGAAATCGCCCCATGACGCCCCATCGTCCACGTCATTCCCACTCCCAGCACCGCCAGAAGCACCGCTCCTGTCCACGCCAGCTTCCGCTCGCTCGCCGTCTTCCCCGTGGCCGCCCCAAATGCAACGCTCGCCACCAGCACGGGCACAAACGCAAAGAAAAACTGCTCATGGATCAGGATCCCCACAACTGTCGCCACTGCCGCCGCCGCCAGCCGCCAGCCCGTCCGGCGAACGAACAGTGGCCCAATGCACAGCAGTGCCAGCGGAATGTCCAGATACCCGTTCAGACTCGCCAGATAGCTCACGCTGTAGCTCGACGCATACACCGCCAGCAGTTCGCCCGGGGGCGTCCGTTCCGCCAGCTTCGAGCTGCGAGCCAGCAGCGCCAACGCGCCATACAGCAACAGCAGCAGCACCGTCGAAACCACCGCGAAGTGTGCATACTGGTTCAGCCCCAACCAATGGCCCAGTACGGTCCCGAACAGTCCCCTGCGCATGAACCCTGCGCTATAGTCCAGTTGTGCCTGCGTGTACGACCACGCGTTCGGCTCGCGAATCCCTTTGCCAAACGCAATCGCTCCCAGCCCCACCGCCGTCCAGAGCCAGAACCGCCGCTCCCCCCGCGCCTCCGCGCTCCGCTCCGCACTCGACTCGCGCTCCGCGGCCCGCTCC
>Ga0302201_10001846_pt1 | contig 17479 bp, 12 predicted proteins | sample II_Bog_N3_2_FD_194586 | JGI IMG/M metagenome (GOLD analysis project Ga0302201, IMG submission 194586) | Peat permafrost microbial communities from Stordalen Mire near Abisko, Sweden - II_Bog_N3_2 | ecosystem: Environmental > Terrestrial > Soil > Wetlands > Peat | place: Sweden: Abisko... | reverse complement strand
ACCCGAAGAGAGAGTGCAGGCCCTTTCAATCGAGTTTTCCAATTCACGCACGTTGCCCGGCCAGTCGTGCCGCATCATCGTACGCAAAGCCTCGTCGCTGAGCGTGAATTTTGTTTTGTGTTCCCTGCTGATGCGGTCAAGGAAGTGGGCAGCCAACAGCGGAATGTCTTCGCGGCGGTCGCGCAATGCGGGCAGCCTCAGGTTGACCACGTTGATCCTGTAGAAAAGGTCCTTGCGAAAAGTCCCCTTTTCGACCATATCGGCCAAATTCCGGTTGGTTGCGGCCAGAATGCGTGCCCGAATCGCGACACGGTGATTCGCGCCGACCGGTCGAACTTCCTTCTCCTGCAACGCCCGCAGCAGTTTGGCCTGCAGGTCAAGGGACAACTCGCCAATCTCGTCCAGAAAAACCGTGCCGCCTTCAGCGGATACCAGCAATCCCTCTTTCGAGCGATTTGCTCCGGTGAAGGCTCCCTTGACATAGCCGAAAAGCTCGCTCTCCATAAGTGTTGGAACGAGCGATCCGCAGTCCACTGGCAGAAATGGCTTTTCAGAATTCGGCCCGTAGGCGTGAATCGTCCGTGCCACTAATTCCTTGCCAGTCCCGCTCTCTCCGAGCACCAGCACAGGATGCGAACTTTGCGCAACTTTGGAGAGGATGCGGTAGAGTTTTTCCATTTCCACGGAGCGGCCAATCATTGCGCCCAGTCCTTCCGAAAGGCGCAACCGTTCCCGCAACTGCCGGCTGGCAATGTCGGTGATAAAACCGGCTGAAGCGCGGTCCAGCACCGTAGAAAGCTCGTCCATGGCGAATGGCTTGGTCAGGTAGTCCTGGGCTCCGCAGCGCATTGCCTCTACCGCCGCATTCACCGATCCCGAGGCGGTCATTGCGATGACGGCGGTCTTGGGATAGAGGTGTTTCACTTCCGAAACCAGTTCCAGGCCCTGGTTGGACCCTGCCGGCAGGTTTACGAGCAGAATGTCGGCTGCTCGCCCGCGCAGCAGGCTCCGTGCATGGCTCATGTCGCCGGTGCTTTCCACTGCGTAACCCATGCTGGCGGCGATCTCCGCGCAGGCCGACCGAATTGCCCCGTCCACGTCGACCACGAGCAGGTGCAGCCGGACAGCTGGTTCTGCGATTTGAGGGATGAATTCCATATTCCTTGAAGATGAGACTGTTCCGAGCATTGTATTCGCCTCGCGTGCGGTTAGCAGTGGTTTGCGGCTCTGTTCATGTTTGGCGGCGCCAGCCAGCCTGTGGCCCCCGCTTGGTTCACTGAGTTCGGACGGGCAATTCAATTACGAAGCGAGCTCCTCCGGCATCATGGTTTGAAGCGCGAATGCTGCCGCCGGCTGACGCCAGAAGCGAACGGGTGATGGACAAACCCAGTCCGCGATGGGCAATCGGCCAGCCTCCCTTGCGGGACTGCCCCCTTCCCCGTGTCGTGTGGCCAGATTCGAAGATCTTCTCCAGCGACGAGCGGGGGATGCCAGGCCCGTTGTCCTCAAATGTCAAAACCAGCCATGGTGCGGCATCCATAGTTGCGTGAAACTCATGCAGGCCAACCGTAATGCGCCCTCCCGCCGGCATGGCTTCGGCTGAATTCTTCACCAGGTTTACCAGGACTCGCGTCAGATCCTCCCCGGTCAGCCTCACCGGGAGCGCACCGCCTTCGGCGTTCATCGTGAGTGAGATCGAAGGACCCGCAATCGAGGCAAGCAGGTTCTTGTTTGACAGCAATTCGCCGGTGAAGCTCTCAATGAGTCGTGCCGGAAGCTGGTCCAGGATTCCGGTGTTTTGAATCCTGTCGCTCAATGTCCTGGAGCTTTCTCGATCGCACGAATGCCCGTTCTTACCGAGAGGGGAATCCGCCCTGGTCGCACAGGAACAATCCAGAGCAACCAGCTTATCCACCAGGCGGCGGCTTGCCGCGGCTACGAGTCGCAGCTCACTTCCATAATGGAGAAACTGCGTCTCAAGAACGCCTGGCTCTTCGAGCAAATCACAGTAGAGGCCCAGCGCCGTCACCATGTTTCTGGCATCATGCGCGACTTCTGCCAGGGACTCTCCTGTGATTCGGACTCCGGACAAGGTCTCCACCAATGTTTCCACCCGTTTGCGCTCCGCACTCTGTGATTCCAACGAAGGATCGATCCGCTGCATGGTTTGGTCCCTTTCTCTTGCGCATTTCAGAATTCTCATCGCCGTCCGGTTTTGAGCCTCTGCCTGCGCCTTCTTTGCTCGTCGGTTCTTGCCTCCTTAGTTACACGTTGCGTGCCAAACCGGAACACTTTTGCTAAGTTCCTGATAAGGGAAGCGGTTACCAGCAATGACCTCACCCTTTCCAAGAATGGCTTCCATGCAGGTCGTCCCAAAATGGAACGCGCTCGTCTGGTTGATCCTTCCTAACCTGTTTGTTGTCAATTGCTTCCGTGAGATTCCCATTCCGGAACCAGAAAGCGCTGTTTCCCGTCCTGGCACTGGCCCGTCCGCTGCCGTCGATTCACTCAGCATCCCACCGCTCCCGTACAATCGCGCTATGAAAGAATTTTTCCGCCCTGGGGGCAGAACCCCAGCTCAGCTTCGTCCTCTCGCCTTCATCCCTGGCTTTGTCCAGACTGCGGAGGGATCCGTCCTCATTTCTGTTGGCAATACCCGCGTGCTGACCAATGCCACCATCGAACAGGGAGTTCCGGGTTGGCTCCGCAATTCGGGCCGCGGCTGGGTCACAGCCGAATACTCCATGCTTCCGCGATCCACAGTCACCCGCACTCCGCGCGAGAGCGAGCGCGGCAAAATCGGCGGACGCACGCATGAGATTCAACGTCTCATCGGCCGCAGCCTGCGTTCCGTCGTCGATATGCAGGCCCTCGGAGAACGAACCGTGATTCTCGACTGCGACGTGATCCAGGCCGACGGCGGTACGCGCACTGCGGCGATCACCGGCGCAGCAGTTGCCCTTGCTCTTGCATTGAATGCGTTGGTGAATGCCGGGACCTTGAAGGCTTCGCCGCTGAAGCAAATGGTGGCCGCCACCTCGGTAGGCATCGTCGGCGGCACCGAGGTGCTCGACCTTTGTTACGAAGAGGACTCCCAGGCGGAAGTGGACATGAATGTGGTGATGACCGCAGACGGCGGCCTCATCGAGACCCAGGCCACGGCTGAGAAGGGAAGCTACTCCCGCGCCCAGTTGAACAACCTGATCGATCTTGCTGCAGGAGGACTCACGGACATCTTTGCCGCGCAGCGGGCGGTATTGGAGCCGCAGGGAGTCTCCATTCCGGCATAACGCCGGCGTCAAGCATAGTTATCGAGTCTTCGCATCGATGCAAATCCTCAGAAGCCCCGACTTCCGTGCTAACCTGTCTTCGATCCTGAGCAAGCATTGAATTGCAGATTCCCGCCCCAGGGTCTCACGGAGAAAGAGAATGTCTTTGCGCATCAACGACATCGCCCCCGACTTCACCGCCGAAACAACTCGCGGAACGATTCACTTCCACGAATGGATTGGAGACGGCTGGGCCGTCCTGTTCTCGCACCCCAAGGACTTTACGCCGGTATGTACCACGGAACTGGGCTACATGGCGGGACTGGAGCCCGAATTCGAAAAGCGCAATACCAAGATCATCGGACTCAGCGTGGACCCAATCCTGAATCACGCCAGGTGGGCCGCGGACATTGAGGAGACCCAGGGACACGCCGTTACCTTCCCCATGATCGGCGACCCCGAACTCAAGATCGCCAAGCTTTATGACATGCTTCCGGCGGAAGCGGGCGATACCTGCGATGGCCGCACCGCGGCGAACAATGCCACTGTGCGTACCGTATTTGTGGTTGGTCCGGACAAGAAGATCAAGCTAACCCTCAGCTATCCCATGAGCACCGGCCGCAATTTCGACGAAGTCCTGCGGGTTCTGGACTCGATGCAGTTGACCGCCGCGCACAAAGTGGCGACGCCGGTGAATTGGAAGCCGGGAGACGATGTAATCATTCTTCCCGCCGTCTCCGACGAAGAGGCGAAGGCGAAATATCCCGATGGATGGCGCGCCCCGAAACCGTATTTGCGCATTGTTGCCCAACCGAAATAGCGCGCTGGCCGCCCGCTACTGCGTTTGCGAGTTAAGGCCACGAGACCAGAGCAACAGGAAAGAGACCACTCCGACCATTCCAAGGAACTGGATGGGAACGAGCAGCCAATCTACCCAGTGCACTCGGCGCGAGCGGTAAAAATCACCAACATACTCAAGAGACAAATTGAATCCCTTCGATTCGCATGCCACCTGCAAGTCTCCTTCCCCTGCGAAGCCTTGAACCGCTCCCGTCTTCTGATCCAGAAGGAAGTAGACGGGCCTGTCGGGGTCATCTCCGTCTGGAGGAATATCTCGATGCCCGGCGATAGTGCTGCCCGCCAGCTGAATTGTGCCGATTAATGTGACGTGCCCAGACCCGTCCTTCGCATGGCATTTGTCGAAACTTGCAGTTCTGACACCGGGCGCGGCTATGCTTCCCCAGCAGTAATCGACAGGTTTTCCAACCGTGTAGCCAGTCGCCAAAGTGATATACGGGTCATCGGTCAGGCCATCGTCCTGATGGTAGATGATCCTGCAAATACGGCTGTACCCTGCAAAGATCAGCCAGCACCAAAGGAACACAACAGTGGGAGTCAGGCCGCACGCATAGAGGAACGCAGTTCGCCCGTTTGTCCCCAAGGGCACGCGCTTTCTGGCAAGCCAAACAAGCGTTGGCGAGAAGACGATCAAGCAAAAGGACGCTGCGACCTTGAAGAAAAGCATCAGCAGCATCAGGCTTAAGCCGTCCATGGCTTGAAGAGTAACACTTGTTAATGCAGGTCTCTTAGGCTTGTCGCGGCACCGCTACAGGGATCAGCGGCTTCGCTCCCCGGGCGACCTGAATCCGTCTACTAATCCAAGGAGCTTTCCGGCTCTCGGTTGAAAGCCGGCAGCCAGAAACTGGCGCCTAATGCAACACCGCCGCCAGCAGCAGCGTCGTTCCCAGCCCGGCCACCGACAGGACGGTCTCCATCACCGTACCCGTCGAGAGCTTCTGCTTCCCCCCATCCGAAGAGAGCCTAACACCGCGCCTCAGTCCCGCGTAGCCCGGCGCAGCGATTCCAGGTAGCTGTATCCCCAGATGGTGTCCGGCAGCAGCACCCCGTCTTCGGTCCACTCATTCCACGCTCCCACGTAGACGAACTTGCGCCCTTTCTGGCCCGCGGCAAAGTGCCGTGCGGCGCGCACGAGTCGCTCAAACTGGTCCGGAGAGCGATTGATGGCGACGCAGGCACGCTCCCCGAAGCGCGGGCTGTCATCCCAGCCCACCGAACAGGTGGGATGAAACGGCACGTCCACGCTGCCGCGCTCCTTCGCCCAGGATTCTAGAGCCTCACGGGCGGCCACTCCATAGGGAATCCGCGAGCCCGGCGGCTTCGATCCGTAGCTCCAGCCCATGGTGCCGTAGACCACCGTGCTGTCGAAGCCCAGCGCACGCAGTCCTCCGTCGTGTCTCCAGCCGTTGCACTCCTGCAGATGCAGCGCAAAGCCGAGCTTCGCGGCCCGGGCGCGCAGCGCGTCCAGCGCCTGCTTCATCCCATCCGCGCCGCCCATCTCGTGCAGAACTCTGCCCGCATCGAAGATGCCGAACACATGCGCATCGTCGAACTTCAGATAGTTGGGCTGGCTGAAGTAGTGCTCGGCGCAATAGTCGCAGACCGCTTCAAAGTCCTTGATCGAATGCTTCTGCGCCAGCAGCAGCGCGGAGTCCTGCGGAGAACGCGCGGGGTAGACATTCTTCCAGTCGTGGTTGGCCCACATGATGGCGAACTTGAGCTTGTCGCGGTTGTCGGCCTTCAACAGCCCTCGCTCCAACTGCTCGTGGTAGAACTGCAACCCGTCGTGCCAATACCAGTCGACCATCCAGGCATCCACGCCGTAGGTCGCCGCCAGGTCGACCTCGCGCGCCGCCCAGGCCGGATCCGACTCGTCGTAATAGCCCCACAGCGGGTAATGCGGCATGGTGTGGCCGGGAAACAGCGGGCGCGCATTGCGCAGGGTGTCGTACTCGGTCCATCCCTTGCCGAAATGCTCTTCCATGTAGGGCGAGGCATGCCAGCTGGGAAAGTTGAAGGCCACCACCTCCACCTTGGGCCGTTCCAGCCGGGCGGTCCCAAGGGCCTGCTGCAACGCGCTCTCGCTGAAGTATCCGGCCTCGGCCTCCGAGCCCATCAGGCCTGAGGGAGCACCGCTGGAAGGCACAGCGGTCTTCGGCGCGTCCGACAATCCCTCATGGGCCGAGGCCTCCCCCAAAGCGGCCGCAGGAACCATGGCTGCGCCAGCCGCGGATTGCAGCGCCGAGCGGATCAACTCACGTCTGTTCATACGGGCTCCAATCAAGACAACCCTAATGTAGCACCGCCGCCAGCAGCAGCGTGGTCCCCAGCCCGGCCACTGAAAGTACCGTCTCCATCACGGACCAGGTCGAGAGGGTTTCCTTCAACTCCAGCTTGAAAAACGACTGGATCATCCAGAATCCCGGATCGTTCACATGCGAGAGGATCAGGGATCCGGTCCCCGTGGCCAGCACCAGTAACTCGGGGCTGACGCCTGCGTGCCCGGCCATCGGCGCCAAAACCGCCGAAGCCACAGCCATGGCCACGGTTGCGGAACCCATGGATACGCGGACCACAGCGGCCAGTGACCAAGCCAGCAAAAGAGGGGACATGTGCGCGCCCAGTGCAAGACTCACGGTCGCTTGCGCCGCGCCCGAATCCCTCAGTACCCCGCTCAGCCCGCCCGCGGCGGCCAGAATCACCAGCACATTGGCAATCGGCTCAAACGATTCGCTGGTGAGCTGCCTCAACAATTCTCGCCCGTGATGCTGTCCCGTCTGGATATGCGGTCCCAGCGTCATCAGTGCCACAAGCACCGCAATCAGCAGTGCAATATCCGGGCTTCCCGCGAAGTGCAATATCTGGTTCCCAAGGCTCGTTGGAGCGGCAATCGAGTCGGCCCAACTCCCCAGAAAAATCAGTGCGATGGGCAGCAGGATCGCCGCCGCTGCCAGGACGGGTCCAGCCGGTGCGGGAACCCCGCCTTTGATTATCTTTGCGTGCGCAACTTCAGCTTCCTCCCCCCGCTCAATTTGCAACTCCTCTTCCGCGCTGGGTGCAAACAAAGTCAATCCGCCATCGGTATCCTGCTTCGGCAGCCTGGACTGCCGCTTTTCCCATCTCCGAATAAGCACCCAGCCAAGCCCCGGCCCGGCGAGCGCGGCCGCCGGTAATCCGACGGCCAAGCCCATCAGAATGGTGCGCCCCAGGTCGGCGTGATACATCGTCGCCGCCAGAAGCGCGGCAGGGTGGGGAGGGAGCGTACCGTGCACGATGGAGAGCCCCGCCAGCAGCGGCATGCCTGCAAGCATTGGCGGGCGTCCGGTTCGTCGCGCCGTTTCAGCCACAATCGGCATCAGCAATACCAGGCCGACCTCAAAGAACACCGGCATGCCCACCAGGATGCCCAACCCCAGAAGCGCCCATGGCAGGCCTTTTGGTCCGCAATTCTCAACCAGGACCCTGCCTAGCGCTCCTGCCCCACCGGACCCCGCCAGTAGCCGCCCAAGCACAGCACCCAGACCCAGAACAATGGCGATATGTCCCATCAGGTTGCCAACGCCGGTCGTGAAGGAGAGCGGCACTTGCTTCAGCGCCATCCCTGAAGCCACGCCCAATGCCAGGGCGGCCACGGCAAGCGCCAGCGCCGGATGCAGCCTGACCCTCGCAATCAGGACGAGAAGAAGCAGCACCGTTCCTGCGGCGCATGCCACCAGGAACCAACTGCCGTGCGGGGTTGCTGCGCCAAAACTCACCCGCAGATTATTCCACATGGCGCTGAGCCCTTGCGCCACTCACCTTCTTGTTGATTGAGAAAAGGTGCTCGCGCGCACATTTTTCCCTTGCGAACCTCTGCTACCATAAGGACGATTGCAGTTCCTGCTGCCCGCGAGGCTGTTTTCCCGCCCATAAAGCGGTTCTCCAATTCTCATGCCCTAGCCGGCATTCGACAGGGCGGCTTTTTCTCGAGGAAAAAGCCACTCAGCGGTGACGGCTTCGGTGAATGGCAATTGGAGAATCGCTCCGGGCCCGAGCGTACCGGCGGCCGGAGCCAACCCATTAAGGAGAATCACTATGCCATTAGTCTCCATGCGGCAACTCCTCGACGAGGCCGCCAAGGGCGGTTACGGCGTCGGCGCATTTAACGTCAACGATATGGAACAGATTCAGGCCATCATGTCCGCGGCCCGCGAAACCAAGTCGCCGGTCATCGTCCAGGCCAGCCGTGGCGCTCGCCAGTTTGCAGAGGATCTCTACCTGTTCCGGCTCATCCAGGCGGCGGCAGAGCTCAATCCAGACATTCCGATCGCCATGCACCAGGATCACGGCAACAGCTTTGAAACCTGCAAGAGCGCCATCGAGCTGGGCTACACCTCGGTCATGATGGACGGCTCCCTGAAGACCGACGGCAAGACCCCCTCCACTTTCGAAGAGAATGTCGAAGTCACCCGCAAGGTTGTCGATTTTGCGCACGAGCGCGGCGTGACCGTCGAAGGCGAAATCGGCGTCCTCGGTGGCGTGGAAGACGGCCATGGCGCAGGCGGCAGCGGTCTCGATCACATCACAGATCCCGACCAGGCAGTCGAGTTTGCCGAGCGCACCGGCGTCGACGCGCTGGCAATCGCCATCGGCACCAGCCACGGCGCTTACAAGTTCACCAAGAAGCCCGACGGCTCGGTACTCAAGATGGATGTGCTCATTGCCATTCACAAGCGCCTTCCCAACACCCATCTGGTCATGCACGGCAGCTCCTCAGTGCCCAAGGACCTGCAGGACGTCATCAACCAGTATGGCGGCAAGTTGAAGGAAACCTGGGGTGTGCCGGTCGAAGAGATTCAACTCGGCATCCGCAACGGCGTTCGCAAGATTAACGTGGACACCGATAATCGCCTGGCCATCACCGGCGCCATCCGCAAGGTTTTCGCAGAGACACCGGAGAAGTTCGATCCACGCGACTACCTGAAGCCAGCTCGCGAAGCCATGGCCAAGGTCGTTGCAACCCGCATGGTCCAGTTCGGCCAGGCCGGCCACGCGGGCGACTACGCGCCCATCGCCATCACTGAGATCGCGAAGGGTTATGCCAATGGCACTCTGACCACTCAACCACTGGTTGCCGCGAAGTAATCCGGGCAGAGAACTCTATTTGAGGTCCTTGAACAATTCGCCGGTTAATTGAAAAAGGGCTGCCACGCACAATGCGGGCAGCCCTTTTTGATGGCAAACTGACGAGCCTAGTGGTGCCCACCTCCAGCGCTGGATACGCCCGTGCCGGAACTGCCGGCGCTCAATGTAGCCGCGCTCGAAGTGCTGCTGCTGGAACTGACGGCTCCTGAGCTTCCTCCGCCCCCATGCGAACCGCCGCCAGAACTACCTGCCCCTCCACCGCTGTGCGATGCGCCGCCTCCACCGCTGTGCGACGTGCTCCCGCCTCCAGAACTGCCATGGACTCCCGCAAAGCTCTCGCCCCTTGCCTGCAAGTTGCCAAATCGGCTGGAGACAGGGGCCATAACGGTCACCGTTTTCTCTCCCTTGGTTACCTCTCGGGCAAACATGAAGCTTTGCTGCTTCGGATCGAAATGTAGGGGAATGCCGGAGGCTTTACCGGCGACCGTTCTTTCGCGCGGGAGAGAGTCCCTCATCATGTGAGCTTCCATGCGGGGAACCTCGGCTACCGGAAGCGGGCGAAGATACGTAGTTCGATATTCTCTGGGAGGCTCCTTTAGATACTCAATGGAATGGCCGGGATCGAGCTTCACTTTTTCGATGGACAGGCCGTTCTTGTTATTCACGGCAAATACCTCCTCCTTCTGATTGATTGGAGGTCTGCCCTTTACGTCATAGGGATGAAGTGGGACAAAGGCCACGGTATGGCCGCTCTTCACCCAGCGGACGGGCTCAACGTGATGAATCTTGTGACCCGCAACCCAGACATAGTGATGCCTATGATGGATCCAGGTGCCGGCGTGGCACACAGCCCAACGATAAGGGTGAGGGTACATGTTCGCATCAAACAAGGTCGCTACTACCTTCTCCTTGCCTGTTACCGGATCCCGGACCACTCGATAGCGAAGAGCCAACGGCATGCAGGGAAAGTAAGGCTCCTCATCCAATGGGCTATCGAATGATGCGGAGGAGCTTGATTGAACGGCAGCAGTTGCGGGAATCCCAGTCGTCTTCAGAAAGCTGGTCCGCACTAAACGAGCTGGCATACCTGCAGACCTGGCGGACGAGGTACGGAATTGGGGAGATCGTTCGCCCGCTTGATTTGCTTCATCCGCGGCATTCGGCTCCCAGCAGGTCCCATACGGCTTGCACTCGAAGAATTTTCCCTGTCCCTGCATCTCTGCCAGTCCAGGAATTGGCGAGCTAAGCCCAGCGGCCTTCATCACCTCAGTCATTGCCGCTCTTCGCTGTTCAACCCGGTCCGCAACCCACTTGTCCCATTCGGCAAATTCGCCTCCGCTCTCCATCGCAGGAGGGTTCACCCTAAGGCCTCCCCGGAAAAACAGCGTTTGGCCGGCAGTCATTTTTTCGTCTCCGGTCTCCTGCAGATGAAGAAATCCGCCGTCCTGTCCGGTAATCGCCATCGCATCGGTATAACTTGTGACCCGCATATAGGTTTTATGCGGGAAGCTTGTCGTGAGTTCGTCCGTGGGCGTTCGCAAAATGAATGATTCCCCGGCTACGGATGGTCGAATGTGCAGCGTCACCGTGCCACTCAGCAGGGCCAATTCGGAATGCGGAATGCCGCTCGTTGTTTGCAGGTCGTTCAAAGTGAGAACCGAATTCTCTCCCAGATACAGTGTGGAGGCATCTTCGAATTCAATTTCTGCACGTCCGGCGCCTGTTACCAAGCTGAATCCGGCTTCAAGCGGCAAATCGGCCGTGGCTTTCTCCCACACCGGGCCCGCCGGCTTCTCGTTCTGCTCGCCCCGCGCAATCCGCACATCGCCTTCCACATAACTGAGCCGGACAACTTGCGCGTATGTTGTGTCTGAGTAGTGATGCCCGAGGATGAACAGAGCTTCGTTCCGCAGCTTTTCACTCGATTCGCTGTTGTTCAAAATCTCCTGGATCTGCGCCAGCGCCCTTGATTCATCCTTCTGCATCAGTGAACTCAGCGCCAGTAGTTTCAAGTCATCGTCATCCCCTGGTTTTGGTTCGGCAGGCTTTCCGCTTCGCGCGTGAATCTCAATCTCCAGCGCTCCGCATTCATGAATCCAACTGCTGCCCGGGAATTCATGGCTTAGACTGGCACACGTGTCGAGCGCCTTGCTCACCTGTCCAAGCTTGTTCTCCGCGTATGCCTGCCAATAGAGCGCCCCATCCCTGTGCTCGCCCTTCTCACCAGCAACCTTGGCGAAGATCGCCTCGGCGTCCGGCCAGCGCCCTTCATTGATGGCGCGGGTTCCGTTGGCATATTGGCTGCTATCCACCGAATTCGCCCCAAGCGCCGCGCCTTCAGTACTGGCCGTTGGCAGCGCCCCTGTAAATTCCTGACCTGCCGCGGGATTTGCTAAACCGCGCAGGGGCGAGAAAATCAGTCCCGCGAGAATTGCAGTCACGTAGAATGGTCCGGTCTTCATATCGTCCCTCCCTTGGAGTTGTCCGCACCTGCCCCCGGCGAATGGGGAATCCTTGAGCGCAATACGCGCACTTCAAACAGCAGGCCATTCTTGTTCATTTCATCTTGAAGACGAGTTATAGTTGCGCTGTTCAGCCCCCCCGGCTCATTCGCCAACTCAGCCAGCAGTCGATCCAGGTGATCCAATGCACCGGTAAGCGCGGGATCGTCCTCGTGCTTAGCATTCTGCCGGCAAATTCGATTTGCATCCAGAAGACTTCGTGCCTCATCGCGCAGGGGAGACACCATCTCCGTACTGTCCGCGTCCACATGTTTCAGTTCCACCAGCAGACGTTCTGAGCGGTCCAAATGATCGCTCAAAACCACCACCACCACCCGCTGCGGAGGGTGCGCGATCACCGGAGGCGCCGGTACGGCATGTTTTGTCGCGGCAATTTCCGCCTGCCGCCGCTCCCATAACCGTCCGCCCACAAAGGCGCATACCAGGACCAGGGCGCAGGCCGTCGCATAACCCAACCCACGAAATAATCCTCCGCCCAGCCAGGTACGCTTCCGTGATTCATACGCAGGTAACTGATTCTGCAGGACTTTCCACACGGTATCGCCGTAACCGGAAGGACGTTCCGGCGGGTTGGGGAACTTCATTTCGGCGAGGTCCGATTGCACTGCGCCGTAGGCTCTTTCGCATTCCATGCATACCGCAAAGTGCTCTTCTATAAGGGTTTTGTCCCCTTCGCCGTAGCCATATTGAATAAGTTCCTCTTCAGTTAAATGCTTCATAATCTCACCCTTAAGCTGGATAAATGGTTCATATCCTCACCCTCAAGCTTGACAAGCGGCGCCGCAGCTTCTGTACGGCCCGGAATACCGCCTGCTTGGCCGCATTCGGCGCGATGCCCAGCGCATCGCCAATCTCTTCGGTCGTCCTACCTTCCATGTGCCTCAAAACAAAGGCCGATTGCTCGGTGACCGTAAGAGAAAACATGGCGTCCCGCTGCATTGCGGCGATCTCACCGCTCAGCAGGAGCCTGTCGGGCCCTGCCGTTTCGTCCGCCACCTGAATCTCATCCTGCTCTGGATCGGTCTCCGTTCCAACCCGCATCCTGTCGTTCATCCTGTTGATACTGCCGATCTTATCGAGTGCGCAGCGCACCGCGATCCGGTAAATCCAGGTCCCGAAATTGGCCCTGGACTCAAAGCTTTCAAGCTTCAGATACCCACGCAGGAACGCTTCCTGCACCACATCGTCCGCATCGGCCTCGTTGCCGGTAATGCGGAAGGCGACCCGAAAGAGGCTCTGACTGTGGCGCACTACGAGCGCCCCATAAGCTTCTTTGTTTCCAGAGAGAACCGCCTGGATCGCCGCGTGGTCGTTCTTGTCCATGCGCACAATTAGACACCTCTGTTTCCGCAGCGGTTAGGAGGAAATGATCAGCGATTCACGGCTCGCGACGGAATCCGAACGGTTTCAGCGAGATACGGGCGCGAAGTTTGCCTGGAACTCCTCAAAAAAGCGCAAGAGTCGGCCTGAACGGTTCGAGTTCCGGCGTGAACATGCCCGCGGAGGGTTAGGAATTTTGCCGTTTCGGACCGGACAATTGGATGGCATGGCAGTTTAGTTCATAGAGAAGGTTCGAGATTCCGGCAAGAGTTCGCAGAGAAGTACAGGGTACACAGTAAAGCAGCGCAAAGACGGAGGATTCTAAGCTGATAAAGCATTTATTTTGTTACAGTTACAGTGAAATTAGCGGTTGCTTTTTCAGGCGCATGGAAGCCCTGGGCGCGAAAGACCGGCCGAACCCGCCGCAGGCACTTCGGGAATCCGCCAGGAGCGCTGCTAGAATCCGCATAGAGCGAAAAGCATGAGCGTGAGGGCACTTTATCCCGGAACATTTGACCCGCCGACGAACGGTCACGTCGACCTGATCCAGCGCGGGGCCAAGCTGTTTGAGCACCTGACGGTGGGAATCCTGAACAACCCGGTGAAGAATCCGCTGTTCACGGTGGAGGAGCGGGTGGAGATGCTCAAAGAGGCCACCAGTTCACTGGGCAACGTGTCGGTGGCCACCTTTGACGGGCTGATGGTGGACTTCGCGCGAAAGTTGGGCGCCACGGCGGTATTGCGCGGGATACGCGCCATCTCCGACTACGAGCACGAGTTTCAGATGGCTCTGATGAACCGGCGCCTGGCCCCGGAGATTGAGACGGTCTTCCTGCAGCCGGCGGGGAGGTACTCGTTTATCAGCTCGCGGATGCTGAAGGAAGTGTTCAGCTTTGGCGGGGATGTAACGGGGCTGGTGCCCCCCAACGTGCTGAAGCGCCTGCGCGGGCGGATAAACAAAACCTAGCGCCGCTTGCGCTCCAGCCAGTCCGAGACATTCTCGCCGGACATGGGTCGTGCGATGAAATATCCCTGAGCGAAGTCGCAGTCGAGGCTGCTGAGGTATTCAAGAGTTTCGCGATTTTCAACGCCCTCCGCAGTGACCTGGAGTCCGAGGCTGTGGCCGAGATCGATGATGGATTTGACGACCGCGCGTGACTCACGCGAGCTCTGCGCATTGATGACGAAGGACTTGTCGACCTTGATCTCAGAGAAGGGTAACCGGACCAGCTGGACCATGGATGAGAATCCGGTGCCAAAGTCGTCGATTGAAAGCTGAAAGCCCTTTACGCGGAAGCGCGTCATGAGATCGAGCGAGAGAATGGGGTCGACCATGGCGCTGGACTCTGTGAGCTCCAGCACAACACGCTCGGGGGCAACCCCGTGCAGGCTGCAGATGTTGGATAGGTTGTCGGCGAGGTGAATATCAACGAGACTCTTCGCCGAGATGTTCAGTGAAAGTTTGAGTATTGATCCGGCGCAAGCTCGGGAGAACCATGCAAGGCTCAGGTTGAATATCTGCGTGGTCAGCGCATCAATCAAACCAACCTGCTCCGCAACGGGAATGAAGTCAACAGGCATGACGATGCACGGGGCGGGATGCTGCCATCGAACGAGTGCCTCAAGGCCTGCAGGCTCGCCGGTAGCGCAGACAATCTTTGGCTGATAGGCCATGAAGAACTCTTTGAGATCAAGCGCATCTTCAAGAACTGCCTTTGTGACTTCGAACCCACCCCCCTCCGTGCATTGTTCTTTTTTCGGAGCAGGCTGATTGAGATCGCTTCCCTGGCCAATGAGGGCGCGCATTGCTTCTTTAGAGATAGGTTTGGATATGACTCCAGCAATGCTTAATCCATGTTCGGATGCGGAACGCTGCGCCGCATCCAGAACCCTTGTTCCCATGCCGCTGGAGATAATGATTGTTGCCTTGCAATGGCGCTCGGCAAGGAGCCGCATAATCTCAACGCCGTCGAGCTCCGGCATGGCCAGATCGATGGTGAGAATGTCGGGACTCATCCGGGAAAACCTGTCAAAGAATTCTTCCGAGCGAGTCACAAATGCGGCTTCAAAACCGAGGCTCTCGGCGATCCACTGAATGGTTTGACCTACGGCCTCATCGTCATCCAGGATGAGGATGCTTCTGTTTGACATTGCGCTCCACCCTGCAGAGCCGGACTAACTCTCCGTCAGCACTCCGCGAATCCTTGTTGCAAGCCCCAAACGACTATACGGCTTATTCAGTAACTGCATATCCTTTTCGAGCAAACCTCGCCGAAGTGTCGCTTGCTCGGCATAGCCCGAGCAATAGAGAACCTTCAACCCTGGGTTGATTTCGCAGGCTCTGCGCGCCAGTTCACGGCCATTCAATCCGCCTGGCATGACGATGTCGGTAAAAAGAAGGTTTACATCCTTGTTCCTGTTCAGAATCTCCAGAGCGTCCAGGCCATTCGCCGCATCGAGGACAACGTATCCCAGGCTCGTCAACTGCAGTTTGGCAAACTCACGCACCGATTCGTTGTCTTCCACGAGGAGGATGGTTTCGGACCCGCGAAGCTCGGTGATGGAAACAGAACCAGGAATAATGGGTTCGCTCATCTCGCTGGATTTGGGAAGGTATAACTTGACTGAGGTGCCTTGTCCAGGTTCGGAATAAACCTGGACGTGGCCCTGCGATTGTTTGACGAAACCATAAACCATGCTCAGCCCCAGGCCGGTGCCCTTGCCAACTTCCTTGGTGGTGAAGAATGGATCGAAGACACGGCTGAGGTTTTCCTGACTGATGCCGCAACCTGTATCGGAGACTGCAAGCAGAACGTATTCGCCCGCCGCAACGTCGGCATTCTGGGCGGCATAATCCGTATCGAGGGCAGCGCAGCTTGCCTCGATGATCAATTTGCCCCCTTCCGGCATGGCGTCGCGGGCGTTCACGCAGAGGTTCAGAAGCGCGTTCTCAAGCTGCGCAGGGTCAACCGTTGCTTCGCACCTGGTTTCAGATTGGATCAGGTGAAGTTCGATGTCGGCGCTTAACGTGCGGCGGAGAAAGCTCTCCATGCCTGTGAGCAGCTGATTGATATCGACAGGACGGGATTGCAACGTCTGGCGGCGTGCATAGGCCAGCATGCGATGGGTCAGGTCCGAACCGCGATTGGCTGCGCCCACAATCATCTCCGCCATTTTGTGCAGGCGGGCATTCTCTTTCACTTCCTCGGCGATGAACTCAGAACAACCCAGTATCACCGTCAGCAGATTATTGAAATCGTGGGCAATGCCTCCAGTCAGCTGACCGACCGCCTCCATCTTCTGGGCCTGGCGGAACTGCGCTTCGAGTTGGCGACGCTCGGTGATATCGCGAAGTGTCCATATTCTGCCGTAGTACTTCTGTGCCTTGTCTTTGACCGGGGCGCTGTATCGATCGAGAATCGTACCATCCGCCAGTTCAACTTCATCGCGGATGATTTCATCGACGTGGGTGATGAGATAGCGCGCCTTCTCAACAAATTGTTCCGGATTTTTCATCACCGACTTCACATATTCAAGTTGGGGAAAGAAATCGGGATCCGCGGCGATTGCGGGCGGGATTTTCAGCACGTCAATGATGCGCTGGTTCTGAAGGATCTTTTTGCCCTGGCTGTCGGTCACCAGAACACAATCCAGAGCGGACTCAACCATCGCTTCCAAGAATGCGGTGCGCCGGCGCAACTCCTCTTCCCCCTTGCGGCGCTCGTCTTCATGCCGATTCACTTCGAGGGCAAACGAAATATCCATGGCCATTTCATCCAGCAGCAATAATTCGTCTCCCACGAAGAATTGGGGCTGGTCTGCGTACAGACTGAAGATGCCAACTGTCTCGCCATCCACATTGAGCGGGAAGGCTGCCGACGACCTGTAGCCGCGGCGAAGCGCCTCGCTCTTCCAAGGCAAGGGATGAGGATCGTGCTCAATATCGTTGCAGATGGCGTGCTGGCCGGAAAGGAGGGAGCTTAAAATCGGCCCCGTAGCTCCGGGACTATGAAAATCAATTCTGATCTGATTGAGATAGCCGTCTACGTCGCCGCTGGATGCGATTGGGTCCACTTGAAGCGTCGCGGGATTGGTCATCCCAATCCACGCCATCACGAACCTCCCCTTTTCCACGGCGATGCGGCAGGCGGCTTCGAGCATCGCCTGGGAATCCTTCTCGCGCACGATGATCTCGTTGATCCCGCTGAGGACGGCATAGACACGGTTGAGCTTCCGGACGTGTTGTTCGGCGCGCCTCCGGTTCTTTTCATTCCGTGCGACTTCAAGTGCGAAGGAGATATCCATCGCCAACTCATCCAGTAACTTGGTCTCTTCCTGGTCGAAGAATGCCAACTCGTTCGCATAGATATTGAAAACGCCAACGAC
>Ga0302201_10001841_pt1 | contig 17497 bp, 7 predicted proteins | sample II_Bog_N3_2_FD_194586 | JGI IMG/M metagenome (GOLD analysis project Ga0302201, IMG submission 194586) | Peat permafrost microbial communities from Stordalen Mire near Abisko, Sweden - II_Bog_N3_2 | ecosystem: Environmental > Terrestrial > Soil > Wetlands > Peat | place: Sweden: Abisko, Stordalen... | reverse complement strand
ACAGCTGCGGCGCCGGCGATATCCATGCGGCCATCGAGCGCGACGCGAGTGATGCCGCCCGGCATTTCTTCCGTGGAGATTTGCATTGCGCTCTTCCTTCGACGTGGGAACTATTCAACTCCGTGACCGGGCGCTCAAGCTCCCCTTCCCGCTTGGGATAGACCGATGGTATTGGACGATCGTGAATGTCCGGTTAAAAGAGCGGAGTGGAAAGCGAGACCACGATCTTCGCGCTGGGACTAAGCGGAGCCGCTGCGCCGGCGGGCACGTTCTGCTGGTTCTGCAAATCGATTTTGAAGTTCTTTTTCTTCTTGGCCTTGAATTCGCTGCTGGCGATGTTCGAGACCACCTGCTGGCTGCCGTTCTTAGCGATGACCTGGAATGCCTGCGTGCCGGGCGGGACGAAGAGATTGTTGAGATCGGTTTTGTCGCCGCTGATAAAGCGCAGGTAGACCGTTTTATTCATCTCCACCGTGAGCGGAACGCCGTTGGGCATGTGGTTCAACTCGATCTTGAATTTGCTGTTGGCGCTGGGATCGAGTTTGTGGGGATCGGTGGCCGCGGCAGCCGGGGGGGCGGCAGGCGGTGTGGTTTTGGCGGGCTTGGCCGCAGGCGGCGGAGTGGTATTCGTAGCGGCCGGGGTTGAAGCTGGCGGTGGAGCGGTTTGTTGAGTTGCTGTCTGGGGCTTGGCGGTTGCGGGCGCAGGCTTCGCGGGCGTCGGCTTGCCGGGGGTGGCCGGAACGGATACCGGAGTTTTGGTTAACGGCACCGCGGGAGGCAGATCGCCACTTCCGAAAGTGGGCGGCTGCGGATTGGGCGGCGGGACGGTTTGGTGCTGCGACTGAACGTGGCCGAAATGATAGAGGCGGTGCAGAAACCAGCCGCCTGCTCCGGCTGCCACAACAGCAAGCAGAGCCACGGCAATGATGGCTTCGCTTTTCAACTGTTTGGAAGGCTTCTTGACTGGGGCAGCGGCTGGCTTTTGCGTTGCTGAATACGTGTGGGCCGGTGGATGCGAGATGCTGCTGGGCGAGGCGGCGAGCGTGGCGTTGGGATCGCTTGCGGCCGGGGCCGTCGAGGAGAGCGTGGCATTGGGATTGACGCGCAAGGTGGCTAGATCCTGAGCGAGCTCTTCGCCTGTCTGATAACGAGCAGTAGGATTTTTGGCGAGGCACTTCAGAATCACGCCCTCAAGGGCCGGAGGGATGGCAGGGTTGAGCTTGGAGGGCGGGATGGGATCGACGTGGACGACTTTGTAAGAGACTGCCGTCATGGTTTCGCCGAGAAAGGGCTGCTCGCCGGCGGCCAGTGAAAAGAGAATTACACCCAGCGAGAAGAGGTCGGCACGGCCGTCGATGGGAGCGCCGGTGAATTGCTCGGGGGGCATGTAGGCGGGGGTGCCGAGCATCTGGCCGGTGCTGGTGATCTCACTGGCCGCGAGCTTGGCGATGCCGAAATCGGTGATGCGGGGCCGCTCGCTGCCGTAGACTTCCCGCGAGGTCATGAGGATGTTGGCGGGCTTGATGTCGCGATGGATCACGCCCTGGCGGTGCGCGTAACCGAGGGCGTCGGCGAGCTGCTGGCCGATATCGCAGACGCGATCGAGGGTGAAGCGCTCACCCTTCTTCATGGCACTGTCGAGGGTGTGACCGTCAACAAACTCCATGACCAGAAAGGGCGCGCCTTCGTGCTCGCCCACGTCGAAGACGGGCACGATGGCGGGATGAGCCAGCACGCCGGAAGCGCGAGCCTCACGATAAAAACGCGCACGGTATTCCGCGGCCTGCTCCCCACTGAGCGCGGCGGAATGGATGGTTTTGAGAGCCACGATGCGGCCTACCGCAGGGTCATTGGCTTTGAAGACGCTGCCCATCGCGCCGCGTCCCAGTTCTGCGACGATTTCGTATCTTCCAATAAAAGTCGGGGCGGCCATGGTGTGGATTGTATCAATACTACAGGGACTAAGGGACTAGGGACTAAGGGACTAGGGAAACAGCGAGCGAGGGAGCAAGGGAGTTAAATCTGACCTCAGGCCGTGGCGCGGTAGCGGACCACCAACAGCGTGATGTCGTCCGACTGGCTGGCGCCGCGTGAAAAGGCACTCACAGCGTCCAGCACCGACTGCTGTAGGACCTCGACCGGGACGTCCTGCTTGCCGGCCAGAGCCTGGCTAAGTCCTGAAACCTCAAAAAGGTCATGGTTCACGTTTTCCGCTTCGGTGACGCCGTCGCTGAACAGAACCAGGGTGTCTTCAGGCTCGAGTTGCAGGCAGGCGGATTCGTAACTGGCTTCGGCGATGAGGCCCACGGGAAACGAGCCTTCGTTGTAAAGCTCGGTGACCTGGCCCTTGCGCAGCAGGAGCGGGGAAGGATGGCCGGCCTTGATGTATTCGAGCATGCCGTCGCGGCCGATGATGCCGATGAACATGGTGGCATAGCGGCCAACTTCGCTATGGTGGCAGAGGAATTTGTTGACGTGGTTGAAAACTTTGACGGGATCGGCGCCCATGGAAAGCCCCGACAAGGCGCCCTGGAGCATCGTGGTCAGCAGGGCTGCGCCCAGTCCCTTGCCGCTGACGTCGGCGATGAGAATCGCGGTGCGGTCTTCGTCGACCGAAACCACGTCGAAGTAGTCGCCGCCGACTTCGGTGCAGGGATGATGCACGCCGCTGACGGCGAGGTGGGGAAAGTCGTGCAGGCCGTGGGGCACGAGCGCCTGCTGGATGGTGCGCGCGATGGAAAGCTCCTGTTCGAGGCGCTGGCGCTCGCGCTCCTTCTCAACCAAGAGGGCGTTGTCGAGAATGCTGGCGGCCTGCAGGCCGAGGGCGTCGAGAATCTGCCGGTCGATGGCGGAAAAGGCTGCGATGCGGCGCGAATCGAGATAGATGACGCCGAGCAGCGGGCCGTGCTTGAAGTCGCCGCCCGTAACGGCAACTTCACGGGTGGAAGCGTAGAGCGGAATGGCGACCACGGCGCGCAAACCTTGCACCACGACGCTTTCGGCTGCCTTCAAATCAAGGCCGGCAAAGTTCAAGTCTTCAGTGATGACGCTGGCCTGTTTGCTGATGGCCTGATTGACGGCGGTCTGGCTGGGGTTGATGGTCTCAGGGGCGAGATTGTCGCCCTTGTTATTGCGGGCGAGATGCACGCGCATGACGCCGGAGGCATCGGGCTCAATCAGCAGGCCGCGATCGGCGTGGATGATGGAGATGGCGTGGTCGAGCATGGAGCCGAGCACGGAATCGAGCGGAAGCTGCGAGTGCAGCAGCGAAGTGGCTTCCAGAAGCAGGTTGAGTTTGCTCAAGCCGTCGCCAGTTACAGAGCTAGCCAGTTTGGAAAGCGAGCCGATGCGGGTGAGCAGGTTGGCGACCTCGGGCTGCTCGGGCACATCGGGAGTAGAGCCCCTGCGAAAGACGATGTGGTAACTGTCATCGATGCCGAAGCCGATAAAATCGCCGTCGCGGAGTGGCTGCACCTGCACCTTGACGCCGTTCACAAACACGCCGTAGCGATTGCCCCGGTCTTCGATCCGGTAGCCCGCGTCGCTCATCACAATGGCGGCGCAGTGGCGCGAAATGCGGCCGTCGACGAGCGCGACATTGTTGTCGGTTTCGCCGCGGCCAATGAGAAACGGGGAATGCGTGACGGTGACGGTCTGACGGGTCTGGTCAGGAGCGATCACTTCAACGAATGTATGGGCTTGGGAGGAAGGTTCCATCATGGCTTGCGATGTGGGCAAATTGTACCACGCACAGGAGTGACGGAGTGAAGAGACTGAAAGAAGGGGAGTGGGTCAGTTTGAATGCGCCGTGAAAGGGCACGACTTCAGTCGTGCCGTAAATGTCCCAAAAATCAGCGGGGCTTCAGCCCCCGAGGGATGATTCTTTACCAGGGATTGGGAGCCAGCGCCTGGTAGTGGACCCAGTCGAAATCGACGGCGCCGGGATCGGAGGTGAGCGTGGTCCAGGCGAATAGAGCGGGCCGCGAGCCTTTCCACCAACTGAAACGGATGGGCGTGGCCGCGCCGAGTTGTTGGAAGGTCTTGCCGTCATCGAGCGAGTAGAAATAAAGGGCCTGATCACCGCTGACGCGCACGCGGAGCTGGATCACGGTTTGAGTCAGTGCGGGACCGGAGACGTGCTCCGACAAATGAAAGAAATCGAGCCGCCGCGCGCCGTCTGATTGGACGATTTCAAGCCCGCTGGCGGATTCTTCAAACATGGCGAGGCCGGCGTGCACGCCAGCTTTCATCGCATTCAAGTCCACGCGCACGGTGAACGCGAAGGAGTTGTCCTGCATGCACTGCGTGAGCGTGTTGCGCGCGGAGAGCAGGCCATCGGCCGGCATGGGGATGAGCCGCAGATAGCCGGGCCGTGCGGCGAGAGACCAGTGGGCGTCGTCGGGATTATGGTTCCACTCCCACTGTGGGCCCAGCACGGCCTCATTGAAATCGTCGGAGGTTTGCGGATGCTGTTCGGACGGCGCGGTGGAATGGTCTGGAATGGAGCCGGAAGCAATGGGCTGTCCGGTCGAGTTGCCATCGGGATCGGCGCCGATAACGGGCCAATCGTCCCGCCAACGCACGGGCTCGAGATGCACGATGCGGCCGTGGGCGCCGTCGGACTGAAAGTGTACAAACCAGCCCTCACCATCGGGAGTTTCGACATAACCGCCCTGGTGCGGTCCGTTGATCTTGGTTGAGCCCTGCGCCAGCACTACGCGGTAGTCGTAGGGGCCGTAGATCTGGCGCGAGCGCAACACAACCTGCGATCCCACGCCAACGCCTCCGAAGGGCGCAAAGATGTAGTAGTAGCCGCCGCGCTTATAGAGCTTGGGGCCTTCGAGAGTGGGCAGATGCTCGGGATCTTGGACGACGATCTTTCCTTGATCGAGCACATGTTTGCCGTCGGGCGACATGCGGTGCAGGATGAGCGGGCCCGCGCCGGTGACGGAATGGATCAGATAGGCCTTGCCGTCGTCGTCCCAGAATGGACAGGGATCTTCAAGGCCGGGCTGCGCGATGACGACGGCGGGATCGCTCCACGGACCGGTGATGCTGGTCGCGGTCGAGACGAAGATGCCCTCATTAGGGGTGGGGAAGTAGACGTAAAAAAGCCCGTCGTGCTTCCGGATGGAGGGCGCCCACACGCCTTTGCCGTAGCGATTGCCGCCCACCATGCTGTAGCGCGGGTCCATGGTGAGGCGATCGACGACGTGACCAACGATGGTCCAATGGACGAGATCCGTGGATTGCAGAATGGGAATCCCGGGAACGAAATGGAAGGTGGAGGCGACGAGATAGTAGTTAGCGCCGTCGCGGATCACATCGGGATCGGAGTAGTCGGCGAAGAGAATGGGGTTGTGGTAGACGCCCTCTGCCGCAGGCCGGGATGCCTGCGCCAGGGCAGGGACGGTGAACGCCAAAAGGCAGATCGCCAGCAACCTTCTGATTAGCCGGTCCTGAGATTTCCATCCTGCCGTCGCGATCATCGAGTGGCCTTCACGTTCTGCTCGGTTGCATTTCAGAGATAAGAGCGGCCTCTCATGGCCGCCCGATTCGGCACTCGACCAGTCACAAACTGCTGCAACGAGCGCTCCGGATACCGAAGTCGGAGCGTGCAATGTAACGGGGAGTGCGGCTGACAGCCGCACTCCCCTGTGAGTTAGAAAAGCAACTTCAGAGAAAACTGCGCGATGCGCGGATCGTTTGCGACGGTGGCGGGACTCACGTTCTGAGGAGCGGTGCTCGTGACTCTGCCAAACGACCCTCCCAGGCCGGTGGCTGGGTCGCCAGCGTTGGTGTGGTTCAACAGGTTGAAGTACTCGGCGCGGAACTGCAGAGAAGTCCGCTCGCCGAATGGGAACACGCGCGCGATGCTGGCATCCCAATCGGTGTAAGCCGGGCCCCTGAACGAACCCTTCTTGACGTTCCCGAATGTACCGGCGGGGTTGACAGAAAAGGCTGCCGGATTCAGGAAGTTTCTGCAATTTATCTGGCCCGTGCATTCCGAGCCACCGTAAGCGCCGCTGCCGCTATACACGGCGCGATCGCGATTCTGGTGCACACCGGAATTGTTGTTTGAGCTTGAGGTAATCGTCAGCGGGTCGCCCGAGCGGTGCTGGACGAGGCCCGTAGTCTCGTAGCCGTTGACCAGGTAACGGAGAGCGGCAGGAGCGTCGTTCATGATCTTCGGCTCCTTGTACACATAGGAAGACGCGACCACATTTTGGTGATCGAATTCCGTCGGTCCGTAGTCCAGAGCTTTGAAATTGGCCATGGTAATCGGATAAACGAACGAGTTGCCGCCGCCGATAGAGGTAGCTGCCTGGTTGTAAGGCATGTTGTCGAGCGCCTTTGACCAGGTGTAGTTGAACAGCAACGTCAGGCCATATTTCATGCGCTGTTCGGCCGAAACCTGCAAGGAGTTGTAGTTGGTGTTGCCACCGGTGTTGGCCGCTGTGATGAAGTTCCCCTGCGGATAGCAACTGTTGGTTGCCGAACATCCCGCCAGATCGTAAATGGCAGTGGTCGAGCTGGTCCAGGGATTGAGTTCGAGGTTCTGCCACTCGTGGCGGCTTTGCTCCGCCACATACGCGGCACGCAGGGAGAAACTGCTGCTAAGCTGCTGTTCCACGGCCAGGTTGTAGTCGACGGTGCGCGGATCCTGGAAGCCTTTGAAGGGATCGAAGGTCAGCCAGTTATTGGACGCGCTGATGGGCGCGGTTGGCGGAGGCACTGCGGGGGCCGGGAAAGGATTCGTGACGCCCACGGAGCCGTATGGGTTGACGAAGGTCATGTTGACGTCGGCGGCTGGATTGGAGGTAGAGAACGTGGAATTAAGCGACACCGAAGTGAGGAACGGCGCGCCGTTTGAGTAGATATTGAAAAGTGTGCTGTTGATGCGGCTGTCAAAGAACAGGCCGGTACCGCCCCGCACGCTGGTTTTGCCATTGCCGAAGACATCCCAGGCAAAGCCCAGCCTGGGCATAAAGTGACCGTAAGCCGACGCGGCGCCGTTGGGGTTGAACCCCGGATCGCCGGCGAACTGCATTCCGGCCGGCGCAAGAGGGTACTTCGTCGAGTGAGTGTTCGATGCCCAGAGGGTCGGGTTGAAACCTCCCATGCGTCCATCTCTCTCATGCCATGGCACAAAAGGCTCCCAGCGCACACCGTAGTCCAGCGTCAGGCGAGGAGTCGCTTTCCAGCTATCCTGCACGTAGGCTCCCTGAAACTTGCCGCGGGGTTTGAAAAGCTGGCCGTTTGCCTGGTTCATTTGCGCGAGATACCCAAACTCGAAGCTGGCGGCGGCATCGCCGGTGCCCGTGGCGCTGAAGTTGAACTGACCGGGCAGTGAGTTGAGGTTATCGACGTCGACCTTCGACAGTTCGAAATGATAGCCGGCGTCGATGTTGTGCTTGCCCCACAGGAAATGGATGTCGTCGGTGAGCGTATAGTTCCCTCTGCGGAAGGTGGCCTGGCCGAGCGTGGAGACTGTGAAGTAGCCCGGCACCTGAATCTGGGAGATCTGCTTAAGCGGCGGCTGGTATACACCGGTGACGCCAAAGTCAGCCACGCTGACAGCGCTGGCAACCGGCCCGCGGCCGTCGTTCTGGATTTGGTCGCTGATGATGAGGTTATTGACGATGTGCGCAGTGAAGGTGTGCGTTTCGGAGATCAGCGCGTTGTAATAGTGGTTCGAAGCCCCGTTGGCAAGGGTGAGAATGTTCGCGGTGTTTTCCAAGCCTTGCAGGATGAACGCGTCGGAGAAGTAGCGCTCAAATATTTTGTCTCTCGGGGCCAGTTCCTGGTCTGCACGCGCCGTGATCTCCGCCATCGTGAAGTTGTTCGGGAGTGCGAACGGAGCAACGGAGCCGTTGGAGGACAACGCGGGGACGTAACTAAAGAATTTTTGCGACACGGGGCTCATGGCAGACGGCTTCCAGGTGTGCGAACTGGCGTAAACGGCAGTTCCGCCTGGTGGTAGTTGCGGACAAGATGGATCGGCAACCATAAACGTGGTTCCGTTGGGATCAAACGGATCAGTGACGCACGAGGCGAATACCAGGTTGTTGGTTCCCGGCGCTGCGCCCGACGAGTTCGCGCCCGCCTGGGCGATGGTCGGCAGAAGGATGGTGGAGGATCCGGCAGTGGAGGCAGCGTGATTGATCGTCCGCTGGTAGCCGAAGAAGCCGAACGACTTGTCGCTGCGGAAGAGATGGGGAATATCGAGGGGTCCGCCCACCGTGCCGCCAAACTGGTTGCGATGGAGCGGATCGACGACCAAGGCGCTTATTGCGGGCTTCCAAGTGAAGGGATTGGCGGCGTTGAAGGCCCGGTTACGCACAAACTCAAACACGTCGCCGTGATATTGCTTGGCGCCGCTCTTGGTGATGATATTGACCACGGCGCCGGCGTTCTGGCCGTATTGCGCGCTGTAGTTGTTGGTCTCTACGCTGAATTCCTGCAGCGCATCGGGCATGGGGAACGGCTCATTGACGTTGGTGTACTCGTCCACGTTGTTGCCGCCGTCGAGCATGTAGTTGGTCTGGCCCACGAACGTGCCGTTGGCCGAAATGGTAACCGCTGCCGGGAAGGTCTTGGTGTTGCCTTGATCCGCCTGTCCCCCCGGTGCGAAGGTGACGCCTGCGACCTCTTCCGTGAGGGCGGAAGCATTGCGGCCATTCAACGGCAGATCGCTCACTTGCGAGTTGCCGATGACCTGGGACAAGGTGCCCGTCGTCACGTCGATCTGGGCGCTTTCGGCGGTCACCGTTACCGTCTCGGTTGCCTTGCCGGTTTTGAGCGAGATGTTGACCGTGACCGCGGCGTCAGCACGCAGTTCTACGCCGGTCTGCGCATACCTTTCAAATCCCGCTCGGGTAGCGCTGATGTTGTACACAGCAGGCGACAGAATGGGAAAAACGAATGTACCTTCGCTGCCCGTTGTGGTCTTCGTCGAAATTCCCGTAGCAGCCTGGGTGGCCGTGACTTCAGCTCCGGCGACTACCGCGCCGCTCGAATCGGTCACAGTGCCATTGATGCTTCCTAAGCCCTGCGCACGCAGCCCGCCCGGCGCACAGATGCACACCGCGCATAGGACTGCAAAACTGCCCAACAGTCTGACAAGAGCTCTCATGCAAGCCTCCTAAACTTTGTCGATCTTCTCGATCCTGAGCCCGGCCGAAACGGAGTTGCCGCGCCAGAACAGACGCGTACGGTCGAGCCGGTTTGTGAATCCTCGCGTTTCTAGTAAATCGAGTTAACCTTTGCATAGACAGATACCGTCCCTGACAGTCAGGAATTCCGGTATCTTGCTTATTTTGAGTTGGTTATGGAGAGGCAGTCTCGGGGATGGCCCAGATCCGATGAAGGCTATTCCGCGGAGACCGCAAGCACCCTGGGCGGCCCTGGAGTCCCGTCGGTAACCGTGGTTCCGAGGATAATCTGCAAATTTTCACTGCCTCCGCTGGCCCGCACCTGGGCGGAGATGGCCTGGAGGAGATCGGGGTTGGTGAGAAACTCCCCGGCGGTTTCAGTGCCGTAGGTATAGAGGCCGCCAATGACGACCACTACATGGCCGGTCTCCGAATCGCGGATGCGGGAGATCAGGGCGAAGTCCTGCAACTTGGGACTGTTGGCGCCCGTGACCGGCTCCGGAGGCTGATTGGTGGCCCAGCTCCAGTTGCGTGATGCGGGGTTTTTCGCGTCCCGAATATAGATAATGTGCCGGTCGGCGTCCATGGCCAGGCTGTAACGGAGCTGGCGGGTAAGACGCAGACTCCATTCATTATTGAAGGCGCCAATAAGCACCACCGCACCTTCGCGGAGATCGGAAAACGAGCTGGAGCTGCCCCTGCGAATGAGGACCTGCTTGTTCCGGGCTTCGAGCGCGCCCACCACGCGGGCGATGGTGACGGTATCGGCAAAAGGCACCGTCTGCGACGAATCCGAGCTGGGAACCGGGGTGACGGTGCTGCTGGCGCCATCGGCGGCGGGCACTGTGGGAGGGCCGTTCGGGTGATCTCCGACGGCCACAAGAACCGGGCCCGGTGTGTCGACGACCGGCCGCCAGAACATGTCTTCGGGATTGGCTTTGTGCAGCCAGCTATATCCCAGAGCGACGGCAAGTGCGAAGGCAGCAATCAACAGCAGGCCCCAAGATCGGCGACCCCAGTGGGGAGTTTCTTTCGCCGCGGCCGTGTTTCCAGCCAGAGGGAGCGGTCCAAACTGGATATGAGCGCTGTGGGTTTCAAACCCAGCTTCGGTCGCTTCCGCTTCGGGGTCGATGAGAGTGTGGCGGGCCTGACCCGGATGCGCGAATCTGGGAACATAGGAGCCTGGCACCAGCTCGATGCGCAGCTCGGAGCGGTGCTTTTCGTCCACATAATAAGTGGCGAGCCGTTTGCGAAGTTCCGTGGCTGCGGTGCGCACGATGTGATCGACGTTGGTGTCGTAATTGGGGTCCCTTTCGAACACCTCGACACCGATGGTGCGTTCCTTGATCTGATCGGCCGATCCGTTCAGCGTTTGCTCTACCACGTATTTGAGGAAAGCGACGGAGCGTTTGCTGGAACGAAAGCCGTCGTCGCGTACAAGCAGGTCGAGCTGCGCACGAATCATGCTCGCGGTCAGGCCGGGCGTTGCTCCGTACTCGACTTCGGCGTCGATCATGCTCTTTCCAGTGACAGCGATTTTAGCACGCGTCGAGCGCGACTTGGCGGTTGTCAAAGCGCGTGTCAGTCTGCACACACTGTGTGCGCCGTGACACGGATGAGGCCTGAATACTGACCGGCAAATCATTTGCTTTCAATCGACGCCGCTTGGCGCGCGGATTGCACTTCTTCCGGGCGCAGGCATTTCGGCAGGGGAGGGTGCGATGGCGGCTGAGAGGCAGTGCAAGTGGGCTTGCCCAGCGCCGGGAGCGGCAGCGAACGCGCTTGCGGAAGAAAATTCGCGTCCCAGTCGACGAAATGCCGTACGATTGGTGCGGCTTCGTATTCAAGTGATAGCGCGAGAAAGAGTTCGACTGAGCAGCCCTGCGGCAAGCACGCGCCGCAGGGTGTGGCTGACTGCGTGTTGCGCGCTGGCCGCGGCGGTGATGGTTTTCGCATTGGCAGGGCGCGCTGGTTCTGCGGGGCGGCGACTGCTGCGTCGGATGCTGCCGGTTCATGCGCAGGCGGCTCAATACCGAGTACGGCCGGCGGTGCTCAACTGGAGCGATCGCTACGGCGACGGAACGCCAGACTTTGTGCGCTTGAGCGATCCGGCGGATCAGGCGGCGTTTCGCCGCTGGTTCACGCTGATTGCCGCGTACCAGGCGACGAGGCCGCCTGCGGAATCGCCGGCAGAGATTACCGACTGCGCCAGCCTGCTACGTTATGCGTATCGAGAAGCCCTCAAGCGCCACGACGACGTCTGGTTTCAAACCAGCGGCATTCAGGTTGCGGCGCCGCCGGGAGAAATTCGCGCGTGGAGCTACCCGCATTCGCCGCTGGGTACGGCGCTCTTCCGCGTGACGCCGGGCGCATTTTCCGCCGAAGATTTGACCGGCGGCGCATTTGCGCAGTTCGCCGACGCCAAAACCCTCGTCGAGCGCAACGCGCACTTCGTCGGCCGCGATGTGCGCGCCGCCGAGCCCGGCGACCTGCTCTTCTACCGCCAGTTCGGCCAGTCGTCGCCGTGGCACTCGATGATTGTGACGCGTAGCGGCGCCGCAGCCGAAGTTGTCTACGACACCGGACCGGATCATTCACCCCACGGACCAAGACCTGTCCGCGGGGGCCCCGATCACGGCCGCCCCGGTGAAATCCGCCGCGTTCTGCTTTCTGAGCTTCTTGACCATCCCCAGCCGCAATGGCGGCCGACGCCCGGCAATCCCAACTTTCTGGGCGTTTACCGCTGGAACATTCTGCGAGGCACTCCATGAAGTCGACAAATGAACGTCTGAATCCTCCGAGCGGAGCTAGAAGAGTTCTTCGGGGGCTAAAGCCCCGGATTCTATGCGCTCGTTACGGCACGACTAAAGTCGCGCCCTTTCGCAGCTCCATTTCTGCAACCAGTTTGCTTTTCCTTGTCGCTCTGCTCTTGATGATCGCGGGCGTGAGTGCAGCACATGCCGCCTCAGGCGATGCGCCGCGCTCATTTTCGCTCTCCACCACGCGCACCTTTGCGCCGGGCGAGAGCGTCAAGATCCAGCTTCTCGCGCGCAACGTGCCGGAGCTGGAGTTTCGCGTGTACAAAGTGCGCGATGCGGAGAAATTCTTCAGCGGACTCAATGATCCCCACAGCTTCGGCGTGAAGCCCTACTCGCCGGCCGAGCAGATCGACCAGCGCACGTGGCTGGAGCGAATCCACGATTTCAAAACGCATCTCTGGTGGCTGATCCGGAGCTTTTTCCGCGGGCAGTTTAATGACGAGGCGCGAGACAATTTTCGCGAGCGGCAGGCCAGCCTTGGCAAACGCAGCCAGGTGGTGGGGGCAACGCAGTTTGCGCGGATTCCCTTGCTGAACGAGAGCCAATTGGTGGCGCGGTGGAAGCTCGTAGTGCCGCCGGCGCTGGTGAGCGAGACGCAGCAACTGCCTATCGACGGTTTGGATGCAGGCGTGTACCTGATCGAGGCCACGGACGGAACGTACAAGGCTTACACCGTCGCGATCGTCACCCGCATCGCAATTGTCGAGCGCACGGTGGACGGAAAAGCCTTCCTCTATGTGGCCGACCGCAAGACCGGCGCGCCTGTCGACCAGGCAGACGTGGTGTTGTGGGGCGATGGAAAGTTGCAATCGACGGGCAAAACCGGCAGCGACGGCCTGGCATCGCTCACCTATACAGTGCGCGGAGGAGCGCAAGGAGCGGAGCCGGAGAATGTGTGGATCATGGCGCACCATGGCACCGACGCCGCGGTGGTGACGCCGTTCGGTTACGGATTCGGCGCGCAAAATCAGCAGCAGGAGCGCAACTTTATTTATACGGACCGGCCCGTCTACCGCCCCGGCCACACCGTGCACATCAAAGCGATCGTGCGCAAGGAAGTGAACGACAATCTGGCGCTGCCCGATGAACGCACGCTTACGATGCGCGTGACCGGACCCGACGACAAAGTGGTGTTCACCAAGGAGCTGCCGGTTTCGGCGCACGGAACGATCGCGGCGGACTTCGATCTTGCATCCGATGCGGCGCTGGGTTATTACAGCATCGACTTCAAAGGGAAGGCCGATTCGAACGACGATGAGTACGCGGGCGAGGGCGGCGGCAGTTTCTACGTTGAGGAGTACAAGAAGCCCGAGTACCAGGTGACGGTGAAACCCACGACGCCGCGCGTGCTCCAGGGTAACACCATCCAGGCCACGATTGAGGCGCGGTATTTCTTCGGCGAGCCGGTTGCGGGCGCCAAGGTGATTTACGTGGTGCACACCTCGCAGCATTATTGGTGGGATGAAGACGAAGCGGACGAAAACGGCGAGGGTGACGCGTCGGCCGATGCCAACGATGAGAGCGACACCGATTACAGCTATGGCGAGACCGAGCAGCAGGAGCACCAGGGCGTGCTGGACGCGAATGGCCAGCTCACGGTGACGCTGCCTACGGCGGTCGACGGCAAGCACAGCGACCAGGACTACCGCATTGAGGCGCGCGTAACCGACGCGGCGAACCGCGAGGTGAGCGGCCACTCCACGGTGCTGGCCACCTATGGATCGTTCCGCGTGAGCGTGGAGCCGACCAGCTACGTGGTCGAAAACGGAAAGCCGGCGCGCGTAAAGGTGACGGCGCAGGACTACGATGCGAAGCCCGTGCAAACGCAAGTCCACATTGCCGCGGTGCTGACGTGGGACGCGACGAATCATCAGCGCAGCAAGACGCCCGCGGCCAGCAAAGATGCAACCACCGGCGCCGATGGAACAGTGCTGGTAGATTTGCCGCTGGGCGGAAGCGGAGATTTCGAGATCACGGCCAGCGCCGAGACGCCGGAGAAACGCACGGTGCAGGGCCAGACGTGGGTGTGGATATGGAACGGCGCGGGCGCGTACTACCAGGAAAACGCGCAGGCGCAAATCGTAGCGGATAAAAAGACCTACCAGGTGGGCGACACCGCGCACCTGCTGCTCGTGACCGGCCTCGACGAGTCGTGGGCAGTGGTAACGGCCGAGGGCGACAGCGTGCAATCGCAACGCGTGCTGCACGCGACGGGCACAAGCCTTGCTTTCGATGTGCCGATTACGCAACAGGCGCAGCCGAATCTCGTGGTCTCCGCGATCATCGTTCACAACGACCAGATCATGACGGCGCAAAAGAGCCTGAAGGTTCCGCTGACAGAGCGCACGCTGACGATTACCGCAACGCCGGCGAAAACCCAATACGAACCGGGAGACAAAGCCAGCTTTGACGTGAAGGCAGTGGACGCCGCGGGCAAACCGGTGCAAGCCGATCTGAGCTTCGGCGTGGTGGACGAGGCACTCTACTCGGTGCGGCCCGATACCACAGGCGACATCGTGGCTTCGTTTTACCCCAAGCGCGAGGTGTATCTCGATCCGCAAACCTCGTTCGAGTTTTATTTCGAAGGCGAAGCGGGGACCAAGAGCCCCATGCTGGCCGGATTGGCCGGTCTCTACCATCCGCGCATGGCGCAGGTGAAACCGGGCTCGGACCTTGTGGTGCCGAAGGTCCGAAAAGCGTTTCCCGACACGGCGTATTGGAACGCCGATGTGCGCACTGGCGCCGACGGCCATGCGCAAGTGCAGTTCAACTTCCCCGATGCGTTGACCACGTGGCGCACGACGATACGCGCCATGACGGACGACGGCAAAGCCGGCGGAGCGGTGACGCGCGTGCTGGTGCGCAAGAACCTGATTGTCAGATTGGCTGCGCCGCGCTTCTTCCGCCAGGGCGACGAGACGGTGATGCGCGTGATTGCGCATAACTATCTGGCGACGTCGAAGGACGTAACTTTCGCGCTCGACGTGAGCGGAGTAGATGTTATCAGCGGGCAAACGCAGAAGGTGACCATTCCCGCCAAGGGCGAGAGCTATGTGGACTGGCGCGTGAAGGCACGCGTGACGGGCAACGCAACGTTCACGGCCAAGGCGCTGACCAATGAGGAATCGGACGCACTCGAAATGACGCTGCCGGTTCTGCCGTTCGGCGTGAAGCAGCGGGCTGCGGGCGCGGGCGAGGTCTTCTCCGGCGCGGGGCAGAACCAGTGGTCGTACAACTATCCGAATGGATCCGACGTGAACTCGCGGGGATTGACGATCACAATTGCGCCGTCGGTCGCGGGCACCGTCTTTGACGCGCTCGATTACCTCACGAGTTATCCGTGGGGCTGCACGGAGCAGACCATGTCGAGCTTCCTGCCCGACCTGATCGTGGCGCAGGCCGTGGATAAATTGCATTTGAAATCGCCGATTGATCGTAAAGTTCTGAACGACGAAGTGCAGGCCGGACTCGAACGGCTCTACAGCTTCCAGCACGACGATGGCGGCTGGGGCTGGTGGCCCGACGATCAGAGCATGGTATTCATGACCGCGTATGTGGTGAACGGACTTGGGCAGACCAAATCCGCAGGCTACACAGTCGACGACCAGCGGATCGCGAAGGCTGAAGCGTGGCTTACTTCGACGCTCAACGCGCATCCCGACATGATTCCCGACCTACGCGCGTACGCGGTGTACGCGCTGGCCACGACGTCCACTGCACCAAAGGCCGCGCTCGACAAGGCATGGTCAAGCCGCGACAAGCTGAGCGACGAGGGCCTGGCGCTGACGGGGCTGGCGCTGGCGGCGGCGGGCGATAGCCGCGCGAAACAGGCCGCGGATCTGCTGGAAAAGAAGGCGCACGCAACCGACGTGGATGCGTACTGGGTGGGCACATACGATGGCCTGCTCGACTTCTGGGACGATACGTCGCCGGAGACCACGGCCTTTGCGTTGAAGTTACTAATTGTCGAAGATCGCTCCAGCGGGTTGATGCCGAAAGCGGCGCGCTGGCTCGCAGAACATCGCGACGGAGACTACTGGTACTCGACCAAGCAGACGTCGATGGTGATCCAGGGGCTGACCGATTACCTGGCGCTGAGCGGAGAGCTTGCCAACGCGTCCGACGTGGAGGTCTTGGTGAACGGCACGAGCGTGGGCAAGCGGCACTTCGGTCCTGGCGATGCGTTTGCCGCGCCCTGGCAGATCAAGGTGCCCGCGGCGCAGTCGGGCAGCGGCGGACAGGTGACCATCCGCAAGAGCGGCAACGGGATCACCTATTGGTCAACGGAAAACAGTTGGTACTCTGCAGACCGCAAGAACTTCCAGCAGGGCCAGCTCACGCTCAACATCACGCGCGACTATTACCTGCTGCAAAAGCGGCAGGACAAGCCGACCGATCCTATTACTTACGACCTGGTTCCACTCAATGGCCCGGTGCACGTGGGCGATATCGTAGCAGTGCGGCTCGCGTTGGGCGGGACGAGCTGGAAATACCTGCTGGCCGAAGATCCGATCCCTGCGGGCGCGGAGTTCCTGCCGGAGAGCGGGCTCTACACCATCAACCACAAGCCGGATTGGTGGGCCGACTTCTTTACGCGCAAGGAATTTCACGACGACCGCGCGGCGTTTTTCAACACCGACTTTTCCGTGCGGCGCGAGTACGTTTACCTGTTGAAGGTGGACAATCCCGGCAAATTCCAAATCAGCCCGGCCGATGCCGGACCCATGTACCAGCCCAACATTGAAACCACGACCGATCCCGCGACGCTGGAGGTGCAGCCATGAAGAGAGGGACTAAGGGACTAGGGACTGAGGGACTTCGGAACGAGGTGCGCTTGTGAGCTACTTGAAAGAAACTTTGCGCCGGATAGGAAAATCGTGGGGATGGGCTGCAGCCCAATTCTGGGCGACGCTGCTGATCGTGCTGGTAGGAGTGGTGTGGACGCGCGTATCCGAAAGGCACGTGTGGCAAGTGGGGCTGACGTTTCTCCTCCCGCTATTAATGCTGGCCGCGGCGTTGGCGCTCGAAGCTGGAACCATGCGCGGCTTCATCGGTCGCGACGACCGTCGCGTGCGGTTCGCGTGGGGCGCGCTTACACTCCTGGTGTGGATCGCGGTGGTCTGGCTTGCGTGGTTTGTCCTGGACTGGTGCGACGATCAGATTCCGCAGTGGGCCAGCTATCTGAACTCACGCGCCCCAGCGCACGCGCGTGCAAGGGCCTTCACTTATGCGCACATTACAATCTGGCTTACCGTTCTGGAGTGGATCTTCCGCTGGATCGTGGTTCCCGCAAAGGTGATTCCGCATGCGCTGGCTTCAGCGCAGTGGGGAGGCCGGCTGCCGTGGCGAAAACTGCTGCGCATGATGTTGAACTGGCGGTGGTGGATAGGCGCGATCATTGCGGCGCTGGTGGGCGTACTGCTGCCCAGCTATTTCTTCAACGGCGCTCCCCATGGCACCGTGACACACCAGGTGTGGGCCGTGAGCCTGAAGCTGGCCGGTGCGTTTCTACTTGCGATGGCG